>ERZ1026780.2322-NODE-2322-length-11202-cov-16.343949_pt1 | contig 11202 bp, 5 predicted proteins | sample MGYA00380126_ERZ1026780 | MGnify/ENA primary metagenome ERZ1026780 (study PRJEB33269, sample SAMEA4719762) | human gut metagenome | biome: human-associated habitat; feature: organic feature; material: feces | place: Cameroon | collected 2013-10 ... | reverse complement strand
ACTCAACTTCGATTCTGGTCGATACCGTGAGCTTGTCAATGGTATAGGTCTTGACTGCGCCGACAGACTTGCCGTTGACCTTGACGTCCTTGAGCTTATAGCCGGTGTCCGGTTTGAAAGTGAAGGTAACAGACTTGCCGATGTGCTGGAATGTCAGCTTCGGTTCGACCGTGCCGTTCTTGCCAACCTTCAAAATCTTGCCCAGCAGCTCATTGACATACTGTTCGGGGCTGATGTCCGCAGCGCGGAGCCAGCCGTTGTAGTAGGTTCCATTGCCAAGCGACGGGTAATTCGGATCGTCAAACCAGTCTGCGACTTCGTGGGCATAGTCGTTGACATAGTGCCAGATGACTACATCACCGTCGTTCAGCGTCCAGTATTGCAGACCTTTGTTGACGTGTGTGCCGTTGACGGTGTACATCCAGCCGGAGCGCGTGCCATTGGTAAACTCGCTCAAGGCGTATCCGCCAAGGCAGGACGGGGCATAGATGGTGCTGACATAGTTGCTTTCCGCACCGATATACCGCAAGCCGGCATCCTTCATGGCCTCGGTAAAGAGGTCATAAACCGTAGCATTCTCTTGCAGCGCATACGTTTTGGTGGGAACCCATGTGACGTATTCGGGCAGGTAGCTGTCACTTGTGAGGTTTACGTCCTGTGTTGCTTCCAGCGCACCGATGAGTCGGAAGGTGACTTCAATATCACCCGGCTTCACAGCATCCAGATCGGACATGGCTTTTTGGAAGATTTCCTCCACCCGTTCGCAAGAAACTGCGGCGTTCATATCCGTCTGTGCCTGCTGGAGAATGCTTGCGAGTTTCTTCTTTGCGGCGGTACCGTACTTCTTGGTTTTGTCGTTCAGAAGATCGTCATAGTGCGCCTTGAGTTCCTTGTAACGCTCGGACTGCTTTTTACGGAGGATTGTCTTGTAAGCGTCCTCGGCATCTTCCAGAATGCTGTAGTTTGTAACCTTCGCTTTGTCGGCAGCAGAGAGGTTGTCATAGGCGCTGCGTGCGTCCGCGATGCGGTTATAGCTATATTCGTCAACGTAGCCAATATTGTTAATCAGGGCGATGACACCTTGCGCATCCACATCTTCCATCGGCACAACGTCGCTCATGTCGTACAGACGGTTTGCCTTACGGTCGAAGCGGTCATACGCAGCCAGCGCATAATAAGCCTGCTCCGTTGCCATCTGGTTGACAACATTATCGTCGTGACCGAAGCCGCCAGTCTTTACGGCGAAGGACAGGAGTCCATCAAGTGCGGAATTGCCACTCTTGACGAAGCGGGTATCCTTGTCCGCATCGATACCGAGCGCACTGAGCGCAACAACGACCTGTGCCGCAGATTCAGAGTTCGTGGTACCCCACGACTGGAAACGACCGTCTCCCAACTGCTTTCCGGACAGGCAGATCAGCGCTTTATCGACAGCCTCCTTGACATCCTTGCGGGTGTTGTAGTACGGAGCCAGCGCTTGGATTGCCATTGCCGTCATGTCGACATCAGCGGTGGTTGCGGGCGTACTTCCCTCCGGAGTAACTGCCCAGCCTCCGTCTTCAAACTGCTGCCCAAGAATGGATGTGATCAGCTTTTCACGGCCGGGAGCATCGTAATTCTTGCTGTCCAGCGCAAGCAGCGCCCAGATCGGACCGTTGACGCCCTGCTTATTCACATAAGTCACATCATTCAGCGCAGTCAGAAGATTGTGACCACCGACGTTTCTCGGGTCTTTGCCGATTGCAGTTACTGCAAGGGCAACACGGGCGTTTTCGGTCGATTTTACAGTATGCAGCTGCCCCTCATCGTTAATTTTGTCCTCCACATAGGCTACAACTCTGTCATAGTAACTGCTGTAGTAGTTTGTGGACATGGATGCGTCGCTTCTGGCAAGACCAATGATTGCCCATTCGCCCTTTACGGAGTCAACAATCGGGTTGGGGACCGCAGACTTCAGATAAACCTGTGTCTTGTGGTACGGCGTCTGCCAATCCGCCGGGTTGCTCGGCGTTTCGCTTGCGTCCAGCTGCTCTTTTGCCTTCAACAGCTTCTGATAGGCATTGACACCAACGGCATCCTGCTGTTCATCATTCAGCGCGTTGAACGCGGCTTCAGCTTCATCGAACTGCGCACGGTCAGCCTCCGTAATCGGGTCGGGCAGAGCGTTGATCAGTGCCTTGACGCGGTCAACCTCCAGCTGGGAGATTTTCGCGGTCGAATCGGCGATTCTCTTCCGCATGGCTGCGCTGATTTCGTTTTCTGCGTGAAGCGCAGTAAGCTCATCCAACGCGGTCTGCGCGTCTGCGACGAGCTGCTTGTCAGAAAGTGTCAGGTTGGCAGGATTCTGCGGAAGCTTGTTTGCGGCGGTTGTTACCTTAGAAACAGCTCTAAGGATCGGCAGTCTCCTATAGCAAGCCATGAGCTTGTTGTAGTTATCTTCGCCGAGACTGTGCTGTGGACCTTCGCCCAGCGCCTGATAGAGACTATATGCCGTTTCCACGTCCTCCGCATCCGCAAGCGTCAGCTTCGAGGCATCTGGCAGACGGGCAATGATTGCCTTCAAATCTTTGAGATTACCCTGAATGACAACGCGGATGGTGTACTTTGTTGCCGGGCTGGCTTCGTTCATGCTGGGCCAACCTGCTTCGCCGACACCGATGTAGATGATGTCACCGGACGTGACCTGCATACGGCTGCCACTGTTGTAGCGGCTGTTCTCATTATTGTAATTGTTGAGATACATGCGCGCCTGATAGTTCTTGTTCGTCGGTTCGTAGGAAACCGTAACAGTCGCATCAGACTCCGTAATTTGCAGGACATAGTCCGTCACACCGGAGGCAAGGGAGGCGGGCGAGAGCGTACCGCCCTTGACGTTCAGGGACTTGAGCGTCGTGCTGGTATTGCTCCACGAGCCGCCGAGATCAGCGCCGAGCGCGGTCGTGTACATGACGTGGATGTAATCGCCGTCCTGCAGCGAACGATCCGAGTAGCGGAAGCTGTTGAAGCCCTTGTTCACGAACCAGTCGTTCAGCGTACCCATCCAACCGGAGTTGCCGCCGCCGGTGAACTCGGCGAGTCGAGACTTATCCCATTCGACCGAAGCCAGGTAGGAAATGTCGTAGTCATCTGCGCCATCCTGCCAGTGATACTTCTTGCCCTCAAGCGCCTTGAGGATCACGGTCATCATGCTGTCGTCTGCGGTCAGGTCATACCAGTCATTGATGAACTTATCTTTCAGCTCTGCCGGGAGGGATTCGCTCTTGTAGGTCGTGTTCTCGACGATCACATGGACGCGGCCGACGACCTTGGAATCCTTGAACGGGTATTTCGCGCCGACAGCGCCGGTCGTGCCGCTCTGATCCTTGGTCGGGATCGCAGCCATCGCGTTGATCGCAGCTTTTCTTGCGGTGGTAATATCAGCTGCGGTTTTGCTCGCTGTGATTGCAGCCAGACCGTCGTCCTTTGCCTTTTCGAGCTTTGTCCAGTTCTCATCGGTGTAGTCCGACTTGACGTAGGCGTTGAACTCGGCCAGAACAGCCTTTTTCGCGGCGTCTCTTGTCTGCTCAAGCGTTTCAGCCTTTGCCCAGCTGATCGTGATCGTTACGTCCTCATAGGGCATGGTAAAGGTTTGCAGACCGGACCTGAACTGAACATTGATCCACTGATAGTCCTTGCCTTTGTACTGCTTGCCGTTGCTGTCAAGGTCGGCGTCGTAGATCGTCAGCGATTTTCCGGTGATGTCATTTTTGCTGATACCGGAATAGGTCACGCTCTTGAGTTCGTACAGCTCATCGTTGATCCAGAGCGTCAGACTGCCGTCTGCGGCATAGTACAGAGTTTGGCCGGTCTTTGTGCAGATCAGATTCTCGTCGGTCAGCGCCCAGCCAGAACCCGTTGTGTAGGAATCCTTGCCTTGCAGGAAAATGGCGTCGCGCGTCTGGAAGTAGGCGGCATACGTCAGATCCGTCACAACGTTGACATCCGTCAGCGGCTCGACTGCGATGGTGCCGTCCGCTCCAGCCTCAAACGAGGTAAAGCGTTCGTTTATCTGACTGTATGTACCGAAGGAGAACGGCGTTGCAATCGGAATTGCATATGTGTGGTCGCCGCCGCCGCTGGTACCGCGGTCCTGCTTTGCAGGATTCTTACGCAGGGAATCGTACAGCGCGTTCAGGATCTCGGTGGACGCAGTATTGTCGCCCTTGACGACGAGATTCAGCTTGTAGGACGTCGGCTGGGGCAGGTCGTCACCCTTCTGCTTCATATACTCCACAATGGCTTTGTACTTCTGCTGCTCCGGACCGGTAAGCAGCGATTTCTGGTACGAAGTCAGCGCAGCATATGCAGTTTTAAGGTTATTGACAGCATCCTGCACCGCCTTTGCCCTTGTGATCTTGCCGGTGTCATCGGGCAGCATGGCAAGATACTTGCGGAAACGACTCAAAGAATCCTGATTATCGCCCAGCATTTCGTTTTGCAGCTTCTGGATCGTTTCAATCGCAGCCTGCTGCGCCGCGCGTGCTTCGGCAACGCTGCTGTTGGAGCTGTTCAGAACCTCAATGGCATCGTCATACGCCGCTTTCAACTGCTCCCACGCGGTCGCACGGAACTGCTCCTGCGGGTAGGCGTTGAAGATCGTGTCAAGCTCGGCTTTGAGTTCCTTCTTCACGCCGGTTGCGTCGTTGGACGCGCCGACCTTGACCTCGAGATACGGCGCAGCCGCCATACCCGAGTAGAAGGTGGACGTGGACTCGTCGTTTTCGCGCGGGTCAAACGCCGTGACGAGATACGTGCCCTCGGCATAGAGCTTGATGGAGGTCTTGCCCTCGGCGTCTGTTACTGCGTCGAGGATGGTTGCCTTGGCCGGGTAGCCAGCATCCGTCTTGGGGCCGTAGACGGCGATCTTTGCACCCTCATAGGGGGCGTAGCTGCCGTTGTAGCTCCAGAGGTGCGCCGTCTTTGCGCCCTCGACGCTCAGGGACAGTTCGGCGCCTGCCTCGGCGCTCGTGCTGCTGTCCTTGCCAAAGCGCAGCGTGCCGAGTACACTGGCCGTCTCGTCCCACTCTGCCAACTTGCGGTAGATGTAGTTGTAGGCGTAGGACGGCGCTTCGGAGAACGCGATCTGCACCTTATCGCCGTCGCGGAGCGGCAGCTTCAGGTAATCCGTCTCGTTTTCGTCGGCAATGAAGCCGACACCCTGCTGGACACCGTTGACGTAGATGTTCCACTGATAATAGCGGCGTGCATCTGCGTCAGAGGCAAAACCGGGATACAGATCAGCTGCGAAACCGCCGCCCGGATATTTGTACCCGATCTGATTGAGAAGCTGACGCAGCGTGGTGCCGCTGTCAAGCGTATAGCTTGTGACACCGGGCGTCAGACCGCTCTTGTCAGCCTGCTTGCCGGACGGGACGCGCAGATGATAGTCGTCCGTGTAGGTCAGCGTGACGCGGATCTGTTCTGCGGCGGGTTTGAGCGAACAGATCGCGTTCCAGAGGTTTACTGCATACTTGTGCAGATCTGTGTTCACTTGCCGCGTCAGGCTGCTTGTCACCGGATGCGCCTTGACGTAGGCGAGCGCCTCGGTGCGCACAGACTGGAGATTCGCCCAGCTTTCATCCGTATAGCCCGGATTTTCACCCGCGCCATAACGGGCAGCCAGCGCCTGAATGTTCTTGGCGTTCTGTTCGCTGTAGCCGATGAAGCTCTGATGCACGAGCAGCGTCGGCAACGCCTTCGCCTTGGCAACTGCTGCATCAAACGTGGTCTGATTCTCTTTTTTGTTTGCGTCCGACGGCGTGCGTTTTCCTTCTTCCCCGGTAAACAGAGAATCCAGATACTTCTGTGCATCGTCGCGTCCCTCTTTGAACAGCGCCGCGCTCGTTTCCGTGTACGCTTGCAGGGAAAGATCATTGTAGTCAAGTCCGCTGACACTCTGAATCGCCTCATAAAGCGGGGTGGTGTTCAGTCTGTCGGCGGGAATCAGCTGATCGATTGCTGCTTGCAGCTTAGCCCTTGCTGCTTCAATAGCCTCTTCACTTGTTGCAGCTTTTAAGTCTTTTTGAGCCTGCTCACGCGGACCATCTTTCGCTGTAAACTTTGCCCAAAAACCGCTGGATTCATATGTATTGCCGTTCCAGTAATCACCGGTTTGATACCAGTTTGCTTCTTTTTTGTCAGTTACAGATGCAAGCAAACTTGTAAGCGGCTCCATCTGCTTATCGGAAAGTGTATTTCCAGCCTTTAACCATTCAACAAGAAGATATGCGATGTACTCTCCGTCATCATCCGAAATAAAAAAAAGCAAGTGGTCGGCGTCATTAGATAGTGTAATGCCGTCCAGCGTAATTTTTCCTTTTGCAGAATTGTAGTCATTAGCAGCTGCGGAGAATATATGGTCACTTTTCTCGCGGACAACTTGTTCTGTGGCACTCCATTCTTCAAATGATGAACTCAAATCATAGTAGCAACAGCCCGCAGAAGACTTTACTAATTGTGTCTCAGCACCGTTGACTTGAATAAAATAAAGAGAATAACTGTCTAAAATCAGATCAGCCATATCCTCATCGTCGTCAAATACGGCAGGATGATCGCTACATGTTCCTGAAGGCTTTGTTTCAAAAAAAGCAGATGTTAAGTCTACATGGTTGTTATTTGATGCAAACACTGGCGTTATTGAAGAAATCAATAACGCCAGCAGCAGGATAAGTAAAATAATACGACGGGGTGCGGCAAATGCCGCACCCCGCGTAGTCATAGAATATTTCTTGTCCATTTATTAATTATTTGCCTTTGACGACAGCAACGATTGGCGATTCCGTTCCGTTCTGCGTGATGATTTGATAAAGCTGCCCAGACACAACGTTCAGAGTATGTCCGTTCGCCGCATCGCTAATAGCTTCACCATTGATAAAGACACGTTCCGCGGCGGAGGTAATTGTGCAGTTGCCAGATGCTAATTCGACAATGCTAGTATCACTGAGCGTGTGCGTTTTAACGCCTTTCTTTACCTTTAGGCTTGTCGATGCCGCACCAGAACCAGTGCCATTTGCGACGTAGAGACCGCAAACCTCAGCGGAGGTTTCACCGAAGATACCCGCGTTGAAGAGAACCGCGCTATAGACACGGATATACTTTGCAGAGGAAATGGAAACAGGCTCACCGTTTTCATCAACAGCCCACGAAAGGTCAAAGCCGTCGCCGCCGCTGACCTCGGAGGCAGCGCTTGCATACGGGTTGATCGCGGTGCCGTAAGCGGTGCCATTGACACGAACATCTGCATAGCCCCACTGATAAACGTCTGTCATCTGTGCCTGCGACGGGTTGGTGATGTTCTGCTTCTTCAGAACCTCAGTGTCGTCCGGGACAAGCGTCAGACCGGAGTAGGTGATGACTTCTGCACCGGTCGGGACAGCGCTGGTCGTGTCGGCCTTATCCCAGTTGACACCGGCGTTGTTCGTCGTGGCTGCGACAGCGGGGATGTTGGAATCCGCGCCGATCTTCCAGACGTTGCCGTAGTACTCACCCTGCGTAGCGTTATTCACAACGCGGGTTGCCCATTCTGGCCAGTAGGACAGGTTCACAGCCGCCGCGCTGCTTGCTGCGGGGATGCCCTGCCACGTTGCAGCGGAGATTGCAGCGTTGATGGCGGTCTGCGTCTGCGTGCTGGGGCTTACATAGTTGGTGGAGTAGTAAACGCCGTCAGCGGTGAACGTTTCGCTCTTCAACGCGCGCTGCGATTCACCCTCAATGCGGACGTAGGAGATCTTCTGGTTCCACAGGGTATCACTCATATAGTGGCGGGAACCGGCCAGCGTGAACCACTCGGTGCCATTATTGGAAACCATGACACAGGCGGCCTCCGGGTTGCCGACGAAGGCGTTGCCGTAGACGATGAAATCGATGCCGTAAGGGTTGTCTGCATCGTTCATAATGGGATGGGTGCCCATGTCGAACTGGATGTAGCCGCCGGCCATACCGAGAGAGACACCGGTGGAGACGTAACCATCCAGGAACTTCGTCGTGTTGCTGTCCGACCTGATGTTGGTATTGTCGGTGTACAGCGTGCCCCAGCCGAAGCTGTTGTAGCGGGCAAACTGTCCGACGGGCAGATAGCCGGTAACGGCTGCCGGTTTGCTGCCTTCCGCGATCTGGACATTCGGAGCCGAGAAGCTCACGGTCACATTGCCGTTGACAGTGATCGTGGCGTTGTCAGACTGCGGCTTGATCGTATAGAAGTTCTTCGTGTTCACAGTCGTAGTTTCGGATTCCGTGGGCGTGCCGTCCGCATCATAGGTCACGAAGATCATATCCGAACCGGTGATGCTGGTGACGCTGCCCGAGATGTACAGAGCGAGGATGTCGGGATAGTAGCTCGTATCCTCGGTCGTGCCATCAGTGCTGTAGATGGCATCATAGGTGCCGGTACCGGTTTCCTTGAAGTACATATACTTCTCCGGGGCGGTTGCGGGGTAGTTCGGATCACCAAATCTCAGGGTGACGCCAGAGACGGTGACGGGATTGCTCATGTCGCCGGTTGCGGCAAGCGCCGAAGTACCCAGAGCGAGTACCATGACGAGTGCCAGCACGAGAGCAACGATTTTCTTTGCTTTCATAATCTGTTCTCCTTTTGATTTTTTCTTCCTTCGTGCCAGCGCAGCCCGGAAGTGTGACCGCGCTGTTCATGCCTGCGATCTTGCGCTGCCGCCGCATGAATGGCAGCAGCGTGATTGTTTACAACACAAATCGTTTCTCACGAGGAATACCGGCGCGGAAGAGAAACACTCCGCGTCGGCGCATATGTCTACGGCTTGCGCCGTTGACTGCAAAAGAATGTTCTTACACTACAGATACGATACCGTTTCCTGCGCTCCCGTTCGACCCGTAACGTGGACCGCGTTATCCGTCCGTTGGTGCGCTCGTTTCCTCGCGTCACTTCCCCCGGACAGTATGCTCTCTCGCTGTAGCTATTCAGTTGTCGATGCGATTCATCATTTCGAGACGGGCGAAGGCCCGGTAGATTTGTTTTGAGATCCCCCGGTTCCGCGTTCCCATTCGGAACCGGGGATTTCGGCAGTCGGCTTCAGGGGGATGAAGCCAGTCTATGTGCAAATCCGTTCCCAAACAGATTGCATCTAATTTATTGTGCAGCTTCTTCCGCCGCAGGCTGCTGGGCAGCTTTCTGCGCCGCTTCTTTTTTCGCCGCGATTTTGGCGGCGTGTTCCTGCCGGAACAGCTTGAGCTGCTTTTTATATTCGTCCTTAAATTCCCGCGTGCCACGCGGGTTGACGTTTGTGGGGAACTTGACGCCGCGCGTCTGAAGCGCGTGGATCGTCCGCCCAGTGATTTTCTCATCCAGCCAGACATCGCCGCGAAACCGGCGGCCTTTGCCCTGAAACTGCTTTTTACCGTTCGGCATCCTGTGGCCTCCTTTCCTCGACTGTTTGGAAAGGAGATTCGGATTCCGGTTTTACCGGCGCAGCAGGCGCGCCGCGCTTTTTCTCGCGCTGGGCGTTGCGCTCTTTTCTGGCACGGAGCTTTTCAGCGCGCTCCTGCTCATAGATGGCGGTCTGATGCTTATATTCCTCATTAAAATGGAGGTATCGCTCTGCCTGCGGCCAGACAGCGAGCGCTTCTTTTGTGCGCTTGCGGATCAGCTCCTCGCGCCACTGCTGACCGTCAAAACGGTTCCGTGCGCCGCCGCTCATTTGGAGCCTCCCGCGGCTGCCGCTTTTTTCTCGCGCTTTTTGGCGGATTTTTGTTCCCGGCGGTTCTCTTTCGCCTGCTTCTTCCGCGCGTCTTTATCCTTTACATGTTGCTCCGACAGGCGGTTATATTCTTCCTGAAAGATTGCTGTGCGTTCCAACGGCAGCGCATTTAGGGCTGGACCTTTGTAGTCCACATAGCCGCTGTAATTCAGGGCCGTTGCCCAGGAGCCAAATCGAAGCGCCAGTAAATCGCCGCCGATAACCTCAGACTGAGCTGGGACGTGTCCCAGCTCTTTTTTGCATTGCCGTAGGTAGCGAGCAAGTTCTTCTCGGGAATCGTGTTGATGTGCAAGGATATATTCAATATTCTTTTGCGTAACAACAATGCGTGTGCGCTCTTTCATCCGACGCTCATGCAGCGCCCGGTTGTCTCGATCTCGGAACGGTTTGCCTTTCATGCCCGTACCTCCTTGGTACAGGCTGCATCCGCCCTTTGAAGCTGCGAATCTAACGCCGCATAAAGGTCGCGCACGATTTTTCGATTTGCAAACGGCGGCGGGTTTTTAAGGTTGGCAGATACTGAGCCGCTATAAAAGCTGCGGAGAGCTTTCGACCATGATTCAAAACGGTATTCTAAGAAATCACCGCCGATTACTTCTACTCGCGCTGGGGGATGCCCGATGTCATCCATACAGGCTTTCAGGTAGGCGCTGAGCTGTTCAAGGCTGTCATTCTGGTGGTCTAAAATAAACTCAGTGTTCTTTCGCGCGATGATTTGCTTGACGCGGGACAAAAGCTGCGGGTCCAGGGGTTCCTGCTGGATTTGAAGCTGCTGTTCTTCGTCGTGCATACGTTTTTCCTCCTATCGTACTTTTTCACAGACTACCCCTATCATGGGATAATCTGGATATGACACATACAAAAAGAGCGCCACTTGTTCCGTAAAAGAGGGAACAGTTGACGCCCGTGTCAAGTACAATAAGCAGATCATCGTGCTGCCTACCATACGTTTTTTGTCTGCCTTCTGCATTTCAGGGATCATAAAATAGACAGAATCCCATGCAGTGAGAATAGCGATTCTTCCGACTTGGACTATGGATGTAATTTATATCCGCGCTCTGACTCCTACCTTCTCATGGGGCAAGCCCCACAATGGCGATCTTTCGATCACATGACTTGCAAACAAAACGCTGTCTTACGTTCTGCCGCGTGCCACTTTGGAATCTTGCTCATCCTTACGGCTCCGGGCGAGTAGCCGCGTACACTCCCAATGTACACAGCCTTCCTCTTTCATCACAGGCTCAGTCCAATCATGGCTGCGACCTGTGATTACACATCCTCGGCAAGCAAAAATCACGCAGTATGAAATTGTATGACCGCAGAATTGGTTTTCTCTTTTGTGGTATCCTAACCGTGTGTACGGCGAGGATTTTTTCACGTAAAGTGTCCCACTTCACGTGACGATTAAACCACAAAATATTCTGCTTTCACACTT
>ERZ1026780.2315-NODE-2315-length-11227-cov-27.072234_pt1 | contig 11227 bp, 10 predicted proteins | sample MGYA00380126_ERZ1026780 | MGnify/ENA primary metagenome ERZ1026780 (study PRJEB33269, sample SAMEA4719762) | human gut metagenome | biome: human-associated habitat; feature: organic feature; material: feces | place: Cameroon | collected 2013-10 ... | reverse complement strand
GAAACTGTTTGGCCTCCGGATCATAGTACTGCTCGGACTCCTTTGTGATGAACTTTCCTTCATCGTACAACTTGCGGAAAAATTCGGAAGCGTTCCTCTCGTGAACCGCAGAGGATGTACGGCCATAGATGTCGAAGTTGATTCCCAGACCCGTGAACGAATCCTTGATGATCTTGTGGTAACGGTCCACGATATCCTGAGGGGTACAGCCCTCCATGCGGGCCTTGATCGTGATCGGGACTCCGTGCTCATCGCTTCCGCAGACATAAAGCACATCCTCTCCCCTCATCCTGAGGTACCTGACGTAGATGTCCGCCGGCACGTATACCCCGGCCAAATGACCGATGTGGACCGGCCCGTTGGCATAAGGCAACGCACAGGTCACAAGTGTTCTCTTGAATTTCTTTTCCATATTCATGAATATTATTTTTCTCTTCCCAATCTGACTTTCACCATTTTAAGTGCCTTCTGCACTTTAAGCATCTCTTGCATTATCTCAAGCACCCGGTCATCGTCGGAAGCGGCCTGCGCCTCTCCGAGTCTTTCCTTCAGTTCGTTTTCCTTGTCCTCCAAACGGCTTTGCTGATAGACCAGGATCGCTTTCGGGACATAGATCGTCAGCCATGACCCTTTCGACATCATTGACTGCCGCAGATTCTTCACAGACAAGTCATACCGTTCGTCCGTTGACAGTTGGGCGACCACATAGGCCATGTCCCTATCCTCCCCGTCCATCAGACGCTTGACAATCTCATCCTGCGAATATCCCTCATAGTAGTCTTTGGAATAAGCCTCGTACACTTTTCTGAAAACGGAGTTGGCGAACTGTGAGTTGTCTCCCTCCAAAGCCTGGCCTATGAAATCAAACACGGTCAACGCATCCTCGTCCGATCCGGAATAGAAAGCCGAATCACTTTGGAACTCCAGCTTCGTGGTACCGTAGGTGAGGATGAAGTTCAGAAGATCGCGCTCGGCTGTAGCCATGATGCGGTTGTCAATAAGGGCATCGAGGCCGGTGCTTTGACGGGTGGCTTCGACAGGCTCAGCCACCGGCGCTCCTCCGTAGGCCAAACCATCCGTAGAAGAGCCAGAAACTCCGAATGTTCCGGCAATCGAACCATTTCCGGAGCCGGTGGCATAACCATTCCCAGGCAATATGGTGGCTGAGCCTGCCGAGGCTCCGGACCGCGAGGTCTGGTTACGAAGCCTTTCCCTGTCACGGTCAGCGGCTTTCTTCTGTTCAATAAGCCTTTTGGAGCGTGTCGCGCTGATCCTCTCGTCCAGAATATCCCTGCGGATCTCGAACTTGTCACTCAGGAAATCCACATAGACAGAACGTTTCACGGCATCCGGGATGTCGGCTATCGTGTCCGCTATGTCATTGATCACCTCGGCACGCTTGAGCGGATCCCTCGCTGTGTCCTTCAAAAGCAGCGAGGACTTGAAATCCACAAAATCCATCTCAGCAGCGGCGAGAAACTCCTCTACCTCCGCAAGCGAGTGCTTTCTTGAATATGAGTCCGGATCATCTCCGTCCGGGATCAGGACGACCTTAACGTTCATCCCCTCGCGCAGAAACATGTCGATTCCCCTAAGAGCCGCATGGATGCCGGCGGAATCCCCGTCGTACATGATCGTGACATTCTGCGTGAATCTCTTGATGAGACCTATCTGCCCTTCGGTCAATGCCGTGCCGCTGGAAGCCACCACGTTCGTGATACCGAGCTGGTGCATCGAGAGCACATCCAGATAGCCCTCGACCAAATAGCATTTGTCCTTACGGGCCATCTCGTTCTTCGCGAACCAGATGCCGTAAAGAGACTTGTTCTTTACGTAGATGTCCGACTCCTTGGAGTTCACATACTTGGCGTATGGCTTTCCCTCTTCCTTGGACTTCAATGTCCTGGCCCCGAACGCGATAACCCTTCCACTCATCGAATGGATCGGGAACACCACGCGGTCATAGAACCTGTCGTGCAGCCTGTTGTCAGAATCGTATGCGGCACACAGACCTGTCTCAAGGAGATATTCATCCTTGTACCCGGCCGCTTTCGCCGCGTCTGTCAAGGCATGCCGGCTCGACGGGGCCCAGCCGAGACCATATTTCTCGATTGTAGCGTCCTCCAGCCCTCTGGAGTGGAAATATTCAAGGCCGATGGACCGTCCCTCATCGGTATGGAGCTGCTCCTTGAAGAACTTGCCGGCATATTCAGAGACAAGCAGGAGACTCTCGTTCCGCTGACGGTTCGCTATGTCCTCCGCCGTCTCCTCTTTCTCGACTATCTCGATGTTGTATTTCCTGGCAAGGTACCGCAGAGCCTCAACGTAGGACAGATGCTCGTAGTCCATGACGAACCCGATGGCGGAGCCGCCCTTGTGGCAGCCGAAGCAATAATATTGCCCTTTGGCAGGAATGACATGAAAAGACGGTGTCTTCTCACCGTGGAACGGACAGCAGGCCCAAAGGTCGGCCCCACGCCTTCTCAGAGTCACGAAGTCGCCGATCACCTCTTCCACACGGGCGGTGTCAAGGATTTTCTGTACCGTTTCCTGAGGAATCATCCTACTCGTCCACCTTTGTGTAGTCCACCTCCTTGGCATCATCAAGACCAGAGGTCTCGATCACATCCTGGTCAGACTGAGGCTCGTCCGGTGTGTTGAAACGAATCTCATAGGCCTCCTTGGCCTTGCGGATCCGCCACGACGAGATCAGTTCGGACACACCGTACAGAAGCAGAAAACTTCCGGCGCAGACACTCATGATCCTCTCACCGAACGGGTTGAAAAGCAGGAACGCGCCCCCCGCCACCGCGCAGATCGAAAGGATCAATGTGGAGAATCCGGCCCCAAGCAGAGACATGGTTCCGGCCAAAGCTAACAGCTGGATGCCGCCGAAAAGAATCAGAACGATTCCTATCAGCGTAACAATGAAGCCGGCCACCCAGACAGGATTGAGGAACAATAGAATGCCAAGTATCAAATCCACGACAGCGTTCACCGCCATCAATGGAAGCACCCCGTCCCTTTTGTTACGGATGAAACCATAAACCAACGACACGATTCCCGAAGCGAGCAAGAACGCCGCCACGACCTTCACTACAGTCACGGAAGCCGCGTTGTCGAAAATCATGACCAGACCTATACCGATGGTAGCCAGCGCTCTGAGAATGCTGCTGAACGAAGTTTTGTAGCCAAATGTGAACATAATTCCATTCCTTAATATTACAACTTACAAATTTAAGTAAAAAATGCTATATTCGTGCCTATGTTTTTCGATACACACAATCATAGCCAATTCTCTTTCGACGGAGAGGGAACAACTGTTGAAAAGAGCGCCCTGGCGGCGGTGGAAAAAGGGTTCGGAGGAATATGTTTCACCGACCATTGTGATTTCTATGTCCCGAAGATGAAAGAAGAGTTCGAACCGATCGTCTGCGAGGTTTTCGATGTGGATGCCCAGCAGGCGGAGATAGACAGGGTGAACGGACTGGCCACCGACGGGGCTTTCGGGAAATCGGCATCAAAGAAATTCAAGATATTCAAAGGAATAGAGCTTGGTCTCGGAGAGAAGAACCACGAACAGACCAGAGCGTTACTTTCAAAGTACAGGTTCGACCAGATCATCGCCTCGGTCCACTACCTTGAGGACACGGATCCGTATTTCGGCCCGTACTACAAAGGCAAGAACTGGAAAGAGGCTTACGGCCGCTACCTTGAGACCCTCCTGAGGGAGATGAAATGGCTCGGCGACTTCGACATCATGGGGCATTTCGACTATGTTGCCCGCTATGCGCCATATCCCAAGGAGAGTGTGCTGTACAGGGATTTTCCGGGATTGTTCGACGAGATATTCAAGTACCTGATAGAGAATGGCAAAGGTCTGGGAATCAACACAAAAAGTTACAAGACTTACGGTCTCCGCACCCCACAGCTTGACAGGGACATTCTGATAAGGTACATGGAACTCGGAGGCGAGATCATCTGCATGGGATCAGATTCCCACACGCCCAGGCAGGTGGGTGACAGGTTCGACTATTTCGCACAGTATGTCAAGATGTTCGGATTCCGACGGCTCGGACATTTTGAAGGCCGGAAACTCAAGATGGTGACCATCTAAGAGGCTATCTCGCAAAGGAACTTTATCCGGACAAGGCGGATCTCCATCTCCTCATAATCAGCGCCCAGCACCTTGATGGCCTCCTCCACTGAGTCAGAGGTCGCCTCGCTTTTGAAATATTCATAAATTTCATCAACAACCTCATCATCAATGGTCTGGCTGATGTAGTAATTCAGATTCAGATTGGTGCCGGAAGACACGATGCCTTCGATCTCCCCGACAAGTTCATCCATCTCCCAGCCTTTCGCGTCAGCTATATCCTCCAAAGACATCCGCCGGTCAACGCTCTGGATGATGAATATCTTGTCGGAACTCTTGGTCGGAGCCGATTTGACCACAAAGTCCTCAGGTCTTGTGATGTCGTTCTCATCCACATACCTTCGGATCAAGTCGATGAACTCCTTGCCATACTTTCTTGCCTTCCCCTCGCCTACACCCTGACAGTTATGGAGCTCATCGTAAGTGATCGGATAGAGGATGGACATGTCCTCAAGAGCCGGGTCTCCGAATATGATCCACGGCTGAAGATTCAACTTCCGGGAAATGTCCTTCCTCAAGTTCTTGAGCATGGACAGGAGCGCCGCGTCTCCACCCCCTCCCTTCATGCCGGCAGCCGGTGCGTCCTCATCATCCTCATCGCCCGTACCTTTCCCCTTGAAATTCTTGTCCTCCACAAGACGGATCTCATAAGGGCTGCTGAAAAAATCCTCACCTTTCCTGGTCACATAGATCAGACCGTATGTCTCGATCTCCTTCTCAAGAAGATGCAGCAGAAGCCCTTGGTTGATGACCGAGCACCAGAACTTCAGACTGTGGCCAGCACCCGAGCCGAAAAGCGGGAATGTGTCGTGACGGTAGGATTTGATCATCGCCGTCGACTGCCCGGCCAGGACCGATGCCAGATGTTCGATCTTGAAATGTTCCGGAAGGGACCTTACAAGTCTTATCACCAGACACATCTCCTTGCGCCCGTCGAATGTGGCCTTCGGATTGAGACAGTTGTCGCACAATCCGCAGTTGTCCTTAGGATAATCCTCTCCGAAATAGTTCAGCAGCATCCTGCGGCGGCACATGCTGGATTCGGCGTACGCCACGGTGTCCATAAGCAACTGACGGCCTATCTCTTGCTCCGAAACCGGCTTGCCCTGCATGAACTTTTCCAATTTGCGGATGTCCTTATAGCTGTAGAACGTGATGCATTCAGCGTTCTCCCCGTCCCTGCCGGCACGTCCGGTCTCCTGATAATAGCCCTCGATGCTTTTAGGAATATCATAGTGTATGACAAAGCGCACATCCGGCTTGTCGATTCCCATGCCGAAGGCTATGGTCGCCACAATGACCTCCACGTCCTCCATCAAGAACCTGTCCTGGTTCTCCGCCCTGGTCTTCGCATCCAGTCCCGCATGATAAGGAAGCGCGCGGATTCCGTTGATCTCCAGCAGCTTGGCGATTTCCTCAACTTTCTTGCGGCTCAAGCAGTATATGATTCCTGATTTCCCTGGATGCTGCTTGATGTACCTTATTATGTCTTTGTCAGGATCTACTTTGTCACGAACCTCGTAGTACAGGTTAGGTCTGTTGAACGACGACTTGAAGACGGTAGCGTCCATGATTCCGAGATTCTTCTGAATGTCGTTCTGGACCTTCGGGGTGGCTGTCGCCGTCAAGGCCATGATAGGAGCCCGGCCTATCATCTGGACCATGTCCCTGATCCGGCGGTACTCCGGCCTGAAGTCATGTCCCCATTCGGAAATGCAATGGGCCTCATCCACGGCGTAGAAAGAGATCTTCACCTCCCGAAGCAGATCCACATTCTCCTCTTTTGTAAGCGACTCCGGAGCCACGTAAAGCAATTTGGTCACACCGGAAAGAACATCCGCCCTGACCTCCTGGATCTGGGCTCTGTTCAAGGACGAGTTCAGGAAATGAGCGACTCCGTTCTGTTCCTCCACAAACCCGCGGATCACATCCACCTGATTTTTCATCAAGGCGATCAGCGGAGAGATCACGATGGCGGTGCCAGGCATAACCAAGGCCGGCAGCTGGAAACATAAAGACTTTCCGCCGCCCGTCGGCATGAGGACAAAAGTGTCCTTGCCATCCAGAAGGTTCCGGATGATTCTCTCCTGATCCCCCTTGAAGGAATCAAAACCAAAGAATTCTTTCAACTTGGAATTCAGCGATGACGAGTCGATTTCCATAGAATTACCTAATTATTTCTAAAAATAGTGATTGTTTTCGGTATAAACAAGCATTTTGAAATTTAATGGACAATAAAGTCAATATTTTTTGCGATATTTGCGGAACTTTCGGGGCTCTTTGCCCTGGAAGCGACAAATCGGCAACTTTTAAAATTTTTAATAGTATTATGAAGACATTCAAAATGCTTGCGGCGACAGCGATGGTTCTTTCAATCGCGGCCTGCAACTCAAACAAGGTTGACGGCAAGGCGGATGGTGCGGACAGCACAGCCGTTGCCGAGGTTCCTCAGAAACCGACCAGCGCAAAGGATCTCCTTCCTTCAAAAGCGACCGTTGATTCAGTAAGTTATCTTCTTGGTATCCAGCTTGGTTCCATGATCAAGAACTACAACATGGGCGACCTCAACTTCAACATGATCAAGAAGGGAGCCGCTGATTTCGTGGCCTCCAAGGGCAACCCGCGCGACGAGGAGTTCACAAAGCAGTTCAAGGTCAACCCTGAGGAGATGAACCGCATCATGAACGAGTTCGTCCAGAAGAGGGCTGAATATGTCGGAGCGATCAACAAGGAGAAGGAGCAGAAGTTCCTTGAGGCCAACCTCAAGAAGGAAGGCGTTCAGGCGACCGGATCCGGACTCCAGTACATCATCGCCGAGGCTGGAAGCGAGGTCAAGCCTACTTCCGAAAAGGACACCGTCTATGTTCACTACAAGCTTTCCCTCACCGATGGCACCGTCATCGAGGAGGTCAAAGAGGACCAGGACGCGGTCATGCTTACCCTCAACAGGGTCATCCCTGCATGGACAGAAGGTCTCCAGCTTCTTGGTGAGGGTGGAAAGGCTACTCTTTATGTCCCTTCAGAGCTTGGCTACGGCGAGCGCGGATCTAACGGCATCGACCCTAACACGACTCTCGTGTTCGACATCCAGCTCGACTCTGTAAAGCACTTCGTTGAGCCGGTTGTAGAGGACAAAAAATAATCTCTGCCTTCAGGCAGCGTATGACAAGCCTGCTTCGCGCCCGTGCGCCGAGCAGGTTTAATTTTTACAAGACAAAGAATATCATGGCATTGGAAATAGAAGGCAGGATCAAGCAGAAGCTTGCCAAGCAGAGCGGACAGGGAGCCAAGGGCTCCTGGACAAAACAAGATTTTGTCCTTGAATATCAAGACGGCAACTATCCGGCGGACGTGTGTCTGACGGCTTTCGGCAACGACAAGGTCGCGGATCTGGACAAGTACCAGGTCGGAGACTCGGTTAAGGTGGCTTTCAATCTAAGGGCACGGGAATACAACGGACGTTGGTACAACGATGTGCGTGTCTGGAGAATCGCTCCGGCGGGACAGTCGGCATCAGCCCCGGCGCAGCAGCAGGCATACCAGGCTCCACAGAATTACTCTCCGGCTCCTCAGCCGAATTACGGCGCACAGCCTCAAGCTGCTCCAGCCCCGACCATCGACGATCTCCCTGCCGACGACCCAAGCAATGATCTTCCGTTCTAAACATCAACCCAACGGATGGAAGGGTCACGGCGCCACCAGGTAAGCTGCTTTTTGGCGTAATGACGAGTGTTCCTCTGGATGAGGCGGACAGCTTCCTCCAGAGGAATCTTTTTATCAAGATATTCAAAGATCTCCTTGTAGCCGACGGTCTGAAGCGCCTGGCAATCCCGATACGGAAGCAGCGACCGGACCTCCTCCACAAGCCCCTCGTCAATCATATTCAGAACCCTCTGATTAATCCGTGAATATAGTTCCTCACGCGGCCGCGTAAGTCCTATTTTTTCTATCTCGAAGGAACGCACGCGCCTCTCCCCCGTCTTGAACGACGAGAACGGCCTCCCAGAGACCAGGCAGACCTCCAAGGCCCGTATGACCCTCTGGCTGTTGCGGGTGTCAATCTGTGAATATGTCAGCGGATCCTTCAGCCTAAGTTCCTCGGCGAGAGTCCCAACGCCTTCTTTTCCAAGCCTTTCCCAGAGCTCGGCCCGCAAGGCAGAATCCCCGTCCGGAAGATTGTCAAGCCCGTTGCAGACCGCGTCTATGTAGAACATCGAGCCGCCGGTCATCACCAAGGTCTCGTGTCCCTCATCGAAAAGTCTCTCGACCAGAGCCACAGCCTCCAGCTCGTAATCCCCCGCCGTGTAGGCCTGCGTGACCGGAACGGACTGAATGAAATAATGCTTCACAGCGGCAAGCTGCGAAGCACTCGGGACAGCGGTCCCGATCGACATATTCCTGAAGATTTGGCGGGAGTCGCAGGAAATCACCGGCGAGCCATATTCCAAAGCCTTCGAGACGCTGAAGTCAGTCTTGCCGACTGCGGTAGGTCCAAGGATTATGAGAAGCCGCCGGGACATATTCGAAGCAGAGGAACTGATTCTTAGATGTCCAGATCTTCGGTTCCGTCGAAGACTATCTTTCCGTCCTCGTCGTCATCGTCCTCCTCATCGTCCCTGTCTTCATCCAAGGAAAGGGACGAGCCACCTTCATCGTCATCATCATCCGAACCCCAGTCAGGCTTCTGACCAGGCAGATGTCTTTGAGAATCAGGAAGATCCTCAAAAGCCACATAACCGTTCTCGAACTCGATAGGATTCGGGCCCTTCACCTCGACGATCGTAGGAGAGCATTCCGGCTTCTCCTCCACGCCCTCGAACGTGACGATCACGCTCTTGCGGTTAGGCACATCGTAGAAGTACAGGAACGAGGCGACCCCGTTCTTGACAGTCTGCGCCACGGTTACATTGTCCACTGTGCCGCTGCCAAGGTCGAACAGTCCGTAGCGGGCGAGAACTCCGCCGCCGGCATCCATAGCCTTGAACATAATCAGCTGATCCTGCGGAAATTCCATGTCCGCACGCATCTGTTTGTGGAATTCGTAAAGGGTCGTTTCGCCCCTCATCTCATAAACCCGGTAGAATCCTTTGATCCCGGCCAAAGTCACCCTGTATTTATAAACCATAAATATTTTTGATTCAAAACCATTTCAAAATTACAAAATTTATCGTTCGGTTGCAAAATTATGTGAAAAACGCTATTTTCGTGTCTTAGGAATGGAAAGACCAGAAAACATCATCCGAGACTCCTACAAGAGCATTCCCGGACCGGCTGAAGGGCTGTTCAAAGACAACGGCAGCCGCTTCATCTCATTCGCTTTTCCTGTCGAGACAGAAGAAGAGGTCAAGAGCATTGTCGGTGACTTGAAAAAGAAGTACCACGATGCCCGCCACCATTGCTACGCCTACCGCCTCGGCTATCTCGGGGACAAGTTCAGGGCCAACGATGACGGAGAGCCTTCATCCTCGGCCGGCAGACCGATCCTGGGCCAGATCGATTCCAGAGGGTTGAGCGATGTGCTGGTGGTGGTAGTGCGCTATTTCGGAGGAATCAAGCTCGGGATCCCGGGACTTATCAGAGCCTACAAAACCTCCACGGCAGAAGCTCTTGACAAGGCCGGATGCGTTGAGAAGATCGCCGGAAAATGGTTCAGCGTCCGTTTCGGCTACGAGGCGATGAACAGCGTCATGAAGATTCTCAAAGACATGGACCTCAAGCAGAAAGGACAGGCTTTCGGAGCGGAGTGCACACTTCAGGTCTGGATCCGGCTCTCCGCCGAGGATGACTTCCGTACCAGAATCGGGAAAATCGAAAACTGTACGATAAACGAACTTTAAATCATAAACATCATGCCTAAAAGTCTAATTTCAATCCAGGATTTTTCAAAGGATGAGATACTCCACATCCTTGAGACAGCAAAGGAATTCGAAGCGAACCGTGAACAGAGCTTTCTCGCCGGAAAGGTGGTGGCCTGCCTGTTCTTCGAACCTTCGACCAGAACGAGGCTCTCGTTCGAGGCCGCGGTCAACAGGCTGGGAGCCAGAGTCATCGGCTTCCCTGACAACCGCAACACCAGCCAGACCAAGGGAGAGACCCTGGAGGACACCATAAAGATTGTGTCCAACTATGTGGATATGATTGTGATGAGGCACCCTCAAGCGGGAGCGGCGGACATCGCCGCGTCAGTGGCCTCGGTGCCTGTCATCAACGCCGGCGACGGAGCGAACCAACACCCTACGCAGACCCTGCTCGACCTCTACGCCATCCAGAAGACCCAAGGCAAACTCAATGGATTGACAGTGAATATGGTCGGAGACCTCAAGTACGGCCGTGCCGTCCACTCCCTTGTGGAAGCGCTGCGCTGGTTCGACCCACACTTCATATTCACCTCTCCTGAAGAATTGAATATGCCAAAGAAATATCTTGAGATCCTTGACCGTGAGGGAGTTGACTACCGGCAGACCGACAGGATAGAGGATGGTCTCAACATCTGCGACGTGCTCTACATGACCAGAGTCCAGCAGGAAAGGTTCCCTGACATGGATGAATATAATAAGGTGAAGGATGTTTACAGGCTCTCGGCCTCGATGCTGGGTTCCGTCAAGCCGAACATGAAGATAATGCACCCGCTCCCAAGGGTCAACGAGATCGCCACGGACATCGATGACACTCCGTACGCCTACTACTTCCAGCAGGCCGGCGGCGGAATGTACGTCAGGATGGCGATCATCTCGTACCTCCTCGGCTACAGATAATTTATAATTTCGCGGTAAATGTTGGGCAAATCCTTTTAATTGCCTATCTTTACCGCGAAATCAGTTTTGATTTTAAACCGTATATTTTAATAATACTTTGAAACTAAAATAGAAATGAAAAAAGTACACGTATTCAACGCCGGCCCTTGCCTGCTTCCGCAGGTGGCCATCGACAATGCCATTGAAGCCCTCAAGGATTTCAAAGGCACAGGTGTCTCTGTTCTCAGCATCTCCCACCGCACAAAGGAGTGGGACGCGACTATGGACGAGTGCCGCGCACTCTGGAGAGAGCTTCTGAATATTCCCGAGACACACG
>ERZ1026780.2313-NODE-2313-length-11229-cov-10.699123_pt1 | contig 11229 bp, 9 predicted proteins | sample MGYA00380126_ERZ1026780 | MGnify/ENA primary metagenome ERZ1026780 (study PRJEB33269, sample SAMEA4719762) | human gut metagenome | biome: human-associated habitat; feature: organic feature; material: feces | place: Cameroon | collected 2013-10 ... | reverse complement strand
TATGGAGATGAGCCGGAGGAAGCGAAGACGCAGAAGGATCCTTCTGATCGCGCTGTTGCTTGTCATTACGGGGCTGATCCTGCTCACGCAGCTGCATCTGTCACCGTATATCCGCGAGCTTGCACGCAATCAGGCGGTCAACGCCGCATCGAACGCCATCACAGGATCCGTCAGCGAAATGCTCCGCACGGGCAACACGGATTTTTCCCGCGTGATCGTGCTGGAAAAGGACGTACAGGGCAACATTACCGCGCTCCGCACGGACATGGGCCAGGTCGAGCGGATGAAGATCGAGGTGCTCGGCGCGCTCGACGGGCTCATCGATCAGATCAATACGCAGCAGATGGGTATTCCGCTCGGAAATCTCCTGCTGCCGGATCTTCTGGCCGGGACAGGGCCGGTCCTGCCCGTCAAGGCCGTCAGCCTCACCGTGTCGAATGCTGACTTTTTCTCGGATTTTTCAGAGGCCGGCATCAACCAGACCCTGCAGACGCTCAAGGTCAAATTCACCATCAGCCTGACCATTCTCACGACGGTCGGCTACGAGTCGGTCGACGTGGACAGCGACGTGATGGTGGCGCAGACCGTGATCGTCGGCCGGGTACCAGAAACTTATGTAAACTTAGGACATCTTACCACAGCAGAAGGTTGGGATCAATATGGAACCGAAACAGCAGATCGAACAGCTGACCCGGGAACTTGAGCACGCCGGATATCTCTACTACGTGCTCGATAACCCGGAGATGAGCGACTATGACTATGACCACAAGCTCCGCCAACTCGAGGAGCTGGAAGCACAGTACCCGCAGTATGCCTCGCCGCTCAGCCCGACGCGCCGTGTCGGCGGGCAGGCGCTGAGCGAATTCGTCAAGGTACGCCACGCCGTCCCGCTGGAGAGCCTGCAGGACGTGTTTTCCTTTGACGAGCTGCGGGACTTCGATGCGCATGTGCGTGAGGAGGAGCCGGACGCGGAATACTCCGTCGAGCCGAAGGTCGACGGGCTGTCCGTGGCGCTGGAATACGTGGACGGCCGCTTTGTCCGCGGCGCGACCCGCGGCGACGGCCTCATCGGTGAGGACGTGACGGAGAATCTGAAGACCGTCCGCTCCATCCCCATGACGCTGACCGGCGCGCCCGCGCGTCTCATCGTGCGCGGCGAGGTCTTCATGCCCCGCGCCAGCTTTGAAGCGCTCAACGCCGAGCAGGAGAAGCTCGGCAAGCCGCTGTTTGCCAACCCGCGCAACGCCGCGGCGGGCTCTTTGCGCCAGCTGGACCCGGGCGTGGCGGCAAAGCGGAAGCTCGACATTCTCGTCTTCAACCTGCAGCTGGCAGAGGGCGTCACATTCCGGACACACAGCGAAACGCTTGACTATCTGCGGGCGCTCAAATTCAAGGTCATACCTTACACGCTCTGCCGCGATATGGACAAAGCGGAGCAGCTGATCACCCAGCTCGGCGAGACCCGCTACGAGCTGCCGTATGATATCGACGGAGCCGTCATGAAGCTCAACAGCCTGGCCGGGCGCGAGCGGCTCGGCAGCACGGCAAAGTTCCCGCGCTGGGCCGCGGCCTTCAAATATCCGCCGGAGATCAAGGAGACCGTGCTGCAGGATATCGTCGTGCAGGTGGGGCGCACGGGCGTGCTGACCCCGCGGGCGATCGTGGCCCCGGTCCATCTCGCCGGGACGACCGTCACCGCCGCGACGCTCCACAACCAGGACTTTATCACCGACAAGGATATCCGCATCGGCGACACCGTCAGGATCCGCAAGGCAGGGGAGATCATCCCGGAGATCCTGGAGGTCGTTCCCGCAAAGCGCCCGGCAGACGCCGTGCCGTACCGCCTGCCGGACCGCTGCCCCGTCTGCGGCGCGCCGGTCGTGCGCGATGAGGACGGCGCTGCCCTGCGCTGCACGGGCGCGGAGTGCCCGGCACAGCTGTCCAGAAATCTGGCGCACTTCGTCTCGCGCGAGGCCATGAACATCGACGGCCTCGGCAGCGCGATCATCGACCTGCTGATCGAGGAAAAGATGGTCTCCAACCCCGCGGACCTCTACGCGCTGGACTATGCCGCCTTCGCAAAGCTCCCCGGGCAGGGGAAAAAGTCCGCCGCGAACCTCAAAGCCGCCATCGAGGCCAGCAAGCAGAACGATCTGGCCCGGCTGCTGTGCGCGCTTGGCATCCGGCAGGTCGGCAGCAAGGCGGCCAAGGTGCTCGCGTCGACGTTCGGGAGTCTCGATGCTCTGCAGCACGCATCGCTGGAGGATCTGACGGCCGTCCCCGATATCGGCGAAACGACGGCGCAGAACATCCTCGATTACTTTGCCAGCCCGCAGTCACAGGACCTGATCGATCGGCTGCGCGTGGCAGGTGTAAACTTTATGTCAACCAACCAGGTGACGGATACGCGCTTTGCGGGCAAGACCTTTGTCCTGACCGGCGCGCTGAGCCTGTTTACGCGCGAGGAGGCGACGGAGAAGATCGAGTCGTTCGGCGGTAAGGCCGCCTCGTCCGTCTCGAAAAAGACGACGTACGTCGTCGCCGGGGAAAACGCAGGCAGCAAGCTCCGCAAGGCGCAGGAGCTTGGCGTCCCCGTGCTTTCCGAGCAGGAATTTCTGGAGCTGCTGCAATGAGGATCACACTGGTCAGCAGCTGCGGGCTCGTGCTGGAAGCGGAGGGGCGGACGCTTCTGGTCGACGCGCTCAACAAGCAGTTCCGCTGCTATTACGGCCTGCCGCCCGAGACCTTTGCGCAGATGCTGGCAGGGGAGCCGCCCTATGACGCGCTCTGCGGTATCCTGTGCACGCACGCGCACCCCGATCATTACAATGCGCTCCGCACCCGGCAGCTGCAGGCAGCCAGCGGCGCGCCCGTCTTCGTTCCGCAGCCGCAGACGCCGCCCCAGCTGGCGCTGCAGTTCGGCCCGTTCAGCGTTGAATACCACCAGTTTGCGCATACGCCCGTGCCGGGGTGGGATGCGATCACGCACGGTGTGTATTTCATCTCGGCCGCGGGTGTCAGCGTCTATGTGACTGCGGACGCGCGCATCGACGCGGTACAGCACCGCGCGATCCTTCGCGGCCGCCGCGCCGACGCGGCGTTCTGGAACGGCCAGATCCTGTCCTATCCCGAAACGCGCGCGCTGCTGCCCGAGGCAGCAAAAAAGAATTATGTCTACCACATCCCGGCCGACGAAAAGGATGCCTGCGGCGTCCGCCGCAAATGCGAACGCAACATGGCCCGCTTCGGCGCAGAACTTCCCAATGTTTCGCTGCTGGAGGCTTACCCATCACAGATCCTGCTATAAAAACGACCAGCCCGGAGCCGGGTTGGTCGTTTTTTATGTTAACTTATCCTGCGTCCTCCGCAGGCGCGTGCTTTTCCTTCTCCACCCAGGTCATGCCGAGCAGGATGAGCAGGATCCCGGCGGCACGCAGCAGGCTGAACGTGCCGTAGAACACGTAATCCAGCGTCAGCGACATCCCGAGATTGCCGACCAGCATCAGAACGGAGGAGACCAGCGTGTTGGAATGCAGCGTCCCGATGATCTGCAGCAGCTGTGCGAGCAGACCGCAGATGCTCCCGAGATAGACCCACCAGGGGACGGCTGTGATGTAGCCCCACGTGAGCTCCTTCCCGTTTTTGAGCACGAAGACGAGCAGCAGCGAAAGAACCGTTGCTTCCACATAGTTGATCAGCGCGCCGTTGGCCGTGCCGAACAGCTTTCCGGCCCGGACATTCGTCATGCGGTTGATGGAGTTGAAAAACCCGTTCAGCAGGGCAGTCAGATAATAGATCATGCAGCCGCCTCCTCAGTTCAGAACTACAAGGATCACGCCCAGCAGCACGAGCGCATAGCCCGGCAGCTGCCGCCTGCGGATCCGCGTGACCGGCATGCCGAACAGACCGAACCGGTCGATCAGCGCCGAGGAGACGAGCTGCCCCGCCGTGGAGAGCGCCATAAACGCGCTCGCGCCGACATGCAGCGTACACCAGCTGGAGGTTGCGACGATCCCGATGCCCATCGCGCCGACCAGATACACATACCACGGCGCGCCGGAAAACCGCAGCGGCTGCCGCTTGACCAGCAGATAGCCGAGCAGCAGCACGAGCGCGATGCCGTGGACAAAGAAGCAGATGCCGAACAGACTGAAGTAGTTGCCCATCTGCGCGTTGAGCGAGACCATGACGCCCTGCAGAATGCCGGCCAGAAGCAAAAATCCAAGATACAGCAAAGCCTGTCCTCCGTTTCTCAGCGCGCAGCCGCGCCGGACTCGTCTGTCAAAAAGCGGTCGAGCTGCGCTTCGACCTCCGGGCGGCGCTTGAAGCGCGGATGCCCGGTCAGCTGGCCGCGGGCCATGACCATCTCGACGTGCCGCAGCGCGCGCAGATCCTCCAGCGGGTTTGCGGCGGTCACGATCAGGTCTGCGCACTTGCCCGGCGCAACGGTGCCGGTCTCGCTGCCGATGCCGGCGAGCTCCGCGCTCCGACCCGTTGCGGTATAGAGGGCGAAGGCGTTGGAGACGCCGGTATATTTGTGGAAATAAAACAGCTCGCGCCAGAAATCATACTGGGTGATCCACGGGCAGCCGACGTCGTTGCCGAGCACGACGGGAATGTCGTTGGCAAGCGCGGCCTTCGCGCAGTCGATGATGCCCTCAAAGACGATCGTGCCGTTGTACTGCTCGACCTCAGTCGCGTGGGTGATGGAACGGTCAAACAGCGCGTAGGGCAGGGCAGGCGAGATCGTTGTGCAGAGAAACGCACCGGTATCTTTGAACAGGCGCAGGATCTCCGCGTCCGGCTTTGCGCCGTGCTCGATCGAATCCACGCCGTTTTCCAGCGCCGCGCGCACGCCCTGCGGCGACTCGACGTGGGCCGCAACGCGGTATCCCGCGGCGTGTGCCCGGTCGCAGACGGCCTTGATCATCTCCGGCGGCATCTTCATTTCACCCGGGACGCCCTTTTCCTTCGCGTCCATCACGCCACCCGTGATCATCAGCTTGATGAGGTCGACGCCCTGCGCCTCTGCGGCATCCAGCTGCGCGAGCGCCTCAGGAATAGAGTGCGCGGCCACGGCGACCGACCCGGCCATATGTCCGCCCGGGACGGAGATCCCCTCGTTGGCGGCCAGGATCCGCGGCCCTACGCGGCGGCCCGCCGCGATCTCATCGCGCAGCCGCGTGTCAAAATCGGCAAGACCGCCGACCGTGCGGATGGTCGTGACGCCGCTCATCAGCTCTGTCCGGGCAAAGCCGCAGACCATCTGATAGGCGATCTTCCGCGTCAGCGCCGTGGAGAGGATCGTGCGGACCAGCTTTTCGTTGTCCCGCTGCTTTTTCTGCGGCTTGCCGCTGCCTGCAAGATGGACATGCATGTTGATCAGGCCCGGCATCAGATACCGGCCCTGCAGGTCGACGACGGTATAGCCGTCAAGCGGCGTCCCCTCCGGGACGATGGCGCTGATGCGCTCTCCGTCCGTCAGGACGCAGAGTCCTTCCTGCACCTGCATGTCCTTCGTGCCGTCCAGGAGCTTTCCGTGCGTGAATGCGTATTTCATAGAATATCCCTCACTTTTCTGCTGTACAGTATAGCTTGTTGCGCGGGCCCTGTAAAGCCGCAGCGTGCGGAAAGTGTGCAAAAAACAGCGGCCCGGAAGAAAACCGGCGCCGTCGACCCGGAAAACAGATTGACAGGCGGCCGCGGCGGGACTATGATAGAACCAGATCGGGCGGCTTCAGCGGCCGCGCGGATCATATTACGATCAAAAGGAGAACTTTTTGAAGCTGATCACCTGTACATCGGAGCGTGTGGGCTGACCGGGAGGTCCGGCAAATCTCACACGCCGCGCCTCCCGAAGCTTTACGATTCGATCTTCAGGAGGATCCACCATGAATCGGGAAAATAAACGCAAAACGTTCGAAAAAGGCTATTATAAGACCCATGCCTGCAATGACAGCTTTACCTGCAAGGTCTGCGGGCGGCTCTGCACCCCGCAGAACGCAGGGAGTGACCACCGCAATCACTGCCCCAACTGCCTCTCCAGCCTCCACGTCGACCTCGAGCCCGGCGACCGGGCATCCGACTGCGGCGGGATCATGGACCCGGTCGCGGTCTGGGTGCGCAAGGGCGGGGAATGGGCCATCATCCACCGCTGCCGCCGCTGCGGGGCGCTCAGCTCCAACCGCGTCGCGGCGGACGATAACCCCATGAAGCTCATGAGCATCGCCATGAAGCCGCTGTGCGAGCCGCCGTTCCCGCTGGAACGCCTGGAAGAGATGACGGCCCTCATGGCTGGCGACGGACGTCTGCGCTGAGCCATTTTTGAACAGGACCAAGGCACAACAGTGCCCGCAGCGGATCTCCGCTGCGGGCGCTGCTTTTTCATGAGGACCGGCGGTTTTCTCAGCCAAATACGCCGACGTAGGTGAAATTCTGCGAAGCCTCCGGCGTGGGGATCCCGGTCTGCACGATGGTCATGTGTTCCGCGATCTTTTCCGTGACGTCCCAGTCGCCGCCCAGGAACACCACGCAGAGCTTGTCCGCGTCATAGAGCAGGAGGAAATGATGGGTGATGTCTGCATTGCGGTCTATGTCATACGTTTCGATCCAGCAGGCATACAGATCGTTCAGCATCCCTTCCTTGATGATCGTCGGGGCGTCTCCGGGCACCAGAAGATCGCAGCCCGCGACCTCGTTGGCGGACAGACAGCTGAACGTGAAGTGTACCTGCGCTGTGCTGTCGGTGGAGTAAACGCAGTCCTTTGCCAGCTCCATCTGGGCATCGGAGATGCCGTCCAGCTGCGCCGGACTGCGCATGGCAATGACGTCATACAGATACGCGGTATTGTCCGGGATCAGCGCCGTTGGCGTCCAGCCAAACTGCACCCCGCAGTAGGTGCCGGACGTGCGGCCCTCTGTATCGACGCGGATGATCGCGTCTCTGGAAAAATCATAGGAAAACGGCTCCAGCGTGCCATCCGGACGAATGGATGCGCCCTCGGCATGATACGTGGTCTCCGCATTGGAAACGGACGCGTAATGCAGCACCGCCGCCGCACCGCACAGCACCGCGATGGCTGCGGCCGCGGCGATCATAATGCGGATAACGCGCTTGCGGCTGTGCTTTTTTGCCTCCTGCCGCACGAGCTGCATCGTGCCGTTCAAAATTCCCGCCTGCCGATCTTCCGGCAGCGACTCGACCGGCACGTCCGGCAGCGCCGCGGCCTGCAGGATCCTGTCAATCCGATTCATATACAAACCCTCCCCGGCATAATTCGTTTCTGATGGCTTCCCGGCTGCGCACCAGCCGCATCCGGACCGCTGCAGGTGTCAGCCCAAGTGCCGCGGCGATCTCTACTGCCGGTTGACATAAATCATAAAACCGGAAGATGATCTCGCGGTCTGTCTCGGATAGCTGCGCGACAGCGGCGCGGAGCTGCTGTGCCTGTTCGCGCTTCGTGGCTTCCTCAAGAAGAAAATCGTCCGTTCCGGCCAGATCCTCGTCCAGCGGTACCTCGCAGCGGCTTTTCCGCAGCCGGTCGACGGTCTTGTTCCGCGCGACGCTCCCGAGCCACGCGCGAAGATGCCCGGCCTTCACCGTCCGGCAGGACTGCCAGAGCGCGAAAAAGACGCTCGAGGCCAGCTCGTCCTCGTCCTCCGGCGAGAGAAGCCCGCGGCTGCGGTTGTGAATGACGGTGACGACATACGCGCTGTACTGCGTGATCGCCGCCGCGAGTGCCTGCTCGTCGCCGTGGCGCAGGCGGGAAAGCAGGTTCTGTTCGTCCATGCAGTGTCCTCCAATCTGTTTTGGTCAGCTGACACCCATATAGTCGGCAGACAGGGGAGAAGTGTAACAAAAGGCCCGGCGCATCCATGCGCCGGGCCTGCTATTCAGTTTTTGACGCCGTAAGTCTGCACTTCTGCGGTGAGCCGGTTAAGAAGTTCAGGATCGCCTGAATGATAAACCTGAAATCCACGGTTGTTCGGTCCGGCGACGACCACCTGTGAGCCGGAGAAGGTCAGACTACAGCATTCATCCTCAAACCGTTCCCATGCGAACATCAGATTGACAGAACGGCTGTCATAGTCTTTATCGCTGCTAACGGAAGTCAAGCCGCCCGGAAGAAGATTCCTGAGATCCTGCCGGTAGGAGGCAGAACTTAAAACGGATAAAACAGCTTCATATTCTGTGCTTCCGGCGGAACAGTATTGTAGGTTCCAGATGTCAAACGAAGGACTGCCGTTTTCAAACCTGGCAGCAGTGACAATGGCGGCCATGTTCAGATCCGGATATTCCGCCGGGATACCGGTCACTTCCGCAAAGGAATGCGGCCAGAGCAGCCACACGGCGAAGCATAGGACGATGATCGCGAGGAGCAGAAGGATGCATTTCTTTGTTCCGGTCCGCATGGCAGGAGCCTCCACTTCTATTTTTATATTTGCTTTAAACAAGACCTGGGAAGCCAGTCAAGCGATCGGGACCTGCGGTTCTGGAACCTGAAATACACAAGACTGCCTGATACGGCATAAAGATCCCTCCTGTATCGTTTTTTCTATCCTACAATATTTTTTTCGGAAAGGGAAGCGGCAGATTTGCGGCGAATACAAAACGCTCCCACAAAAAACAACGCAAACAGGCATGCGAAAATGGGATTTATCGTTGACACCTGCGGATTCTTGCGCTACAATAAGGTGAAATCAATACAAACCAACACAATCCCATTTTTGTTGGACGATTTTCCCCAAGGCAAAAATTCAGAAAGGAATGGAATCTATGAAAACCAAAGCAGTTCGAATCCATGGCAAAATGGATCTGCGTCTGGAGGAAATTGAACTCCCGCAGGTCGGTCCGGACGATGTTCAGGTCAAGATCATTTCTGACTCCATCTGCATGAGCACGTACAAGGCCGCGGTCGAGGGCGAAGAGCACAAGCGCGTGCCCAACGACGTTGCGGAGCATCCGACCATCGTCGGCCATGAATTCTGCGGTGTCATCACCGAGGTCGGCGAGAACTGGAAGAATAAATATAAACCCGGCCAGGGTTTTGCCATTCAGCCTGCACACTTCTACAAGGGCTCCCAGATGGCTCCCGGCTATTCCTACCAGTACTGCGGCGGCGACAGCCAGTACTCCAACATCCCCATCGAGACGCTGCTGACCGACAACCTGCTGCCGTACAATTCCGATACCTACTTCTATGGCTCCCTGGCAGAGCCGATGAGCTGCATCATCGGTACCTTCCACGCCATGTACCACACCAAGCCCGGCTGCTATGAGCATCAGATGGGCATCGTTGAGGGCGGCAAGATGGCCATGCTCGCTTCCGTCGGCCCCATGGGCCTCGGCGCGATCGACTACGCGCTGCACTGCGACCGCCGTCCGAGCCTGCTCGTCATCACCGATATCGACGACGCCAGACTCGCAAGAGCCGAGAGCATCTACACCGTCGAGCACGCCAAGGAAATGGGCGTCGAGCTGCACTACGTCAACACGGCCAAGCCCGGCTGCGACACCAACTACCTGCGTGAGCTCTCCGGCGGCACCGGCTATGACGACGTCATCTGCTTCGCTCCGGTCAAGCCCGTTGTCGAGCAGGCCAGCGATATCCTTGGCTTCGACGGCTGCCTCAACTTCTTCGCAGGCCCGACCAACAGTCAGTTCAAGGCGGAGTTCAACTGGTACAATGTCCATTACCTCTACACCCATGTGGTCGGCACCTCCGGCGGCAACACCAGCGACATGAAGGAAGCCATCGAGATGATGACCTCCGGCAAGATCAACCCCGCTGCCATGATCACCCACATCGGCGGTCTGAACGCGGTCGTCGATACCGTCCTGAACCTGCCGAAGATCCCCGGCGGCAAGAAGCTCATCTACACGCAGATCGAGCTGCCCCTGACGGCCATCGCCGATTTCGGCAAGCTGGGCGAGACGGATCCGCTCTTCGCAAAGCTCGACGAGATCACCAAGCGCCACAACGGCCTGTGGAGCGCAGAAGCTGAAAAATATCTGCTTGCAAACAAATAATTGAAATTAAAATAGGAGTGAAACACTTATGGCAGAAGGCGTATTGATGCCCAAAGAAGGCATTACAGTCGAATCTTGCATCATTGGCGAGTGGAAGAAGAATGTCGGCGATCACGTCAACGTCGGCGACGTCCTCTTCACCTACGAGACCGACAAGGCGGAGTTCGAATGCGAATCCACCGCAGCCGGCACCCTGATCGAGAAGTTCTATGAAGACGGCGATGAGGTTCCGTGCCTGGTCAATGTCTGCGCGATCGGCAACCCCGGAGAAGACACCTCCGCGCTCAAGAATGCCCCGGCAGCCACTGCTGCTCCCGCAGCCGCCGCAGCAGAGGCTCCCAAGGCCGCAGCTCCCGCCGCAGCCGCAGCTCCCGCCGGTCCGTGCGCACAGGCCGTCATCATGCCGAAGGAAGGCATCACGGTTGAGTCCTGCATCATCGGCGAATGGAAGAAGAATGTCGGCGATGCAGTCAACGTCGGCGATATCCTCTTTACCTACGAGACCGACAAGGCGGAGTTCGAATGCGAATCCACCGCAGCCGGCACCCTGCTTGCCAAGTTCTATGAAGACGGCGACGAGGTCCCGTGCCTGGCCAACGTCTGCGCCATCGGCAAAGAGGGCGACGCATATGAGTTCCTGAAGCCCGGCGCAGAGGTCCCGGCTCCTGCCGCCGCTCCCGCCGCAGAAGAGGCCGCTCCCGCAGCCGCCGCAGCTCCCGCTGCCGCAGCCGAGCTCAAGGCCATCTCCCCGCGCGCCATGGCCAAGGCTGTTGCCAACAACGTCAACCCGGCGCTTGCCACCGGTACCGGCCCCAACGGCCGCATCATCGAGCGGGATATCGACAAGCTGATCGCCTCCGGCGCAGCTGCTGCGTATGCCGCTCCGACCGCCGCTGCTCCCGCAGCTGCTGAGTTCGAAGACGTCAAGTGGAGCCCGGTCCGCAAGGCGACCGCCAAGTCCATGACCAAGAGCCTGTCCACCATGGCACAGCTCACCCAGCAGTATTCCTTCGACGCGACGCAGCTGCAGGCCTACCGCGCCATGCTCAAGCCGCTTGATGCGCCCATGGGCAAGGTCAGCCTCAACGACATGGTCATGTTCGCCGTCGCGAAGACCATCAAGTCCTGCCCGGATCTGAACGCCAACGTCCTCGAAGAGAACGTCGTCCGTCACTTCAATACCGTCAACCTCGGCTTCG
>ERZ1026780.2311-NODE-2311-length-11232-cov-6.134204_pt1 | contig 11232 bp, 9 predicted proteins | sample MGYA00380126_ERZ1026780 | MGnify/ENA primary metagenome ERZ1026780 (study PRJEB33269, sample SAMEA4719762) | human gut metagenome | biome: human-associated habitat; feature: organic feature; material: feces | place: Cameroon | collected 2013-10 ... | reverse complement strand
CGGACGGCAAGCGAGAACCACTGCAAGGCGGTGGTGGGTGGGAGTGGGAGGGAGAGGGACGCCTCAGGAGGGGAATCTCACGCAGACACCCCCTCCCTTCCTTCCCGGAGCGTTACTGTACAAATCTTGGGTGGACGAGAGTCCCTGCGGCTACCACGTCATGCGCGTGGGCACGCCCGCCGCGTGCAGGGCGTCCTTGATCTGGGCGATCGTGTAGTCGCCGAAATGGATCATGCCCGCGACGATGGCCGCGTCGGCCTTCGCCTCGCGGAAGACCGTCACGAGGTGTTCGGGGCGTCCGGCGCCGCCGGAGGCGACGACGGGCACGGGGACCGCCTCGGCGATGCGGCGCGTGAGGTCGAGCTCGAAGCCGTCGCGCGTCCCGTCCGCGTCGACGGAGTTGACCACGATCTCGCCCGCGCCGAGGTCGGCCGCGCGCTTCGCCCACTCCACGGCGTCCATGCCCGTGAACTCGCGGAACCCGCGCGTCGTGATCTCGTAGCCGCTCGGACAGCGCGCGCTCCGCACGGGGTCCATGCCGAGGACGATGCACTGCGCGCCGAACGCCTTCGCGCCGTCGGCGACGATCTGGGGATTCCGCACGGCGAGGGAGTTGACGGAAACCTTCTCCGCGCCGGCGAGAATCACGCGCTCCATGTCCGCCAGGGACGAAATGCCTCCGCCCACGGCGAACGGGATGCGCACCGCACGCGCCACGGCCTCGACCATGCCGAGGTCGATCGGACGATGCTCGGCGGACGCCGTGATGTCGTAGAACACGAGTTCGTCCGCCCCGCCCTCCGAGTAGGCGACGGCCATTTCCACCGGATCGCCGAGATCGACGTTGTTCTTGAATTTCACGCCCTTCGTGACGCGCCCGTTCCGCACGTCGAGGCAGGGGATCACGCGCTTCGTCAGCATGACACGAACTCCTTCAGCAACTCCAGGCCGACGCGCCCCGACTTCTCGGGGTGGAACTGGTAGGCGACGAGCGCCCCCTTCGCGACGGCGCTCGTGAACGTGACGCCCGCATACGCCGTCGTCCCGACCGTGCAGGGCCCCAGCTCGGCGTAGTAGGAGTGGACGAAATAGTATTCGGCGTCCTGCGCGGCGCCCGCGCGGTGGACCTGGTTCCAGCCGATCTCCGGCACCTTGAAGCCCGGCACGTCGGGGAAGCGCCGCACGCGCCCCGGCAGGATGCCGAGCGTGTCCACGCCGCCGTCCTCCTCGGAATGCTCGAAGAGGATCTGCATTCCCAGGCAGATGCCCAGGAACGGCCGCCCGGAGGTCGCCGCCCCGCGCACCGCCTCCTCAAGCCCCAGCGCGCGCAGGTTCGCCATCGCGCTCCCCGCCGCGCCGACGCCCGGAAAGACGACCCGTTCCGCCGCGCGGATCACCGCCGGATCGCGCGTCACCTGCGCCTCGACGCCCAGCGCCGCGAACGCATTGCGCACGCTCGTCAGGTTTCCGGCCTTGTAGTCAACGATTGCCAACATAGTCTTGTGTCCCGTTTGGCCGCACAGTATACCACATCAGGGGAGGGGCTTCCACGCGGGCATTTCCCGGAGGAGCCAGGCGCCGGGCTTCAGCCTGAAGTCGCCGTGCGCGGCGTCGACGAAGCCCGCGTCGAAGGGCTGCTCGGGCGTGCCGTTGACGATGCGGAACCCGGCGGCGATGCGCGGGTCGGGCTTCGCCGTCTGCACGCCGTTCGTCCCGACGGTGTTGATCACGAGGTTGCCCGCGATCGGCGCCATGCGCGCGAGGCATTCGCTCGCCTTGCCGTCCAGCGCGAGCAGCTGCCGGCGGCAGTCGATGAAGACGTTGTTCTCCACGGGGTTGTAGAGCGGTTCGCGCGGATGGTCCTGCATGATCTTCGCGAGGCGCGGATACTTCGCCGCCCACACGCCGTTCGTGTAGTCGAGCTTCTTCGCCTTCTCCTCCAGCATCCACGAGGAGCCGCCGTGTTCAAGGGAGTTCCAGTGCTTCCACGTCATGCCCCGGCAGTCGATCGAGAGGCCGATCTGGCAGCGCGAGAAGACGTTGTTGCGGATGGGATGCTCGCGCCCGCCGCCCACCATGATGCCGCGCGCGACATTGTGGAAGACGTTGCCGTAGACGGCGTCGCCGCAGTCGCAGTCGTCGAAGTAGAAACCCATCGTGTTGGCGTGGTCGCCCTCCGCGCCGAGGTCGTGCGTGTTGTTGTAGCGCAGGACGTTCCCCATCGTCGTCCAGTCGCGTCCCGTGTAGTACGCGCCGGCGTCGCCCGTCTCCAGCAGCACGCGGAAGACCTCGTTGTACTCGAAGAGGTGTTCGTTGCCGCCGTAGAGGACGGCCGAGTGCGGCGCGTCGTGCATCCTGTTGCGGCGCAGCGTCACGCCGCAGCCGTTCACGCCGATGGCGGGCGCGTAGGTGCGCCGGAAGAGGGCCCAGTCGTGGATGTGGCAGCCCTCCACGAGCGTCTCGGCCTTCACGAGCGTCCGGCGGTCGCCGCCGCTGACGTCGATGCCCGCACAGCCGACGTCGCAGACCTCGGTGTTCCGCACCACGTTGCGGGAGCCGCCGACGGTGAGGCCCGTGCCGCCCAGGTTCGCGACGCGGCAGCCCACGAAGGACACGTCCGTCCCGCGCAGCACGACGCCCCGGCCATGGCCGTACTCGAAGGCGAGGCGCTCGAAGCGCAGATGCCGCACGTCCGCCGCGTGCAGGATCGGCTCGGAGGTGAAGGCGAGCGTCACCGCGTCCGCCGCCTGCGGCGCGCCCTTCGGCGGGTAGAGGTAGAGCAGCTTCTTCGCGCGGTCAAGCCACCACTCGCCGGGCGCGTCCAGTTCCTCCAGCAGGTTGAACGCATAGAAGCGGCGCTCCTTGCGTCCCCACGTGCCGCCCATGACGCCATAGGGGACGCTCGCGGCGAGGCGGACGACGTGGTTCGTGCCGTTCTCGGCGCCGTAGCGCGCGGCCCGCACGGAGTGGTTGTCCCAGTCGTGCGTCCAGTAGCCGTTCAGCCACACGCCCGCGTCGAAGTTCCAGCGCGCCGCACGCGGGTTGTCGTAGACGAACGCGCCGGGCGTGCGGGCGTCGCTGCCGCCGGGATTCCGCTTCACGAGGCCGCCCCGGTCGACCGCCTGCGTGAACGAGGTGAAGCCGGCGTTCGGCCACCGCGCAAGCGTGCCCGGGCGGCCGCCAACGAAGAGGAGCGGGGCCGTGGGCGTGCCACCGAAGGCCTGCGCCAGCGCGGGGATCTGCGCGGGCGCGAGGGACGAGATGTCCGCCACGTACACCTTGCCGCGCGCCTCCTCCGGGAGGCGCGCGAGAACGGCCGGGTCGTCCACCTTCCTGAAGCGCTCCGGCGGCACGCGCACGCCGGCCGTCAGGCGCGCGCGCCCCGCCCCGGCCGTGCGCCACACGACGGGGGCATCGGCCGTGCCGGAGTCCGCCGCCGTCAGCCGCAGGCCGCTTCCCACGAAGTAGTCGCCCGGGGCGAACACAACCGTGACCGCCTCGCCCGGCTTGACGGCGCCGGCCTTCCGCGCCGCGCGCACGCCGTCCACGGCGTCGTGCGCCGTGCGCCACGGCCGCGCCGGGGAGCCGTCGCCCCCCGCCGCCGCCCGGGCATCCACATAGAACGTCGCGGACGACGCGGACAGCGCCGTCGCCACGACCCCCAACGCGAGTCTGAAGTGTGTTTTCATGTGGGCATTATAGCAAACCCGGCAGTTCCGTGCCCAACGTGTTTCCGCTCAGAACGAGGCGGCGAGGCCGGCGGAGACGACGAGGCCGGAGAAGTCGACCCGCGCGGAGAGGCCGTCCGCCGAGGCGCCGAAGCGGTCGATCCACTCGTACCCCACCTCCGCGAAGAGGCCGAGGCCGTCCGTCAGGCGCGCCGTCAGCCCCACGTCACCCGCGCCGAAGGGCACGTCTCGGCCCGTCACGATGAACGCGGCTGCCTCGATCTTGCCCGCCACGCCGTTCGTGTAGGTCGTGTGCGTGAGCGTGTACATGCCGTTGCGCGCCACGCTCCACGCGCGTTCGCCCTCGCCCGCCAGTCCCTCGGCAATCGCCGCGCCATCCTGTGCAATCGTAACAGTCGCCCCATCGCCGCCATCCCACAGGCTCGAATGCGCCAGCTCTTCATCGCCCGTCGATGGGCGGATGCCGTCGTGCTTGATCGAGAGCCGGAACGGCCCTGTCGTCGCCATCACCGTCACGGCGGAGCCAGTGGTCGCACAGAGCCCGATGAGTGCGTAAAGCAGGGCGACACTTCCCGCACGCACCGACCGCATCGCCGCTTCCACAGTTTTCATCACGCAGCCTCCTTGCTAAAACCAGAATCATTCCCTATAATGCCCATCGTATGGAACGCCCCGTCATCCATTCCATGAAGCGTCGGTGCTTTTTCCACGACTACCACGAACGCGGCATCTACATGATCACCCTCGAAGTGGAGGGCCGTCGCCCGATTCTCGGAAGCCTTGCCGGCGAAAGTGTCGCCCTCTCGCCGCTCGGCGAGGCCGTCGCCGACTGCTGGCGGCAAATACCGCGCTTCCATCCCGAGGTGCAGCTGCTTGAATGCGCCGTCATGCCCGACCACTTCCATGGCCTTCTCTTCGTGCGCCGCCGCATGGCCCGCCATCTGGGCGAGGTGGTGAGAGGGCTCAAAATAGGTTGCACCAAGGCTTGCCGCGCCATATATGGCGATCCACCAAACCCGCCTGCGTACCCCGCTGGCACACCGCCGAGTCAACTTGGCGGCAGATCTTTCGGAATCAATGCCCAGTTCGGCGAAGGCCCGTCCGGGTGCAACGCCCGGTCTGGTGAAGGGCCATACATGGCCCGTTCCCTCTTCACCCCCGGCTACCACGACCGCATTCTCACCCACAAGGGCCAGCTTGAGATCCTCTTCCGCTACATCCGCGACAATCCCCGCCGCCTGGCGGTGCGTCGTGCCCACCCCGACTACTTCACGCGCATCAACGCCCTGCCGCTCGCCGGGGCAACCTATGCCGCCTACGGCAACCCGTTCCTGCTCAACCGCCCCGACCGGCTTCAGATCCAGTGCTCGCGCCGCATTTCGCCCGAAGCCCTCGCCGCCGAACAGGCCCGCCTCCTCGACGCCGCCGCGCGCGGCGCGGTGCTTGTTTCGCCCTGCATCAGCCCCGGCGAGAAGCTGATCGCCCGCGCCGCGATGGAAGAAGGCCTGCCGCTCATTGCGCTCAAGGCCGACGGCTTCGCGCCCAGGTACAAGCCGCCGGGCCGCTCCTTCGACGCCTGTGCGGAAGGCAAGCTGCTGCTGCTCGCGCCGGTGGAGGATCGCGCCATCTATGGCGCTCCACCGAACCGGCCGACGCACCACAATGGCGCAAAGCAACCAGCTGACGCGCGGTTCGGTGCCGCTCCATACATGGCGCGGCTCACCCGTTCCCAATGCCTTGCCCTCAACCAGCTCGCGGCCGACATCTGCGGCCCGGGCGCCGCCGCGCTCAACTACGCGGGCCTCGTGCCATTGGAGCAGCCTCATTCCGCCGCCCCCATTCCGTTCTTCACCGGGCCGTAGATCAGGAAGTCGCGGTTCTTGATCATGTCGTAGTCGGCCTTGATCCAGTCGGCCGAAAGCGTCCCGCCGCGCAAACGTATCTCATCGTATTGGCCGTTGAGCGACCAGATGCCGCTCGCACTGCCGCCAAAGCCCATGGTGTTCGCGTCATCATCACACACCGCCTTGATCACGCGATTTGTGAGAAATACGCCATTGGCGTACAGGTTCAAATTCGTTCCGGAGAACTCAGCCAGAAGTTTCACCCAGGTCTTCAACGCCGTTGGGCATATGACTCTCCCGCCTGATTTTGCACGGGCTTTCACATAGAAATGATCAGCACCATTCTCAAATTGCATTTCAAACCCCGTCTCCTGATCGTAATGCACGGGTTTGAGCGAAACCAACCTCGGGTCATCGTAATCGTTTTCGGAAGCAAGCTGAATTTGATTCTCCACCCGGAACCAGCCTTCAGCGCAGAAATTGCCGCCAAGCGAAAATCGCCGCGAAGCAGGAACGTGCAAATAATTCCCTCCTTTCCCGTTCAACATCCCATTCACCCGCGCCCGGCCGCACGCGCCGTTCTCATACGCCACCATCTGGCGCACATCGGCCAGCGCATTTGTGCCGCAGCTCGGAATCCCGTCGAGACCGTTGGCCGTCGAGTCATAGGCCGTGCCCGAATCTTCATTCATGTGCCACACGCCCGCGTAGTCGCACCACACCTCGTGCCCGTCCGGTGCGGAGCGATCCGGTGCGTGCCCATACATGGGCACGCCTCCCCACGCCGCCATGAAGCGCATGCCCCTCTTCAGCTCGGGCAGCCTCACCCACACGAGCGATGTGCCATTGGTGCGCCACTCGTCGATCTCGTAGGCGAGTCGCCGCTCGTTCGCGTCAAAGAACGCGAGGTCGGCCCCGTTGCTCGGGCTCGCGAAGTCGTTGTAGTCGAAGCCGCTGATCGCCGTCGAGAGCCGCACCAGCACCGGCATGTTCGTGAGCGTCTCCGCGCCCGTGTAGCCATCGACCGTAAGCGCCATCTGCCGCGCATAGCCCACAAGTGCGCTCCCCGTCACCGACACGCTCACCACGACGCGCGGGAAGTCGCCATCCGCCTTGATGTCGGCGTCGGCATCCCAGGTGAAGCGGTGCCGTCCGGGCGGAACACAACATGTCGTTGAGGCGCCCGCGCAGAAAACCGTCTTCTCCGGCAGGTTTGTGCCGCCGTCGAGATCCTTCGCCGTCAACTCCACCAGATACGTCTTCGCCGGGTCGCCCTTCAGTTCCACATCAACATCCACCTTCCCGTTCCACGGATAGCGCTGCCGCGCCACGTGTGAACGACACACATAGCGCGATCATCGTATTCCGCTTACTCTTGAATCTTTGGCGAAGTTTCCCGTAAAGCGTCATACGCTGATTCGCGTACGTTTGCACAGGTTAGGTTGCTCACCCTACACAACTCCCACTCCTCGGTTGCGGACGCGACAAGCGCGTCCCTCCCATGTGGGAAGCCAGCCGTTTTGGGTACTACGACCGGTCTAAATGCTTCAATGTTCCGTCAGGTTGTTCCTTTCAGTTTGTGAACACTTGAAAATCCCATCCGTCCGCGACAACAACACACCCCATCCGCTGGGGACAGCGGATGCCAAGCGAGTCGCGGCTCGCCCTTTCTGGGCACAACATGGACATGAAAACGATTTTAGTTATAGCACACTTCGGATAGCACACTTCGGCCATCCTGTCCTGTCTCTACCACAGAACACACAGAACGGCCTACGGCCGTCACGGAACATACCGAGTATTGGGGATGCAGAGTGTAGAGGCTGGAAAAGGTGTCGGCGTTGCGCAGTTCCGTCGATTCGAGGCAGCCGCCGAGCGGGATTAGCCCCCCATCGCCGACACGGCAACCAGGAGGCCGTAGACGAGCGCGGGGAGGAAGATGAAGGAGTCGAACATGTCGAGGAACCCGCCCATGCCCGCCGGCAGGAACGTGGAGGAGTCCTTCACGCCGCACTCGCGCTTGAAACGGCTTTCGATCAGATCACCCGCCGTCGCGACGAGCGCGAAGGCGATCCCCACGGGCACGACGCGCGCGGCGTCCAGCCATCCCCAGAGCGCGCAGTGTTCCGCCCAGCCGAAACGGCGCGCGAGACAGCAGAAGACGGCGGTCGTCGCCGAGGCGAAGACCATCGACCCGACCAGACCCTCCCACGACTTGTTCGGGGAGATGGACGGGCAGAGCTTGTGCCGCCCCATTGTCACGCCGAACGCAAAGCCGCCCGTGTCGGAGAACTTCGCGACGGCGATCAGGAAGAAGAGCGTGTAGAGCCCCACGCGCGTCGCGGGCATCGCGAAGAGCGTGTTCGCCGCCGGCTCCAACTGCACGAAGCGCAGGAAGAACGAGAGGAGGAACGGCACGTAGACGAACCCGAGGAGCGTCGAGGCGATTGTCCCGACCGGGTTCCGGTAGCGCGCGCGGAAGAGGACGATGCATGCGAGCAGGAAGACGAGCGGCACGAGCGCAAGCCCGCCCGCGAAGAGACACGCCGAAAGCCCCAGGAGCCCCGGATAGGCCGCACTTCCGATGAGCCAGGCCGTGCCCATCAGGAGGCCGAACCAGGAGACGGGCTCGTACTTCCGCGCCATCTGGTAGAATTCGAGCTGCACGACCGTCGAGACGGCGAGCAGCGCGACCGGCAGGGCCTTCAGCGGGCAGTAGAGGAAGAACGCGACGACGCCGAGGCCGACCGTGATGCCGCAGAGGGTTCTTTTCGCCGTGTGGTTCATGGCCGGTCAGAGCGCGAGGCGCAGGGTCGATTCGCGGGCGGGGCCGATGGAGAGGATGCCGAGCTTCGCGCCCGAAAGCTCCACGAGGCGGTCCACGTAGGCCCTTGCCTTGGGCGGCAGGTCCTCGATGCGCGTGATATGGGAGGTTTCACACATCCAACCGTCCATCTCCTCGTAGATCGGCTTCACGCGGGCGAGTTCGTCGGCCGAGGTCGGCATGTCCTCGATGCGCCGGCCGTCCAGCTCGTAGGCGACGCAGATCTTGATCTTCTCGAAGACGTCCATCACGTCGAGCTTCGTGAGCGCCCAGTAGTCGATGCCGTTGATCCGCTGCGCGTAGCGCGCGACGACGGCGTCGTACCAGCCCGTGCGGCGGGGACGCTTCGTGACCGCGCCGAACTCGTGCCCGCGCTCGGCGAGTGTCCGCCCGTCCGGGTCCTGCTTGTCCTCCGCGTTGTAGAGCTCCGTCGGGAACGGCCCCGCGCCGACGCGCGTCGTATAGGCCTTGACGACGCCCACCACGCAGTCGATGTCGCGCGGGGAGAGGCCGCTGCCGATGCACGCGCCGCCCGAGGTCGGGTTGGACGAGGTGACGAAGGGGTAGGTGCCGAAGTCGATGTCGAGCATCGTGCCCTGGGCGCCTTCGAGGAGGATGGACTTGCCGGCGGCCTTCGCCTGGTGGAGCATCGGCACGGTGTCGCGGATGTAAGGCGAGAGCTTCTCCTGCGCGGTCTTGTAGATGGCGACGATCTCGTCCGCGTCCATCTGGTAGTCGCGGACCGTGCAGCCGGGCACGTCGATCTGGTCGCCCGCGTCCACGCGCTCGGCCTTCAGCATCCGCAGACGGCGGTTCGTCTCCTCCACCTGCTCGCGCACGGCGTCGAGGAAGTTCGCCGCGAGCATGTCGCCGCAGCGGAGGCCCGTGCGGGAGACCTTGGCGGCGTAGGCGGGGCCGATCCCGCGTCCCGTCGTGCCGATCTTCTTCTCCACCGCGCGGGCGGCCTCCTCCGCCTTGTCGAGCGCGCGGTGGTAGAGCATCACCATCTGGGTGCGGGTGGAGATGAAGAGGCGGCCCTTCGGTTCGACGCCCGTCGCGCGCATGGCCTCGATCTCCTCGATGAGGTCGAGCGGGTTCATCACGACGCCGTTGCCGATGATGCAGATCTTGCCTTCGTGGAGGATGCCGCTCGGAATGAGACGCAGGACGCGCTTCGTGCCCTCGGCGATGACGGTGTGGCCGGCGTTGGAGCCGCCCTGGTAGCGCACCACGTAGTCCGCCTTGTCCGTCAAGACGTCGATGATCTTGCCTTTGCCCTCGTCGCCCCACTGGGACCCGACCAAAACCGTATTCATTGCGTGTTCTCTTCCTCGTTGCGAAATAACCGCGACATTATACCAAAAGACGGGCGGCCTGGCGCGCGGCGGCGACGATTTCCTCCTCGCCGGGCACGACGCCCCCTTCCATGAGGACGCGCCCCGCGCAGACGACCGTGTCGAGGCAGGAGGGGTCGGCCGCGTAGACGAGATCGCTCGTGCGGTTGAAGCCCGGCACAAGCGGCACGGCGTCCGGGTCCAGGATGAGGAAGTCCGCCGCCGCGCCCACGCGGATCTCCCCCGCGTCGAGGCCGAACGCCTGCGCGCCGCCGCGCGTCGCGAGGCGCAGGACCTCCGCCGCCGGGGCGGCGGTGGGGTCGCCGTTTTCGAGTTTCGCCACGAGCGCCACGCACTTCATCTCCGCGAACATCGAAAGCGCGTTGTTCGAACACGCCCCGTCCGTCCCGAGCGCGCGGCGGCACCCCGCCGTGCGCGCGTAGGGGAAAAGGCCGCTTGCGAGCTTCAGGTTGCTCTGCGCGTTCTCCACGAGGACGGCGCCCGTGTCGCGGATGATGGAAATGTCGTCATCCGTCAGGTGGACGCCGTGCGCCATCAGCGTCTTCGGGCCAAGGAGGCCGCAGTCGAGCAGATAGCGGACGGGCGTGCGGCCCCCATGTTCCGCCCGGCAGCGCGCCACCTCCCCCTGCGTCTCGGCGACGTGGATGTGGACGAAGCGGTCCTCCGCGCGCGCTCGGTCCGCGAGGCGCCGCAACGTCGCCTCGCACACCGTGTAGACCGCATGCGGGGCGAGCGTCGTGAAGACGCGGCTCGACGCCTCCCGTGGCAGGTCCGCGAGCGCGGCGTTCGCCGCCACGTTGCGCGGGTCGTCCACGCCGGGCCCGCCCGTCTCGACCGTCTGCATCGAGACGGCGCAGCGGATGCCCATCTCCTCCGCCGCGCGCGCAACCATCGGCGCATGCCAGTACATGTCGTTCGCGAAGACCGTGCCGGAGCGGATGAGCTCCAGGATCGCGAGGCGCGCGCCCGCGTAGACAATCTCCTCCGTCAGCCGCGCCTCGGCGGGCCAGACATAGTCACGCAGCCACGGCATGAGGGCACGGTCGTCCGCATACCCGCGCAGCAGGTTCATCGCGAGGTGCGTATGGCAGTTGTAGAAGGCCGGAACAACGGGGCGGGGCCGCGGGCCCGCCGGATTGTCGTCCGCCGACGTGATTGCGGCGATCCGTCCGTCCGCGACCGTGAGATCGACCGCGCCACGTCCCTCCAAAATCAGATTCCTGAACGTCATCATGGGGTTTCGCCTCCTCTTGCTTCGGCAATCAAATCGTGTGAGCCGCGAAGAACGCAACGTTCACAAAGCCCTTGCGTCCTTTGCGATGTTGCCGTCAAGCCGCCACATGGCGGCCATTATAGCGGAACAGCCCCCTTCCCTGCAATGCCAAAGCGGAACACCCTCCGTTTTCGGCAGTTCCATTGCCCCTCGGCCCGGCGCGCGAAGAACCCACGTTGCCGCGTCCGGGCCCCTACGGGAGGAGGTCGTAGTCGACCCTGTCCGGGCCGAGGTTCGTCTTCCGGTC
>ERZ1026780.2310-NODE-2310-length-11232-cov-8.479019_pt1 | contig 11232 bp, 13 predicted proteins | sample MGYA00380126_ERZ1026780 | MGnify/ENA primary metagenome ERZ1026780 (study PRJEB33269, sample SAMEA4719762) | human gut metagenome | biome: human-associated habitat; feature: organic feature; material: feces | place: Cameroon | collected 2013-10 ... | reverse complement strand
AATATATATTCCTTTTCTATTCCAAAAACGCCCGTGTTTACCAAGGAGGATATTTAAGTGATTGCGAAATATAGAGGTGAAATTTTCCAAAAACCTGCGGTGATCGTACTCTCTGCTATGATTTGTACCGCCCTTTGGGGCAGCGCAGGGCCTTTCATTAAATTGGCCTATCAGTTTTTAGCCATTCCAATTAACAATAATCTTGATAAGAGTCTGTTGGCCGGGATCCGATTCACCTTATCTGGGATCGTTGTGCTGGTGCTCTCCTTGCTGCGCCGTCGCACCATCCAATCCCCCCCTAGGCGCCTTCTCCCCCAGCTGTTTATGCTCGGTCTTACCCAAACGACACTGCAATACACATTTTCCTTTATTGGATTCAGCTACACGACCGGCACAAAGGGGACCCTGTTCTCTTCCATCAGCTGTTTCTTTGTTGTCCTTCTCAGCCCTCTCCTATATAAAAATGTACATATTGGCCGCAACAAGGTCCTGGGCTGTCTATTCGGGCTTGTCGGACTTCTAACGGTGACCATCGGGCCCGATCTATCGCAGTTATTCATCTTTACCCCCACGGGGGAAGGCTTCCTGGCAATCTCATCCTTTTGTTTTGCTATAAGTTTTTTCTTCTCCAAGAGTATTACAGAAGAATATGACCCCATCCTGACCGGCGGCTGGCAAATGCTGATCGGAGGCTCCCTTCAAATGGTGGTCTCTTTTCTTCTGGGAGGAAGATTGACCTTCAATGCCAAAGGCCTTCTGGTGGTAGGCTATCTAATCGTCCTTTCCTGTCTTGCTGTCACGATTTGGAGCATCCTTCTAAAATACAACGATCCAAGCCAGATCGCAGTATTTCATTTGTTGACCCCCATCTTCGGCACCCTCTTCTCCTCCGTAGTGCTTCATGAGAAGACATTCAATGTGCAGAATCTGGCGGCACTTGGAATGGTATGCTTCGGTATTTTCCTTGTTAATTTCAGTAAGTCTAAAATAAGTCCATATATTTAACTTTAATAATTCACTCTTTTTATGTCAGTCAGATCCTATTCCGCAAAATTGCCTTTTCACAAATACTTCATTTTTATGCCGAATTTTTAGTAATACAGTATAAAAATATTTTTTTGATTGACTTTACTTAAGTTTATATGGTAATATGAAATTGTAAAGCTGATTTCACTAAAATCGACGCGTTTTATATCCTCGTATTTATTTGGTTCACCTAAATAATTTTTCACTGTTGCTTAAGGCCCGTTTTGGTCCTTAGAAAATACAACATAAAATTTTGAGTCGAAGGAAGATGATACACCTCAACTAAGACCGGCAGCACAGGACCAAATCAAGAAGTTCAAACATTTAATGATAGGAGTTGTGAGTATGTCAATTCTATTAAATCCGGTAACCATATCTGTGGTTGTCCTCTGTGTTCTTTGCCTCATGAGGTTAAATATTATTTTATCAATGCTGATTGCCTGCGTTGTCGGAGGCCTCGCAGGCTCCTTACCGCTGTTTGGTGCCGAAAACTCCATCATGGCACTTTTGACCTCCGGCTTTATCCGTAATTCTTCGGCAGCACTTGCATACGTACTGATGGGTGTTTTCGCCGCAATGTTGGCTGACATTGGATTGGCTGATATTCTTTCCAAAAAGCTCACTCGCATGATTGGCGGTAATCCGCTCATTCTTTTGGGCGCATTCGCAATTATTTCCGTTGTAGCTGACACATTGATTCCAGTTCACATTGCTTTTATTCCGATTTTGATTCCCCCCATGTTAGCTTTGATGAATCAGATGAAGTTGGATCGAAGGGCTGCCGCTTGTTCGTTGGCCTTCGGTTTGAAAGCGCCCTACCTCGCCTTACCTATTAGCTATGGCCTAATTTTTCAAGGCATCATTGCCTCAAATCTAACCGATAACGGGGTGCACGTTGAAATCAACGAAGTATGGAAGGTAACTTGGATTCTAGGTGCCGCTATGGTAATCGGTCTTCTGGTGGCAGTTTTCGTTACCTACCGCAAGCCAAGAGAATACAATTCAGTAGAAACAGATACATCTAATACGGATGCAATCACAGAGAGCTTAGATCGTAGGCACTATGTTGCCTTCGCTTCTATCATTGTAATTTTAGTTATCCAAGTAATTACTGCCGATTTGGCACTCGCAGCACTGGGTGGAATTATTATTATGATACTTTTCGGTGCTATCAAATGGAATGAAATTGATAAGCAGGTCAATGAAGGCATCAAGTTGATGGGAATGATATGCCTGGTATTTTTGATTGCCGGAGGATATGCATCTGTGATTCGAGCCACAGGTGGTGTAGAGTCACTGGTTGGTGCCGCATCTCAAATCATGCGCGGAAACAAACTAATCGCCTCTATTGTAATTGTTTTGATTGGATTGGTCGTTTGCATGGGCATCGGAACATCCTTTGGCACAGTTCCGATTCTTGCAACTATATATGTACCACTGTGTCAGAACATCGGTTTCTCCGTCCACGCAACTATTCTACTGATTGCTGCTGCCGCTGCAATGGGCGATGCTGCTTCGCCGGCTTCTGATGTCACTCTTGCCCCGACAGCTGGATTGAATGTTGATGGCCAGCACGATCATATTTGGGATTCCTGTGTACCAGGTTTTCTCCATTTCAGTCTCCCCATTATGCTGACAGCTGTAATTGTATCTCAGTTTATTTGATTTCAAGAGTACCTTTCTCTTTTCCCCAAAAGAAAAACTGTGAAGATCCATATGAATCTTCACAGTTTTTCTTTACAATAATCACAGATTGAAGTTGCCAACTGACAACGGTGGTGTTACGATATATAGTACCTTTGTCAGATTATTGGAGAGATTGACAAATGTATGGGGAACATTCCCGAAGCTATGGTAGCTGTCTCCCGGATAGAGGACATTTTCCTGTCCATTCAGATAATAGGTCAGGACCCCCTCCAGTACATAGATGAATTCTTCTCCCGCATGGGTCGTCTGAGATACATCCTCGCGGCTCTGTCCCGGAAGAAGGATGATCATCATGGGATCCATTTCACATTTTTCCGTACAGGCAGAAAGGTTCTTATAGATATAATAGCCTGATGTGTACCGGATCCGATTTTCATAGCTTCTCACAAACCCATTCTTTTGTTCATCTTCTGTTTTCTCAAAGAACGCAGACAGGTCCATGTCCAATGCCTCTGCTATTTTCTTCAAGGAAACCACTGCCGCGGATGTCAGTCCCCGCTCTACCATGGACAGAAAACTAATGGAAAGCTGGGTTTTTTCTGCCAATTCCTTCAGCGTCATTTTTTTCGCCAGTCGCGCAGTTTTGATTTTCTCACCTAATTTTTCTGTCATTGTTTTACCTCCATATGAGTTTATCGATCAACAAAAGGAGTGCATTGATATGTTATTTTCAGCCGGAACGAGCCATACAAAAGTTACCCTTCAGCTTATTCCATGCGGACTTGATTGGCAGGCGATCCTATGTGGTGGAGATCGTCCTCACATCGGTGCGGTGGTGCTTGCCGTTCCCCGCCCCTCTCTCAAGGATGCCCTGGTGTTGAGCTGTGACTGCTGGGTCAATCCGGTAACTGCCCACAAAGACCATCTTGTGGCACAGCCCTTGGCAGAAACGCTATGCATAGCCTGCGGACATACTGTATCCGTCAGCGCAGGCCTGCACATCGACCATATATCGCCCGACGATCTTCGTCAGCTCCGGAAACACTGCGCCCAGGTCACCGCTGAAGCCGAAAGCTATCTGAAGAAACAACCGGCCTCCCAACCGCGATAATTTATCTGTATATAGTATTATGCTGCAATTCTTCAGGTATTTCAACTATTCTATTTATAATTGCATCATTCGACATACATACGGAAGGATCACTCCCGATCAATGTTGTTCAGAATAAGGCAGTTGGAGCTTTAGTGCTCACTCAAAAACGCCACGTCATTTCCATCTATGCAAACCACGATATGTTCTCCGGCAGTCAGTTTTTCCTCCTCCCGCTTTCCAATGTGGGATACCAAAATGACCTCTCCAGGATATTCCTCCAGGAATGTGTGCAGTTCCTCCTCCATTTGTAGTTTCAAATAGCTGTCCAGGGCGGAAAAGGACTCATCCAGCAAGATCGCACCGGGCCTCGACACCGTGATCCGGGCCAGGGCCGTCCTCTGCTGCTGCCCGCCAGACAGCTGCGCCGGATAATGGTTCTCCAGTCCCTTTAAATGAAACCGTTCGATCATCTCCTCCGCAAAGCTGCTGCGTGCCTCATGTGGCAGCTTTTTTGTTCCTGCCAGTATATTTTCCCTCACCGTCATGTTGGGGAAGAGTGCATACTGTTGGAACAGGTATCCCACGCTGCGCTTTTGCGGTGCAAGGTCGATGCCAGACGCACTGTCATACAAGATACGTCCGTCCAATTCCACACGCCCTTCATCGGGGCGGATCAATCCAGCGATACACTTCAGGGCCATGCTTTTTCCGCTTCCGGAGGCGCCTACTAAGAGTGCCAGCGGCTCTCCGGCATGGATGCCGCTGCAAAAACAACTAGGTCGGCATGCTCTTCCAATGTTGGTTCATCTTTCGGGGCACAGGCCGCAAGTGAAAGCATCATGATCACCGTCATTACAATTTCTGCTAGCTCTTTCATCGTAAAGCACTACTTTTCCTAACTATTCTTGTTAACATCGGCTGCAGCGGAAATCCGGTTATTATGCAAACAGCTCTCCAAATGCGGTAAACTGGATCACGCCGCCCAGGATCAGTTCCGTTACGGATTCCTTATCCCAGACCGCACTCAGCCGCAGGTCACCGCCCGGCTGTCTGAGCAAAATATCCTGTACCGTGTCCTTTTTTCGATGTGCCAGTGCGGACGCTACGGCAGAAGAGCCGGATCCACAGCTGTTTTCCCACACTAGGGTGCGCGGGTTATCCACATACACCAGCGGCTTCATCCTGTGCTCCGCTTCATTGAAATACATCAGTCCAAAGGCTTCCGGCATGGGCCCCACAGCAGAAAGAAATGCTTTCATCTTTTCCACATCTTCCGAGTGCTCTTCATGGTTCCACAACACCATATGGCTGATTCCATCGAAAATAACGAGGCTATACTCGCCAAACCAGGGGTCATTGCCTGTCAGGATCCTCAGCGGCAGCGGCATATGTACTGTCACATAGCAGCAATTATCGCACTCCATACGCTTCAATTGTGTGACCAGCGGCTGACTGCTTCCGGACACGGAGATGGTCAATTCCATTTCCGGATCAGACAGCATTTTGGGTGCACCGACTTGTCCGCACATTCCCAGCCAGGCCGCAAAGCTTCTGGAGGCGTTTCCGCAGAATTCGCCTCCGGCCATTTCCATCCGCCAGCCATTGGGACAGGACTCGTCACGAATGATAAAGCCCAACTGTTCAGCACCTACATTTTCATAAGACAGTACAGCCTTGCTGACCTGCGCATACTGCTCTTTCGGCACAGGATCCAGGATAAAGACCGTTGTATTTCCGCTTGGATTTGCTTTAATGTAATGCAGTTTCATATTAATCAACCATTCGGCCGCGTTGCGTCCGCACAAATAGGAATGAAAGAGTGCAGACAAACGGCCGCCTTTCTTGTAGAATAATTTTGAGGAGAATGCATACTACAACGCATGGTAGGAGGAGTCGTAGACTGCATTTCAAACTTAAAACAGTATTTTAATCAGTGCTGGAACTGCCTTTTCAAGCACAAATAATCCGGAGAACATTGATCGAATAAAATTTGAGCTTCTTCCAAAACGTGCTGATGAAAATCACGATAACATTGCAGCAGCTCCCCCTGATCCCTCCTGGTCCATTCCATTGCAGTATCTTTTCGATTCCGGCTTCCCGTAGCAGGATTGGGTGTCCCAGCTTCTCCTGATATTCAGGACACACGATCTCGCCCTCTTGGTCCATGATACGTTGGAGGACCTCGGTTGAAACCAGTGGCGTATCTGCCGGCGTCACAAAAACCTGTCTTTTTTGGTCCGGAAGAGCCCTCAGCCCCAAATTTACAGATGACAGCATATCTGTTTCAGCGTATCGTTCATTTTTAATAAACATAACGCCTTCTGATTTTAAGTGCCGCTCCAGAACGGCACTTTGATACCCGGTCACCACAATAATATCTTGGATCCCAACGCTTTTCAGCGAACGGATTGAGTGTCGAATAATCGTTGAATTCTCAAAGCAAAGTAATGGCTTCATCTCCAGCATGCGGGTGGAAATACCCACCGCCGGAATAACCGCAGATGTCTTCACAGCCTTCCACCTACACTCACCGTGATTTACAGCGCCTTTCGTAATTTCAATATTACAATAACCATTGTGAAATTGTCAAGAAAGTATATCACGGATTAAGCTGTATTTTTCCTATCTATACAGGTCGAATCATTTAAGAAATGTCATTTTTTCTCTATCTTTTGCATTATTATTTCAATATTATCCTATTATATCTTAAATTACATCTCTTTCCTCACCATTTTCCATTCTTGTCCCTCTCATTGATTTTCGTTTTTGATTGACATTATTCTCAGTCTTATATTATAATAATTTCAGTATTATGAAAATATATCTGTAATTCACGGCATTTCAGATGCTTCCATCATCGTTGTGATATGGAGCTTCACGCCTTGGCAAAATTAAACTGACAGATAAGATGAGGTGGATTATGAAAAAGAGATTGGTTATTGGTCTGAGTGGTGCCAGCGGGGCTCCCCTGGGCATCGAACTTCTCCGTGGGATGCAGTATTTTCCCGATTGGGAAACCCATTTGGTGTACTCCAGCAGTTTTGTAAAGACACTTGCTTATGAGTCCTCCTTATCCCTCGAGGATGTATGTCATCTTGCCGATCAGGTCTACCCTCTGGATGATGTGGCTGCATCTGTGTCCAGCGGAACCTTCCGCACAGAGGGTATGGTCATCATTCCATGCAGCATGAAAACCTTAGCCGGTATTGCTTGCGGGTATTCTGATAATCTGCTTCTGCGTGCTGCTGATGTGACACTGAAAGAGCGGCGCAAGCTTGTCCTCGTCACACGAGAAACCCCGCTCAGTCAGATACATCTGCGCAATATGCTGTCACTGACTCAAACAGGTGCAGTGATCCTTCCGCCCATGCTCACATATTATAACAATCCCCAAACCATCGAAGATATGACGCGACACATTGTCGGAAAGGTCATGGCCGAGTTCGGATTGGAACACCCCAAGTTTCATAGGTGGAAATAAGTTATAGATTTCTCACCATTCAGTTTATCCACACTCAGACAGTAAGTACGGCGTCATCGTACTATGATGCCATGCTACTTTCAAGGTGAAGGCTGATATCCCGCTTCAACTGTCCATAAATCACTTTCCTGCTGTATTTCGGTGCAAAAACAATGTGATACTGATACCGAAACTTAGCATGTGCTGAACTCTGAATACCATTCCCGCTTTCCCAAGTTATTAAGCCTCCTTTGTATTCTGTAATGCAGTCGCCAAACCATCGTAAGTGCTTAATAACCGCCCGCCTGTGAAACACCTCTCATATGTGAGAGAATATAACCGTGCTCAAAAGCTGCAATGGAGCTTTTGAGCACAGTTTAGCCACAGGAGGGATAGTATGTCAGAAGTATTAGCCGTACGGTCCGAGTATCGAATTCAGCAATGGACACAGATCATTGAAGAGTGTCGATGCAGTGGACTGAGTAACCGCGAGTTCTGCAGGCGGCACGACATCTGTGAAAAAACCTACTGCTATTGGTTGAGAAGGGTACGCAAAGCGGCAATCCTACGAGCCGAATCTGAGCAGCCCTCTTTGGTGCCGTTGGAGAACGATAGCACCGAACTGAGGGATAGCCTGGAAGGCTGCCTTGAAATTCACTTCCGAGGTGCGGCCTTGAAGCTGTCCGGAGCCACAGACATGGATACGGTTGCGGCACTGCTGAAATCGATTCAACGGCTATGATTGATTTAAGCAGGGTGCGTAACTACTACGTAGCGTGTGGGTACACAGATCTTCGGCGTGGAATTGACGGGCTGGCTTCGATCGTGACCCAGCAATACTGAGGGACACTGGATGAAGAAAGCCTCTTCCTCTTCTGCGGACGGAGGACGGACCGGATCAAGGCTCTGTACTGGTCCGGTGATGGGTATATCCTGCTTTACGCAACTGTCGTTTAATTGCGGCAAATTCGCCACAAATAAAATGCAGTTTCTGCTTTCTATTGCTGATAATTTGTCACCGTCGACGGTGCAAACCCCAACGGCGACCCCAGCGACGAGGGCCTGCCCCGTCAGGATACCCGCGGCTACGGCGAGCTCTCCGACGTCTGCCTCAAGCACAAAATCCGCAACCAGTTCATTATGAGATACGCAGAGGACGAAGGCCGTCATCCCGAGAACGATGTTCTCGTCATTGACGACGACTACATGGAGAACCGCGCCGTCTGTATCGAGGAAAAGCTCGAATACAAGTTCGACGGCGAGCTCGCCCGCATCCTCTTCCCCACGAAGAGCAAGGATGAACCCGCCTCCCTCAACGACAAGGCACGCGCCCTTTGCCAGAGCTTCCGTGATGTCAGAAGCTTCGGCTATGTTCTGGCCCTCAAGGGCAAGGAAGAGGGCTCTAAGGGTCTGTCCGTCGGCGTTCGCGGCCCCGTGACCATCACCACCGCCAAGAGCGTTCAGACCATCCAGCCCATCACCGTCGGTATTACGAAGTGCATCTCGAACAGTGAGAAGGATAGAAATAAGCGCGGCTCTGATACCATGGGCAAGAAGTACCGCGTCGACGGTGCCGCCTACGTCTTCAAGGGCAGCATCTCCGCCATCCAGGCCGCCAAGACCGGCTTCTCCGAAGCAGACGCCGAGGCGCTCAAGGATGCCATCATCCACATCTTCGACGGCGATGAATCCGCTTCCCGTCCGGCTGGCTCAATGTCTCTGCGCAGCCTCTATTGGTTCAAGCACAATAATAAGCTCGGCCAGTATCCTGTGCAGCGCGTCCACGAGTCCGTCAGGGTCGTTCCCTATGAGGACTTCCCCTTCTATCACGAGGAGCTCAACCTCAGCCTCATTTCCGGCCTCGAAGTCGAAGAGTACCACATCGACGCTTAAGCCTTTCCCCTGCTTTGTGCTGGCCGCCTTTTGCGGCCCGTACAAACTATGCCGCTTCCTGCGGGGAGCGTGGATTTAAGCCCTAATCGTGTTACCGCCGCTACGCGCCGCCTTTTGTGGAAGGCGTGGATTTTCGTTAAAACTGGTGTTGTATCAGAACAAAAGCGGGCGGCAGGCCTTGAAGAAAGACCTGCTGCCCGCTTCTTTTGCACCTTTTACAACCACGCGGGGCTGTTTTTATCTACCAACGCAAGCGCCGCATATTACATGATATCGTGAAAATGTTCAACTTATCAAAAAAGAACGGACTCCGCAGCATTGTTTTCGAGAAATTTGCTGAAATGTGCTGTATTTTACAATTCTTTGCGCTATAATTAGATTGCGATGCGGGCGATATTATGGCATCAACAAATATACTGTGGTGCTAAAGTAACAATGCTGATGTGATTGTTGCTGGAAACAACCAGTATAGCAGTTCCAGCTTTTGCTTCCTGCGGAAAGCGTTTATACCAACTTTTGTTCCGATGATACCGATTTTGAGTTGGATTGTCAAAATCAAGCTCGTCTATTATTCGAGAGGAAAAACCTCTGTGACTATTATGATGCTGTTTGCCGCGAGCCAATTGAAGAAAGTGACAATTGGCTTGAATTCTGGAGAGATGAAAGGGACTCACTTGGATATTTTGATACGGCTGGCGAAGTAGATACATTTCGAAACCTGAGTGATGGTGACGAATATGTTTACTATCTACCAGGTACAATTTCTGAATCCGCTGGTCTAGGTGGGGCAGATATTACTCAGAAGTCGTTGCAGGAGGCCATCAATGAAGCGCTTAGCACATTGACCCCTAGAGAAGAAAAAGTGCTTAGACTGCGATTTGGGTTGGACGACGGAAGAATCCGCACACTTGAAGAAGTTGGAGAAGAATTGAATACTACTCGAGAGCGCATTCGTCATATTGAAGCAAAAGCGCTGCGAAAACTACGCCATCCGTTTTGTTCTGCGCAATTGAGGGATTTTTTATAAAAAAGGAGATAATTCCTCGAAATATGTACAGGTCTGCGGTGCATTTTTTCTAAGGCTCTCCATCATTTCCGAATCGTTGCCGTGGATGATGCAGTAGGCAAAGCAGTCTGCGAAGTATTCTCTGGCGTTGGTTTTGGCATAGTTCCGCAGCGGCGCGACGGCAGCTTCTGCACGAAAGAGCTGTTCATGCTCTGCGGGGAATCCCAGCATCCAATCGAGAAAATGTCCGAATTCGTGGAGCGTCGCGCTGGCCTCCGAGATGTAGATGGTTTTCCGGCTGTAATTGGTGGCTCCAATGCAGCTCATGTTCAATCTCTTGCTGAGGCCGCCCATGTAGTCGAAGTCGATGCAATATGTCCAGCCAGCGGCATTGAAGGCATCGAGGACCTGTTCGGGTAATTTCCGCAGTTCCAGCAGGAAATCGTTGACATTGACACCTGCCGCATTCACCAACGTCACCGGTACAGGCGGTTCCTCAATGCGGAAGCTCTGTGTCAGGACAGCATGAAGAATGATCGCCGCTTCTCCGCGCGTCACGAGCGCATTGGTATCCGCATCATCAGAGCACAGCCCGAGCTCCCGCCCCACGCGCAGGATGTTGTCAGCCGTGCTGAGCGATGCCCCTCCCTCGTAGAGCGTGCTGTCATAGACCGGAACATCCGCGGCGGCAAAAGCACTCTCAACCAGCACGCTGCGACACATCGGTGAGCGCGGCGCGGAGAGTGCGGTTTCGTTCAGCCAGCCCTGCCGGTAGGCTTCCACGACGCTGCTTCGACCTACATCCTGCCAGCTGTCACCGATAGTTTCCGCACCATAGGCGCGGCAGAGCATGACAGCCCACTGCTCCACAGTGATGAGCTGTTCCGGCGAGAAGCAGTCATTTCCCGTTCCGGTAGCGATCTCACATTCTGCCAGATATATCACGCTTTCATAGCAGTCCGCAGACTCCGGTACGTCATCAAAGCCTGCACAGGCAGCGGAAGCGGCTGCGGGCAGGATCAATGCCAGGACAAGGGTGCAGACAGCCAGCACTGTTCTTCTAACGATCATCTTCATAAGTTCCTCCATATTCTTGTTCTTTCTCTG
>ERZ1026780.2308-NODE-2308-length-11248-cov-3.382293_pt1 | contig 11248 bp, 8 predicted proteins | sample MGYA00380126_ERZ1026780 | MGnify/ENA primary metagenome ERZ1026780 (study PRJEB33269, sample SAMEA4719762) | human gut metagenome | biome: human-associated habitat; feature: organic feature; material: feces | place: Cameroon | collected 2013-10 ... | reverse complement strand
GTTTTCTTCCGTGCGCTTCGTCTCCGCAATGTCGGTCTGTTCCTTCTCCAGATCAGCGTTCAGCCGCTCGAGCATGGTGCCGGAATTGTCGCGGACTTTCCGCACATAGTCCTTGACCAGCGTATCGAGCGTTTCCGCGCGAATATGGTGGCTCGTGCAGCCCTTGAGACCGCGACGGTGATACGTTCCGCAGGTGTAGGCGGACGCCAGATCACTCCGGCTCATGGCAAACATCGGACTGCCGCAGTCGCCGCAGACGAGAAGCCCCGAGTACACGTTGTCGTTGACCTTGACCCCGCGATAGTTGTTTGTCGAGCGGCTTTCGCGCAGCGCGCGCACGGTTGCAAACGTGCGGTAGTCGATGATCTCCTGATGGTGGTGCTCAAAGACGCGGTGCTCGCTCTCGTCCAGCTTGCGGTCTGTGCCATTGATTTTCACGCGCGTGAATTTTCCCTGCCGCAGCGTGCCGATATAAAAATCGTTATCTAAGATTCCCTGCACCGTGACGATGGCCCACGCCGCCCTCGCCCTGCGGCGGACGGGCTCTCCCGCGGCGGCGCGGCGCTCACATTCGGACATCCGTGGCGTGGGCACGTTGTTGTCCGTCAGATAATTGGCGATTTTCTTGTAGCCCCAGCCGTCTAAGTAAAGCTTGAAAATCGTCCGGATGACCTCGGCTTCCGTCGGCACGACCTCAAAAACCTGCTGTTTGTTGAGAATGTAGCCATACGGCGCGGCGCAGAGCCAGCGCCCCTCCTCCTGCCGCCGCTTCACGACGCTGCGCACCTTTTTCGACGTGTCCGTGACCGGCATTTCGTTGATGAGAAACTGAAACTGGATTTTCAGCCAGTCGTCGTCATTCGGAAAGTCGATGTTATCGCCGATCGAAATAATGCGCACGCCCGCGTCGCGCAGATCCTCCAGCTCTACCAGTCCGCGCGAGTTGCGGCGGGAGAAGCGCGAGAAATCCTTGACGATGAGAATGTCGTACTTGTGGCGCATTAGCCCCCGGCGCATCTCCTGATACCCCTCGCGCTGCTCGAATGTGTACCCCGAGCGGTCGCGGTCTTCAAAAAACGTCAGTGTGCTGTTTGGAAAGTGCGTCGTTACAAAATCTTCGATGATGGATTTCTGATTTTCAATCGACACATTGTCGCGGTCGAGTTCCTCATCGACCGAAATGCGGGCATAGCCTGCAATGTCAAAGCGTTCTATCATTCGCATTCACCCTTGAGATATTTTTCCGTCTGCCGCCAGCTGCCGAGGATTCCTCGGTAGTTGCTATTCGGCTCGTTTCCCATCCGTGTTCTCCTCCGTCTTCTCCGGCAGCTGTGCCGCGTCCGTTACAATATCCGTGACAAGCTGGCGGAAGCTCTCGGCGTTCTGCGCGGTAACGACAGGCTTGCCTGTTTCGGCTTCCAGCGCTTTTCTCGCCACACCCGCGACATTGCCGCCGCGCTTTTTCCACTCGTCCGTCAGCTCGTTGCGAATGCGGATGGCAAGCAGCCGCTGATGTACCCATTCCTCGGAATAGCCCTTTTTCAGATAGGTTTCCAGCGCACGGTCGATCGCCTGCTCGGGGTCGATGGTCTCCTCAATGCGCTCCCGGCCGACCATCGCCAGCCACGCCTTGAACGGCTCGGCTTTCTTGGAGGGAATGGACTGGATGATGCGCAGAAGCTGCTCCGTGTCGGCAACGTCCGTGAGGCGGTTTTTACCGTCCGCCGCCCGCATTTTCAACTGGTGACAATTCGTCACCAGTTCATTGCCCTCGTCTTTCAGCCGCTGCTTCAGCTTGTTCCAGTATTTTCGCCCGGTATTATAGTCGGGGCTGTCTGTCAGGACGCCGACAACATCCACAATGGAAAAATACCATTCCTCCCGTTCTGCGTCCCACGCCACGCGGATCTTCTGGTCCTCAAAAAGCTGAATCTCGTTTTTCATTGGTTCGTCCATTCTCGTCCTCCCCAATCAGCCGCGCTCTTATCAAGAATATCTACGGCTTCGTTTTGATATCGTAGATAATATTGTACATCATCAAAATAGAGATTGCAAGACAAAAATGCGCTGTATATCGGGAGGTGCATAAAAAGAAAACGGGGGCGAAGAGAAAATTTCTCTTCGCCCCCAATGTATCCGGCGCTACACGGTCATCTGCTGCGCCTTTTCACGCTGGACTTCCTGCTCCGCCAATCTCTGGCGGTTATAAAGCAGCAGATCCCGCGTCTGTTCATAAAGGTCGCAATTTCCAGACTCAAAAACTGCCACCAGATACTTTTTCTTTTTGTATGTGTCATAGACGCTCTGCAAGCCGGCGCGCAGGACCGGGTCTGACTTTTCTGCATTCGTCAGCCAAATCTCAACCAGCTTCCGCTCGTCCTTGACGGTCATTTCCATAGCCTCACGCTCCTTGTGGATATGATTTCCGCATTTTCCCTGTTTTTATACCAAGCTGACCTCCTGAACGCAAAAAAGCCGGGACTTCTAAAATCCCGGCTTCCTGCGAATATTACATTGTCTGTTCCAATGTGAACCCCTGCTCCTGTTCCGGCTGCGGCAAATGCAGCGCGATCTGCTCCTGTACACTGATAAAAAGCGTCCGCAGGCTCTGAGCCAACGGACGCTTGAATTTTATCTCGTTGAAAAAGAGCAGTTTCCCGAAATCAGGAAACTGCTCAAGCTATGGATGTGGGCTGCAAAACCCTGTGGATCACAAAGAAAACGATCGTGGGTGGAAGAGTCTCGGTCCTTCCGTATAGAAGATATAGGCAGGACGATACAAGCTGCGGGAATATACCTGCGATTCAGCAAGCGATACCCATCGTAGGTGTGGAGTTGGTCTTCTCTCACAGCAAGTATCACAGCCGCCAGCGGATGGTGTGTCCATCCACCGGCGGCTGTGTGTAAGTTCTGCGAAGTCCCGCTGCGGCTCAGCCGAAGAGGAAATCCTTCAGATTTGTATTAAACAGGTATTCTGCAATGTAGGCTCTTGTTCTCTTATACAGTGCATCCTGTGCAAATGAGACATCATTGCCGGATTCTTGCAGCGCAAATTCATACGTCTGCCTGAGCTCCGTACCGACATTGATCTTGGCAATGCCGGCGGAAATGGCGTCGAGAATGTACTGGTGCTGAATTCCGGAGCCGCCGTGCAACACAAGCGGAATGCCGACTGCCCGGTAGAGCTCTGCCACGTGCGCAACGTCGATTTTGGCTTCCGGCTTTTTCTGGTTACGGACAGCCTCGGCGACTGCGCCGTGGATGTTGCCGACTGCGACGGACAGCCAGTCGCACTTACTTTCCTCTGCAAACCGCTTTGCCTCGTCCAGGCGGGTAAAGCCCATCTTCGAAGCAAAAATCTCTTCATACGGCGGCATGACCTTGTTTTCGTGCCCCATGACCGCGCCGAGCTCCGCTTCACAGGGAATCTGCGCGGCATGCGCAAGATCAGCCGCTTCCCGCGTTGCGGAAATGTTTTCCTCCAGCGGCAGACGCGAACCGTCAATCATGACGGACTGGTAGCCTGCGCGGATGGCGCGCTCGATCAGTGAGCGATAATCCACGCGCTGATAGTCCTCGTCAATCACGGGAACGTGATCCAGATGCAGCAGCGTATGTGCCGGATCCTTGTACCGGTCATATTCCTCCGCGATGCGCTCGAGAGATTCGGCTTTCATTTTTTCCCACTCCACGCGCGCAACCTGAATCATGGCGACGCTGTTTTCGTCGCGAATGGCCTCGATGATCGGCTTGACCATCGGGATATGAGGTACGTTGAAGGCGGGCACGCATTTGCCCTTTTCACGGGCTTTCAGAATGACTTCTCTTGTGTTCACAATTGTATCCTCTTAATAGCGTCGCAGATAGTCAGCGGAAATTGCCTTGTATTTCACATACCGTTCTGCATATTTTGTTTCGTTTTCCGGAATCGGCTCGAAGTAGGAAACGGGATTGCTCATATGGGCGGCCGCGTCTTCCACGCTGGCATACCAGTTGTTTCCGAGACCAGCCAGCATACAGGCGCCAAGCGACGGAAGCTCGATGTTCTGCATTCTTCCGAGCGGAGCCTGGATCAGATCTGCCCGCAGCTGTAGAAGTTTGTCGGTACGGGAACCACCGCCGCCGAAATGCAGTCTGGTAAACGGCTGCTTACGTGTAGAGCGGATGTAGTCGACGCAGGCGACAAACTGGTAGGCCAGGGATTCGAGAATCGCTGCGAAGATCTCGTCCGTCGTGGTGGACAGGCTCATGCCGACAACGGCTCCGTGGAAGTTCTCTACATACGGCAGCATCATAAGCGAACCGGTTCCGTCGAGCTTTGCATCGGCGATGAGCTTGCCGATGTCGGCGGACGGATCGCGCAGAATGTTCTTGCAGAACCACTCCAGCAGCGCGCCGGCAGTTGGGAACGCGTCCATGACCGTATACTTGTTGTTGAACGGGGAGCTGTAGCAGCAGGAGAAGATCAGAGAATCGCCGAAATCGTTGCAGCCGTCGACGAAGGTATCGGAGAAATATCCCATCTGCTCATAGGTACCCATCAGAACGCCGATGGTATCTGGATTTTCAAGCCGGACACCAGCGGACAGGAGAGAGGCAGAGACGTCATGGCAGCCGATTGTGACGGGAAGCGTCCGCGGCAGCCGGACAGAACCGTAATGGTCAATCGTGCCGACAACCGTTGCGGATTCGACAATCTGTGTGCCGAGCTGCTGCTCGGTGACGCCGGCCAGCTCCAGAATCGGCGCAGACCAGCAGTTTGCCTTGACGTCGATCATCAGTTTGCGTGCGGCCATGGTACGATCCTGCACGTCGCCAAGCCCGAGCTTGCGCATTACATACTGCTGATTGGAGTAGAAGCCAGCCGCTTTTTTGAAGACCTCCGGCTCGTTGTCCCGCAGCCACATGATTTTTGACGGTGTTGCAAGCGTGGAGAGCGTATTGCCGGTGATTTTCGCGTACGTGTCCGCGCCGATTTCGCGGCCGATGGTCTGTACTTCTTTGAACGACCGCCCGCAGAAGCCGGGAATCATGCCATACAGCGCTTCGCCCTTTTCGTCGACCGGCGTGATGCTGTCGCCAAAATAGGAAAATGTGATGGCCAGCAGCTCTACATCCTCCGGCAGCTGGCGAATCACTTCGCCAACTGCCCATTCAGATGCCTTCCAGGTTTCGTCAATATGGAGCTCAACCTGATTCTGTGCGGGATAATACCATCCGTATTTTTTGTTTGTGTTCACGATAATCCGGGTTGTTTCGGCGTCAATGACCGATGCATGTACATTGGAGGTGCCGAAATCAATGGCCAGATATGCGCTTCGTTTTTTCACAGGAACGCTCCTTTCCCGGTCAGTGATTCACAACGTTTTTCAGTTCTCCGCCGCTGAAATACTGCTCAAGGTTATCCGCGACAATCTTGATGGAGCCGCTGAAGGTTCCGATATCCGTACCGGCCAGATGCGCGGATAACGTCACGTTTTTCAGCTTTCTGAGCGGGTGGTCAACCGGCAACGGCTCTTCGCGGAAGACGTCGAGCACGGCACCGCCGATCTTCTTCTGCTCCAGCGCGTCGATCATAGCGGCTTCGTCGACAAGACCGGCGCGCGCGGCATTTACAAAAATGGCCGTGGGCTTCATCTTCGCGAATTCTGCCGCGCCGAACATATTCTGCGTCTGCGGGCTCAGACGGACGTGCAAGGAAACGAAGTCGGCCTGCTCCAGCAGCTCGTCAAGCGAAACCGGCACGCAGCCGAACGCTTCAATGCTTTCTTTTGTGCAGTAAGGATCATACGCGAGAATCGTCGTGCCGAAGCCCTTGAGCCGCGTGGCAATCTTTCTGCCGATGTCGCCGAAGCCGACCAGACCGACCTTCAGGTTGCACATGTTGTCGGAATAGGTGCGGTTGGGGTATTTCTTTGTCCAGCCGCCGGTCTTGATATCTTCGTCCGTTCTTGCAATATTCCGGATCTCGCAGAGCATTGCGGCAACCGTAAAGTCTGCAACCGCAACAGCTGCGCGACCAGGCGCATTGATCACCTTGATGCCGCGTTCCTTTGCAGCCTCCATGTTGATGTTTTCCATGCCGGTGCGGAGTGTCGCAATAATCTTCAGGTTCTTTGCCGCCTCGATCATGCGGCGGCTGACCGGTGCAAAGTGTGTGATGATGATCTCTGCGTCGTCCAGATACTGGAAGACCTCTTCGTTGATGGGTGTGCCGTCGGGCCCGTTGACCTCGACGGAAAGCATGGAATTCTGGTAAGCCAGCTCGTCTTCGTTGACGGTTTTTTCAACCAGCGTCAGCTCGTATCCGTACTTTTCCAGGACATCAAAGCCCTGCATCAGATTTTTGTCAATGCCTCTGTCATAAATTGCAACAATTCTCTTTGCCATGTTATAAGTCCTCTCTTTGCCCCAGGTTATTTACTAAAATCCAGCCAGCCCTTCATATAATCCAGATCCTTGCCGTGAGACATGACCTCTCCCAGTGTATCGAGCGTTGCTCTGTGGGAGAAAATCCGTTCAAGACCGAGCTGCTTGTACTTCAGAAGCATCTGGAATGCCTTGTCGAAGGTCTTTGCCGTGTTGACGCTCATGCCGATATACGTAGCATGCTTGCCACACAGATCCTTGCCCGGATAGAACTCCACGGGCTTACCGGTGCCGATGTTGCCGATTTCAACCAGCGTGCCGACGTTTTTGAGCAGATCCACGCCGTCGCGGAACGCATACTGCGAACCTGCGCACTGGAAGACGACGTCAGCGCCGTTCTTGTGGTTGTATTTGTGGATGATTGCACGGCGTTCTTCGATGGAAAGCTTGCTGGAATTCATGACTTCGTCCGCGCCAGACAGCTCCTTTGCCAGCTGGAGCTTCTGATCGCTGAAACCGCTGATGATGATGTGCTGGATGCCCAGCGTGCGGGCAATTGTCGCCACAAGCGCTGCAATCTGGCCATCGCCGATGACAAGCGCAGTCGAACCAAGATTGAAGCTGTCCTCGAAGATGCCGGGCGCGCGCATCGCAAGCTCAACGCCACGCATGGCGACCGCCATCGGATCAAGCAGCGACGCAACATTGCTGGGCATATCATCAGGCACCTGCCACATGAAGGTGCCGGGGAAAACGTACATATACTCGCCGAAGCCACCCTTGATATAAGGCGCTTCATAGATGGAGTTCGAGCGGATCGGCGCGCCGCCGAAGCCGAGCGACTCATACGGCACACCGTAGACGAACGAATTGTCGCAGACACCGCAGGCACCGATACCGTAGGTCAAGCAGTTTTCGCAGGTGCCGCAGACGACCCACGGATACAGGCAGATCCGATCGCCGAGCTTCACTTCGCCGGTGTAGCAGCGCATGGATTTCGCGGCGTCCGGCCCCATTTCGACCACGCGGCCGCAGAGCTCATGACCAAGAATGACGGGATATGCCGGATCCTCTTCGAACAGATGAAGATCGGTGCCGCAGATGCTGGCGGCCTCCAGCTTGATAATCATGCCGTCGCGGCCGCATTCCGGCATCTGGACGTCCATGACCTCAATGGTGTGCTTTTTCGTCAGCACGGCGGCTTTGCAGGTTTGATTTGTCATGATTTGTACCTCCATACAGTTCACAATTATGTTTTTGCCTTGCGTCTTCTCTGCATATTGTCGAACGCAACTGCGAACAGCAGAACGGCGCCCTTTGCGACCCACTGCCAGTATTCGTCAAGATTCATCAGCGTCATGCCGTTGCTGAGCATACCCATAATCAGCACGCCTGCGACGACGTTGATGATTTTGCCCTGGCCGCCTGCAACGCTCACGCCGCCGAGAACAGCAGCCGTGATGACGTCCATTTCAAAGCCTTCGCTGGTGGCTGGCTGGCCGGAGTTGAGACGGGAGAGCATGATGACGCCGGAAAGACCGGCAAAAAATCCGCTGAGCGAATAGATCTGGATTTTCTTGACCAGGACGTTGATGCCTGACAGTCTGGCGACTTCTTCATTGCCGCCGATTGCGTAGAGATGACGGCCGAAGCTTGTCTGCTCGAGCATCCACCAGCCAATGAAAAAAACCAGTGCCAGAATATAGACTGGAATCGGAATCCCGAGGAAATAGCCCTGCCCAAGGGTTTTGATGGACTCCGGAAGACCGTAGACCGGGATGCCCTGCGTCATGATGAACGCGAATCCTCTGGCGATGGTCTGCATGGCGAGTGTCGCGATCAGCGCGGGAACCTCAAAATGCGCGACCATAATGCCGCTGATAAGCCCGCAGACGATTCCAACCAGAACGCCGACCACCATCGCAGGGAAGATCCCAAAGCCGAGGTCATTGATGAGCTTTGCGGAGACAACGCCGGAAAGCGCAATAATCGAGCCGATGGAAATGTCAATACCGCCGGTCAGCAGAACCATAGTCATGCCGACCGCGCAGATTCCGGTCGACAAGAACGTCTTTGTCAGAACAGAGAAAAAGACGAATACGAACAGGAGCACCAGATAGACAAACACCTGGCTGATGGAAAGTTTCGTTTCTTTTTTCATAGCGAGACCCCTCTTTTTACATGCCGGAAGCCATCTCAAGGATGCGTTCCTGGCTGACTTCCTCTTTTGTCAGCTCTCCGCTTACGGAGCCCTGGTGCATCACGATGATGCGGTCACTCATGCCGATCAGCTCCGGCATTTCGGAGGAAATCATGATGATCGATTTTCCTTCTTTGACCAGCCGGTTCATAATGAGGTAGATTTCGTATTTTGCGCCGATATCGATGCCCCGTGTCGGCTCGTCCAAAATGATGATATCCGCGTTTGTTGCAAGCCACTTGGCAACGACCACCTTCTGCTGGTTGCCACCGGACAGATTCTTGGTCAGCTGCTCCATACTGGGTGCCTTGACGGCCAGCGCGTTCATGTAGGAATCAACCAGCGTGCGCTCCTTCTTCCGGCTGATGCGTAGGAAGGACTGCAGCGTGTGCAGCATGACGAGAGAAATGTTTTCCCGAATGCTGAGCGTCAGCGAGACGCCCTGGCCCTTCCGGTCTTCCGGGATCAGCGCGATGCCGTGATGGATGGCGTCAATCGGCCGGAGAATCTCAACCTGTTTCCCGCCGACATAAACGGTGCCGGAGGATCTGTGATCGGCGCCGAACAAAGCGCGCATGACCTCCGTCCGGCCTGCGCCGACCAGACCGGCAAAGCCGAGGATTTCACCCTTATGCAACGTAAACGAAACGTCGTGCAGCTTCGTTTCCACGGTGGACAGATGCTCCACCCGGAGAACCTCCTCGCCGATCGGCGTGCTGCGTTGTGGGTAGTCTTCCGACAGGTCACGGCCAACCATCAGCTTGACCAGCGCGGATTTGTTGGTGTCTTTTGTGTTGAGCGTCTCGATATACTGGCCATCGCGCATGACGGTGATGCGGTCAGAAATCTCAAACAGTTCTTCGAGACGGTGAGAGATATAAATAATTGAAACGCCTTCGCTTTTCAGCGTCCGGATCATTTCAAACAGGTTTTCAACTTCACGGTTGCCAAGTGGTGCTGTCGGCTCGTCCATAATCAGCACCTTCGCATTTTCAAGGACGGCCTTTGCAATCTCCACTTGCTGCTTATAGGCATTGGAAAGATCGCTGATGCGCGAATTCGGGTCAATTTCAATATGGAACCGCTCGAATACTTCGCGCGTTTTCCGGATCATGGCACGTTTATCCGCATAGATTCCGCGCTCGATTTCCTTGCCAAGGAACATGTTTTCATAGACCTTCAGATAAGGAACCAGGTTGAATTCCTGGTAGATCATGCTGACACCCTTGTCCTTGGCGCTCTGCGGCGTCAGAGTCCGGATCTGTTCGCCGTCCAGACAGTAACTGCCGTCGTCCATCGGCTGCGCGCCCGCGATGATTTTGCACAGCGTGGATTTCCCAGCGCCGTTTTCTCCAAGCAGCGCGTGCACCTCGCCCTTTCTCAGTTCAAAATCCACATGATCCAGGGCGGTGACGCCCGGATAATACTTGCAGATTTTCTCCATTTTCAGAACAATATTGTTATCCATAGTTTTCACATCACTCCGTTTGGATCGCTTTGCATCCGGCCCTGCCGGATATGGAAATCCGGCAGGGCGTTTCTGGCTGACAGCCTATTTGTACATTGCCAGATACTCGTCGACGTTGTCGCGGGTAACGGCGGTAACGGGAACCATGTAGCTCTCCGGAATGCTTTCGCCGTTGCACAGGGAAACAGCGTACTGAATCATCAATTCGCCGGTGCCGACCGGGTTGAGGTCAACGGAGCCGCGATAGATGGTGCCTTCCTTGATGAGCTCCAGAGCCTGCTGCGTGCCGTCGTTGCCGCCGATGTAGAACTTGTCGGTGTCAACGCCCTGCGCAACGCAGGTTTCGTAAGCACCCAGCGCGCCGGAGTCGTTGATGCCGAGGATTGCGACGACCTCAGGATGCGCGGTCAGGATATTCTCGGCTGCGGTCATGCCCATATCGGTGGTGTAGCCATCGACCGTCATGACGCACTCGGCGTTCGGGCAGTATTCTGCAATACCCTGCATGATGCCGTTTTCGCGGCCGATGGTCTGCTCAAGGGATCTCTGCGTCAGAATGGCGTACTTGCAGTCAGCGTCGGCGCCGAAGGTCTCGGCCATCCACTTGCCGCAGGCGGAGCCGTTGGCCTGACCCATTTCAAGTTCTGCGACGTTCATGTTGCAGGTCGCGTCAGCATATTCGGTTGTGTGCGTGATGACGGGGATGCCGGCGGACTTGGCCTCGGCGATGACGCCCTTCAGAGACTCGGCATCAACCGGGACGACGATGATGACATCAACGCCTTGCGAGATGAAGTTTTCCAGAGCCGCGATCTGTGTTGCGGCATCAGATTTGCCGTCGGAAATAATCGCCTTTACGTTCGCCGCGTCAGCCGCATTTCGCAGGGAATTAGCGATGTTTGCAAAGAAGTTGTTGGAGAGATCCATGGGGCAGAAGCCAACCGTGATCTGCTTGTCAGCAGCATCCGCTGCAGTGGTTTCCTCTGCCGCTTTGTCAGCAGGAGCAGTCTGCGCGGGCGTGTCCGTGTCCTGTTCCGTGGTAGTCGTCTTGGCCGCACATGCTGCCAGTCCGAGCACCATGAGGGCTGCCAGAATAAGAGCAATTACTTTTTTCATTTTGGTTCCTCCTAGTGTTTTACTTTTCGTTTTACGCAATTTGAATTTCGTTTTTCTTGCGCTGGTGCGATAATACCATTTCATTATCATAATTG
>ERZ1026780.2306-NODE-2306-length-11252-cov-7.462356_pt1 | contig 11252 bp, 9 predicted proteins | sample MGYA00380126_ERZ1026780 | MGnify/ENA primary metagenome ERZ1026780 (study PRJEB33269, sample SAMEA4719762) | human gut metagenome | biome: human-associated habitat; feature: organic feature; material: feces | place: Cameroon | collected 2013-10 ... | reverse complement strand
AGCGGCGACGACATTAAGACCGTGCAGGAAAATCTCGGTCACGCCACCGCAGCGTCTACATTAGACGTTTACGGACACGTTACGAAGCAGATGAAGCAGGACAGCGCACAGCGGATGGAACAGTTTATTCAATCCGTATCTGCCGGATGATACAATAAGGGAAAAAATAAGGGAAAAACGCAAGAAAGGCAAAAGAAAAAGCCTTGAAACCCTTGTGGCTTCAAGACTTTTCTGTGGTGCGCGGTACAGGACTCGAATTCAAGAAAAGTTCTCTTTTGCAACAAATTCCATCAAATTTTGTGATAAACAGTTCTGAAACTATAAAACACAGTACCAGTCAGTCCAGTTGTTTTATAAGAGCTAACGCTATAAAGGGTACAAATAAGGGTAAAATCAAAGCTCAAGAAAGGACTGTCACACAATGGAAATCACATATAGCAAGTACGGAGATTACCACCTGCCGAATTTGGTGCTATCCGAGGAAGAACCGGCAACTTATGGACGCTTTGGCCGTATACGGCTCAAGTATCTGAAAGAGCATCGTAGAGCGACCTATATCAATTTGAAAACGTCCGGCCAACTGATACACCATCTCAACGAAGTTGACCGTGAGGCAAATGAGATGCTACGGCTGCTGATTGAGCAGATGGCGCAGGCTCAAGGCATCACAGAGCAACTAAAGATTGAGAACCAAATGTCATGGGTAGGGGCGATGAATAATATTCATAACGGAGCGGAGGAAGTCGTAATAAGAGAGATTATATTCGGGTACCATCGAACAGGCGATTGCTGGGACGGAGTTCATCCAATGGTTGCATAATGAGAACAAGAAATATCTCTTCTCACCAACTGTCACTCCGGTGAGGCAGTGATGAGCGGCAACCGCATGGATACCGACATCATCTCCGGCCCGGAAAGCGGTATGTCCACGGTGCTGGTGCTTTCGAGCGTTTCGACGCGCGGGATGCTCAGAATCTATGCTTACCGCTTGAGCGCCGCGCTCGACGGCGCGGGCGACATTGCGGCCATTCCCGTGCGGAGAAGCCATAAAACCGCGGCATCTTCGAGTTCCGGCAAAAGGTGGTCAGCGGCGGTTTCGCTTGTGCAGGCGCCATGCACCGGAATCTGCACATACTGGGCAACCGCTCTTTTGGCTAGCCTTTATAGAAGTGCAAGATTATTTCTGCGGCAGAGAAATTATACCATGATAATATGTAGAGAGCCTTATGGGGATTCCTGCTGCTTTATCCGACGTCTGTGGTGTGCGGTATGTCTCTCGGAAGAGAAGGCTATATGCTGTCTGCGCGAGTGCGACACGCGGGGAAACTGCGGCAAACCAGTTGATTGGGGGCGGGGATATATCCTAATGAATATTGAATAAGCAAAATCTATTGATTATATGCAAATGCACATATTTGGTAAAAAGCAGGGATGGTATTGAAAGGCAGGTCAAATCTTTAAATCTCCAAAAAGAACCCCTTTGATCTGTGCATTATAACAAAACTGCTCAAAAATTTAGACAATATTTATTTCGTTTCGAAAAAATCTGCACACAAATTACGAAAAAGAAATGGTTATGTATACAATTGAATTTGCAAAATCAGCGTGTATATAATATGACCATAAACTATGCATAGAAACAATGCCGTTACGGCCGCGGCAGAATCAAGGAGGCGAGAATCTGTTGAAAGAAAAAGTAGTTTTAGTCATTGGCTCGGAACCATTTGGCGGCGACCCTGTCAATCCGACATTTGAGATCGGCAAGCTCTTGAATGGAACGGAATATAAGGGATATGTATTTCGCAACGCCGGATTTCCGGTCAATCGCAAGAGATGTATCCCTTCGGTAGAGGCGGAAATTAAAAAGTGGGAGCCTGCCATTGTAATCGGCGTTGGTCTGGCAGATAACCGGACGGGTGTGTGTTTGGAAAGAATTGCGGCAAATGTTGCAGATTTTCCGATTCCGGACAATGAAGACTATTTGGCGCTGAACGAGACATTAGACGCGGATGGTCCCGCTGCATATTTCAGCACTCTGCCCATCCGCGCATGCGTCAAGAGACTGCGGGACGCAGGTATCCCCGCCTATGTTTCCAATACAGCTGGAAATTTCTGCTGCAATATGACGATGTATGGAGCTCTCAACTATATTGCGAAGAAAAATCTCACTGCACGGGCAGGCTTCGTTCATGTTCCCTATACGCCGGAAATGACTGCGAGCAAGGGATTAAGTCAGGCTACGATGTCGTTTGATGTCATGAAGCGCGCGATTGAACTGGTAGCAAAAGCTACCATCGACAACGAAACAGATATCTCCATGGTCTGTGGAAGTTGCAGTTAATGTGAGAGATAAATAAAAATAGAAAAAGAAAGGAAGAAACACATGGTAAGCGAGAAATTGATTCAGGAGCTGAGTGAGCTCCCAAAGTCTCGTCTGGTGGATAAGAATCAGCTTCCTACCAGGATGTCCGAACGAAAGATGACGCCTTTTTCCTTTATGCTGATGTGGATGGGCACGTCCATTCTCTTAGCCGTTTTCACGAATGCTGCCAATATGTTCCCCAGCCTCGGCATCGGGCAGATTCTGGGGGCTGTTGCACTTGGTAACCTGATCACGGTCATCACTCTTGCAATCAACGGTGATATCGGCATTACCTATGGACTAAATTTCCCTGTATACCTTCGTTCTATCTTCGGCTACACGGGCTGCTATGTACCGTCTGTGATTCGTGCGATCCCTGCATGCTTCTGGTATGGGTTTCAGACCTATCTTGGTGCCGAGGCCATCAATATGATCCTTGTTAAGCTCGTTCCGAGTTGGCCCGGGACCTATGGTTGCGTTTTGGGCATTATTGTCATCTTTTTGACCGTCCAGTGCCTCACGACTGCGAAGGGCATCGGCGCAATCAGCAAATTCGAGGATGTTGTGACACCTTTGATGTTCCTCGTTATGCTGTATCTCCTCTATTTCGTTCTCAACAAGGGCGGCATGTCCGCTGGCGAGATTCTGGCAACCCCTGCCGGCGAAGTTACCGGTACCCGTTACAGCTTCTTCTATGCCGTTACTGCCATGACCGGCTTTTGGGCCACAATGGCGCTGAATATCCCAGACCTGACACGTTTCGTTAAGTGTAATCCTGATGAGCCCAACTGGCTTAAGCGGAACTGGTGCTCTATTTGGCCGCAGCTCGTTGGCATTATCCCCATGATGACGCTGCTGGCGTTTATCGGCGCCGCGGCAATGCTGACAAGCGGTCATTGGGATCCCATCCAGTACATTGCCGGGATGGATTCTCCCACTTGGCTTTTGATCGTGATGCTGCTGCTGAGCGTGTTTGCCCAGTGGAGTTCTAACATCAGCTCGAACATCCTGCCGCCCGCTAATATTTTCTCCACGGTCTTTGCCCCCAAGGTGAGTTTCCCAATGGGCTGCGCTGTTGCCGGTATCTTGGCTTTCCTAATGCAGCCGTGGAAGCTGATCGACCGAGTCGTGACAGCGAACCTTGTGGTCGGTATTATGCTCGGCGGTGTTGCGGGCATGATGATTGCGGACTACTATTTTCTGCATAAGCGTAAACTCAACATCCGTGACTTCTATGTAGAGGACGGCGAGTATACCTTTGTCAAGGGTTGGAACCCTTGCGCCTTTATCGCCTACATCGTCGGCACGGTCGGCGGCCTACTCTACACGGACCTCGGTTTCCTGCTGGCAATGCTGGTAGGCGGCGTTACCTACTACCTGCTGATGCGCTTCTGGGGTGCCAAGAAGTATAACCAAACCTCCATCTTGGTCAACTTCGAGAAGTAACAACAAAAAATATATCTATGCGACCTGCACTTACGTTATAATTAAAGGAGAATTACCATGAGACCCAATTATACTTCTATTACCGGTATTAAGGACCTTTCCCGCAGTGATATCGATTATATCTTAGACCTTGCCGAAAAGCTGGAGCCCATCGTGCAGAAGAAGAGCCAGCTTCGCCCACTGAAGGATACGACGCTCTGCACATTCTTCTATGAGCCGTCTACCCGTACACGCCTTTCTTTTGAGTCTGCGATGCTCGCTCTAGGCGGCGAAGTCATCTCCATGGCAGATGCGCAAAAGACCTCTTCTGTTTGGAAGGGCGAAACGTTGGAAGACACCATTCGTACGATCGAAAACTACTGTCAGATCATTGCCCTGCGCCACTTCGAGGCTGGCGCTGCGCAGAGAGCGGCGGCAATCTCTAAGGTTCCTGTCATCAATGCAGGCGATGGTCCTAATGAGCACCCCACGCAGACATTGCTTGATATGTTGACGATCCGCCGCGAGTGTGGCAAGCTGGACAATCTAAAAGTCGTTATGTGCGGCGACCTCAAGCACACTCGCTCTACCAACTCCTTGACGCTTGGACTGTCCAACTACAATGTGGATTTCACTTTCGTTCAACCCAAGGGCTTTGAGACCAGCGAATGGATTCTTGATATCGTGAAGGAGCGCGGTTGCACCTATCGCCAGACCGAAGATCTGCAGGAAGCTCTTATCGGTGCAGATGTCGTCTATATGTGCCGCATCCAAAAGGAAAGATTTGATCCAGAAGAGTTTAAGCTCATTGATGGCAAGTATTGCCTGACGCGCGATATGCTGGAAAAGTCACCGAAAATCGCAGCCGTGCTGCATCATCTGCCGCGTGTGGCAGAACTCGATGTCAGCGTGGACGATTATCCCGGTTGCGCTTATTTCAAGCAGACCTACAACGGTGTGCTGATCCGTGCCGCACTGATAACCATGCTGCTGGATCGTGTGCCTGTTGAGTACGGGATGTGACCCCGCATACCTCTCTCTTCGTTAAGGCAGGCAGGAAATCTCTCCCTGCCTGCCTTATTTGATATGTGGGAGAGGGTATAGGGCTGAGAAACGCGGCCATAAAAGAGGTGCTTTTAAGGTGTGCCTTTTGCGGCAGAATGGAGATTTTTATGTTGGATACACAGCTTGCCCAGACAATTGTGGACCGCACAATGTCCGTCCTCCATATCAACGTCAATGTCATGGACGAAAACGGCATCGTGATTGCAGCCGGGGATAAGGGCCGTATTGGCAACTTTCACAGCGCTGCAGCCAAGGTCGTACACAGTGGAATTAAAAAAGTCGTGTCCGCAAAGGAAGCCCTGGCGCTTGAAGGAGTGGAGCCGGGCATCACCCTACCTATCCAGTATAAAAATCAGATTATCGGTGCACTCGGTATAACGGGAGCACCGGATATCGTTGAGAAGTATGGTGAGCTCGTCACGCTTTCGGCCGTTCTGATGATCGAGCAGGCCGAGATGAAAGAGCGGGCGTTTCTTGAGCAACGCACAAGGGACAATATCCTGCTCGATTTGTTTACCGGTCGAGCGTCGGAAAACGAGATTATTTTCCAACGGCGCGCAGAGATACTCAATTTTGATTTTTCCGGTGCGTGGGCCGTTATGGCAGTAAGGGTGCTGCCAGAACAGCCGACAATCAGCGAATTCGACTATCAGCGCATCAAAGACCGCTTTGAGGCACGCCTTTCTGCCGCGGCGACACAGAACCTGTACGGTTGCTTTGCAAAGGATACGTTGGCGCTGCTGAGCCGAATAGACAAAGCGGCGGATAGAGCGGAGCAACTCCGCCGGAACGCGGAGACGGTCTATGGGCTTCTGAGCAGTGATGAAACGGATATCCGCCTGTGCATCGGGGATATCTGTGAGGATTGGCGCGGAATACCATCGGCCTTCAAGTTTGCTGAAAGCGCATTGCGTTTTTCGGGGTTGTATGGGCAAACCAAAAAAACTTTCTATGCAGAACAATACCGTTCTGAACACATGCTCTCGCAGCTCCCAAAGGAACAGCGACAGCAGTTTTGTTGCGCTGTGCTGGGCCCGCTGCAAGGGCGACATGAGCAGGGGCGGGTTTGGTTGCTGACATTGCAGGCATATTACCGCAACGACATGAACGTACAACAGACGGCGGATGAGCTTTTCATCCACCGCAACACACTGAACATGCGTCTCGGCAGAATCGCTGAACTGATTGGTTATGTGCCGCAACGATTTAATGATGCCTTTACGCTGAAACTGGCGTTGGCGCTGTTGCAGATGGAACCGACTTTATTGGAAATTTGAAAAGAGGTTATACCATGAACTATATTGATATTCGAAGCGATACCGTTACCAAGCCTACTGAAGAGATGCGAATGGCAATGTATCACGCAGAGGTGGGCGATGATGTTTTGGGTGATGATCCTACCGTAGCGAAGCTTCAGGAAATGGGTGCGGGACTTTTTGGGAAAGAAGCCTGCCTGATAACTGCTTCCGGTTCGATGAGCAATGAAACGGCCGTGCTTTCTCTGACCGGGCGCGGAGAGCAGATCGTGGTGCATGACAAAGCGCATATCTACAATTTAGAGGTAGCGGGGCTTGCGCAAATGTGCGGCATCCAGCCGCGCCCTTTGAAGGCACCCGGCGGCATTTTTGATTTGAAAGAGCTGGAGGCAAACTTGATAAAGCCGGCGATTCAGAATGCGCCCACTACGCTGGTCTGTATGGAAGATACGTTTGACCTCAATCAGGGGCTTGTCGTTCCGAAGGAGCATATTGACGCCGTTTGCAATTTGGCGCACAGCCACGGAATTCCCGTCTATATGGACGGCGCCCGTATCCTGAATGCCGCGGTCGCAATGGACATGGATCCAGCCGTGCTCTGCGAGAAGGTTGATGTCGTGTCCCTCTGCCTGAGCAAAGCTCTAGCCTGCCCGATCGGATCAATTATGATGGGGCCGAAGGATGTAATCGCAAAGGCGCGCGTTATGCGTCAGATGCTGGGTGGCGGATGGCGTCAGGCTGGTATTATCGCTGCGGCAGGTATCGTGGGGCTTTCTCACTACAAGGATCTGGCGCTTGACCACGAAAAGGCACAAACGATCGCCAAGGGACTTAAGAAGCTGGGCTTTGAAATCGATATGCAGCAAGTACAGACAAATGTGATCCGCGTGGGCACCGCACCTGTTGGCAAGACTGCAACCGAGTTTTGTGCAGCGATGGAAGCGAATGGCGTTAAGGTCAAACCCATTGGCGAAGCGCATATCCGAATGATCTGTCACAAGGACCTGCACATCGAAGACATTTCCACCGTTTTGAGTGCTGCGGAGCGTAGCGTCCGGTAAGGGGGATGTATCTATGTATGACGTCTTGATTCAAAATGGACTCCTTGTCACAGAGAATGGTCTATCTGCAGAGGATATTGCGATCGCGGGTGAGAAGATTGCCGCACGCGGCCCTGCGGGAACGCTGGGGCCTACCCGCACGGTGATTGATGCTGGCGGGAAATATATCTTGCCGGGATTGATCGATCCCCATGTGCATATCCATCACCCGTTTAAAGGGAGCTATGCTGCAGACGATTTCTATTCGGCGACCGTTTCCGCCGCTTTTGGCGGCGATACCATGGTCTGCGATTTTGCGATTCAGTGGGATAAGGAAAAGGACATCGTTCAGACCTGTGACAACCGCAAGGCGCAGTTTGAGGGGCAGTCTGTGATCGACTTCGCTTACCACGCATGTCCTACCTTAGCCGAATCCGAAACGATAGAGGGGCTGGAAACGCTCATTGAGCGTGATATCCCGTCGGTAAAACTGTATATGACCTACTCTCGTCAGGGGAGAATGTCAAACGATGCAATTCTGCTGGAAACGCTGAAGCTTACGGCCCGAAAGGGCGGCATTGTCGGCGTACACGCGGAAAACGACGCGTTATGTAATTACTATGCGGATCAGTTCTCCCGCGAGGGACGCTCGTTACCGCATGATTTCCCGCTTTGCAAGCAAAACTTGGTGGAGTCGGAGGCCGTTAACAGGGCAATCTATTTCGCTAAAATGACAGGCGGCACACTCTATATTTTCCATCTTACCTGTGCGGAAAGCTTGGAGCTTGTACGCAAGGCGCGCGCAGAGGGCGTACGTGTCTTTGCAGAGACTTGCACACATTATCTGACGATGGATATGAGCAAGTATGACCGCCCGGATGGCGCGAACTTTATTTGTAGCCCTCCGCTACGCAAGGCAGAGGATGTTGAGGCCCTTTGGGGCGGGATTAACGATGGTAGCATCGGCATCGTCAGCTCTGATCACTGCGGATTCACAAAGGCGAGCAAGGAGCTAGGTGGCAACGATTTTACCAAGACGCCCAATGGTCTGCCCGGAATGGAACTGCGCCTACCCGCCATTTATACCTATGGCGTGAAAACGGGGCGAATCGACATGATGAAGCTTGCTGCGCTCCTCAGCACAAATCCTGCAAAGGTCTTCGGCATGTATCCGCGGAAGGGCTGCCTTAATGTAGGCAGTGACGCAGATATTGTTATCTTTGATCCGAGCGTTGAGCGTTACATTTCTCCCGAGGCATTGCACAGTCCGGTCGATTGGTCTCCGTTTGACGGTGAAACGCTATACGGAGAGGCGCAGACCGTATTCCTGCGCGGAAATGCAATCATTTCGGAAAACAAACTGAACGCAGAGGCGGGCTGTGGTCGCTTTACGGCACGAAACTGCCGCCATATTGTATTGCCGTGAGTCTACGCATTACCCGTCTTGCGACCTGTGATACTATTGACATCATTTTCAAAACGAGAAAGCCACTTTGCCCGTTCCGCTTTTATGGCTTTGTTTGTGTGTTTCGGCGCTTCCACGCGCGAAACGCTCAAGCCCTACACTTATCGTCCGAGCGTCGTGCTCAACGGCGCAGGCAACATTGCCGCCATTGCCCGTGTGAGAAGCCATAAAATCGCGGCATTTCCGAACCTTTTTTGCAATAAATCAAGGCCGCCTGTATTCTTGCCAAAAACCGACAAATGTCAAGAAGAAATTAGACAGCTGAAGAAAAATAATTGATGATGTAACACAAGAATGCCCGCTATACAGATCTGATCGTCGCTGCAACGCAACTTGTCTTTATTACAAATCGCCTTTACCATAAAAAGGAAAGCTCCGGCAAAGCAGCTTTCGCGGCATAAAGCCCCGTCTGCGGACTGGACTTAATCCACGATCCGCTTGATGGGGCTTTTTCTTTGCGCCTTCGACGAGTAAGCGAAGCGCGTGTCACTTCGCACATTACTGATTTTGGGGAGGTATGACATGACACGAAAGGAACTATGCGAGGAACAGCAGGTGTAGCATAGGCTGAAAATTATCGAGATCATTCCTTTGTGTTCGAATGTATCATCTCCTTTGGCACCTTGGTCAACATCTTTTTCGCCCGTCTGTAACGCTCTTCCAGCACGATGAGCTTCGCGCTGTTCGGCGCTTTTGCGGCGCTCGGCGGTCAGCTCGTCTCTCAGTGCATCGTTCTCCTCGACGCTGCATCGCTGCATGGATATCGATTGCGACACAGCCTGCTGCATCCGCTGAATTTCGCTCTGAAACGACTCCACCTCCGGCAAGAGCTGCCTGAGCAGCGCAACTGCCTCCTCGCGCTTCTTACCTGCGTTGAACACATTGATATCGTTCAACGCAGTTTCCAGCCTTTCCAATTTGGCGTCCATCGCTGTCACTTTCTTGTACCACTGCGGCGTCAGGTGCCTGCGCTTGGTCTCCACCGCGGGCGCGCCGCGCTCCAGCTCTGGCCACCGTTCCGACATACAGGCATAGAAATCGTCCTGCCATTGGATCATCGCTTTCTTGTTACCGAGAATTTCTTTGGCAGACAGCCGGTTGTCCTTCGTCAGTGGCACAAAGCACAGATGCAGGTGCGGCGTTTTCTCATCCATGTGCACCACGGCGGAAAAGATATTCTCCTCGCCCACGCGCTCTTTGAGAAAGCCGAGCGCCCGCTCAAAATACTCCGGCATTTCTGATTCATGTGCTTTTGCAAACTCCGGGCTGGTCGTGATCAAAGTCTCCACAAATTTCACGCTGTCCCTGCGTACCCGGCAGCCCGCCATGCTGATGCGGTGTCGGATCTCCTGCCCGTAGCTCCAACGCGGCGCGATCAAATGATAGTTCTGCACGGTGCGGCTTTTGTCAATGTCCGGATTACTGGCGTATGCTTCCTTTGTCCGCTCATTGTGGGCAGCAATGGCCTTAGCAGCACCGCCCTTTCGCTTTGCAAATCGTAAAATGGCGTAAGCCATCGTTGTTCCTCCTGTTATCGTTTTGGGGACGAGGGAGCGTAGAATCCCCATCACGACTTTCTGAAAAAGTGCGCCCGACAGATGACGATACCGCCATCTGTCGTTCTTCTTTTTCGGCCCGGTCAAAACTGCGCGGGGAGCGGCGTCCCCGCGCAGTTTTCCCGTCCCCCGTCGTGATGGGTATAACACACTAGACTTTGTACCAAAGTCCGTGTGCCAGCCGTTCCCTCTGGACTCCCTCAAGCGGTCAGTTCCCGCTGCCTCACGGCACGGGAACTGACCTTGCCGGTGTACGGTATGTCCGATAATGTACGGTATTTTGAGGAGGTACCCCTCTCCCCTTTTTACCGTACATGCCGTACATTACCGTACACCATCCCACCGCAGCGAAAGCGCTTTGCCCTCTTTCGTGCGGTAGGAAACGTAGCGGACACCATATTTGCGCAACAAATTTTCCTGCTGCACATTCAGCGTCCGCACAATCCAGTTCGGCGTAAAGCTCCGGCTGCTGTCCATCTCGGAAAGACATCGCGCGAGTTCCGTCGCCGTACCGCTCCATGATGGATCTTCTTCATTCACCAGCCGAGAAACAAGCTCGACCAGCGGGTTCGGCGGTTCCTTGAACCGTCCCGTCTCCACCTCGACCAGCTCCCAGTGAAGATGTGCGGCATCAAAAGAGATGTGCAATCGAAGCTGTTGCTGGTCGCGTCCTACCGCCTCTAAAACAGCATCCGAAGCGGTGCGCTTGTCTTTGTATAGAATCAGTGCGCCGTCTGCCGCGCCCATCAGTCCATTCGTGCCGGAGATCGTGTTGAACACGTCCTCCGCTCCCTCCTTGCGCGTGTGGTGAACGACCAGCACAGTGATGCCGTAGGTGTCGGAAAACTCCTTCAGCCTTGCCAGCGTGTCATAATCGGCGGCATAGCTGCCGTTGTCTGGCGTATGGCCGCGCACCCGCTGCAAGGTGTCAATGATGATGAGCACCGTGTCCGTGTGCTCACTCCAAAAGTCGGTCAGGCGCTCGGTCAGGCCCTCGTCCAGTGTTTCGGAAAAGACGGAGAGGATCAAGTGATATGTACCCAGAATTCTGGACACATGAAAAATTGAATTAGGTGCACATGG
>ERZ1026780.2299-NODE-2299-length-11293-cov-8.242926_pt1 | contig 11293 bp, 8 predicted proteins | sample MGYA00380126_ERZ1026780 | MGnify/ENA primary metagenome ERZ1026780 (study PRJEB33269, sample SAMEA4719762) | human gut metagenome | biome: human-associated habitat; feature: organic feature; material: feces | place: Cameroon | collected 2013-10 ... | reverse complement strand
AATATTGTTGGCATCGTTTCTTTTTTCTGCAAAGATACGCTTTTCTTCTGAAAGAAGCAAGGATTTATTGGAAAATGTTTGAGGGTGAGGAAGATAAAAAGAAAAAGGTGTATCCCGCTTGCCCGATATGTTGGGCAAGAAGGATACACCTTATTATATATATGAGAGATATATGTCCGATTGCTTACTTTACAATCTTTGTTGTCTTGTTTCCACACTTCAAGATAAACAAGCCGTTGCCAGGGATATTGTTCTTCTGGAACTCAGAGGTCTTCATCTTGCATACCTGTTGACCTTCTGCATTATATACATAGGTATAAGGAGAAGAAGCACCATCACTATATGACAAAGAATTAAGACCGGTAGTTCCATGCCAATCTGCATCCGTCACTGCAGTTAAAGCTATAGAATTATCGCTTTTTACTAGAATATAACTATTGTTATTTCCTTCCGAAATATGAACTGGCTCCCAATAATCATCTGTATCATCTTTTGAAGCCGGATATATACGGTATGAACCATCTGCCAAATCACTAGGCAACAAACACATATTAGATGATGCTTTTGTCAAATAATACATATTCGGCACATTCTTGTTTTCTTGTGATAACAATACATATTGCTTACCGTTTCCTTCAAGAACAACACCTAATAAACCCGTGAAATCCTGATCTGACAGATTTGCATACTTTCCGTCATTTATCAGTAATTTAGTAGAGCCCAATTTGGTTACCTTGAAGTTGTCTTCTGAGACAATTTCAGAATGGTGTTTGATGTCTGCACTTGGTTTATCCACACCCGACAACATAGTCTGTCCAGTAGAAAATTTATTTCCTGTAGGATTAAGCAAAGCAATATCATAATAGCCATCATTCACGCCATCCCATCCCCAATTGACATGCACAAAGTTATTTTGATCGAATCCATCCAATACAAAACAATGTCCACCATTACTTTCATCCACACCCGTATAGATGATAGGGCGACCAGTCTTTAATTCATCATATACTTTGTTTATCCATTCTTTAGTGGTATAATAGTCTCTATAATGAATCTGCAAATTCTTATGATACCCAAAGTTCTTTCGCAAAGCAGTAGCAGCATTATATGAATACGCTCCACTTCCACCTGTATTATACTGCATCTTGATAGAAACACCACACTGATACATCAAGGTTGCTACAGCCAAAGCAGACTCATCAGAGTATTCACCCTTTTTATATGTAGGTGTCATAAGATTCCACTGATAATAGGTATTATTAAAGTCTGCACTCAAAATTCTGTCCTGGAAAGAATAGGTAATGTTTCCAGTTCCCTTTTCAGGATATTGATGGTAATACATTACCTGTGCCATCGCTGTTGCCACACATCCCGTTGGATATATAGCCTTTTCATTCTCCCTTTCTGTAGGACACAAGTTATTGTATGGAGTATCCTGTCCCCATCGAGTTTTAAGTAGAGGCTCTATTGGTTCTTTACTTTCCAATGCTGTTGAAGAAGCGGTACGTGACTGGAGAGCCTGATTGGCTGCATTTAGATACCACATCAAGTCTGGAGATTCCAAGTTTGTTTTATTATCAGAATATCCAAGAACAGGCGCATTCGTATCATCGTTACTTACAATAACAAAACCTCCATTACTATATCCAAACACAGACAAGGCATCAAGAGTTTTCAACTCAAGAATCTTATTCAGGCTTTTAGCTCTTGAGAAACTGTGTTTTTTGGTTAAATAACTTCTAGCAATGGCTAACTTTTCTTCGCTTGTTCTTTCTTTAGCGAATAATGAACCAAGACTTAAAGTCAAGATCAGAATGAGTACAAATCTTTTCATAAGCGTTATATTCAAAAAAAGAGAGATCGACCGTTTGATTCGGTCGGTCTCTCTTTATATTTATTATTTTGATGGTTCAAAATCTTCTGGGAAGTAGAAGTCTTCTGCAAAGTCACCAAAAGAACCTACATTAGGTACAAAGTGGGTCAAAGTCATCTTAGCAACCTTATTCTTTGCATCATAGACTCCACTACCTTGAACACCAATTACACCATAAGACTGATGAGTCCATGCAGCCTGACCTGCAACAGTAATTTTCTTGGTCTTCCAATCAATGACGAAAGTGATATTACGTCCCTGATCATAGAGATCTGGCAACATATACTTGCCATTACCAAGCTCATATACTGTCTGTTCCCATGAATCTCCTGCAAATGCAGAACTGAATGTACCAACATACTTCTTTGGAGTCTTTACATTAATTGTAATGGTGTTAGCGCCATAGTGATAAGCCTGACCTTCAGCCACGCTGATATTTACATTCTCATCAGAACCGCTTTCCAAATTAGAAGTAACAGTAACAGTCTTTGTCTTCTCATTAGCACCGAAGCTTACCTGAGAAGGAACATTGAACTTGCTGTTATCAGATGTCAGAGTCACAGAACCAGCTTCTACAGTATCACGGCGCTGCACTGTAATCTCGAACTCCTGAGCCTGACCAGGTGTAAACATAAAACTTGTTGTGTTAGCAATCAAGAATGCTCCCTTATCTTCTGGTGCAGCAGGATCATAATCATAACTATCTGTACATGATGTCAATCCGATTACCATGATAGCACACAGTAAAGAAAGACTATATTTCAATAACTTTTTCATGTCTTTATTCTATTTATAAGTTTTACTTACCTGTCCAAGGAGTATATTTGTCTGATGGGTCAGGGTTGTTGTTTTCCTTAACCTGTACATTACCTTCTTCCTCATTGGCAGAAATTACCCAGTTCATCCAAGCAGGACGACCATTAGAGTTGAATCTCTGCTGATCGAGATGGTTAGTTCCTTCATAACCACGTGTACTGCTATAGTTCAAACGCTTGAGGTCGAAGAAAGACTGGCCTTCACCCCACAACTCAATACGCTTGTGGAATACGATTTCCTCTACGACAGCATCCTTGTCAGAAACCTTGCAGGTATAACTTGCATCACGATAAGTCTTCACGAATGATTCAAGAAGCTGCTTACCACGAGCAGGATCCTGATGAGCTGCAGCTTCAGCCTCAATCAGATACATCTCTTCTACACGCATCATTGGGAATGCTGTAGCACTAGCGACAGAATAAGGAGCAATTACACCTCCGTTTGGACGGAACTTCAAGCCAGAATAGTCTGCCAAGCTCTTACCAAGAGCGTCGTCAACATACATATTCTGACCATCGAGAGCAGAACCAGCAGGAGCTTTCCACTCCAACTTACGCCAGTCTGTGTTACTCAGACGCTCATACAATCTGCGGTCGAGCATGTTGTTACAGCCACCGCCACCAGCATAACCATAGCTAGTCTCATTAGATACCATAGAAGCCCAGTTTGCCAAGTTGCTCCACAAAGACTCCTTAGTATCCTGTGCACCCCACATCCACTTAGAAAGATCGTTGAAACCAGTTGTGGTGTTCAAGCTCTCCTCCTGAGTCATTGGCTTGCCCTTATATTCGTTGATAGCCATGCGAGCATACTTCTCAGCGTTAGCATAGTCCTCAACCCACATATACAAGCGAGCATAGAGACCATATACACAATCCAGGTGAGGCAAAGTCTTAGTTGTCTTATCCAACATAGGAATGTATTCAGCAGCCTTATCAAGATCACTCTTAATAAATTCCTTCATTTCCTCACGTGTAGCACGCTTGTTGTCACGAGCCTCAGACTCTGTAGTCTTTTCTGTTACAATAGGAATAGTGAGACCTGCAACATCATTGCCATAAGGACTCTTTGGCTCTGTACCATCAGTTGGAAGATACTCATACTCACGAGCCATATCCAGATAAAGCAATGCACGATATGCGTATGCTGCGCCAAGATAACCCTTCTGGATATCTGTTGCATTCTCTGGATTAACTGCAGAAATCACATTGTTTGTTGTATTAACAAACTTTGTCTGATAGTTGTACAGATACTGTGCAAAGACATAATCACGTCCTGCATACTTATTCTCTGCAAAATAGCTGAACTGATAATAACCAGCATCGTCTGTTGCACAAACGTCACTAGACTGGATGTCACGAATGTACATAAGAGCACCATAACCAAAAGCCCAATCATAACGACTACTGAAATAGCTAGCTGTTGAATATGCAGGAATAGCCATCAAAAGTGCTTCTGTTGCAGAAGATGACTGCTGTACCTGTGATGTTGTTGCTGATCTTGTAGGCTCTGTCTCTTCGATACAACTAGTCAATGACATCGTTGATGCAACAAGAGTCAAAGCAGAAAGGCCATATATTAAACTCTTTTTCATATAATTCTTTCTTTATAAAAATTAGAATGTTACTGTAATACCACCAGATATTGTTCGAATTGGTGAATAGTATGCGTTTGATGTTGCACCTGTGATGCTCTGACGTGGGTCAAGACCCTGACGCTTTGACCAAAGCCACAAATTAGAACCTGTAGCGTAAACGCGAACCTTGTTGATACCAATCTTTGAGCACAACGCACGTGGGAGTGTATAACCCAAAGTTACATCCTGCAAGCTCAGGTACGAACCAGATACGAGGAATCGATCTGAAGTATATGCAGCATAAGAGTCACCATACTGAATACGTGGTATGTTAGATGATGTGTTAGATGGTGTCCAAGCATCAAGCAAGTCTGCATGGAAAGAGCGACCTCTAGAAATACCCATCAATGATGCATAAGAAGAATCGTATATCTTACCACCCAACTGATAAGTGAAGTCCATTGAGAAATCAAATCCCTTATATGACACACTTGTACCGAAACCACCGTATGCATCTGGCAAGGCTGTACCGCAAAGGTGCATAGTTGCTTCACTGGCATTGGTAGTTGTAGTCTCACCCTTGTCAGTATCCTTATAGTAAAGAGCCTCACCTGTCTCCTTATCTACACCAGCATATTTTGCCATATACCATGTATAGATAGGCTGACCTTCACCATAGAAGTAACCGCCACCTGCATAACCACTTACTCCATCAACAGTAAGAGCCTTTTTCTCATCTGGCATAGAAGTAATCTTGTTCTTATATGCAGTAAAGTTCAAGTTGGCACTCCATGTAAAGTCCTTGGTACGGATAATATCGCCATTCAACTCCAACTCGACACCTGAGTTACGCATATCACCCACATTGTCATAGTAACCAGAGTATCCATAAGATACAGGCAATGAGAAGAATGCCAACATATCAGAGGTCTTACGATAGAAGTATTCTACACTACCTGTCAAACGACCCTTCCAGAGAGAGAATTCTGTACCAACATTCAAGTTACCGCCCTTCTCCCAGCTAATCTTACGGTTACCCTTTGTTGAAGATGGTTTCAAAGAGATACTACCGTTTGAGTTACCGATAGAATAACGGTCAGTGTACAGGTAGTCACCAATGTTGTCATTACCCTGTTCACCATAAGAAGCCTTCAACTTCAACTCGTCAATCCATGAAGACTCAAACCACTTCTCCTTAGAAAGAATCCACGCTCCACCGAATGACCAGAAGTTACCCCAACGATGATCTGGATCGAAACGAGAAGATGCATCACGACGATAAGAGAATGAACCGAAGTACTTCTGTGAATAGTTATACTGTGCACGGCCAAAGAAACCTTCTGTATTATAATCGGTTGTATATGAGCTAATGCTACCATCAACAATAGCTGCATCCAATTCACTATTGAAGATTGAGAAGATATTACTCTTGCTACCTGCCAATACATAGTAACGTGTACGATAGTACTCATGTCCTACCATAGCCTCAACATCGTGCTCGCCAAACTGGTGGTGCCAGTTGAGCAACTGCTGGAAGTTGTAAGACCATCTACGAGTATGATACTTTGACACATAACCATTTGACTTAGCTGGCTGACCAAAGAATGGCTGCCTCAAATTAGACTGACGAGACTCATCCATCATAGTACTATTGGTAGAAGTAAACTTAAAGTCCTTCAAGAAACGAATCTCTGCAGCACCTACTGCATTGAATGCATTACCCTCTACGTTATTGGTCTCCAACTGAATATCACTAATTGGGTTAGACTGCTGGAAAATAGGACGCATCAAACCAATCACGGCACCATCACCATAGTCATAAGAGTTCATGTTGGTGGTCTGATTGAAGATGACATTACCCTTACCGTCACGGATGTACAAAGGATAGATAGGAGCAACGCTGTTTACTGCAAACATATTGTCAGAAGCGCCACTATCACCATCACTACCCAAATAGTTTGAATCACTATGAGTATAGTTCATGTTACCAGAAATCTTCAACCAAGACTTAATCTGATAATCTGCCTTCATACGACCAGTGAAACGAGTATAGTCTGATCCCATGGTGATACCTTCATTCTTCAAATAGTTGGCAGAACCATAGAATGAGCCCTGTGTACTGTTAGCAGTAGCAGTAAGGGTATATTCCTGACGCAAACCGTTCTGATAGCTGGCATCTCTCCAATCATCAGGCATCAACATATACTCCTTACCCTTGTAATTGATAACATTACCCAATGTAGCATTAGGGTTAAGCTTACCATTTACACCAATAAGATTCTCACCTGTAGGTACAGAATAAACGTTATAGTTCAAACCATAATCAGAAGAGTTTATCATATTCTTGTTTGCCCAAGCATAAGCCTCGTTAGCGTTGTAACCCAACTTATTCTGAGCATAATTGTTCAAAGCAGCATACCAAGTCTCATAGTACTTAGCTGGGCTCTTTACAATATTATAATCAGGAAGAGCCTTAGAGTTAGAACCCCACTTTGCATCAAAAGTAAATGAAGTAGAGCCATCACGACCACTCTTTGTAGTGATGATAACAACACCATTGGCACCACGAGCACCATAAAGAGCAGCAGAAGCAGCATCCTTCAATACGGTCATAGAAGCAATATCTCCTGGGTTGATTGAGTTCATATCACCATCGTAAGGAGAACCATCAACAACAATCAAAGGAGCATTACCAGCATTAATAGAGCTAATACCACGAACACGGATATTGAAGCTTTCCTGACCTGGCTGACCAGTAGCTGTATTAATCTGTACACCAGATACTTTACCAGTCAAGGCAGAAACAGCATTAGAGTTTGAAATCTTAGCAATTTCATCGCTCTTAAGAACAGCAGCAGAACCAGTAAAAGAGCTCTTCTTGGCTGTACCATAAGCAACAACCATCACCTCGTCCAAAGAATGATTGTCTGCATCCAAAACAATCATCATGTTCTTGCCAGCCTTTACAGACTTGCTCTGCATACCGATATAAGTAATCTCCAACTTAGCACCAGCTGGAGCGTTCAATGTGAAGTTACCGTCAATGTCGGTAACTGTACCTGTGTTAGTTCCTACAACCTTGATAGAAGCACCGATAACAGGGCTACCATCTTCAGAAGCAGTAACATTACCAGAGATTTGACTTTGTGCAAAAGCCATGCTCGTGCTAAGAGCAAGACCTGCAACTACTGTCATGAGTCTTTTTTCCATAAATCTCCCTCGTTTAAATGAATATATAATGTTTATTATTTCTTTCTCTCTACATTTTATATATGAACAGCCGTCCCTCAGAGACTTTGGCCTATCATTTGCATCCCACCTCTTGCCCCGAGGTGGAGGTTCACTCTATATACCTTTTATATAAGAGTCTGTAAGTCTAAAACTTACTTAATTTTAAAGAATATTTTAAATCGGGTGCAAAATTAAGCATTATTTAGGAAACCGCCAAACTTTTTTCAGAAAAAGTTGCACTTAATGCTACATTTTGTTATAAATATCCGATTTTTATGCACTTTTTCTTATGAAATGTAAAGAAATGGGCGACAGTTCATATAAAAACAGTCGTCCGTTATGGATTGTAGCTTTCAGTCTCCAGCTCCTTTCCGAGAACAAAGAGCATATAGAGAGGAATATTGGGCATCTTGGAATCCTCATTTTTCGAAGGAGTTTAAAGAAAGTTTCCTTTATAGAGGAAAGTTTTTCGAGAAAAGTTTCCTCTATAAAGGAAATATCTTATGGTTTCTCTTCCTTTTAAAGGAAAATGTTACCTCGTAATTGTTGTTTGTTCCTCACTAGGGCACCAAAGACCGTCAGTGAGGAACAAAACGGGAGTACTAGGATGGGGAGACTGCGAGGGAGAGCTTAGAGGGATTCGGCAGCCCAGAGAGGGATATTGGTTACCCAGTCCTCTGGTCTGTAATCATTCATCGAGATGCGATAAGCGGCTTGCGGGTGGTTATCCTCTACAAATTGACGCAAACTCTTAGCTTTCACGTTCGTCTCCGCTTTCACTTCTATCGGAATCACCTCGCCCTCTTCGTCTTCTATCAAGAAATCTATTTCTTGTGTACTCTTCGGTTTAGAGAAATAGTATGGCTCGTAGCTGAGCAATAGCTGCTGCATCACATATTGTTCAGTCAAGGCTCCCTTAAATTCCGTAAAAATATCGTTGCCCGAAATGACGGTTGTGGTCTTTAGGCGAGCCATCGCTCCCAGCAGTCCCACATCTAGCAGGAATATCTTAAAGGCGGCACGATCTTCATAGCTCTTCAGCGGGATGCGCGGAGCCTTCACATTATATACCTTATATATAAGTCCTGCATCTTGAAGCCATTGCAGGGCTATTTCATACTCTCTGGCTCTAGCTCCCTCTCTCACCAATCCGTAGATAAATTTGCGGTTCTCTTTGCTCAGTTGTGCAGGAATCGAATTCCAAATGTCTGTTATTCGAGGCACAATCTCCAAAGGGGCATGCTTGGATATATCTCTTTGATAACTCTTCAATATTTCGTTTTGTATCATCCTAACTTCCTTCCAATCCCGGTTTTGGCTGAAGCTGAGCACAGCTTCGGGCATTCCACCTACATAATAGTAATATCTGATCAATTCTTGGTATTTAGGAGCAAAGGCATTGATCATGTCCCAGTCCTTGTTTTGCAAGAATTGAGCCAATCCGTTTTCATCCATCGCCATGACAAACTCCACGAAACTCATAGGATATAAACTGAGAAATTGTACCTTACCTACGGGAAACGATTCCCCCTTGTGAAGTTCGATGCCGAGCAAGGAGCCTGCCGCCACTACATGGTAGCCAGGAGCATTCTCATAGAAATACTTGAGTGATGTGATGGCATTGGGGGCAGCCTGTATCTCGTCTAGAAAAATAAGGGTGTCGCCCTTCGTACATGTTACATGCGTCGCAGCCCCAATGGCTGTGACAATTCTGTCTATGTCGAAGTCTTGTATGAAGACATTCTGCAAGACTTTCATGTTTTCAAAGTTGACATAAGCCAACTGCTTGTAGTTTTGGCGTGCAAACTCTTTTACAAGCCAAGTCTTTCCTACCTGTCTTGCGCCCTCTATTACAAGGGGTTTGCGCCGAGAACTATCCTTCCATTTAACCAGTTCCTTAATACTTGTTCTTTCCATAATTCCAGCTCCTTTTTTCACATTTTTCTAGGGAACCCTCTTAGATGCTCCCACATTTTTCTAGGGAATCCTCCCTGATTCTCCCACATTTTTCGGGGGAATAACAGTGCAAAGTTACACATTTTTCGGGGGAATGTTGGAAAATGCTGGTTTTTTAAGCATTTTTAAAAATTCTAGCTTTCAGTCTCCAGCTCCTTTCCGAGAACAAAGAGCATATAGAGAGGAATATTGAGCGTTTTAGCCTCGGCATTACGCTCGTATGGCAAGAGGCTGGTACGGATAGCCCATTTGGGAGAGTATTTCTCCACATAAAGCTTGAGGCTCTTGGCATTCATCGTAACGCCTGCTTTTACCTCTAATGGATAGACATCAAGGCCATCAGAGATGATAAAGTCTACTTCCGAGGTGGCAGAGGACGTCCAATAATAATTGGTTTGGAGGGCGTCAGAAAATTGCTGAAGCTCCTGACAGACAAATTGTTCTGTCAATGCGCCCTTAAATTCCTCAAAGATTCTACTGCCGTCTAAGATAACCTTAGGCGACACTCCGCTCATGGCTCTCAGCAAGCCAACATCCAGCAGGAATACCTTGAATGATTTCAAATCAACATATGCGGATATTGGAACGTCAGGTTTGCTAACATTGTGGGTGCGGATAGTTTCGCCTGCGTCACATAGCCACATGATGGCATCCTCATATTCTCTTGCCCTGGCTCCTTCTCTTACCAAGCCATAGACAAACTTTTTGTTTTCCTTGGCAAGTTGGGAGGTGATACTATTCCACACATATCTTATTTTCTCGACCATTTGATGAGGTGCATGTTTGGAGAAGTCTTTTTGGTATGCAGCAATCAGTTGTTTCTGAATTTTCTCTACCTTCGTAAAATCCTTGGTGTCAAGCCATTCGTTAACAACAGCAGGCATTCCTCCTACTATCATATATCTCTTGAGATAATCAATGAGTCGCGGTTCGAAAGCTTTTACGTTTCTGTTGCCTTGCTGTATATAGTCAACTAACATCTGCTCGCCATTGGCAAGAAGAAACTCCTTGAAAGTTAGAGGATATAGATGCAGAAAGTCAGTTTTTCCAACAGGGAAAGATGTGCCTTCATGCAATGCTATGCCCAGCAGAGAACCCGCACAACAAATGGCGTATTCGGGGGCTTCCTCACAAAAATACTTTAGTGATGTAAGGGCACGAGGCATTTCTTGCACTTCATCAAATACGATGAGTGTGGTTTGTGGTTTGATTGGCTTTCCATGATAGATGGATAGTTGCTCGATGATGAATTGGGGCGAAAGGTCGCCCGCAAAGATGCTTTCCAACCTGTCTTTTTGCTCTAAGTTGATATAGCAAACATCTTTGAAATACTTTTTGCCGAATTCTCTTAACAACCAGGTTTTGCCTACCTGTCTTGCTCCTTCTAAGACAAGCGGTTTTCGATGGGTGCTCTCTTTCCATTTTAACAATTGGTGAATTAGAAGTCTTTCCATACGCTTTTTATTTGTTTTTTGCAAAAGTACTAAAAATCATGGTATTAAGCAAGAAAAATCACATATTTCGAAGGAGTTTTAAATATATTTATCACATTTTGCAAAGGAGTTTTATGTTAAATACTCACATTTTTCGAAGGAGTTTTGCGGCAATCTTTCACATTTTCCTAAGGACTTTTTGCCCAATTTCTCACATTTTCCGAAGGAGTTTGTCTGCGTTTGATGAATAGAGAGCTACTTTCAAAAATACTCTTCACTCTTCACAAATACGACATAACCAACTGTATATAAGAGGTTTGCACGGGTGAAGAGTGGCTATGCACTCTTCACCTCTCTTCACCTCTCTTCACCCTGTATTTTTTGAGGCTCCGAGATCATTCCATGCTC
>ERZ1026780.2297-NODE-2297-length-11295-cov-7.862100_pt1 | contig 11295 bp, 8 predicted proteins | sample MGYA00380126_ERZ1026780 | MGnify/ENA primary metagenome ERZ1026780 (study PRJEB33269, sample SAMEA4719762) | human gut metagenome | biome: human-associated habitat; feature: organic feature; material: feces | place: Cameroon | collected 2013-10 ... | reverse complement strand
CCCCTTGGTGCAGTTACTATGCCCTGAAGCAGGACGGCTCCGTCTGGGCGTGGGGAAACAACGAGTATGGCCAGCTGGGCGACGGCACCACCACTGCTCGCAGTCAGGCGGTGCAGGTGGACATCTCCGAGAAGGTCGTGGACGTGATCGGTCGATCTAATTACACCGTATTCCTGACCGAGAGCGGTAAACTGTACGGCGCAGGCAAAGGCTTCGGCGCCACGCCGGTGCTGATCACCGATGGTGTCAGCGCCATCAAAAAGGATTATATAGACAGTGGATACTTCACCGCCCAGAAGGGGCAGACCCTGTACTATTATGGTAGAGGCAGTGTGGAGCGTACCCTCTCTGTACAGGGCAGCGGCCAAGCGGTCGGTTACTACAACAATTTCTACATGCAGGACGGCAGCGTGTTTGGCAAAACGACCTACAGTGACGGCAATAACTATGGACAGCTGGGTGTAGGTGATACGAAGTACCATAATGACTACGTTCAGATGCGGAAGATCACCGGCGCCCGGCAAGTCTGGAATTTCTATGGTGTTACTTTCATCCAGACCGATGACGGCTTCTACGGCACCGGCTACAACGAAAACCGTGCGCTGGCCAACCTGACCACGGAAAACAGCACCGTGCCCGTGCGCATCTTCTTCGGCCTGCAGGCCAACGAGGAGCCCTTCCGCCTGGAGCAGACCAACATCACCAGCGACATTCTCACGGATAGCGCCCTTGTGCTGGATTACAGCGAGTCGCTCCTCAAGGCCGATAACTTCGGCACCATAACCCTCAAGGACGGCAGCGGCGAGCTTGTCTCCCTCCGCCGCACCCTCCATCTGGATAAGCTGACCCTCACCCCCGTCTCCGGCTTCACCGACGGCATGTCCTATACCCTGACCCTCCCCGCCGGTGCCCTCCAGACCAAGTTCGGTGCCGCCAGCGAGGCAGTGGAGCTGACCTTCACCTACCAGACCCCCGCCCCGGTGGAGGTGGACAGTCTCACCCTCGGCAAAACCGTCCTCACCGGCGTCCTTTCCCCGGAAAGTGGTACAAAAGTGGATTTAGGTGAAATTAAAGAGGCTTTTAAACTTGAATTCAAGTGCGTTTCTAACCCCAATGCAAGTATCACCTGGACAGTGGCGGATAACACGGTCGCAATGGTAGAAAATGGCAATTTAATCGCCCTTTCCACCGGCTGCACCACCGTCACCGCCGCCCTCGACGGCACTGATCTTGCGGCCACTGCCCTGCTCTACATCAGCGAGAACGATTCTGTGACCGCAACAAAATCGGTGCAAAATGGCGCGGAAAGCACCGTTATGTTCAGCAACGGCGCACTTTTTGCCCTGCATGCTGACGGCACGACCCAGCAGCTTTTCACCGACGCTGTGGACTTCCACTGGGACGGCGGCGCCCTCTGGGTCAAGACAGCCGACGCCCTCTACCGCGACGGCGAGCTAACAGAGGATTTGCCAATTTCTGTCAAATACACCAATTTGCTCTCCCGCACCTCCGACACGGTTTTAGTCGGCTCCCAGACCCTGATCCTGACCGCCGACAAGACCCTCTGCCAAGGCGAAAACCTCAGTAATATAGCCATTTCCGGCGGTTCGGCGAGCGCTGCCACCTCCGGCAATCAGCTGCTCATCACCCCCTCCGCCCCCCTCGTTTCCGGCACTTCCTACACCGTAACGATTCCTGCAAATTCCGTTTCCACCTACTTCGGCGCGCCCAACGAGGAGATCACTTTTACCTTTATTTATCTGGATACCCTGGCTGCTGACGCCGGTGACGGCAAGACCGTTCTGGCAAGCGGCGCCGTGTCCGACAACGAGGCCGCAGCCGCCCGCGCGTGGACGTCCGAGCGCCTGACCGCAGGCTGGAAAGCCTTCTGCGACAAGGGTTACGACACTTTGTTCTACGGCAACGCCATCCTCAACCGCTTCACGGAAAACAACGTGGAGAAGTGGCTGCGCATCACCGCGCCCAGCGCCAGCAGCTACGTCCGCTACGGCATCGGCGGCAACTACTGGGGCACCGAGGGGCTCAGCGAAAAGACCAAAAAGGAGGCCATCAACAAGCAGATACTGGACTTCGATGACTATCAGTCCATGGCCGACCTGAACGAGGGCACCATTCTGGAGACGATCCCCGAGACGGTGTGGCCGGTGGTGCGCTCCGTGTCCCTGCGGGACGCCAACGGCGAGGCGATCACCACCGTTGGCGCAGGCAAGACCACGTTCACCGTGACCTTCAACCGGGATATGGACACCGAAATGCCCTTGCAGGTGCGCTTTGGCAGCAGCTATCCCTATGCTGACTTCGAGGTGGCCGGGCAGTGGCTGGACAGCCGGACATGGGAGGGCTCCACTACCATGACCTCCCTGATCGCCAACGGCATCCAGTACTGGTCCATCGCCAACGGACGCTCCGCCGAGGGGCACCTGAAGCTCTACAAGGACTGGGGACGCTTCAGCTTCAACATCGACACCTCCTCCGCGCTGGCTATGACCATGCAGGCCGAGGCCGCCGATGACGGCGTGATCCTCACCTGGGCGCAGGACGACTTCGACACGCTGGCGGGCTACAACGTCTACCGCTGCGACAGGGAGGACGGCCAGTACGCCAAGCTGAATACCTCCGTCATCCCGGCGGATGTCAAGACGTTCACCGACACCAACGTGACCCCCGGCCAGATGTACTACTACAACTTCACCGTGGTCAAGACGGATCTGAGCGAGTCCGACACCTCCGGCAAGATCTCTGTCCGCGCCAAGGACACCATGGCGCCCAACATCTATCACGACGGCGTGTACAGCGCCTTTACCGGCAGCAAGCTGATCATCAGCGCCACCGCCAACGACAACCTGCAGATCGACAAGGTGGAGCTGTTCTACCGCGTCACCGGCACGGAGAACTGGAGAGCGGTGACCATGACCGCCGTCAACGACCGCTATTCCACCGTGATCCCGTCCTCCGACGTGACCACCGACGGACTGGAATACTATATCCGCGCCTTCGATGGCGTGAACTACGCCTATAAGGGAACGGCGGAGCAGCCCTATGCCATCACGGTCAGCGAGGCCGTGGACCGCAGCGCTTTGGGCGACGTCAACGGTGACGGCCAGATCAACGTGCTGGATGCACTGATGGTGCTGCAGGCCATCAATGACCGGCTGAATCTGGACGCGGAGCAGTTTGCCCGCGCCGACCTGAACGGCAATAAGACGCTGGAGGCTGTGGAGGTGCTGACCATTTTGCAGTACGCCAACGGCATCATCGGCTCCTTGACGCTGTAAGGGGGCTGTTTCATGAGAGCAAAACGCGCATCCCGGCGCGCAGCGGCACTTTTGTGTGCCGCTGCGCTGCTGGTAAATCTGATCTCCACCGCATGGGCGGCCAGCGCCTTCCTGCGGGTGGGCAGCGTGTCCGCCGCACCCGGCGAGACGCGCTCCGTGTATGTCAGCGGCTCCAATCTGGAGGCGCTGGCAGGCGTGGAGGGTATCGTATCCTACGATAACACGGCGCTGGAGCTGACCGGCGCGGCGATGGTGGGAGCTTTTTCCGCCCTGGGGACGGTGAACACAGAGACGGCCGGACAGGTGTCCTTTAACGGCGCCTGTCTGGATGGCATATCCGGCTCCCAGAATATCCTGCGGCTGGACTTCCGCGTGCGGCCGGACGCCGCAGCCGGGGAATACCTGCTGGATATCCTGATCGAAAACGCCTACAACACCGGACTAGGCGCCGTGCCGCTGAACGGCGCGCCCGGCGTGTTCACGGTGACGGAGCCGCAGTCCACCACCAAGACGCTGTATTTTTACAGCGGCAGCAGCGTGTCCACGCTGCACAAGGGCGAGCAGGTGAGCATCACCGCCTGCACCTATGGCAGCCAGGGGCTGGCTGCCGGCAAGCTGGAATTCCGCTATGACGCCGCACTGTTCACCTACGTGGCGGCGGAGCCGCTGGCAGCACTGTCCGGGGCGGTGAAGTCGCTGGACGCCAGCCGGGCGGGGTATGTGTCCGCCGCCTTTGCGTCTGAGGAGGAGATACCCGGCGGCGAGCTGCTGCGGCTGACGCTGGAGGCGGTGGCCGACGTGGACGCGGACACCTCCGTGACCTTCGCAGCCTCCGAGCTGTACGACACGGCGCTGGCCGCCATGAACGGCGTCGGCTTCACTCAGGCGCTGACCCTGCGAAAGACAGAGGTAACGCCGGAGACGCCCGCTCTGCGGGTGACCATGCCCGCCGCAGCCCGTACCGATGAAACCATCACCGCTGTGGCTGTGCTGGACAGCGGCAGCGGTCTGGCAGCCGCTGATTTCTGCATTTCCTACGACACGGCGCTGCTGACATGCACCGGTGTGAAGGTGAGCGCGGGTATGGAGAGTGTGGACGGCGTGTGTATCGTGACGAATCCCAACTTTGACGGTGGTCAAGTGAAATTTACTTTTATCTGTGAGAAGGGCTTTGTGGATGAAGCGGTGCTTCTGACCATGACGTTCCAGCCGGAAAAGGAAGGGACTGTCACCCTGACGCCCGCCATTGCTACATCGGCTGTCGGTGCTGATCGCCAGCCCATCGCGCTGGACATGTGCGCCGCGTCCTGCGAGGTGAAGGATCCCTTCTTCGAGGTGACGTTCCGGGATGAGGACGGCACCGTTCTCTCGCGGCAGTCGGTTCGCTATCGTGCTGCGGCTGTGCCGCCGGACGCGGTAAAAGCGCCGGACGAGGCGCATCACTATGAACTGGCCGGGTGGAGCGGCGACTATTCCAGCATCACCGCCGACGCGGAGTTCACCGCGCGGTACACGGCCATCCCCCACACCGAGGTCGTGGACAAGGCCGTGGAGCCGACGTGTACTGAGACGGGACTGACCGAAGGGAAGCATTGCTCGGTTTGTGGCGAAGTGCTGGTGGAGCAGGAGGTCGTTAAGGCGCTGGGATTTACCGTTTCCGGGTCTGTTGACGGTGCCACGGACAATGCCATGGTCACGCTGCTGAAGGATGGCGTCGTGGCGGCACGGGGTGACGTGCGGGCGGACGGCGTTTTCCTGCTGTCCGGGCTGCGGATCGGCGCGGGGACGTATACGCTGCGGGTGGACGGCGGCGGCTGCGTGGCGTGGGAAATGCCCGTTGCCCTGTCCGATGACAGCGGCAGCGCCAATGTCGCCTGTTTGCTGCTGCGCATTGGCGATGTCAACGGCGACGGCACCGGCGCGGAGGACGCGCTGCAATGCATGCTGGATCTGCAGACGCTGTACGACTATCTTGCGCTGCGGCAGGTGCCCGGTTCGTTCTGCGACAGCGCTGATGCGGCGCGGAATGAGCTGCTGGTACGGTATTTCCTGCGGCTGGCTGATGTCAACGAGGACGGGCAGGTGGACATTCTGGACTATCAGCGGCTGTATTTGCTGGCGAGGAATGGCTGATGAACATACGCAAATGCAAAAGGCGGCGCCCCACAGGGCGCCGCCTTTGTGTGTGATAGGGTTTTGTTTTTGGGGTGCAGGGAGGGACGTCGGGGACGCCGTCCCCTGCGAGGCAGGACGGCGGGGGCGCCGGTTCCTGCGCGTTACAGGTGCTTTTCGGGGGTCTGCATGTCGCGGGCGATCTGCTTGGCGTAGCGCTCCTCCTCGCTGAACACGCAGCCGCAGTATTTCTGCATGTACAGCCCCAGCTCCCGCGCCTCCTGCTGCCCCTGACGGAAGCCGGGGCGGAAGTCGCGGTAGAGAAACGCCACGCCGTAGCGCCGCGCCATCTCCTCCGCCGTCTGGCGCAGCAGCTCGTGGTTCTGGTAGGGGCTGACGAAGAGGGTGCTGGAAAAGCTGTCGAAGCCGTGCAGGGCGGCGTAGCGGGCGGTCTGCTCCAGCCGCAGGCCGTAGCATTTGCCGCAGCGGTGGTCGATGTCATCGGCCACGGCGCGGCAGAACTCCCGCAGGCCGTAGTCCTCCTGCACGATCAGCTCCACGCCCACGGAGGGAGCGTAGGCCATCAGCGTGTCGCGGCGTGCCTTGTATTCCTGATAGGGGTGGATGTTGGGGTTGTACCAGTAGGACACCGGCTCGATGCCCTCCGCCCGGAGCAGCTGGATGCAGGCCACGGAGCAGGGCGCACAGCAGGTGTGCAGCAGCGTTTTGGTCATTTGTCTTTCCTCTTTTTGAAGGGTATGTGCAGCAGCTCCTTCAGCGGTCTGGCGGCGCGGGCGCGGGGCTGCATCAGGGACAGGAAGCGGGTGCAGACCTGACGGAAGGGCTCCTGCTCCAGGGCGTCAAAGAATTTTGTGCGGTCTACGGACACCGGGGCGGGGGAGCGCAGCGCCTGATCCGCCGCCACCGCCTCGGCCAGATCGAACCGGCGGCGGTGCAGGGGCAGGGAGTCGAAGATCTGGGCGCCCTTGGCGGTGTTTACCAGCAGCAGGGACATGCCCAGCTGCTTTTCCTGGGGGGAGATGTTGCCGCCGGTGATGTCGCACAGGGTCAGGTCGCCGGTGCGGTCGGTGCTGGTGTAGCCGCAGGTGTGGCAGGCGGGGCGCAGGAACAGGCCGCGGGTGATGCCGCGCCCCAGCTCCGAGCGCAGCAGCGGCGCGTCGTACTGCCCGCCGTTTTCAAAGGAGACGTGGAAGCGGCGCACGCTGTCGCCGCTGAGCTTGCCGCAGAAGTCCACGGTCAGGGGGCGCTGCTGCTTCACATAGGCCATGGAGCGCACCAGCTTTTCCCAGATGCCGGGGCTGCACACGCCGCTGCAGGCCACGTCGCAGGTGATGAGCCGCTCCGGGTGCTCGCCCAGATAGCGGTACAGGCCGTCCACCTGACAGGGGGTGCCGGAGAACAGCACTTGCCGCCCCTGATCCAGATACAGGCGCACCTGCTGGTAGCTTTCGCCCACGTCGCTCTGCACGGGCTTGGCGCCCCGGAGACGGGGCAGGTCGTGGAGGTTTTTCACGGCGATGTGGCTGACCTTCAGCCCATCGTCCAGCGCCGCGCCGAACACCACGCCGCCGCCCTCCAGCACATATTCCGCCAGGGCGGAGAAGGCACCGCCGGCGGTGGAGCGGCGGCGCACGTCCTCGTCACCGTTCCATACAGCGAAGGCGGCCGGCTCTGTACGGGGCTCCCGCTGCTTCAGAACGGGGCAGATGTGGGTGCAGTGGCCGCACTGGACGCAGCCGTCCGTCACCTGCGGGTAGAGGAAGCCCTCCCGATCCGGCGTCATGCGGATGGCGCCCTTGGGACAGCCGTTGCAGCAGGCGGCACAGCCGGTGCAGCGCTCATGGGGCGCCAGCTGGGGCGCGGTATTCAACTCGGTCATGGCGGCTACCTCCTGAATTACGCATATAGCACTATTTTACCACATGGCAGGGAAAAGCACAAGTGCGGGGAACTGTCCGTTTTTCGGGACAGTACTCCTGGTATGATGGGTACAGTCAAGAAAAGCAGGAGCCAGGAACATACAGGAGGTGCTTTATGTATAAGTTTTTTGATTATCTGCTGCCCGATCTGCCGGTGAAGGCCATCGGCGAGCTGGCGGGCTATATCCGGCGGTTTACGGCCATGCAGCGCAGCGACATTCCGGTGGAGGGACACATGGGGGACGTGGCGTTCTGCGCCACCCAGCAGCCCTCCGGCGACGTGCGGGTACACTGGGTGCAGGTGGCGCGGCAGCGCATCCCGGTGGACGCCACGGTGTGAGAGGGGAATAGGAAGCGCCCCCGGCTAAGGCCGGGGGCGCTGGTGTTTGTTAGGAGAGGCTTTCGCCGTTGCTGGGGGTGGTAATGACATTGCTGGGGGTGTCGGTCTCGGCAGACCCGGCAGAGGGCTCTGTCTCAGTAGGAGGATTAGCCGGGGTTTCGGGAGTCGGGGTTTCGGGAGTCAGGGTTTCGGTGCTGTTGGTGTCGGAATTGTTTTCGTCAGCGGGCTTAGGTGCAGTGAGAGCCGGAGTGGAAGGCGCATTGACGATTTCCGTGGTTAACACTGTGTTGGTGGTGGAGGAATTGGATTTGGTTACTCCGGCGCCTTCCTGATCCTGCATGATTTCCAGACGCAGACTGAACTCGTACTGTTTAGCTGGTTGCTCTTCGTCAGTAGATTCAGGCGGAGTAGCATTCAGGGACAGTTTGAGCGCCACGAACTTTGTAGTCGCTTTGGGTACAGTAAAGGAAATCTTAGTGCCGGTGGAAGTGTTCTCACCACTTTGAGTAGAAGATTCATCAGTAGAAGTAAAAGCGCTATTCAATCCTTCTTCATCATCAACTTCTTTGGAAGTAAGGGACAAGAGGGAAGTGGAATCTATCTCACCCACAGTATCAGTGATGGTGAGGGTGTATTTCAAGTCAATATTGCTGGCGTTCACTATTTTGAGGTAAGCGGTCTGGTAGCTGCCGCTGGAAAGAGAACCGCCGCCGAACATAGTGGTATTGTCGGGATTCAGGCGCTGCCAGTTATTGGCACCGCTTCCGCCTGCAAGATCAGGGCAGAAAAACGTAGTCACGGTAAAATTCGCGGAGGAAATCGTATACACGCCGGTTTGCAGGGAGTCGCTGAACCAGGCCATCGTCGTCCCAACCAGCATGACTGTACTCAGAAACATGCAGAGAATGCTGACGCACAGAGAGCGGTACAGGCTGGGTTCCTTTGGCTTGCTGTTCCGAGGGCAGAGCCTGTGCGGACGATACATTTTCATAACGGTACTTCCTTTCTTATGATCTGACACGGAGCAGCGCTTTCGGGCTGCGTTATCTGGTCTCGGCAGGCTCCGGCGCGCTTTCCGTGGTGTCGGTCTGCGGTGTTTCCGGCTGGGCGGCGGGGGCGCTGTCCGGTACAGGGGCGGCGCCGTCTTCGGGGGCGTTCTGCCCCAGCTGGGCGCGCAGCGCCTGCAGCTCGGCCAGCATTTCGGCGCTCTGGCGGCGCTCCTCGGCGATCTTGTCCTTCTCCGCCTGCAGCTCGGCCATCTGCTCGCCCTTATAGCGGCGGAACAGGCGAACCGTCTCCACAGACTGGGACAGGATCAGCAGGGCGAAGGGGACGAAGATGCAGAGTATGTAGCCGGGCGTGGTCTTGAGGAAGTTGAAGAACTTACCCACGCCGGCCAGATGCCCGGCGTACTTGCCCAGCACGTCCATGTAGGTGACAACGGCGGTGTCGTCGGTGCCGGTGGTGGTACCGTAGGTGACGAAGCCCGGCTCACCGTCGGCGGTGGTGGTCAGGGAGCGGATCTTATGGGTGACGGTCTGGCCGTAGTTCTCGTCGTTGGTGCTGGTGAAGGCGATGATGTCGCCGGGCTGGAGCGTGGCGGGATCAACGTCGCGGGTGAGCACCAGATCGCCGGCCTTGAAGTCGGTGGCCGACATGGAGTCAGACAGGACGATGAACGCGCGGTAGCCGAACAGCTGCCGGTCGGAACGGTTGAAGGTCAGCACGGAGATCACGGTGAAGATCATCATGCAGATGGACAGCACCATCAGCACGGTGGTGAAGATACGCAGGATCTTTCCGAGAGTTTCTTTCATGGGATGGCTCCTATGTTATTACTTATTTTCAAATACGGGGGGTTTGCCGTCCTCACCATTGTGAGCAGACTGAGTGGCATCGGCGCACAAATCAAACTGCAACGTGCCGTTCTGCGCGGTGTTGCCCACATCCTTCGGGAAGTAGAAAGAAATCGTCAGGTCAAGACGGGAACCGGGTTCGCCCTTGGCGGGCAGGGAGCCGATAAACTGCATGTTATCGCGGGTCAGGTCGGACATTTTGCCGGAGCAGAGGATCGTATCGCCGTTTTTGACGGTAACGTCCAGAACATTGGCCAAATCACCGTTGACGTTGCGGAAATACAGCTTGTACCAGCACTCGGCACCTTCGTTTTCAAGGAAGAAGTCCTTGACAACGGTCATGCCCGGCTCAAACAGGTATTCATTCGGCATGATGACGGCCTGTTTATTATTCAGGTTCAGCTTGACCTGCCCGGTGGAGAAGATGTTGTTGGGAACCTCCACCGACGAGATGGTGATGGCCACGGAGGTGACGATCAGACCCAGTGTCAGCAGAAACGTCAGCAGCGCGCTGCTGAGCCAGCGGCGACGGGTGTCGGAACGCTTGGTAGCGGTATCAGCCATGGTTCTCCCCCTTTCTGCGGCGGAGCACCAGCACCGCCAGCAACGACAGGGACACCAGCGCCGCGCCGCCCATCAGGAACGGCGAGAAATCGTCGCCGGTCTTGGGCGGGTTGACGATGATCGTACCGCCGCCACCGCCGCCCTCGTCGGACACCAGCCACCATTTCAGATCGATGGTCAGCGTCTTGTTCTGGAACTCGTTGCCCGCCGAGGTGGGCAGACTCACGGTGATGGTGTAGGGCAGGTCAGTTGTGCGGCTGCCGGGTACCTCTACATCCACGGCGGGACGCGGCGTGGCCGTCGTCAGCCCGGCGATGGAGCCGTTGTACAGCGTGTCGGTGCCCTGTACCACTTTAATATTCATGCCGTCGGACAGCTTGCGGCCTGTGGTGTCATCTATCACGCTGTCGTTGGCGAGCTTGGCTTCGAAATGCACGGTAGCGGTCTTGCGGTGCTTTACGGTGACGGTGAAGGTCTTTTCCTCGCTGTCGCCGGGGAGCATGCCGGAGGCGGTCATGGCTGCGTGGTTACCCTTGAATTCCACGGTGGCGGTCAGCGGGACTGCCGAATATCCACCCGTTTGCGGTGACGCAGCATCATCAAAAATAGCAGAAAGCGCCGTGCGGGGCAACGTCAGGGACAGCGGCTCCGCCGTCTCGATACGGTTGTCCGGCGACACAGCGTCCGGCTTGGCGCGCACCAACAGCACCACCGCCAGCACGACCAGAGCGACCAGCAGCAGGATGAGAAGCGCGATATTCAGTTTTCTGCGCGAGGTTGCCCCCATCTGTTTCATATTTCACACCCCAGAAATGATATGCGAAATTTTTCGCCTAACAATCGAACTTATCACGGATTCTTACTGCCTAAGTGTACCACAGCGGAGGGGGAAATGCAAGAGGGCGGCGGACGTTTTTGGGGGCAAATTCCTTGTAAATAACAACAAATATCCTTGCGCACCGTTGTGCAAAAAGGAGAAATGCCGGGAATTCCGACGGGAGACATACAAAATTTCGACAATGCAGCGGAATCTGTCTTTGAGTAGGAGAGGAAGCCGGGGGTGGTTTGCTGCGGGGCGGGGCGCCGCCGCGTCCGCAGGCGGTGTCGTTTGCCTCTTGACAGTCTCTGCGCAGGGTGCTACAATGCGAAAAGTAAGAAAAGTTATACCAATCCAACCGAAAGGAGCG
>ERZ1026780.2291-NODE-2291-length-11316-cov-4.554391_pt1 | contig 11316 bp, 9 predicted proteins | sample MGYA00380126_ERZ1026780 | MGnify/ENA primary metagenome ERZ1026780 (study PRJEB33269, sample SAMEA4719762) | human gut metagenome | biome: human-associated habitat; feature: organic feature; material: feces | place: Cameroon | collected 2013-10 ... | reverse complement strand
GCGCCCTCCTCCACCGTCTCCGCTGTCGTCTCCAGCTCCAGCCGGGAAAGGCCGGAGGCCCGCCCCTTAAAGGTGCACACGCCGCGCCCGTTTTCCCGCCGCAGCCGCAGCGTCCAGCCGTGTGTGGAAAGGATGCGGGCCGGATCGTCATAATAAATCGTCTTCATCTCCAGCCGGAGCAGCGGCGTCACCGGCCGGGAAAGGGCCCGATCTGCCAGCATGGCCTGAAAGCAGCCCGCGTCTGCCGGGCTGAACTTCACTTCGATCTCCATGCAGCTCCCTCCTTCCCTGTTCAGCCCTATCCTACCACAGTTTTCCTCCGGTTTCAACCGCCGCCGCTTTATGACAAAAACCTGTCTCCGCCGTCAAAATCGGGCTTTACAAACTCGCCCAAACCCGCTATCATGGAACATAATATATCATCGGTCTCCGCAGAATATGTTTCTCAGGGAGGTTTTATTCATGAAGTATAAGACAGATATCCAGATTGCTCAGGAATGTACCATGGAGCCCATCACCGCCATTGCTGCGCGGGCTCATGTGCCGGAGGAATATCTGGAGCAATACGGAAAATATAAGGCCAAGATCGACCCCGCGCTGCTGCGCTCCGACCGGAAGGACGGGAAGCTGGTGCTGGTGACCGCCATCACGCCCACCCCCGCCGGCGAAGGCAAGACCACCACCACCATCGGTCTGGCCGATGGCCTGCGCCGCATCGGGAAGAATGCCGTCGTGGCCCTGCGGGAGCCTTCTCTGGGGCCGGTGTTCGGCGTCAAGGGCGGCGCCGCCGGCGGCGGCTATGCCCAGGTGGTCCCCATGGAGGATATCAATTTGCATTTCACCGGCGATTTTCATGCCATCGGCGCGGCCAACAATCTGCTGGCCTCCATGCTGGACAACCACATCCAGCAGGGCAACGCCCTGGGGCTGGATCCCCGGCGCATCACCTGGCGGCGCTGCATGGACATGAACGACCGGCAGCTGCGCTCCATTGTGGACGGTCTGGGCGGCAAGGCCAACGGCACGCCCCGGGAGGACGGCTTTGACATCACCGTGGCCTCCGAGATCATGGCGGTCTTCTGCCTTTCCTCCTCCATTGCCGACCTGAAGGCGCGGCTGAGCCGCATTATCGTGGGCTATACCTATGGCGGCGCGCCGGTGACGGCCGGCGATCTGAATGCCGTGGGCGCTATGGCAGCCCTGCTGAAGGACGCCCTCAAGCCCAATCTGGTGCAGACGCTGGAGGGAACGCCGGCCTTCGTCCACGGCGGCCCCTTCGCCAACATCGCCCATGGCTGCAATTCCGTCATGGCCACCCGCATGGCGCTGAAAATGGGCGACTATGCTGTCACGGAAGCGGGCTTCGGCGCAGATCTGGGGGCGGAGAAGTTTCTGGACATCAAATGCCGCATGGCGGGCCTGACGCCGGATGCCGTCGTCGTCGTTGCGACGGTGCGGGCGCTGAAGATGCACGGCGGGCTGGACAAAAAGGCGCTGGACCGGGAGGATCTGGCGGCGCTGGAACGAGGCATCCCCAACCTGCTGCGCCATGTTTCCAACATGAAGCAGGTCTACCGTCTCCCCTGCGTGGTGGCGGTGAACCGCTTCCCCACGGATACCGACGAAGAGATCGACTTCATCATCCGCAAGTGCCGGGAGCTGGGCGTCAACACCGTCCTTTCCACCGTTTGGGCCGACGGCGGCCGGGGCGGCGAGGCGCTGGCCCGGGAGGTCGTCCGGCTCTGCCAGGAGGAACAGGGCGACTTCACCTTTGCATACCCGCTGGACTGCACCATCGAAGAAAAGCTCCACGCCATCGTCACCCGGGTCTATGGCGGCCGGGAGGTCTCCATCCTGCCCGCCGCCCAGAAGCAGATCAGCCGACTGACGCAGCTGGGCTTTGGCGGGCTGCCCGTCTGCGTGGCAAAAACACAGTACAGCTTTTCCGATGACCCCGCCCTGCTGGGCGCGCCGGAGGGCTTCACCGTGACGGTGCGCAATGTCAAGGTCTCTGCCGGGGCGGGCTTTCTGGTGGCGCTCACCGGGGATATCATGACCATGCCCGGCCTGCCGAAGGTCCCCGCCGCCGAGCGGATCGATGTAGACGACAACGGGCGTATCTCCGGCCTGTTTTGAGCCGGGCTCTTCCCCAACGCTCTGCGCCGCAGCGGATCGCTCCGCCTGCGGCGCTTTTCTGTCCGCCGGCAGGGGACGGTCTGCATATTCTACTGGGCATTTTCATAGGATTTGCCTAATTGACGGCGGCAGCTGCCGCAGCTATAATGAAAGCAGCGCGGCAAAGAATCTTTACCGCCATTCTGAAGCTGGGAGAGATCATTTTATGACAGACGCACCCTACATCCTTTCCTGTGAATCCACGGTAGATCTGCCCTATTCCTATGTGACCCAGCGGGGTCTGCCGGTGCTGTTTTATTCCTATCTGGTGGACGGAAAGGAATATCCGGACGACATGGGCCGGGATCCGGCGGCGCTGCCCCGGTTTTATGGCTTTCTCCGGGAGGGCAAGCTGCCCTCCACCTCGCAGATCAATGTCTTTCGCTATGTGGATTTTTTTGAGCCGCTGCTGCAGAAGGGCGATGTGCTGCATATCGCCTTCGGCTCCGGCATGACGCCCTCCGTCCAAAACGCGCTGGAGGCTGCGGATCTCCTGCGGCCCAAATACCCCGGCCGCAAGCTCTGCATCGTGGATTCCCTTTGCTCCTCCTCCGGCTACGGTCTGCTGGTGGACGGCGCCGCCGACCTGCGGGATCAGGGCGCTTCGCTGGAAGCGGTGGAGCAGTGGGCGCTGGCCAACCGGGATCAGGTCCATCATCAGTTTTTTTCCACCGATCTGAAGTATTTCAAGCGCTCCGGCCGGGTCTCCGGCGCGGCAGCCACCATCGGCTCCATCCTGAGCATCTGCCCCATCATGCGGCTGGACGACGCAGGGCGCATCATCGCCTACGACAAGGTCCGGGGCAAAAAGGCCGCCATCCAGCGCACGGTAGACACCATGGCCCGGCACGCCAGGGGCGGCGAAGCCTATGCGGACAAATGCTTTATCTGCCATTCTGACTGTCTGGCCGACGCGGAAGCCACCCGCGATGCCATCGCAGCCCGCTTTCCCAACCTTCGCGGCCCCATCCGCATCTGTGATATCGGCACCATTATCGCTGCCCACAGCGGCCCCGGGACCGTTGCCGTCTTCTTTTTCGGCGACAAGCGCCAGCCTGACCAGCCGTGATCCTCTGCAGCGCCATGCCCAAAGCTTCCGGGTATGGCGCTTCTTTTCTGCGCGGCGGATTCTTTAGCAGAATCTTTGCCGGTTTTCTGCTATACTTCTACACGAATACACGAAGAAGGGATCTTATGCAGACAAAGCGACATTATTTTCGGAATTTCGGCTATTGGTTCTTTTTTTTGCTGGGCGCGCTGCTGTTGGGCCTGCTGCTGCAGACCGGGCTGAACATTCAGAATGTAACGCCCATGCTCTTTACGCTGGCCGTCTTCTGCATCGCGCTGACCACCCGGAGCTATTTTTGGGGAATCAGCGCCTCGCTGGCCTCCGCGCTGATCGTGAACTACGCTTTTTCCTACCCTTATTTCGATTTTGGCTTTGCCATTCCGGAAAACCTCAGCACTGCGCTGGTGCTAACGGCGGTCACCTGCGTGGCCGGCATGCTGGCGGCCCGCATCCGCCAGCAGGAGCTTCGGGAAGCGGAGAGCGCGCAGGAGGCCGCCCGGGCCAAGCTGCTGCGGGCCATCTCCCACGATCTCCGCACGCCGCTGACCACCATCTACGGCTCCTCCTCCACCATTCTGGAAAGCGCGGACAAGCTTTCGTCGGAGAAGCAGCTGGCCTTGGTGGCAGAGATCCGCTCCGAGTCAGACTGGCTCATCCGCATGGTGGAAAATCTGCTGACCGTTACCCGGATGGACCAGAGCGGCGTCTCGCTGAATAAAACGCCCATCGCTGCGGAGGAGCTGGTGGACGCGGTGCTGATCCAGTTTCGGAAGCGCTATCCCCAGCAGCCGGTCACGGTGGAGCTTCCGGAGGAGTTTATCTGCATCCCCATGGATCCTCTGCTGATCCAGCAGGTGCTGAGCAATCTTCTGGAAAACGCCGTCCAGCACGCAGAGGGGATGCAGCATTTGACCCTGCGGGTCTATCCCCGGGGCGCCGACGCTGTGTTTGAAGTCCAGGACGACGGCCAGGGCATCCCGCCCCAGCTTTTGTGCAAGCTGTTTTCCTCGCCGGTGAGCACGCCCACGCTTTCCTCCGATGGGCATCGGTCCATGGGCATCGGTCTCTCCGTCTGTGCCGCCATCATCCGTGCCCACGGCGGCGAGATCCAGGCGGAAAACAGCCCAAAGGGCGGCGCGCTGTTTCGCTTTACTTTGAAAATGGAGGTCGGCGACCATGAGCAACAATAAATACAAGATCCTGATCGTGGAAGACGACGGCAGCATCCGCACCTTTGTCACCGCGCTGCTGGAGAGCAACGGCTTTCAGGTGGTCACCGCCGGCACGGCCAGCGCCGGGCTTTTATCCTTCTGCTCCCACCGGCCCGATCTGGTGGTTTTGGATCTGGGCCTGCCGGATATGGACGGCATGCGGATCATCCGGACCATCCGGGAGGAATCCCCGGTGCCCATCATCGTGCTTTCCGCCCGCATCACCGAGCAGGACAAGGTGGAGGCGCTGGATCAGGGCGCCAATGATTATGTGACCAAGCCCTTCGGCCCGGCGGAGCTGCTGGCCCGGATCCGGGCGGCGCTGCGCAGCATCATCTGGAACAGCAGCGGCGACACCAGCAAGTCGCTGGTGCTAAAGGATCTGGAGATCCGCTTTGATCAGCGGCAGGTCCTGGTGGGCGGGCAGGAGGTCCGCCTGACGCAGACGGAATACAATATCGTGGTGCTGCTGGCGCAGCACGCCGGAAAGGTCCTGACCTATGCGGCCATCATCCGGGAGATCTGGGGCGTTTCCGATCCCGGCAGCATCAAAAAGCTCCAGGTGAACATGGCAAACATCCGTAAAAAGCTGGGGGCCCGCCCCGGCGCGGAAAATTACATTGCAAATGAGCTTGGCGTGGGCTATCGGATGACAGACGGCTGAACCCGCGCAAAGCAAAGCCTCCGCATACTGCGTATGCGGAGGCTTTTTGCAGCTTTTTGCAGCTTTTTCCGGACAGAAAAAGCGCCGGGCTTTCGCCCGGCGCTCGTTTTGGTTTTGATGAGAGCTCTGTAACGGTGTGGATTAGACCAAACCCTGAGCCATCATGGCATCGGCGACCTTCATGAAGCCGGCGATGTTGCCGCCAGCGACCAGGTCATAGCCCAGGCCGGCATGCTCAGCAGCTTCCACAGAAGCGCTGTAGATGTTCTTCATGATCTGATGCAGCTTGGCATCGACCTCTTCCGCGGTCCAGCTCAGGCGTTCGCTGTTCTGGGACATTTCCAGAGCAGAGGTGGCCACGCCGCCGGCGTTAACAGCCTTGGAGGGAGCCACAACGCAGTGCTCCTTCAGGTAAGCCAGAGCCTCGTTGGTGGTGGGCATATTGGCGACCTCGATGTAATACTTCAGGCCGTTCTTGACCATCTGCTCTGCCTCGGGCATACCGATCTCGTTCTGGTAAGCGCAGGGCATAGCGATGTCGAACTTCTCGCCCCAGACCTTTGCCTTGGGAACGAACTTGCAGCCGAACTTGTCCGCGTAATCCTGAGCGCGGTCGCGGCCGGAAGCACGCATCTCCAGCAGGTAGTCGATCTTCTCATCGGTGGCGATGCCATCGGGATCGTAGCAGTAGCCGTCGGGACCGGAGATGGTGACGACCTTGCCGCCCAGCTGAGCGACCTTCTTGCAGACGCCCCAGGCAACATTGCCGAAGCCGGAGACGGCGACCGTCTTGCCTTCCATGGTCTCGCCGAAGTGCTTCAGGACTTCGCAGACATAGTAGGTCGCGCCGTAGCCGGTAGCCTCGGGACGGATCAGGGAGCCGCCGTAGCTGAAGCCCTTACCGGTGAGAACGCCGTTCTCCCAGACAGCCTTGATGCGCTTATACTGACCATACAGGAAGCCGATCTCGCGGCCGCCAACGCCGATGTCACCAGCGGGGACATCCACATCGGGACCAATGTGACGCCACAGCTCGGTCATAAAGGCCTGGCAGAAGCGCATGATCTCCATATCGGACTTGCCGCGGGGATCAAAGTCGGAGCCGCCCTTGCCGCCGCCGATGGGCAGGCTGGTCAGGCTGTTCTTGAAGGTCTGCTCAAAGCCCAGGAACTTCATGGTGTCCAGGGTAACATTGCTGGCAAAACGCAGGCCGCCCTTGTAGGGGCCGATGGCGCTGTTGAACTGAACGCGGAAGCCGCGGTTGACATGGGGCTTGCCGGCGTCGTCCACCCAGGTCACACGGAACTGGATCTGACGATCGGGCTCGCACATTCTCTCCAGAACGGCGTACTTCTCGTATTCAGGGTGCTTCTCCACGATGGGCTCCAGAGACTGGAAGACTTCCTCCACGGTCTGCAGGAACAGCTTCTCGCTTCCGTTGCGGGCCTTGACTTCGTCAAGAACTCTCTGCATGTAAGCATTCATTGGTATGTACCTCCCAATAAAAATTTTACGGACTTCCAGGGGGCCTTCCGGCCTGACCCTACAAATACATCTTAAAACCGACGCCGCCAAAAGTCAAGGTATTTCCCGATAAGAAATCGTCAAAGAACCGATTTTTTCCTTATTTTTTTCGTATACTTTTCTGGCTTGGCGCCAAAATGGGGCTCTTTTTACGCAAAAGGCCCCGTTCCCCATGAAACGGGGCCGCCGAAATGCGGAAGCTGTTTTGTTCAGTCCTTCCAGATCTTCTGCAGGGCCGCGCAGATGGCCGTGCCTGCCACCAGCGTCACCAACGCCTCGGGAATGGCGTTTCCAACGCCCAGCGCCGTCAAGATGGCCCAGACGGAATCCCCAAAGCCCTGAAGATAGGGCTCGTTGCGGAAGAAGAGGACCAGCAGGCCCATGAAAAACAGCGTGTTGATCAGCGGCGTGGCCAGGCAGGTCAGCGCCGTGCCCAGCGTGCGGTTTTTATTCTTGAGTCCTCGATAGATCAGGCCGGGAATGCCGCCGGCCAGCAGCCGGGGCACCAGGCACATGACCATGGTTTTCCAAAAGCTGATGGACAGCAGGGTCACGCCGAACTCGTCCATGCCAAAGCACTGGAAGAAGGAGGTCAGGCCGAACACCGCGCCCATAATCAGGCCCGCCTGCGGCCCCAGGACCACGGAGGCCACGGCCACCGGGAGGGTCAGAAAGGTGATGGAAAGCGGCCCGAGCTTCAGATAGCCCAGGGGGGTGAAGGCCATCACCAGAAGGATCGCGGTCAATACAGCCAGCTGTACCATCTGACGCATTTTTTTGTTCTGCTTCATAATTGCTCCTTTTCCCGCTGCCGCTCCCCGTCTTTGGAGGATGCCGCACGGGTCATATTATTTATGAAATCGCCTTACCGGCGTTTCACACGGTTTTGCTCCCAGACCAGCCGCAGCCCCAGCAGCACCAGCTCCGGCTCGTGGCAGGTCTTCGTCCGGCAATAGGGCAGGATGGCGTCTGCCAGGCCGCCGGTGGCAATGACGGGAAGCTCCTCCGCCCCGACCTCCTCCCGCAGACGCTCCACCAGCCCGTCGATCATGGCCGCCGCGCCGTAAATGACGCCGGAGGTCATGGAATCCACAGTATTTTTGCCCAGAAGAGCCCGGGGCCGCTCCAGCGAGATATCCGGCAGCGCCGCCGCCGCAAAGGAGAGGGCCTCCAGCCCGGAGCGCACGCCGGGACAGATCATCACACCGGTGAGCTGTCCCCGGCCGTCGATGAGGGTCAGCGTGGTCGCCGTCCCCAGATCCACCACCGCCAGCGGCGGGGTCTGCAGGCTCAGGGCCGCAACACTGCAAACGGCGATATCGCTGCCCACCTGGGAGGGGATATCCACCCGGATATCCAGCCCGGTCCTTACGCCGGGCCCCACGATCAGCGGCCTGGTATGGCAAAGCTGCTCTACCGCCGCGGAAAAGACCGGCGTCAGCGGCTTCAGCTCGGAGGAAAGCACCGCCCCATGGATATCCCGGGGGCCTACGCCGCGCATGCGCAGAAGCGCATCCAGCAAAACGGCATATTCGTCTGCCGTCCGGCTGCGGGAGGAGGAGAGCCGCGCGGAAAACAGCAGCTCCCGCTCCCGGAAAACGCCCAGCGTGATATTCGTATTGCCCAGATCCGCCGCCAGCAGCATAGCGCCGCCTCCTTTATCGGTATGTTCCAGATCCCATAGCGCGGCTCAGGCCTGCCACTTCCAATCCCGGATCTCCGGCAGATCCTGGCCGTATTCCGCGATATACTGCTTGTGCTCCACCAGCTTGTCCCGCATGAGCTGCAGCAGGAAGGCGCCGCGGTTGCCCAGCTGAGGCAGGTTGTTGACCACATCCATCACCAGATGGAACCGGTCGATGGCGTTCTGCACCCGCATATCAAAGGGCGTGGTGATGGTGCCTTCCTCCTGATAGCCCCGGACATGGAGGTTCTTATTGTGCCGGTGGTAGGTCAGCTCGTGGACCAGCTTGGGATAGCCGTGGAAGGCGAAGAGAATGGGCTTGTCCTTGGTGAACAGGCCGTCGTATTCCTGATCGCTGAGCCCGTGGGGATGCTCGTAGTCCGGCTCCAGTTTCATCAGATCCACCACATTGACCACCCGAATCCGGATCTCCGGCAGATACTGCCGCAGGATGGTGACGGCGGCCAGCACCTCCAGCGTGGGCGTGTCGCCGCAGCAGGCCAGGACCACATCCGGCTCCTGTCCCTGATCGTTGGAGGCCCACTGCCAGATGCCGATGCCCTGGGTGCAGTGCTTGACGGCCTGCTCCATGGTGAGCCACTGGGGCCGGGGATGCTTGGAGGTGACCATCACATTCACATAGTTCTTGCTGCGGATGCAGTGGTCAAAGACGGAAAGCAGGCAGTTGGCGTCCGGCGGCAGATAGAGCCGCACCACATCGGCCTTTTTGTTGGCCACATGGTCCAAAAAGCCCGGATCCTGATGGGTAAAGCCGTTATGATCCTGCTGCCACACATTGGAGGACAGCACATAGTTCAGCGAAGCGATCTCCTCCCGCCAGGTCAGGTCCTTGGTGACCTTGAGCCACTTGGCGTGCTGGGAGAACATGGAGTCCACGATGCGGATGAAGGCCTCGTAGCTGTTGAAGAAGCCGTGGCGGCCCGTGAGCAGATAGCCCTCCAGCCAGCCCTCGCACATATGCTCGGACAGCATGGAATCCACCACCCGGCCATCCTCCGCCAGATATTCGTCGCCGGGGACGGTCTCCGCGTTCCAATCCCGCTCCGTGGCCTCAAAGACCCGGTTCAGCCGGTTGGACATGGTCTCGTCCGGGCCGAAGACCCGGAAGTTTTTCGCTTCCGCGTTGAGCTTGAAGATATCCCGCACAAAGCCGCCCAGCTCGATCATATCCTGGGCCTCCACTGCGCCGGGCGCAGGCACGACGATGCCGTAATCCCGGAAATCCGGCAGGCGGAGATCCCGCAGCAGCTTGCCGCCGTTGGCATGGGGATTTGCACCCATCCGCCGGTCGCCCCTGGGGGCGATGGCCTTCAGAGACGCGCAGGGCGCGCCGTTTTCATCGAAAAGCTCCTCGGGGCGGTAGCTCTTGAGCCACTGCTCCACCAGACCCAGATGCTCCGGCTTGCTCATATCCACCGGCACCTGATGGGCCCGGAAGGTGCCCTCGATCTGCTTGCCGTCGGCGGCGCGGATGCCCGTCCAGCCCTTGGGAGACCGGAACACGATCATAGGCCAGCGGGGCCGCTCCTTCACCCCCTGCTCCCGGGCCTTCTTCTGGGCGGCGCGGATATCCCGCAGGCATTTGTCCAGCGTATCCGCCATCATCCGGTGGGCGGCCATATGATCTGTCCCGTCGCCCACCTCCACAAAATAAGGCTTCCAGCCGCAGCCCTCGAAGAACTTTTTCACCTCGTCGTGGGTGATGCGGGCAAAGACGGTGGGGTTGGCGATCTTATAGCCGTTCAGGTGCAGAATGGGCAGCACCGCGCCGTCGGAGGCGGGGTTCAGAAATTTATTGCCGTGCCACGCGGTGGCCAGCGGGCCGGTCTCCGCTTCGCCGTCGCCCACGACGCAGGCGGCGATCAGATCGGGATTGTCGAACACCGCGCCGAAGGCGTGGGAAAGGCTGTAGCCCAGCTCGCCGCCCTCATGGATGGAGCCCGGCGTTTCCGGCGCCACATGGCTGGGGATGCCGCCGGGGAAGGAAAACTGCTTGAACAGCCGGCGCATGCCCTCCTCGTCCTGGCTCACATTGGGATAGACCTCGCTGTAGGAGCCGTCCAGCCAGTCCTGGGCCACCATGGCGTTGCCGCCGTGGCCGGGGCCGGAGAGATAGATCATGTTCAGGTCATACTGGCAGATCAGCCGGTTCAGATGGGTATAGATAAAGTTCTGGCCGGGGACGGTACCCCAATGGCCCACGATCTTTTTCTTGATGTATTCGGGCTTCAGGGGCTCCCGCAGCAGGGGATCGTCCAGCAGATAGAGCTGCCCCGCGGAAAGATAATTGGCTGCGCGCCACCAGGCGTCCAGCTTTTGCAGCATGGCTTCCGTTACCATAGTCGTTCCTCCTGTATTAAAAATGTAGAAATTTCGATTCAAAGTCATTATACTGCACTGCAGAAAAAATGTAAAATGAATTTTCTGCAAATGCACCCTTGGCCGGGCTTTCTTCTTCGCCGCGGACGGAAAGCCCGTGATATTTCCCAATCCTTTCATTTTTATTTTATAAAATTTGCCAATTTATCCGCATGGCTGTCGTATGCTATACTGTTTTCAGGCCGTTGGGCCAATCTGAACCAAGAGGTGACTGTTCATGGACAAGCTCAGCATCGTTCCCATGGGGCTGGTTGCCCTGCTGACCATCACCTGTCTCCGCAAAAGCAGGACCTGGTTTTGCGTGATCACCGGGTTCTTCGCCCTGAACTCCCTGCTTCGCTTTGCCGCCTGGCTTTGGATCTCCTCCTCCCAGGGATCAACGGACGCCCTGGCTCCGCTTTTCCGCTTTGTGATCCGCACAGAGCCGGATTCCCACTTTTTGCTCCTGTTCTTCTTCGCCGCCCTGCTCCTCCGGGAGAGCAAGGTCAAAAAACAGTCTTAACAAAGCAGCGGAAGCCAAAAGGCTTCCGCTGTTGAGACTGTCGAAAAACCGCTTCGCTGGGTTTTTCTCGACAGTTCGGCTCCGGCC
>ERZ1026780.2289-NODE-2289-length-11320-cov-3.794230_pt1 | contig 11320 bp, 10 predicted proteins | sample MGYA00380126_ERZ1026780 | MGnify/ENA primary metagenome ERZ1026780 (study PRJEB33269, sample SAMEA4719762) | human gut metagenome | biome: human-associated habitat; feature: organic feature; material: feces | place: Cameroon | collected 2013-10 ... | reverse complement strand
GGTAGTAGTCGCCAACGACTTTTTTGCTTCTTTTTTCTTCGCCTGAAAAAAGAAGTTACTCCACACAGTCGGGAACGCCTGTTGCTACAACTCCCTCTCCGTCACGACAAGTCGTGACACCTCTCCCGGAGCGAGAGGCTTTAAAGTTCGTTCTCCCAAGCACCCCTAGCTCAAAAGTTTTTTGCCTACTTTTTTACAAAAAAGAGAGGTTGATTTTTCTTCTATACACAAGCAGAAAAACCAACCTTGATTAAACTTCATATTAAACTCAAAAGTTTTTTGCCTACTTTTTTACAAAAAAGTACGGTGCTTGTTTTATATACGAAGCAAAAGCAGAACAACCAATTTCTATAATATAATAACCCTAGCTCAAAAGTTTTTTGCCTACTTTTTTACAAAAAAGTATGGTGCTTTTTTACAAAAAAGAAGGGGCTTACTTTTTTACAAAAAAGAAGGGGTCGATTTTGGCAAGACCGCCAAGCGAAGTCTCGCGATAGCAGGCGCTGAGATCCTCGCCGGTCTCTTTCATGGTTTTAATCACGCGGTCAAGCGAGATTTTGCGCGTGTCGAACAAAAATTCGGCAAGATCGGCGTTTGTCACCGCGCTCATGGCGGCAACGGCGTTGCGCTCGATGCAGGGTATCTGAACAAGCCCCGCAATCGGGTCGCAGGTAAGACCGAGATGGTGTTCGATCGACATTTCGGCGGCGTACTCGATTTTATCTATGCTCGTGCCGCGCAGCGAACAAAGCGCGGCGGCGGTCATGGCGCACGCACTGCCTATTTCCGCCTGGCAACCGCATTCCGCACCCGAAATGGACGCGTTCGTTTTTATAAGATTGCCGATAATTCCCGCCGTTGCGAGAGCATGACATATTTTTTCATCGTCGCAGCCGTACTTTTTTTGATAATGATATAAAACCGACGGAAGAACACCCGCCGAGCCGCACGTGGGCGCGGTTACTATGGTTTCGCCCATTGCGTTCTGCTCGCCCACGGCAAAAGCGTAGGCGCAGATAAAGCGCGAATCGGCGTTTTCGGCGGACTTTGACAGCCCTTCGTACAAAGCCTTGGCGCGTTTATTGACGTTAAGCCCGCCGGGAAGCACGCCGTCGTCGGCTATTCCGCGCGCAATGGACTGCTTCATGGCAGACCAGGCTTCCAGCAGGTATTTTTCAAAATTCTCGTCCTCGTGCGAGTAAACGAACTGCCATAAAGAAAGGTCGTTTTTCTTGCAGAATTCGCGAATTTCCCCGAAAGAGTTTTCGCTGTAAACGATAGGGCTTTCCGGCGAACATTCCCTCTCAAACCTGATATTGCCGCCGCCCACGCTGAAAACGCGCGCTTTTGCAATCGGCTTGTCGCCCTTGAAGGCAAAAAGCTCCATGGTGTTGGGGTGCGGAAGATTGGTCGTTTTAACGTCGCACGTCACTTCCGCGGGGAAAGGCGCAAAAGTCTTTTTAATAACCGTGTCCGTGCCGTGTCCCTTGCCCGTAAGAGCCAGCGAGCCGTATAAAACCGCCTTGAAGTTGTCCGCTTCGGGATGATTGCGGCGGAATATCATGCAGGCGCGCTCCGGCCCTATCGTATGCGATGAGGACGGACCTCTGCCGATTTTGTATATTTCTTTAACCGAAGTCATTCCCGATTGCCCGGACTGCGATTGTGACATAACTTTGCCTCGAAAAAGTAATTTCAAGTAAATTATAGCATATAGCCCGCCAAAATAAAAGCGTTTTGCGGAAGAAGAGATAAAAATCGTTTGTTTTGCCAAAGCGTGCAAAAAGAGCGGCGGTTGAATCGTCGTTCTTTTTTTGTATAAAAAATGACAAAGGCTGAAACACCTTTGCCGGAATTGAATTTAAAATTAAGTGTTGTCGTTACCGAAAAATCGCAGACGTATTGCCTTAAACCGAACATATAAAGCCCGGCAAAAGAATTCTGCTGCAAACTAAAACGGAAGTACGCCGAGGTGTTCGAGCAGTATTTTAATGCCCATGAGAATAAGAACCGCGCCGCCGACTATTTCCGCAACCGATTTGTTTTTCGCTCCGAACACGTTGCCGACTTTAACGCCGACGGCGGAGAGAGTGAAGGTAGTGGCGCCGATAAACAGGGTAGCCCACCAGATATTGGCGGACAGGAATGCGAAAGTCACACCCACGGCAAGCGCGTCTATGCTGGTTGCGATTGCCATAAGCAGCATGGTTTTAAAGCCGAACGGGTTATCCGACTTTTTCGCCTCGTCGTCTTTTTTGCACGCCTCTATAATCATGCTTATTCCGATAAGAAGTAAAAGCGCAAAGGCAATCCAGTGATCGACCGCCTCTATATACGGAGCGACGAGAACGCCGGCAAAGTAGCCGATAAGCGGCATCAGCATCTGAAAACCGCCAAACCAGGCACCGGTAATCATACAGTGTCTGAATTTAACTTTATCCACCGCAAGACCTTTACATACAGATACGGCAAAAGCGTCCATGGAAAGCGCGACCGCCGTTATAAAAAGCTCCCAGATACTCATCGGTAAAAGCTCCCGAAAAAAAGAATAACCCCGTTATTTTATCACGGCGCGCGGCTTATGTCAACCGAAAGCCGGCATTTCGGATAAAAACGAGGTTATTTCCGTTTTTTTTGTCAATAAAAGGTTTGTTTTTATTCTATTTTTATAAGTACCGTGTCGTAAAGCTTTAATTCAAGCGATATTTTGCCGTCCGAAACGTCTATGACACGCGATTTTTCAAGATCGTGCTTTTCGTCCAGAAGATAAACGGTTGCCGTTTTCGCACCCGAAAGTTCTATTTCTATCGTTTTGTCGGGCTGAGGCTCGGCGTCGAGATAGTAGGTCATAAGCGCGAGTTTTTTGCCGTCGTCGCCTTTCGCCGCGCAAACGTAAACTCCGTCGTCGCCGCTTTCGGAAAAAACTTCGTTTCCGAGGGTAAGCAGTTTTCCGAATGACGCAATAGAATAGTAGCCTTTTCTCGGCTGCATGAAGGTGTCAAACAATCCGTTCATATTGAAATTAAGGCGCGCGTCGTAGTACATAAGTGCGGTCACGTCTTCACGCTGGCAGGCGCACATAACGCCGGTTATGAAAGACGCGCCTTTCAGGCTTTGCTCGGTTTTAATAGAGCGCGTCCAGTTTTCACCCTGAAATCCGCACGAATAATTCCACTCGTTTAAGTAAGTTTCGCAGTCGCCGTATCCGATTTCACGCAAAAACTCGTTTGCCGAGCGGATATGCGAAACATAATCTTTGGGGTCCGAGGCGTACTGATGATAGGATATAAAATCGAGTTTAAGTCCTTTTTCGGCGATCGCGCGCATAATGCTTCTGGGGTGATCGCCTTTGAGATTGCAAAACGCCGGTCCGCCTATTTTAAGTGAGGGGAATGTATTTTTCAGATAGTTTACCGCCGTTACGAAGAAATCGACAAACTGTTCGTCGGTGCCTTGCCAGCACGGATTGTGTCCGAGCGTGCCGCAGTCCGGTTCGTTCCACACTTCCCAGTATTTTACGTTCATCTTAAAGCCGTTTGCCCAGCCTTGGTTGTAGTGAAGTATTATATGTTCGCAGATTTTTGCCCATTTAAGATAATTTTTGGGCGGGAGGGTGCCTTCTTTTTTATAGTGCTCGATGCTTGCTCCCAGACGGTAGAAAATCTCCGTTCCGCACTCGCAAAGACTGCGCATGTAAATGTCGGTCATTTCGAAGTCGTAGGAAGCCGGGTCGTTTTCGTCCGCGTCGAAATTACGGAATATGCGGTGTACGTCCACGCTCCATTCTCCGCCGTAATGCTCGCAAAAGCACGAGTCGTGCAATCTCGTAAAAGGAATGTTTGCAGCTTTAAACAAGTCGAAGTTACTGTCGCCGCGTACGCTCATCGCCGCCGGACCGTTGTTTACTGCGTTCATTGGCTTAATTTTGCCGGTCATTTTGTCAAAATCGATTTTTATACTCATTGTTTTTCTCCTTAAGATGACTTTATTTCTTTATTTTTGAAACAGTTTGATTAAAATATATTCTTTTTACTTCACATGTTCGCCCGTCGGTTGTATAATTGAGTAAGAAAGAATTTTTCGGAGCGAAATATGGTAAACGTTTTTCATCTGAACGAACCGAACGCATTTACGTTCGAATTCAATTTCAGCGGCAAAGGAAGCACGTCAAGAGGGGAATATGCGTTGCATCTGCACGATAAAACGGAAATTCTGGTGCTTATGGACGGAGAATGCGAGTTTTTCGTGGACGGGAAAAGATATTCTCTTAAGCTCGGCGACGCTCTTGTTATAAAGCCCAACGTATTGCACCACTGCGTTTTGCCGGCGGGCAGACTTTTTGAATTTATCTGCTGTTGGGTGGATTGCGACGTCCCGCTTTTTCAGCCTCTTTTACATCTGCCGTCTCCGCTTGTAAAGTCAGGCGACGGACAAGCCGAAGTGCTTGCCTGCGCCGAATATTTTGCTTTCGGATACAAGGAAGACAAGCCGCTTAAAACTTATTCGTTTATCCTTAGACTTCTTTCCGCTCTTGCAGAAAGAGGAGAGGGACAAGACGATTGCGGAGAGGTTTCGTTTTTGCGCGAAAGTCGTCTGCTTACCGACATATTGACCGACGTCAACCTCAATTATGCCGAAATTTCGTCGGTAAAACAGCTTGCCGGGCGGCACTTTGTTTCTGCCGCAACGCTTGGCAGGATGTTTTCCGCATGTCTTTGTACTACCCCGGGCGTTTATCTCGAAACGCGCCGTCTGGCAGCCGCGCGGACTTTTTTGTCCGAGGGGGCAAGCGTGTCGGAGGCAGCCGAAAAAGCGGGATTTTCGGACCGGTCCAACTTCATTCGCCTTTTCAAAGCTCGTTTTTCCTGCACTCCCGGCGAATATAAGAAGAATTATCAGGCTTATTGAGCGTTGCTTTTATCGGACCCGGTATCGTTGCCGGCGCCGGTGTCTGCTTGTTCGGCGGCTTGTTTGCTTTCCGATTTTCTTTTGCCGAATGCGAAATGCGAGAACGCGGCAAGAAACAGCACGATCACAAGGCTTATTACGGCGAAAATCTGCTGCGAATAAACGGTTATGCCGAACACGAGATTGTTATGGCTCTGTATAAGCGTCATGAGGGGCGCGAGTGCAAGCGTGACCAAAAAGCCGATTATGCCCGAAACGCTTTGTTTAATGGCAAGCACGCCGCTCGTGCGGGTGGACGGAACGTAGTCGTACACTATGTTGATCATCGAGCCGTTTATGCCCGCCATAGCCACGCAGTACAGTACGTAGTACACGGTGAAAAACACTTTTCCGTTGGCAGGTGCGGTAAATGTCATTGCAAGGTATGCCGCCGCCGCGATGAGAAAGCTGACGTAAAGCAAAGTCGAAAAGCCTTTTTTGTCGCCTAACTTTCCGAGCGGTACCGAAAAAACGGCGCGCGCAACGCTGCCTGCTGCGGTTATTATCGCCGACAAGGTCAGCGAAAAGCCCAGTTCGTTAAGGCGATAGGTGCCGGAAAACGAAAGAGTGGCGTAGTTTGCCGCGCTCCACAGCGACGAGAGGAAAACTATTTTCCACATGGTTTTGTCGCGTAATAACGCTTTAACGGATGTTTTCTGCGCGCCCGATCGAGCAATCGAATCGTCTTTTTCCGAAAAATCGGGTTTTTCTTTGGTGAAAACAAGAGTAATCGTGTGCAGAAGAGTTACTATTCCCAGAATTACCGCGCCGCATATAAACGAGCCGGTCTGGTTGCCGTTATCCTCGAATGTATCGAAAAGGAACGCAAGACCGTACGTAAACGCCATACCGCCGAACAGCGAAACTATTTCCTTTATCGCGGTGAAAGCCCCGCGTTTCTCGTCCTTCAGCATGGACATATACCAGTCGGTTTTGGGCGCGTTGACGGCGTTGTGCAGAATCTGCGCGACGAGAAGAGCGATAACCAGCAAAGCCGATTTTATCTGCCCCGAACAGGCGGCAAGCGGAACGAGATAGACGCAGGTAAACAAAATCTGGCTTATTACGTGCCCGGCAGTCGCCTTTTTCTTTACTTTGCTGCTTCGGAAAAAGAATATGGATAAAAACTGAAACCCGCAGCCGAGCGATACGAACGAAGTAAGGACGGCGGTTGCCTGATCGCTCATTCCGGTTGCCGCGGCTATTTTTACGAGATATACGTCCGCGACCGACAACGCCACAAAGTATTCCAGCATGGCTTCTATTATGTAAAGAAAAGCGCAGTCGCCGTATTTTCTGTCTATAAAGTTTGCCTTTCTCACTTTGTTTTGCATGATTCTCGCGTATTTGCTCCGTAATTTTGGTTTACGACACAATTATATCACTGACGAAAAGAAAATAATATCGCTATTTTCGTCATAAAGTATTCAATTTAAATCATGAATGTGTGTCGTAATGGGCTATGTGAGCGCGTTTTGTTTTAATGAGAAGGCGGAGCGAAAAAAATACGAGCGGAAAACAAAAAAACACCCGACCGGACTTTTTCGTCCGATCGGGCATTTTAATGGAGCTGATAACCGGATTTGAACCGGTGACCTCGTCCTTACCAAGGACGCGCTCTACCAACTGAGCCATATCAGCACGCCGATTTCTTTCAATCAGCCTTTCTATTATACTTAATTGACAAATAATTGTCAAACGTTTTTGCGCAATTTATCAAAATTTATTTTTTGTCGTTTTTTTTGATGTATTTGCCGTTTTCGTAGGACGGGGGCGCGACGCGTGAAGCGAATAGTCCGGTGGACTATTCGTAGCCAAAGCGGAAAGCAGTTTATAATTGCGACCGGGAACTGTTTCCGCCGCATTGTAAGGCGGGAGACCGCATGCTTCCCCTGCGGGTTGGAGCGAGGAAACGGGCGAACGGCAGGAATAAACTGCGTTCGCCGCCAAACCTCTTTAAATAAGCCCTTTCTGTTACGGCAAGCCGTGCCGCCTCTTCCAAAGAGCGAGACATTAAAAGAAGCCGTCGGAGGGCTGAATAAAACAAAACTGTTCTGATTGCAAGAAAAAAACGACAATTGCTTGTTTTTTGTCAGATATTGTCACTGACTTGCAAAAGAACACTAAAAAAGCGAATAAACGTGAAAATTTTCACCAAATTTTCACATTAAAGTGTTGACAAACCAAAAAATTTATAATATAATGTGCATACAAACGAACGAAAACTTGTTTGTCAAACGAATATCGGCAAAACCGTCGTGAGGCGGTGACGCAAAGCCAAGGAACTTTTATTTAAGGAAGTACGCCCGGTTGCAAAATGTACGACAGAAGTACGCTTTGCAACTTTTTTATTTTCTTAAACAACCCTATAAAAGTACGCCCGGTTGCAATATGGTCGCTTATAGTGCGCTTATTGCAACCTTTTTTCGTTTTCGGACAAAATCGTAAGTTTGTAAAATAAGTTATTTTATTCGGAGGATGTCCAAAATGAGACAGACACAAAAAACAGAAAAGAAAGACAACAGAAAATCGATTTTGCTTATCGCGCTTCTTCTGATGCTGGTGGCAATCATCGGTTTTGGCGGATATACTTTGTCTAAGTATATCACGAGCAAAAAGAGCGAAGGATCCGCTCAGGTTGCAAAGTGGGGATACACGATTACGGCAAACAGCGACAATCTGTTCGGGAAGAACTATAAGTATGTTACCAACAGCAGCGTTGTAACTACCGACACAGCCAATCTTACCGTTAGTGCAAGCGGTGATTACAATGTAGTCGCTCCCGGAACTAAAGGTTCGATGAGCTTCACCATTAAAGGAAAAGCCGAGGTTAAATCCAAGATCACTATCGCCATGAGCGATGTAAAAGACGTTACTCTCAAGTATACCGAAGGGGAAGCAACCGCTGTCAACACTTACAATCCCGTTAAATGGACGCTTAAAAAGAACGGTGGGGAAGTTACGGGAGCAACCGGAGTAACTCTTGCAACTCTTTTAACTAAACTTAACGCAGAAGCCACTTACAACGCTGGAGCCCCAGAGGTTGACGACACCTACACCATCGAGTGGGCATGGGCATTTGAAGACGGCACCGTTAAAACGGACGCGCTCGATACATTGCTCGGAATGATCGCAAACAATGACGCTGTTACCGAAAACCAACACGAAGGCGTAACTTACAAGAAAGCCGAAGGTACGGTTACCGAAACTTCTTTCAAACTCAGCCTTTCTGTCGTTCAGGTGAAGGAATAATCGAAAAATAAATGCTCTTATGACAATTTGACAGGATTGCGTTTGCGAGCAGCGGACGCAATCCGCATATTGACAAATCGATCGGGCTTTCAATAAGCAGGTCGATAAAAAACCGCTGCGAAAGCGGAAAAAGGAAACCCATATTATTATAGACGTCTGGAGTCGTACACATGAAAATAAACGAAAAGTTTACTCATAGTCCCGTTGTCGGTTCGGTTCGCCGACTTAAAGGCGGCAGAAGAGTTTTCGATTTTGAAGACAAACTGCTGTGCTTTTTGCGGGCAGGAGAATTGTACGACTTAAATCTCACTCCTTTCTCCCCGTGCGGACGCGCTTCTGCTTCCGAGTGTCGAAAACCCGGAAACACGGGCGCGTTCGTTACGGACGGGGAGTATTTATATCGCGACGGAAATGTCGAAGGCAGATTGGAAGACCGAACTCTTCCGATAATCATTCTTCTTTCCTTTGCGTGTCTTATATCTTTTATTTCGTTTTTGATTCTGGCAACCAAGCTGCCGCGCCCCGTTATATATCCTTCGTTTACCGTTGCGGATAAGGACGGAGAGTGGTCCGCCGTAGGCAAAATAGATGTCTTTGGCGGAAAAATGTTAAAACCCGGCGAAAACGGAACATACATGTTTGTTGTCAACAATCCGCATAACGCACAATTGCGGTGCGACATCAGATTAAACTTTAATTACGAAAACAATAAGAAGTTGCCCCCGTTGCAATACGAAATTTTTTCCGAAGGTCGTCGGCTCGACGTCTATAAGGAAGAAAAATTCATCACGGTGCGCGACGTAATCATAAAAGAAAGAAGCAGTCGTTCTTTTGCGATAGAATGGCTGTGGCAGTTTGAAAGCGGCGACGATCATCACGATACCGCAATAGGAACTGCGGGCGGCAAATATGCCGTTACCATAGAAATAGTTGCACAGGAAGCATAAAAAGGAGATTGCGGCAAATGGAAAAAACCGAGAAAAGAAAACCGTCGGCAAGAAAAACACTTTCGATTACGGGAAGCGTGGTTCTTTCGACGATAATTGTCGTCCTTGTTTTTATGGCAGCCGTTCTTGCGTACGACAAATACATAAAAAAATCCGCCATTCCGTCATTTTTCGGTAAGTCTTTGCTTGTAATCGCAACGCCGTCGATGTCAGGTTCGATAGAAGCGGGCGACGCGATAATAATAGAAAAACAGGACAGTTACGAGGTGGGAGATATCATAACCTATTTCCCGGTGGGAGAGAACACGTCTGTTACGCACCGCCTCGTTCGCATAGAAGGAGACAAATACTACACAAAAGGCGACGCCAATCCGAGCGAAGATCCCGATCCCGTATATTTTTCGCAGATAGCCGGTAAGGTTACGGGCAGAATAAGAAACATAGGTATTCTGATAGAATGGCTGCGTTCGTGGCAAGGAATAGCTTTTCTCGTCGCGGTAGCGGCTGTCGTCATCGCGATAATCATGGTAGGAGACAAATCTAACGGTCTTCCTTCGGGAGAAGAGAACTCCGCAGGGAAGACTGCGGAGGACGAAAATGAAAAGTAAAAAACGCAATTTAAGCCTAATTCCGTTTTTTCTTGCCGCGTTGTTTGCCGTGATTGCCGTGGGCGGATCGGTAACGTTCGCTCGGTTTTACGGCGAATACGAAAAGAAAAAAGAAGCGGGAGTAGCCGTTGTCGTTGCAAAACTCGAAACAAATTCGGTTTATCGCACCGACTCGGAAGGCGTGCGTATTTCGGTTGCGTTCGACCCGACAAGCGAAAGCACCGCCGTTAAAGACGTCGAGCCGGAAGACGTAATAGATTACTATTTTACGATTACGGGCGCAGACGGAAGAAAGGAAAACGAAGTGTCCATGAAAGTGACGCTCGTCATAAGAGTAAGGCTCGAAATGATAATACCGGGAGAAAACGTCATCCGGACGTGCTTTTTTGCCGGATGGAAAAATTATACGGCTGCCGCCGGCGTCCGGGCGGGAGGAAGTCTTAAACTGTACCGCGGCGCGGAAGGCGAAAACGAAACCGACATTCGCCCGTCGATAGGGGGCGGCGAAGAGGTTGATTTTTCGGGCAACAAACTGTCCGTATCGAACAACGCCGACGGCTCTATAGATAATAAAACCGGACTTCTGATGACTGCCGACGACGACAAAAAGGACCATGCTTATCACATTCGGTTCAGACTGCCCGAACAAAGCAGCGTAACCGAAAGTTATGCGGGAGCAAAAGTGTATTTCGACATCGGTATAATAGCCGAACAAATACGAAATTAAGGAAAAAACATAAAATCGAATAAAAAACATTGAAAACGACCGTTATGGAGGCAATCTTATGAGTAAAGGCGCCGGAAAAAAGTTAATATTTCTGTCCGCCGTGCTTCTTGCGCTGGTCGTTTTCGCATGTGTTTCGGTGTCGAAATTCGTTTTGACGGATAAAAAAGAATTGGTGGGCGCATACACCGATTTCGTTTTGTCGCACGACGGAGCCGGACAAACGGCGGTGTTAAGACAGACAGGAACGACGGCAACCGGCTATATAGCCGTTACGGTATCCAATTTCGCCGACGAAAAAGTATCCAGACGTAACGTGCGATTTATGATGCGCCCGCCCGTTTCCGGCGAAATTTCCGACGGATATGTTACGGATGCCTGGGGCGTCAAGCATAACGTAACTGCCGAAAGCAGCTATTACGACGTCGAAATCGTGGACGAAAACGACAACGTCGTTTCGGGGACTTCGGACGTAACTATTCTGGAAGCCGACGTAAAAAACAGCGTATCGCTGCTGCTTAAAATAACCAGAAAGGCTACGGCACCCGCAATGGAAGCGGACGGCATAGAAAACTTTTCGATAGTGCTGGAAACAAGCGAACCATATAAAGACTTACAGGTTTTTACCGTAAACACTACCATGGCGAGATTGTCCGTGGGCGTGTCGTCCGACGTTTATAACGGCTATAACAGAAAAATCGTCAACCTGAAAGCGGCGGTGGATTTTGTCCGCAACGCAACCGTACAAGAAAATTCTTCGTATCTTGCAGAAGTGGAGTTTTCTCTCGTGGGCGAGGTTGTTTTCGACGCGGTTTACTATGAGGAAGAATACGGTTTTGCGC
>ERZ1026780.2284-NODE-2284-length-11343-cov-5.196935_pt1 | contig 11343 bp, 7 predicted proteins | sample MGYA00380126_ERZ1026780 | MGnify/ENA primary metagenome ERZ1026780 (study PRJEB33269, sample SAMEA4719762) | human gut metagenome | biome: human-associated habitat; feature: organic feature; material: feces | place: Cameroon | collected 2013-10 ... | reverse complement strand
TACAGAAATATCTTAAAGTATACTTTGCAAAAATATAAAAATATTATTAACTATACTTCGAGATAATCTCAAAAATGGGTTTGTTTAAGGAATATTAATGGTTCATCCGGTATTTGAAGTGGTAAAGGATAAACGTAAGTGCTTGCGTTCAGGCGCGATGCCGCTCGGCGGCTTTGGCTAACCCTTCGGCCGACGAGATAAACCCTCGTAGCGCCAGCGAGAAAGAACAACGGATGATACTCTCTAATTTCTCCCAATTATGTTTAGAAATTCGTTCTCATTTGTAAGAGGGCAGGGGCCACCCTCATGCTATATGCATTATCCTTCATTGCGCGGCATGGGCTATGGCTTAGTCCATGCCGTAGCGCTTCATCTTGTTGTATAATGTCTTGCGGTCAACGGCCAACAGTTGCGCCGCCTTGCTCTTGTTGCCGCCTGTGGCGCGCAGGGCAGCCTCTATGCGTTGCTGCTCCGTTTGCTCGTCGTGGAGCGCCAGCGGTTCGGTGGGCGTGGAGGGCGCCATGGAGCGCTCGAGCTCCGACAGGCCGATATGCTTGCCCTTGGCCAACAGCGTGGCGCGTCGCATCACATTGTTCAGCTCGCGCAGGTTGCCCGGCCATGCGTAGGAGGCGATGCGCTCGCTCGCCTTGTCGTCGAGACCTATCACGTCGCGCCCTAAGTCGGCGTTGGCATGCTTGATGAAGAGATCGGCGAAGAGGAAGATGTCGGCGCCGCGATCCTTGAGCTCAGGCATGTAAATGGTAAACTCGTTGATGCGGTGGTAGAGGTCCTCGCGAAACTGTCCGTCGGCCACCAGGCTGGCCAAGTCGCCATTGGTGGCGCACACCAATCGAATGTCGACGTCTATCTCGTGGGCGCCACCCAGTGGGCGCACCTTGCGCTCCTGCAGGGCGCGCAGCAGTTGCACCTGCACATCATACGACAGGTTGCCCACCTCATCGAGAAACAGCGTGCCGCCGTTGGCCTCCACGAAGGCGCCCGTCTTGTCGGTGGTGGCCCCGGTGAAGGTGCCCTTCACGTATCCGAAAAACTCCGATGCCGCCACCTCCTTGGGAATGGCGCCACAGTCGAGCGCGAAGAACGGCTTGTCGCGGCGCGGACTCAGTTCATGGATGCGGCGCGCCACATACTCTTTGCCCGTGCCGCTGGCGCCCAGGATGAGCACCGACATGGGTGTGGGCGCCACAAGGCCCACATATTCGTAGAGCTGGCGCGACGCCTCGCTCTTGCCTTCTATGTAGCGCGGCACGTCGGCCGTGGGCTCTTGGGCCTTGGCTTCCGGCGCAGGCGTGGTGGGTCGCAGCGTGGGCGCTGGCTCAGGTGTGCTGAGGGCGTCGCGAATCTTTTGCAGCAGGATGTCGGGCTGCACCGGTTTGGCAATATAGTCGCTGGCGCCGGTCTTCATGGCCAGCACCGCATTTTGCACCTCGGCGTAGCTCGTCATCACGATGAACGGTATGCGCAGGTTGTGTTTCCGCATCCATTCGAGCAGAAACAAACCGTCGTGGTCGGGCAGGCGAAGGTCGGAAAGGATGAGGTCGAAGCTGGGCGTGTCGGTCAGTTGGCGCGCGGCGGCGCTGACCGAGCTTACCCGGTCGACATCAAATCCTTTCTTGCGCAACCAGGTTTGCATCATGGTGGCAAAGGTGAGGTCGTCTTCTACGATAAGGATGTGTGGCATGGCGTTATCTGAATCTTGATGGTGCAAAGGTAGCTCAAATGGCCGACATAGAGAAACAAAAGGCGTTTGAATTTGTTAATTGGCTCCTTTTGCCCCATTTCCCGTGCGCTAAAACGCAATATGTCAGCATGTTGGCGTTGTCGGTTGACTGTTGGTTGAAAAACAGGGGGTGTTCGTTGAATAAAATTGGAAGAAACCTTGCAAATGTGTTATCTTTGCCAACAAACGCAGACACAAGCGCCACCCAGGCCTTGTCCACACATCCCCGTGTTGAAAGGCCAAGCGGTGGAGCAAGCCATGGTGGGGCTGGCGTCGGGAAGCAGTTGCACCCTCACGAGCGGATCGTCACCGACCACCGTCACGGCAAGGCTCACAGGCTCGCAAGGCGGATGGCACTGACAAGCCCCGTACAAGATAGATCACCCTATCAGAACAAACAGAACTCTCATAAACATCATAAATACCGAAGCAGTGCTACTCATAACTAATAATACCTCACTAATTTAGCGATCAATTAAAATCAGACTGCTTTTCATAGAATCGATAGGGAAAAACCCGGCAGCGGGCGTTGTGAGAACGTCGGAAGCCAATGGGTTTTTCCCATTTTCAATCCAACCGCCGTGAACCCGTCCATACGAATGGGCATGAGCCCAACCCTCGAAAGAACCTGCAACGTATATATACTAAAGTGGAATCCTTAAACGTTAATAGTAGAGTGAAACTCATTAACTCCATCCTCAACGGACAGAAGAAGACCGAGCTCCTCGTCTATGCCGCCCTGTGGACGCTATTGTTCATAGCGCCCTTACTGTCGATGTATGCGGAAAATGCGGCCTTGCACCAGTCAACCTATGACTGGTTTGGCGTGCGTATGTCGTGGCGGGTGTTGTCGATGTTTGCTGTTTACTTCGCCATCCACAACTTCCTGATAGCGCCCCTGCTTGTCTACGGTGGGCGTAAATGGCTTTACGGCATCATCGTGGTGGTGGGATTGGCGGGCTTCGAGTTGTATGTCTGCTCCACGCGCCCCATCCATCCCCTCCAGCCCGGTGTGGAACGGCACATGGACGAGGAGCGTCGGGGATGGACCGACAAGGTGGGCGCCACCGAGAATGGCCATCCTATGGAAGGTCACCAGTATCCGCGGCGCCCCATGCGTGGTCCCCATCCGCGTCGCTTGGCCCCCCCGTTTATCTTCGGTGGGCGCGAAACGGTGAGCTTTATCGTCATGGTGCTGCTCTTGGGATTGAACGTCGCCACGAAGTATTTCTACCGATCGGCAGGTGTTCGTAAGCGCATGAAGGCGCTCGAAAGCGAAAACCTGCAACAGCAGTTGGAGTATCTGAAGTATCAGGTGAGTCCCCATTTCTTCATGAACACGCTCAACAACATCCATGCCTTGGTCGATATCGACCCCGAAGAGGCCAAGCATACCATTGAGGTGCTGTCGCAACTGATGCGCTATCTGCTTTACGAGGGCGACAAATCGCTGGTGCCTCTGCAGCGCGAGGTCGACTTCATCGGCCACTATGTGGACCTGATGCGCATTCGCTATGCCAACGATGTGCAAATCGATGTGGACCTGCCACGCCAGTTGCCCAAGGTGATGATTCCGCCATTGCTGCTCATCACCTTTGTGGAAAACGCCTTCAAGCATGGTGTCAGCTATGAGCACCCGTCGTTTATCGAGGTGAAGGTGGAACCCTCCGACGACGGAGGCGTCTGCTTCAGTTGTCGCAACAGCATGAAATCAACGGTAGACGACAAACCCGGTGGGGTGGGGCTGCGCAACGCCACGAAGCGATTGAGGCTCCTTTATGGCGATACCTACCGACTTAGCATACAGAGCGACGCCGCTGAATACCGCGTGCGGTTGCAACTGCCGCCCTATACCCTCGGAACATCAAACCCAGATAACAATATCCTACAATGACAATGATGATAAGATGCATGGCCATCGACGATGAGCCGCTCGCCCTTCGCCAGTTGAAGGCCTACTTGGAGAAGGTGCCCTACTTTGAGATGGTGGGGTGCTGCCGTAGCGCCCTCGAAGCCGCCCGACTCATGGAGACGGAGCCCACCGACGTGCTCTTCATCGATATCAATATGCCCGACCTCAACGGCCTCGACTTTGTGAGGTCGCTCAGCCACCCGCCTTTGGTGGTGTTTACCACCGCTTACCACGAGTATGCCATTGATGGCTACAAGGTGAATGCCGTTGATTACCTGCTCAAGCCGTTTGGTATGGCCGATGTGATGCGTGCGGCCGACAAGGTGAAGCGCCAGTATGAACTGCTGAAAGCGGCTGAGCGCTTGGGCGATGGCTATGTGGGAGAGCCTTCAGTGGCCAACCTTGCCGATTCCATTGGCCTGGTTACTGCTGCCGAGAGCACTGCCACCGCATCCGCCCTGGCCGCCGACAATGTCATCTTCCTAAAGACTGACCATAAGGTGGTGCGGGTTGTCGTCGACGATATTGTGTATGTGGAGGGCATGAGCGAGTATCTGCGCATCCACCTCAATGGCCACGACAAGCCCTTGGTGGTGCTTCTCAGCATGAAGAAACTGGAGGAACGCCTCACGCCCCACAACTTCCTGCGCATTCATAAGTCGTACATCATCAACATGCGACACTTCCTGGAGATGAACCGCACGCGCGTTACTCTCGACAACCAAGTGGTCCTTCCCTTCGGTGATAGCTATCGCGAGAAGCTCAATAGCTACATAACCAGTAAACTGTTGGGGAGGTAATACGTCTAAGATAAGCTGCAAGGCTGATGCCTATGCACAAAAAGGCCCGCCCAGGACGATAGTCCAGGCGGGCCTTTTTAACAATGTAAGGCTATGTTATAGTGCTACCTTTACGGTTTGCACCTGGTTGCCTTGGCGCAGTTTCACGACATACGCGCCATGGCCCAGCGCTGAGAGGTCGATGGTTTGGCCACTTCCCTGCAACTGCTTGGCAAGCACCTGCTGGCCGAGCGTGTTGTAAACGGCTACGCGGGCATGGCCTTCGCTGCCATAATAGAATGTGGCGGTGCGGGCCGAACGGTTGGTCTCGATGCGGAACATACCATCGGTGGCATTCACATCCTTCACACCCGTAACATCGAACAGGCTCTTCAGGCCCGCCAACACATTGATGCGGCCGTAGCCCCATGTGTTGTTGGGGAAGATGCTGTCGTTGGTGTTGATGTACTTGTCGTTGTTGATGGCCGTGCGACTGAAGATGTCGCGAATCTTCGCTGGTGTAAGAGTGGGGTCGGCCTGCAGCCACAAAGCGATGGCACCGGTCACAAATGGGGCTGCCATAGAGGTGCCCACTTCTGTGGTGTAGAGGTCCTTGCCTGTGCGGGCTATGACGTTTGTGTCGTCGCTCCAACCGCTGCAATATCGCGATCCGGCAGAAACGATGAGGCAACCTGGGGCTGTGATGTCGGGCTTGATGCGGCCATCGGCTGTCGGGCCGTAGCTTGAGAAGTTCGAATGGCCCAGGTATTGGCCCACCAAGTCTTCGTTGACGCCATAGGCATCTTGCGTTCCTTGCATGGAGATGGGCTGGAACATCATCTTCGAATTGAACGAACCCACAGAGATGACGTCGGGGCTCTCGCCACCGAGCTCACCCACCGAGCAGGCGTAATCGCCATCGGTCCATCCACGTTTGTTGTAACTGGCGAAGATGCCGCCCGTCACATTGTTCCACATGTGGATGGTGTCGCCCGGCTCGCCGGTGGCCACCAAGCCAATGGCGAAGCCCACATTGATGTTGGTGGCGCGGCTCATTACCAGCACGTTGGTGCGGTTGTTGGTGGGGTTCACCTGCAGCGACATGCCCACCTGGGCCACCACGCCACTGCCATCGGGCGCGATCCACGTCAGTTCCTTGGTTCCTTTGCTGCTCACCTCGCCCGACTGGGCAATGATCTTGCCCGTCAGCGTGTTCACCACAACGGCCTTGAGGCTGAGCGATGAGTTTTTGGCGCCCCAAACATCGACGTAGGCCGAGCGATACTGACTGTTGTCCTGTTCGCTCGTATAGGCAAACATCGTCTTGAGTTGCTTGTTGGTTGAGGTGAGCGCCTTGGCCACATGGAGCTTCTCAAGGCCCTCGTTGCCGGCGGCACCCACGATGATGCGACCCGGCCCCACCAGGCTGGCGAAGGCGCGGTCGGTGTCGGAGGTGCCATCGTGCGGTCCCATGTGCGAGCCAAGACTGATGTTCACCACGGCGGGTTTGCCCACGCTCTCAGCGTAATCGAACACATACTTGATGCCGTCGATGATGTTGGCGTTGGTCGATTTGAAACTAACGAATACCAGGTCGGCGTCGGGTGCCACACCGTAATACTGTGTCTTGCGGTCGCTTCCGGCAGCGATGCCCGACACGTGGGTGGCGTGGAAGGCGCTCGTCATGTCGTAACGTGCCGCCTTCATCTCATCGAAGTTGGTGTATTCCACGCCGTAGCCGTAAGCCGCAGGCGCGTTTCCCTTGCCGCCTTGGTCCCACACTCGCTTAACGCGTGTGTCGGATCCGTCGGCGTTGAGGAAGTCGACATGGTCGTATTGGAAGCCGTTGTCGACGATTCCCACCACAACACCCTTACCCGTGTAAGGTCCGTTGTTCTCCGTGAGGTTATGACACTCGTTGACATAGAGCAGACGGCGCGCCTCGTCCATGAGCAGACGCGCCTCGGTGCCTACCGACAACGACGTCACCTCGCTCAGCTCCGACACGGGTTTGATGGCCTGCAACGGCAGCGTAGCGGTGACAAGGTTGGCCGATAGCTGGCTGTTGATGGTGGCGCCCAGCTTCTCCATCTTGGAGAGCGCATCGGCGTTCTTGATGGTTACGTAGCAACTGACGGTGTTGTCCTGTCCGTCGGCGGCCTTCGCCTTTCGCTTGCCAGCGCTCATCTCCTGCAAGAGGAGGTTGGTGCTGGGCGACAACTTCTGCGCAAACCCATGGCTACCTACGAGCAGCAGGGCGGCGAGAAGCAGTGATTTCTTATTCATAGAGATGGTTAAATGCTTTTAATGTGTTTTTGAAGCGACTTAATATTTCTCGAAAGTACCCGTGTAATGCAGCACGAGGTGGGTGTTGTCGCCACCATAGGTGCCATACATCGTCTTGTAGTGGTTCACCACGTCGAGCGTGATGTCATACTCGTCGTTGTCGTTCTTGGTGATGGTCAGCTTACCGTTGTCGGGCGTGTTGCCATAGCCATGGCCTGCGGCGTACGACTGCAACTGTAATGAGCCACCCATAAACTTCAGGTCGAACACAGCTACATCGCCGAGCTTGTCGAGAGCGAGCTCGCCGGCGTTGATGAGATCAGCGCCCACCTTGATGACGGCCTTGTAGTCGGAGTACCTTGACTCACCCTCTGCCACGAGGTAGAACGTGGTGTTGCCCTTGCTGTCGGTCTTGATATACGATGTGCCAATCTTGCGGTCGATGGTGAGATCGCCATCCGCATTGTAATACTTAAACTGGTTCTCTGCCACTGCCTCGGGCACCAGGTTGCCGATGGTGTCGGCCTCGACCATCGGGCCGCAGTAGTCTACCGTCACCAGACGGCCGTCGTCGAGCGTGGCCACGAGGTTGATGTAGTGATTGCCGTCGCCGTCTTGCTTAGTCACGATGGTTCCGGCGGTCACCTTGCTGTAAGCCTCGCGTGTGCCATAGTCGATGTATTGGAATGTGTAACTGTTGGGATCGTTGGCCATGTCGATGGTGTCGCCATAGAGCTTCAGGGCTGAGATGCTCACCTTAACGGCCTTGGTGCCATTCACCAGGTTATCGGGTGTGGTGGCCTCAGCGTCGCCAAAGGCAAACGTTGTGGCGGCACCTGTGGTGGTAGGCTTCGCGACGAAGGCCGACAGGATGGCCGATGAGTCGGCAGCGGCGCCCTTCTGTACGGCAATGACGTTGCTGGCCTCGTACACCTGCTTGTAGTTGGAGGTGTAGCGGCAGCGCAGGTCGTTGTAGGCGGCCGTCTCGCTCTCCAGGTTGATGACCACCATTCCTGTGCGGCCGAAGCGCACTTGCAGGGTGCCTGTGAGGCTTGCCTCCTGGCCCTTGTAGTAGACCTTTGCGGCCTCACCACCGAGTTGGAGCTCCTGTCCCATGCTGTCCTTGTCGATCACGATGCGCAGGGTGGGCACCGCATTGGCCGTGTCGGCCTCCTCAGAATAGAGGTCGAAGCTGTAATTGCCGCCCTGCTCGAGCAGCGTAACCTTGGCCACGCTCTCCACATTGTCGTCGAAGGCAATCTGGTTGCGGAGCGAGGGCAGTTCCACATCGGTGAAGGTAACGCGCTCCACGCTGTTCACCTTATATTCTTTTTGTGTTCCGTCTTTCTGGATGACGGTCATGACGCGCTTGGTTTGTGCCGTCATGGTGGTTGCCGCCATGATGAGTAAGGCGGCTGCAGCTATGATTTTCTTCATTTCTTAACGATTTTAGTTGTTGTGTTGCCTGATTTCACGATGTAGATGCCAGCTGGCAAGGCGCTGACAGCCGTGGTGTTTGTTGCGTCGACAGAGCGCAGCAGCTGGCCGTCGAGGGTGTAGATGCGCATGGGTTGGCGCTGGCGATCGTCGGCCACGCCCTTGATGGCAGTGATGGAAGCGGGATCGTAATGATACTCCATCACCTTGTCGTACACGCCCGAGATCTTAAAGCCGTGGCCGTCGTAGAGGTCGATGGCGAAGCGGTAGTGGTCATTGTCGGTGCGCGACACGCCCACGGTGCCCGAGTAGACGGTGGCGAAGCTGTCGACCACCCACCAGTGCTCGCCCGGATATTCGCACTTCATGAAGTGCTGATACACGGTTCCTGTGCGTCCGCCGAGGTCATCGAAGTAGCCGCGTGTGAGCTGGTAGGGACCATAGAGGTTGGTCCAGAGGTGGCTCTCCTCCATGAGTCGGTAGGTTCCCTCGGGCAGATACCCGCTACCCTCGGGTGCCTGAAACTCCATGCGCAGCAAGTCTTGGTCGCCCATCTTCTCGGGGTCGTCCTTGCCGCTGGGCGATCCCAGGTCGACAGAGAACACCTGCACGCCGTTCTGCACGCCGAGCGAATAGATGCGCGACTTGTCTACACGGTCGAAGTTGAGGTCGACATCGTTCTCGAGGTTCGAGTCGACATCTTTCTCTCCCTTCTGAGAGAGGTCGGTCACAGGGAAGGCAATGTTCTTGCCCGATCCCGTCACCTTGTGTCCGCGGTCGGTCGTGAGGTCCACGGTGATGTTGAATGTTCCCTCAACGTCGCCCTCCTCGATGACCACCGTGCCGTCGGCGATGTAGCAATAGTCGTAGTCCATGTCGTCGCTGCCGGTCATAGCCTTGCGGCGTTTCACATAGGTTCCCATGATCATGGTGATGCCCATGTAGTCGATCTCCATGCCGGGGAAGAAGGTGAACTGCTTGAAGTTGCGCGCCACGGTGTAGGTTCCGGGCACGAGTGTGGCCTTGCTGGCGTCGCCAAAGAGGCGGTTGTAAAGGTTGATGCAGAGATCCACGCCCTTGTCGGTCAGTCCGCCGTTCTCGTTGTGCGAGCCGTTGTAGAGGTCGATGATCATGTTGCCTGTGTTCGACTCCATGAGGTTGCCGTGGTAGAAGGCCAGACCGCCCGTGAACTGCAAGCCCTTCATGTCGGTGGTGATTTGCGGATAGACCGACGAAGAGCCACCCGCCATGTTGGTGAGCGACAACTCGCCCTCATACACATAGGTCACACCGTCGGCCGTGAAGCTCACGGTGTAGGTGTCGTTCTCGTTCTCGCTGGCTGCGGGCGTCTTGCTGACGGTTACTCCACCGTTGATGTCTACACCGCCGTCGTCCTTGCCCTTGTCGTCGTAAGTGAGCAGGCATGAGAGGTCGGCGTCGTATTGCAGGTCGCCATCGGCCGTGAATGTGCCTGTGGGCAGGCTGATGCCGTTGCCCTCGGGGGCATAGAGGTCGAGCAGGGCCACGTGTGCATCGGTGGCGGTGATGGTTCCCTCGGTGATGCTATAAGTCACATCGGCCTTGTCGGCCAGCACGAGGTAATAGTTCTCCTTGCCGTCGACACCTGATGCCGAGGCGGGATAATAGGCGCCGAGCACCACATTGCTGAGCGTTTGCGGGGTGGCGTCTACAGCCTTCAGGGGCAGGCCGAAGGCGCGCTTCTTGACGAGCGACAGGGAGGTGCGTTTCTTGACGAGCTGCTGTGCGGTGGCGGGCAAGCAGGCCACAGCCACGAGAAGCGTAATGATGAGTAGAGATTTCTTCATAAATAAATGGTTTTGTGGAAGGCTACGCTTGGCGTAACGCCTTACTTTCTAATAACTTTAAAGGAGCGGTCGTTCTCCAGGCGGAGCACGTAGACACCCGGCTTACACTCGGCGAGGCTCACCGTAACGGCACCGTTGGCGGTGGGGCGCGTGGTGAGGAGCTGACCATCGAGGCTGTAGAGCTGGGCCACGCGGGCCTTGGTGCCCGTCACACGCACGTGGGTGTTGTCGGTGTAGGTCAGCGTGAAGTTGGCCTTCTCCAGTTTCTCAACGCCCAAGGTCACGGTGTCGACCTTCTCAAAATGATACTCGGTCACATCCGACAGGTTGTAGTCGGTGTTGACACTGGCTGAGGTTACCGTAAACTTGCCGTCGGCCAACGTAATGGTGGGATGGTCGTCGAGCACAAAGAGTTCGGTGGTTTCATCAGCCATCTTCAGTACAAGCACGTCAACGACTTTGTCGCCGTCGGCTGCACGTGCAACCATCGGTGCCATCATCATCAATCCGAGCAGTACTTGCAGGATTCTGATTCTCATAAATGATGCTGTAATTTTGATATTAACGTATGTTTTTTGTTAGTGAATATTGGCTTGCGTAGGATGGGGCACCCTCACCGGTGCCCCCATAACCTTTACTATGAGAGCGCCCTGATAGCTCCGAGGGCGTCTCGTATGTGTATCCTGAAAAACGAAACTCTCGATAATGATCTCCGAAGAAATCTTTCTTGAAATCTTGTAATTGCGTTTTATTTGCTCGCAAAAGTAATACATTTGAACGAATATCGAAAACTTTTAAGTTGTTTTTTTGCATCAAAATGCAGTTTTGGCTTTCATTTTCCTGTAATCCAACGCGTTTTGCTAACGAACCAACATGTAATATGTGTTTTCAGGAATGGTTTGTTATTAGGCTGAGGACCGAGTGTCCCTCCCATGTTGTCGCTTGCCCGCATCCCCACCAAGCCCAGCGCCTCCTTGTTGATGCAGACCCGCTCCCCTTGTGAATGGGCGTGAGAGAGGCGCCCTAAGGTCAGCGCCACACCTTATTAAATGGCAGACTCATGGCAGTGGGGAAATGGGGAAAGGACCATTCCCCACCTTTTGGGGGAAAAATTCCACACTCGTTCCACACTTTCCACAATGGTCGATAAGTGTGCTAAAATACTCAACGCCCTAATAATTAAGCTTTTGGAATGTTTCTGCCGACTTTGGCACGCAGCTTGCATTATGTTAAGCGAACACAGTTCACAAACGGTGACACAGTTCACCAAACAACAGTCAACAATAATAAAACAATAAAAAATTAACGATTATGAAAAAGATGTTTTTCGCAGTAGCAGCTGCATTTGTGATGGTTTCAGTG
>ERZ1026780.2283-NODE-2283-length-11345-cov-5.526926_pt1 | contig 11345 bp, 10 predicted proteins | sample MGYA00380126_ERZ1026780 | MGnify/ENA primary metagenome ERZ1026780 (study PRJEB33269, sample SAMEA4719762) | human gut metagenome | biome: human-associated habitat; feature: organic feature; material: feces | place: Cameroon | collected 2013-10 ... | reverse complement strand
GATGCAATTAAAAGGTTAAATGATGGCAGTATAGATATTGTATTGACTCCTTTGGATATTAAAGAGCGTTTCAATACAATGGAATCCATTAATATTTATCCAACAGCAAACATTTTTTGCACTTCACTAAATGACCCGCTGGCACAGCAGGATTCAGTGACTTTCTTGGATATCCGTCAGCGCCCTATTGCAGTGCTGAACAGTAAGCTGCCGGTAGATTGGCCGCTGCAGATCCGCTTATGCACCAACACTAGCTCCCTTATTAGGGAAGCGGTGTCCAAAGGCATACTATGTGCATTACTTCCACAGGATTTTGTGAGGGACTGGGATGATGTTGCAGTACTGCCGTTTAATCCGCCACAAAACTTTGCAGTAAAAGCCGTTTGGAATAAAAATCTTCCACATTCTTCAGCTCTGCAGGAATTTGTTGATTTTCTTTTGGAGTACTTCGCCGCACAGGGGATCGTTTTGCCTGAGGAAAAGATCGAAGATGATGAAATATAACCCCAATAGAAGTAAGAGCATGGGGAGGGTCATGGGATAGGGATATCCTGTGGCCCTTTTAACCATATAAAATTTGTGCTTGTTATCGGAAAGTGACATGCGAAATGGGGTGTGCTGAGATATTGCAGAAAGTTGACAAAAGTAGTATAATACTATATCGGCAAATAATTCTCATGGAAAGAAGATGCTTTTATGACTAAAATTGATATTTTCTCCGGTTTTCTGGGTGCAGGCAAGACGACTCTCATTAAGAAGCTGATTGCGGAAGCCTATACCGGTGAGCAGCTCGTCCTCATTGAAAATGAGTTTGGTGAAATCGGCATTGACGGCGGCTTTTTGCAGGAGGCGGGCATCAACATTACCGAGATGAACAGCGGCTGCATCTGCTGCAGTCTGGTGGGCGATTTCGGCAAGGCGCTGCGGCAGGTGATGGATACCTATCACCCCGACCGTATCCTCATTGAACCCTCTGGTGTGGGCAAACTCAGCGATGTCATCCGGGCGGTGCAGAACCTAGAGATGCACGATGTGGTGCTGAACGGTTTTACCACCGTGGTGGATGCCACCAAGGCCAAGATGTATATGAGAAACTTCGGTGAGTTCTTCAATAACCAGGTGGAGCATGCCAGCGCCATTATTTTGAGCCGTACGGCCGGGATGAGCCAGGAAAAGCTGGATGCCTGTGTGGCCCTGCTGCGGGAGAAGAACCCCACCGCCACCATTGTGACGACCCCTTGGGACGAACTGGACGGCAAGCAGCTGCTGGCGGCCATGGAACGCCGGGATACCCTGGCGGCTGCTCTGGAGGAGCTGGCCGAGGAGCAGGAGCACGAGCACCATCATCATGACGACGATGAGTGTGGCTGCGGCTGCCACGACCATGACCATGACCACGAGCATGAGCATCACCACCATCACGACGAGGATGACGATGAGTGTGGCTGCGGCTGCCACGACCATGACCATGACCACGAGCATGAGCATCACCACCATGCCGATGAGGTATTTACCAGCTGGGGTAAAGAGACCGCCCACCCCTACGGGAAGCAGGAGCTGGCTGCCGCGCTGGAAGCCCTGGATACCGGCGATTACGGCCAGGTGCTGCGGGCCAAGGGCATTGTAGCCGGTACGGACGGCAAGTGGCTGCACTTTGACTATGTTCCCGGTGAGGTGGAGATCCGTAATGGCGCTGCTGGTGTCACCGGCCGTCTGTGCGTCATCGGCGCCGAGCTGAAGGAGGACGCCTTGACTTCGCTGTTCCACCTGAACTGAAAAACGGAGGACTGACGAATGACAAAAGCTGTTGAGATCCCGGTTTACCTGTTTACCGGCTTTCTGGAGGGGGGAAAGACCCGCTTTATCCGGGAAACGCTGGAGGATAAGAAATTCAATGCCGGGGAGCACACCCTGCTGGTGCTGTGCGAGGAGGGCGAGGAGGAATACGATCTTTCTCACCCGCTGATGAAGAATGTGCATATCCTGCCCATCGAAAGCGAGGAGGAGCTGACCACCGCCAAACTGGGCGAGTGGCAGAAGATCCACCGGGTGGACCGGGTAGTGATAGAATATAACGGCATGTGGCAGCTGCAGCGCCTGTACGAGCAGATGCCCCAGGGCTGGATGATCTACCAGGAAGTGATGATAGCGGATTACAATACCTTCCTGAGTTACAACACCAATATGCGCAGCCTGATGGTGGATAAGCTGACCAGCTGCGAAATGGTGCTGCTGAACCGGGCCCCGGTGGGTGCCGATAAAATGGAGATCCACAAGGTGGTGCGGGGCGTGAGCCGCCGAACCGAGATCGGGTATGACTATGTGGATGGCAACTTTGACTATGATGAGATAGAGGACCCGCTGCCCTTTGATATCGAGGCCCCTATCATCGAGATCGCTGATGCGGACTTTGCGGTGTGGTACCGTGACCTGACTGAGGAGATGGAAAAGTACCAGGGCAAGACGGTGCGCTTTAAGGGGCGTGTGGTGACCAAGCACCGCAGCCTGAAAAACTGCTTTGTATGCGGACGCCATGTGATGACCTGCTGCGTGGAGGATATCACCTTTATGGGGCTGGCCTGCACGGGATATAGCCCTGAAAAGCTGGAAAACGGCGGCTGGTACACGGTGACCGCCAATGTGAATATCCAGTATAGTACCGTGTACGGTAAGCGCGGCCCGGTGCTGGCAGTGACAGCCTGCATCCCGGCTGAGGAGCCGGAGCAGGAGGTTGCCACCTTCTATTAAGTCGAGTCTTAACGGAAAATTATCACAAATAGCGGAAGATGCCCGGAGAGATGCCACCCTCCGGGCTTTCTTTTTATTGGATAATATGGTATAATAAATAAAATATAAACCCAGCGACCCCGACCCCAAAGGAGGAACCCCATGAGCCAGAAAGAACATAGACAGCCCCCAGCCTTTATCCACAGCGCTCTGCGCGACCACAACAGCCTTGCCCTGCCCTCCGAGATTCGGCGGACCAGCGGTATTATTATCATGGGGCGGCGCATCAAGTCGCTGATCTTTACCACCGATATTGCCATTATCCGCAACTGTAATGCCGATGCAGTGCTGGCGGTGTATCCCTTTACCCCGCAGCAGGTCATTATGGATGCGATTATTTCGGCCTCCTCCATCCCGGTGGTGTGCGGGGTGGGCGGCGGTGTGACCGACGGCCTGCGCAGTGTGCTGCTGGCCAAGGATGCCGAAGCCCAGGGAGCCTTTGGTGTGGTGGTGAATGCCCCCATGCGCAACCAGACAGTGGAAAATATGAAAAAGGTCATTGATATTCCCATTATTGCCACCGTGACCAGTGAGAATTATGATATCGAGGCACGACTGGCGGCCGGGGCTTCGGTACTCAATGTTTCCGCGGCGGAGCGCACGGCCGAGGTGGTGAAAAAGATTCGGGAGAAATTCCCCAAGGTGCCCATCATCGCTACCGGCGGCCCCACCGAAGAATCTATCCTGCGGACGATAGAGGCCGGCGCCAATGCCATCAGCTATACGCCGCCTTCCACCAAGGAGCTGTTTAGGGTCATTATGACCGGCTACCGGGAAAATGACACTGCCAAGGTGGAGCCGCTGGAGGAAGAGGATCTGTTGGAGCTGATGTAAAACAAACCGCGAAAGTGGGGAGGAGAAGAAACATGAGAAAACTGCTGAAAGCACTTTTGATTCTGCTGGCGGTGCTGCTGGCAGCGGTCATTATCTATGTGGGATATGTGATGCTGAGCTATGACCGCATCCCCGATAATCAGGAGCTAGAGATCCAAAACCCGCAGGAGACCGACCTGGCGGTGCGGCTGGGCGAGGAATATGCCATCGTGACGCAGAATATCGGCTTTGGCGCCTACACCGATGATTTCACCTTCTTTATGGATGGTGGGGTGGAATCCTGGGCAAAAAGCCCCGAAAGTGTGATCGAATGCATCAATGCGGCAGCAGAGGAGGTTTCCTCCTTGGAGCCGGATTTTATCCTGTTCCAGGAGGTGGATTTTGACTCCACCCGCAGCTACCACATCGATGAGCAGGAGATCCTGCGGGCGGCTTTCCCGCAGATGGCGGAGGTGGATGCCGTCAATTACCATTCAGCGTTCCTCATGTATCCGCTGACACAGCCGCATGGCAGTTCCAACAGCAGCATGGTGACCTTCAGCAATGTGGGCATTACTGCGGCGCTGCGGCGCAGCCTGCCCATTTCCACCGGCTTTTCCAAGTTCCTTGACCTGGACCGGTGCTATACCATCAGCCGGGTGCCCACGGAAAACGGGAAGGAGCTTGTGCTCTTTAATGTGCACCTTTCGGCCTATGGCGGCAGCGATGAAATAAGGGCCGCGCAGATGAATATGCTGTTTGGCGATATGCTGGCCGAATACCAGAAGGGCAACTATGTGGTGTGCGGCGGCGATTTCAACCATGATTTTACCGGGAACTCCACCCAGGTGCTGAATGGCGGTGAGATGACCGACTTTGGCTGGGCGCAGCCCTTCCCCGCGGAGATGCTGCCAGAGGGACTGACCCGCTGTGATAACTATACCGACGGCAAGGTGGAGCCCACCTGCCGCAACTGCGATATCCCCTATGAGGAGGGGAACTTCACCATTATTGTGGATGGCTTCCTGGTAAGCGACAATGTGACGGTGACCTACCTGGAGAATGTGCAGACCGGGTTTACCTATTCCGACCACAACCCGGTGCTGATGCGCTTTACCCTGAACTGACGGAGGAACGAACGATGCCAACTGCGGCCCAATGGAAAAAAGCCCTGCAAAGCGGCGCCTGCGATGAGGCACTGCGCCGGCTGTATGTGAGCGATGACCCGCTGCCGCAACGGGAGCGCTGTTTGCGCCTGCTGGAGCAGTTTACCAGGCTGTATGGGGAAAGGGAAGAGGTGCGTATCTTTTCGGCACCGGGCCGCACCGAGCTGGGCGGCAACCACACCGACCACCAGCACGGCCGGGTGCTGGCTGCTGCTGTTACGCTGGACAAGCTGGCCATCGTATCTCCGCAAAAGGAGGGGCCGGTGGAGATAGGCAGCAAGAGCCATCCGCTGCCCCCGCTGGACTGGCGCGACCTGACCCATTACGAAAAGGAGCGGGGCCATTCCCCCTCCATGATAAGAGGTGTCTTTGCCGGGCTGCGGCAGCAGGGGTATGCGGCCGGCGGCTTTGCCGGTGTGACCGATTCCGTTGTTCCCACCGGTTCCGGGCTGTCCTCCTCGGCGGCTTTTGAGCTGCTGCTGGGGCAAATTCAGAATGCCCTGTATAATGATGGGGCCATTCTGCCAGTGGCACTGGCGCGCATAGGCCAGTATGCCGAAAATGAGTACTTTGGTAAGCCCTGCGGCCTGATGGACCAGACCGCTTCGGCGGTGGGCAGCGCGGTTGCCATTGATTTTCTTTGCCCGAAGGCCCCTATTGTGGAGCGCCTGCCCTGCGACTTTGCCCGCTGGGGTATGACGATGTATGTGGTGAATACCGGTGGGAGCCATGCCGACCTGACTGAGGATTACACGGCCATCCCGCGGGAGATGAGAGCGGTGGCAGCGCAGTTTGGCTGCCGGGTGCTGCGGGAGGTAGATCCGGCGGAATTTTACGCGGGGCTGCCCGGCCTGCGCGGCAAGGTGAGCGACCGAGCAATTTTGCGGGCGATGCATTTCTTTGAGGAAAACGAGCGGGTGCCCCGGCTGGCGGCAGCTCTGCGGGAACCCACTGCGGAGCATTACCTGGAGGAGATGCTGGCCAGTGGGGAATCCTCGATGGAGAAGCTGCAGAACATCTACCCAGCTGACCCGAATGAACGAGGGTTGGCACTGGCACTTTCGCTATGCCGGCGGGAATTGACCGGCTGCGGCGGCTGGCGGGTACACGGCGGTGGCTTTGCCGGGACGATACAGGCCCTAGTGCCGCAGGAGCGGGAGAAACGCTTCCTGCGAGTGATGCGGGAGGCTTTTGGTGAAAGAAGCTGCACTGCGCTTACCATTCGTCCAGCGGGAGCATACGAGCTGGTCTTTCCTGAATAAAAAGAATAAAAGGCGCTCCAAAGCGGGGGGAGAGCTGGCGGTGATCAATCGCCAGCAGGACCGTCAGAGGGGCGCCTGTATCCTGTTGAAAGACAAAACTTGCAAGATGCTGATATCTGTGCTATAATGCGCCACTGTCCGTTGGTACACGAATCATATGATTTGGCAGAGAGGACAGCCGGAAATCTGAAAAAAGAATTTGGAGAGTAGAGTAAAATGAACGCAGAGAGAAGAAATGGCGCGCAGGAGCCCATCCGGCTTTCCGACCATTTCAGCTACGGTCGGCTGATCCGTTTTACCATGCCGACCATCATTATGATGATCTTCACATCCATCTACGGCGTAGTGGATGGTCTGTTTGTTTCCAATGTAGTGGGCAAGACAGAATTTGCGGCGCTCAATTTTGTGTTCCCGTTTATCATGGTGCTGGGCGGGGCCGGATTTATGATAGGGACCGGCGGTACGGCGCTGGTGGCGCAGCAGCTGGGCCAGGGGAATAAGCAAAAGGCTAACCATACCTTCACCAGCATGGTAAGCTTCACCATTTTGCTGGGTGTGATCCTTACGGTGATCGGTATTGCGGTTATCCGCCCGGTGTGTGTGCTGCTGGGGGCTACCCCGGAGATGATAGAGGGCTGTGTGGTGTATGGGCGTGTTACCATTGCCTTCACCGCTGCCTTTATGCTGCAAAATGTTTTCCAGAGCTTTTTGGCGGCGGCGGAAAAACCAAAGCTGGGGCTTTTTGTCACCGTGGCAGCCGGGCTGACCAATGCCGTGCTGGATGCCGTGTTTATCGCGGGCTTCCGGTGGGGGCTGGCAGGTGCGGCGCTGGCGACCGGTCTTGGACAGGTGGTGGGCGGTGTGCTGCCGCTTATCTACTTCCTGCGGCCGAACGACAGTCTGCTGCAGTTGGAGAAAAAGCCATCGCTGGAGATAAAGCCGATCCTGAAGGCGTGCGGCAACGGCTCCTCCGAGATGATGTCCAATATTGCCACCTCGCTGGTGAGTATGCTGTATAATTTCCAGCTGCTCAAGTACATCGGGGAGGATGGTGTTTCGGCCTATGGTGTGCTGATGTATGTGCAGTTTATCTTTATTGCCATTTCCATCGGATATTCCATCGGTGTATCGCCCATTGTAAGCTACCACTACGGCGCGCAGGACTACACCGAGCTGAAAAATCTTCTGCGCAAAAGCGTGACGCTGGCCCTTACGGTGGGTGTGGCACTGATGGCGCTGGCCATCGCGGCCGCGGGCCCCTTTGCTTATGTGTTTGTCGGATTTGATGAGAGCCTGTTTGCCTTGACCAAGCATGCGTTCCAGTTGTTTGCGTTTTCCTTCCTGCTGGCGGGCTTTAATATCTTCTGTTCCGGCTTCTTTACAGCGCTGGGCAATGGCGCTGTTTCGGCGCTCATTTCCTTTTTGCGCGTGCTGGTGTTCCAGGCATCCTCGGTTATCATTCTTCCGCTGTTTTTAGATATCGATGGTATTTGGTGGGCTATTACCGTTTCTGAGATGATGGCGGCAATCATTTCGGCGGTCTTTCTGCTGGCAAAGCGGCAGCGGTACCATTACTAAAGAACCCGACCGAAAATGTTTCACATGAAACATTTGTTCTTTTTTTGAGGCGGATAATTAACCATAAGAAAAACTCCGGAATCGGCAGGATCCCGGAGTTTTTATATAGGGAAGAAAAGAAGAAAGAAGATGGCTTAGTGATTTTTCTTCAGGCGCTTATCCAGCTTGACCGAAAGGTGGGTGCCGATACTTTGGAACACCTGCACGATAACGATGAGCAGGATAACAGCCAGCAGCATGACCAGATACTTGTAGCGGTAATAGCCGTAGTTAATGGCAATCTTGCCCAGCCCGCCGCCGCCCACGATACCACTCATGGCAGTGTAGCCCAAGATGGTGGTGATGGCGATGGTGGCATTGGAGATGAGGGAGGGCATCGCCTCCGGGATCATGACCTTAACGATGGTCTGCATAGGGGAAGCGCCCATGCTGCGGGACATTTCGATGATATTGGGATTGAGCTCCCGCAGGCTGCTTTCCACTAGGCGGGCCACAAAGGGAAAGGCTGCCACGACAAGCGGTACGATGGAAGCCACGGTACCTACGGCAGTGCCCACAACGGCCCGGGTGAAGGGAAACAGTAGAATCATAAGGATAAGGAAAGGGACAGAACGCAGCAGATTGATGATGACATTGATGGTTTTCATCAACCAACCAGGCAGGGGGGCCAGGCCGCCCTTTTCGCCCACGACCAGGATGACACCCAGCGGCAGACCGATGACCATGGCAAAGAACATGGCCGCAATGGTGACATACAGCGTCTCCCAGAAGGCCAGCAGGAACTGCCCCTGAACAATGGAGAGTGTTTCCTGCAGTACCTCAGCGGAAAAGAGATTATTCAGCATACTGGGTCACCTCCTGAGCGGTAATGTCGCCATCCTGTGTAAGATAGGTAATGGCACGAGCCAGATCGTCATTTTTATTCTCAATGGAGAGCAGCATGGAGCCGTAGGTGCGGCCCTCGATGCTGCGGGTGGAAGCATAGGCAATGTTGGCTTCCACGCTGATCTCGGTGGCCATGCGGGCAATGATGGGCTTGCCGGTGGCATCAGCCCCATTGAATACCACACGAATAAGCCGGGAACCGGGCAGGGAGCACAGCAGGCTTTCCGGGTTACCCTCCGGGAAGACCAGCCGGCGGGCGGCTTCCGACTTGGGGTGGGAGAACACTGCACTAACTTCGCCCTGCTCCACCACCTGGCCTTCCTCCAGGATGGCCACATGACGGCAGGTGGATTCTACAACACTCATCTGATGGGTGATGATAATGACAGTGATGCCAAGCTTCTGGTTGATCTCCCGGATCAGCTCCAGAATGGCATTGGTGGTCTTGGGATCGAGAGCACTGGTGGCTTCATCGCACAGCAGCACCTTGGGATTGGTGGCCAGGGCCCGGGCAATGGCCACACGCTGCTGTTGGCCGCCGGAAAGCTGGGCCGGGTAGGCCAGGGCTTTATCGCCCAGGCCCACCAGTTCCAGCAGGGACTGCGCCTTTTTGGTGGCTTCGGCCTTTTTTACGCCGGCCAGTTCTAGCGGAAAGCAAACATTGCGCAGGCAGTTTTTCTGCATTAGCAGGTTGAAGCCCTGAAAGATCATGGTGATGCTTTGGCGCTCGGCTCGCAGCTCTTTTTCGGCCATTTTGGTCAGGTCCTTGCCATCAATGACCACGCTGCCGGCGGTAGGGCGTTCCAGCATATTGATGCAGCGCACCAGGGTGCTTTTGCCGGCGCCGCTCATGCCGATGATTCCAAAGACATCGCCATCCGGGATGGAAAGGGAAACATCTCTGAGGGCCTCCACACGTCGGCAGCGTCAGATGTGTATAAGAGACAGCCACACTGCCATCCGTAAGGGAATAGGTCTTACACAGATTTTTGATCTCGATCATACTTTTTCAAATCCCCAGTTCGTTTCAATTATTTGAGGGCATCCAGAGTGGACTGCTTGCCGCCGTAGAGGCCGAGGGGCTCCACATGGACGGAAAGAACGGAAACGATGTGGGTACCGTTTTCGGCGTTGAAGTCATCGAGGTAGGGGGTGTGCTGGAAGTAGTTGGCCAGAACAGTGCCATCCTCTACAACATTATTGGGGATAACATAGTCGCTGTACTCCTGGATATCCAGGGTGATGTCCTTGGCGGCCAGGATTTCCTTGGCAATGGCCAGGATCTCAGCGTGGGGAGTGGGAGAAGCGGCAACGGAGATGGTCTGACCGGCCAGAGCGGTGTAATCGAGGTCGGCATCATAGCCATCGCCAGGGTTTTCTACAACGGAGACAACGGAGCCATCATACTTTTCGGTGATGTAATCGGCAACCTGCTTGCTGGAGAGGGCGGCGATGAGGGCCTTGACGAGGGGCTCATTCTCATTGCCTTCCTTTACCGCCAAAATGTTGGCATAGGCGGAGGAGGAGCCTTCCAGTGCCAGGGCATCCTTGGTGGGATTGAGACCGGCGGAGATGGCGTAGTTGGAATTGATGACAGCATAGTCAACATCGGGCAGCAGGTTGGGCAGCTGGGCAGCCTCTACTTCGCTGAACTCAATGTTCTTGGGATTTTCTACGATATCCAGGATGGTGGCGGTGATGCCGGCGCCGTCCTTCAGCTTGATGTAGCCCTGATCCTGCAGCAGCAGCAGCGCGCGGGCTTCATTGGTGGTATCATTCGGAATAGCAATCTTGAGCTTGGTTTCGGTGGTGGCATTATTGCCGCAGGCGGCCAGAGGCAGCAGCAGGCAAACAACGAGCAGAGCGGCCAGAACAGCTTTCAGAGTCTTTTTCATGGTAAATGTCCTTTCTTTTATCTTACAAGATGTGTGGTTGTGGGTGAACAGGCTCTGCGCGGGTCACATTCGGCCCAGCAGGTGGTTTGCCCTTACCAGATCTTCGTAATACAGGTTCATGGGTGAGGTTCCTTTCACTAAAGATATGGGTAAAACAAAAACCGGGTGACTTTCCGATGAAGTCTCCCGGTTAAAAACAAATGATGGCCGCGCCCATGGATGGCGCGATGTTTTTAATCTGTGATGATGGAGCTATCGGAAAAAGTTGCATCGGAAAAAGTGCGCATACCGCACATGCGCATCATCATAGCCATCATCATAAAGCAGTTCTTTTTCATTGCAGCTTTCTCCTTTCCTCCGTAGTCACAGCGTTGCTATCGCTTTAATGAGCTAATATTATCACCAGGCAGGGGGAAGTGTCAATAGTTTTTTTGCAACAATCGATGCAAATGAGGGAGAGAAAACTGGCAAATATGACAAGAAATGCAGAATAAGCAGGTTGCTCTGGCGGCGAGAGTTTTGCAAAGCAACTAGAATGCGATATACTATGGGGGACAAAAAGGGGGAGAATGCTATGACAGAAGAAACCATGCTGATGTTGGTACCGGTGGCCGCTCTTGCCATTTTTGCGGTGGCGCTTTTATTTGCGGTGGGTTTTAGCAAAGGCGGTAAAGTGCTGGGAAAGCACAATAAAACGCTGCAAAAGATGATGGAAGAAGAGGAATGCTCCGCGGAAAAGGAGGATAGTACTTCACCTGGGACCCAAGAGGATAAATAAAGGGAAAGCCATAGCGGGTTTTTCCTTCGCGTTAAATTAGGACCGTGATTGGCGATTTGAGGAAGGCAAGTGTTCCCCGTTGCTCCAAAAGAAAAACCGCCCATGGAGGGGAACACAAACCAGCGGCAACGCAAGGAAAGGGATGTGTGAAGGGAAAACCATAGCGGGTTTTCCCTTCGCG
>ERZ1026780.2282-NODE-2282-length-11346-cov-4.128864_pt1 | contig 11346 bp, 4 predicted proteins | sample MGYA00380126_ERZ1026780 | MGnify/ENA primary metagenome ERZ1026780 (study PRJEB33269, sample SAMEA4719762) | human gut metagenome | biome: human-associated habitat; feature: organic feature; material: feces | place: Cameroon | collected 2013-10 ... | reverse complement strand
GCGAGAGCTGCTTGTCCGGCGAATCCTCCTCCTTCAGCAGGGCCCCTGCGGCGGGGAGGGTGCGGGTCCGGTAGCGGGCGGGGTTTTCAATGCCGGAGCCCTCCGCCAAAACGGCCCGGAGGACCTGCTGGTTCTTCTTCAGCGTCATCACCGCAACGCCCTGGGTGGCGCGGGTAGTCTTGGCCTGCAGCAGAGCGGTATTGACGAACAGCGCCCGGGACTGGGTATAAAGCGCCAGCTCCACATCGGGCAGGGCATGGAAGGCCGCCACCAGCGGCGACTTGTCGCAGTAGGCCCCCGTGAGCTTGCGGCGGTTGGACTTGGTGGCAAAGGCAGAAAGCTCCACCTTGGCCAGCTTGCCGTTTTCAAAGACGCAGATCAGATTGCCGGAATAATCCCCCGGCAGAAGGGCGAAGACCGGGGCCTCTCCCTCGTCCATGCCCAGCTTCTGGGGCAGATAATCGCCCAAGGCGCTGGCCCGCGTATCTTCGAACTCATACAGGCGGACCTTATAAGCCTGCGCCCGGTTGGTCAGCAGGATCAGCTCCGCCTTGTTAGAGGTCTCCATGCTCTGGCGCAGGCCGTCGCCCTCCTTATATTTCTGTTCGCTGCTCACCCGCAGCGACTGCGGCACGATTTTTTTGAAATAGCCCTCCCGGGAAAGGAAGACGGTAACGGGATAATCCTCGATCTGCTGGCTCTCGTCATATTGCTCCACCTGATCTGCATAGACGATGCCCGTATGCCGCTTGGTGGGATATTTGCGGATGACCTGCTCCAGCTCGGAGATCAGCAGCTTTTGCAGCTTGCGGCGGCTCTCCAGAAGCTCCTCCAGCCGGTCGATCTCCTGCTCCAGCGCATCGGTCTCCTGCAGGCGCTTGAGAATATGCTCTTTATTGATGTTGCGCAGCTTGATCTCCGCAATAAAATCCGCCTGCTGCTCGTCGATGCCAAAGCCGATCATCAGATTGGGGATGACCTCCGCGTCCTCCTCCGTATCCCGGATAATGGCGATGGCCTTGTCGATGTCCAGCAGGATCTTTTTCAAGCCCCGCAGCAGATGCAGCCGGGCTTTTTTCTTCTGCAGGTCGTAATAGACCTTCCGGCGGATACACTCCGTGCGCCAGGCAGTCCATTCGTCCAGGATCTCGCCCACACCCATCACCCGGGGCATGCCGCCGATGAGGATATTGAAATTGCAGGAAAAGCCATCCTGCAGAGGGGTGAGCTTGAGCAGCTTGGCCATAAGCTTGTCCGGGTCGGTGCCCCGCTTCAGGTCGATGGTGAGCTTCAAGCCGTTTTTATCTGTCTCGTCCCGCAGGTCGGAGATCTCCCGGACCCTGCCGCTCTTGATCAGGTCGGCGATCTTGTCGATAATGGCCTCCACCGTGGTGGTGTAGGGGATCTCTGTCACCTCGATCAGGTTGCCCGTCTTGAAGTATTCCCATTTACACCGCACCTGAAAGGAGCCCCGGCCAGTGCGATAGATCTCCTCCAGCTGGGCCCGGTCATAGATCAGCTGGCCACCGGTGGGAAAATCCGGCGCCAGCAGCGTGCTCAGCAGGTCATGCTCCGGATTTTTGATGCGCTCAATGGCCGTGCGGCAAACCTCGTTCAGGTCGAAGCCGCAGGTCTGGCAGGCCATACCCACGGCGATGCCAAGATTGGGGTTTACCAAAATATTGGGAAAGGTCGTGGGCAGCAGGACAGGCTCCTGCATGGTGCCGTCGTAATTGTCCACGAAATCCACTGCGTCATTGTCCATATCGGAAAACAGCTCGGCGCAGAACTTGTCCAGCCTGACCTCCGTATACCGGGGGGCGGCGCAGGCCATATCCCGGGAATAGACCTTGCCGAAGTTGCCCTTGGAATCCACGAAGGGCATCAGCAGCGAGCCATTGCCCCGGCTGAGCCGCACCAGCGTGTCATAAATGGCAGCGTCGCCGTGGGGATTGAGCTTCATGGTCTGTCCCACCACATTGGCCGACTTGGTCCTGGGCCCGGTGAGCAGACCCATTTTATACATGGTATAGAGCAGCTTCCGGTGGGAGGGCTTGAAGCCGTCGATCTCCGGCAGGGCCCGGGAGACGATGACGCTCATGGCGTAGGGCATATAGTTGCTCTCCAGCGTTACCGGGATCTCCTGCTCCATATAGTGCTTTTCGTTCATCAAAACCGCCCCTCCTTTCAGGAAATATCCGCCAGATCCAGATATTTCGCACCGTTTTCCGCGATATAATCCTTCCGGCCCGCCAGATTGTCGCCCAGCAGGATGTCAAACATCCGGGCGGTCTCCTCCGCCTGCCCGGGCATGACCTTGATGAGCCGCCGGGTCTCCGGGTTCATGGTAGTCTCCCACATCATCTCCGGCTCGTTTTCACCCAAGCCCTTGGAGCGCATGATGGTGAGCTTTTTTCCTGCCAGCTTCTGGACCAGCGCGTCCTTTTCCTTGTCGTTATAGGCAAAATAGGGTGTTTCCCGGCCCTTACAGGTGATCTCATACAGGGGGGATTCCGCGATATAGACATAGCCCCGGTCGATGAGGGTGGGCGTCAGCCGGTAAAGCATGGCCAGGATCAGCGTGCGGATCTGATAGCCGTCCTCGTCGGCATCGGTGCAGATGATGATCTTGTTCCAGCGCAGAGCGGAAAGATCAAAGGAATTGATGTCCTTGACCCGGCTCTTGACCTCCACGCCGCAGCCCAGCACCCGCAGCAAATCAGTGATGATCTCGCTTTTGAAGATCCGGTCATATTCCACCTTCAGGCAGTTGAGGATCTTGCCGCGGACGGGCATGATGGCCTGATATTCCGCATCTCGCCCCTGCTTGACAGAGCCCAGTGCAGAATCGCCCTCCACGATATAAAGCTCCCGCCGGGCGGGATCCTTGGTGCGGCAGTCCACGAACTTCTGGACGCGGTTGGTGATGTCCAGCGTTCCAGAAAGCTTTTTCTTCAGGCTCAGGCGGGTGCGCTCCGACTGCTCTCTGGCCCGCTTGTTCACCAGGACCTGATCGGCGATCCGGTCGGCCTCCTGCCGGTTTTCCGTGAAATAGACCTCCAGCGAGGAGCGGAGGAACTCCGTCATCATCTCCTGAATGAACCGGTTGGTGATGGCCTTTTTCGTCTGGTTCTCGTAGGAGGTATAGGTGGAAAAGCCGTTGGTCACCAGGATCAGGCTGTCGGAAATATCGTTCCAGCTCACCTTGCTCTCGTTTTTCTGATATTTATTGGTTTTTTTCAGATAAGCATCTATCGCAGAAACAAAGGCGGAGCGGGCCGCCTTGTCCGGGGCGCCGCCGTGCTCCAGGAAGGAGGAATTGTGGTAATATTCGATCAGCGGCGCGGCGTTGGAAAAGCAGAAGGCCGCCTCCACCTTCACCCGGTATTCCGGCTTGTCCGGCCGGTCGCGGCCGGTGCGCTCGGTCTTGAAATACTGGGGCGCGGTGAGGGCCGTCTCCCCTGCCAGCTCCGCCACATAATCCCGGATGCCGTTTTCATAGAGGAACTCATAGGTCTCAAATCGATCCGGCCCGGTCTCGTCCTTCAGAATGAACCGCAGGCCCGCGTTGACCACGGCCTGCCGCTTCAGCGTCTCCTGATAAAAGGCCAGAGGAATGTCGATGTCGGTAAACACCTGAATATCCGGCTTGAAATGCTGGATGGTGCCGGTCTTTTTCCCTGCGTAGGGCGTCTTGATCATGCCGTTTGGGGCGTCGGTGCGGTTTTCTCCCCGTTCAAAGTGCAGGCGGTATTCATAACCGTCCCGCCGGGAGATCACATCAAAAAACTCCGAGGAATACTGGGTGGCGCAGGCGCCCAGGCCGTTGAGGCCCAGCGAATATTCATAATTCTCGCCGCTGGCGTTGCTGTATTTGCCGCCGGCATAAAGCTCGCAGTAGATCAGCTCCCAGTTGTAGCGCTGCTCCTTTTCGTTATAATCCAGCGGCATGCCCCGGCCGAAGTCCTCCACCCGGATGGAATGATCCAGATAGCGGGTCACATGGATCTCGCTGCCATAGCCCTCCCGGGCTTCGTCGATGGAATTGGACAGTATCTCAAAAAAAGCATGCTCGCAGCCCTCCAGCCCGTCGGAGCCGAAGATGACCCCCGGGCGCTTGCGGACCCGGTCCGCCCCCTTCAGGGCGGAGATGCTTTCGTTGTCGTAGCGGTGCGCAGACTTCGCCATAAAGACCCTCCTGCTGTTTTCATGATTCGAACCCATATAGTTTATCCGAAAAAGCCGCCGCTGTCAAATCCCCCGGCGGCAGGGCAGATTTTCATTGAAAAGCCGGCGGGATCGTGGCATAATGGATTCAAAGCGTCCCGGGCGCTTCCGTGACGGTGATCACCAGCCGGCGCTCCTCCCATTGGAGCCTTGCCTGCCAGCTTCCGCCGGTATCGGGCAGCACCAGCCGCCAGAAAAGCGTCTCCTCCTGCCGGAGGGCGGAGCTGTGACGCAGCCAGCTGTCCTGCACCGGGACCGGCTCTCCCCCGCAGGGCTGCAGAGACACCTGCAGCACATCGCCGCTGCAGCGGACGGCGGCAGCGCACGGCCCGGAAAGCGCAAAGCTCAGCTGATGCCCCCCGGCCGTTTCCTGCCCAGTGACGGAGCGCACCTCCGCCCTCTGCTCCGGCCGCACCGCCGTCAGCGTAAAGGCGGAAAGCTCTACGGAGACCACCCCGTTCCGCTGGGTGCAAAACAGCACCGGACGGGTGACGCTGCTGCAGTTGTAGGGGGCCTCCGCCGGGATGCTGCCGGTATAGCCGCCCTGTCCGTCGCTGCGCAGCCGGGCCCAGCCACTGCCCCAGAAGGCCGTCACCTGGCTCCGGGCCGGGGCCGCATAGCGCAGCGCAGCCCGCGCGCCGGAAAGGACGGCGCAGTCGCCGTAGTCCCCCGCATAGACGGGCTTTGCCGCCGCAGGGACGGCGCCGGTCTCCTGAGAAAAGGCCTGACGGACGCCCTCCTCCGCCGGCTGGCCCAGCACCGATCCATAGCGGAACAGCACCGCGCCGCAGGCCACATCGGAAAGCCGGATGCGGCTCAGCTGCCGCAGCAGCTCGTCGCTGCCATACCAGAGAGAGCCTTCCTCCGCCTGGGCGGATTTATAGGCCGCAAGGCCGATATAGAGCTTCACCTGCGTATCCCGGGCGACGCCGCTCCACCAGTCCAGCATGGTCTGGTATTCCCCGGAGGCGGCCCCGATCTCCCAATAGATCTGGGGGATGATATAATCCACCAGCTCCTCCCGGACCCACCGGCGGGAATCGGCATAATGATCGTAGTAGGACTGCCCGCCCCGGGTCTCCGCCCCCAGCGGATCGTGGTCGGCTGTGGCCCAGATGCCTGCCGGCGAGACGCCGAACACCGCGCCGGGCCGCACCCGGTGGGTCAGCTCGCCCAGCGCGGCCACCAGCCCGGTCACCGATGCCCGGCGAAAATCGCCCACGCTCTCATAATCCCCACCATAGTTCCGGAAGGTCTCCTCATCGGCAAAGTCGCTGCCGGGGTAAAAATAATCGTCCAGATGCAGCCCGTCCACCGGATAGCGCTGCAGCAGCTCCTCCGCCACCGCCAGAAGCATCTGCTGCACCTCCGGCCGGCCGGGATCGTAATAAAGGCAGCCATCGGTGTGAAACACCACCCACTCCGTGCGCTGCCGGGCCGGATGCTCCGGGCAGAGCCGGGCAAAGGCCTGCTCCCGGCTCTCCGCCGCCTTGCGGGTGATCCGATAAGGGTTGATCCAGGCGTGGAGCTGCAGACCCGCCTCCCGGCACAGCTGCAGATAGCAGTCCAGCGGGTCAAAGCCCCCGTCGGCCGCCTGCCCCTGAACGCCGGAGAGCCACTGGCTCCAGGGCTCCGTCTCCGAGACATACAGCGCGTCGGCACAGGGCCGCACCTGCAGGAAGATGGCGTTCATGCCCCAGTCCTTTGCGTTTTTTACCACGGTCTCCGCCTCTGCCTGCAGGGCGGCGGCAGAAAGCCCCGGAGCGGAGGGCCAGTCCAGACCGTAGACTGTGCTCACCCAGACGCCCCGCAGCTCCAGCGAGGCTCCGTGGACGGGCAGCGTCAGCGCCCCCAGGGCGCACAGCAATGCAAACAGCAAACCGAGCTTGATCAGTTTTTTCATAAAACCTCCATAGAAAGAGAAAGGGGGAGACCCGCATGGGTCTGCACGACGGACACCGGCAGCGGCTGCTCCAGCGCTTTTTGCGGGAAGGGCTGGACGGCTTTGACGAGCACAATATTCTGGAGTTGCTGCTGTTTTATGCCATCCCGCGGAAGGATACCAACGAGCTGGCCCACCGGCTGATGGACGATTTCGGCAGTCTGGCCGGCGTTTTGGACGCCTCGGCGCAGGAGCTGCAGCAGGTGGAGGGCGTCGGGGAGAACACGGCGGCCTTTCTCAAGCTGCTGCCAGAGCTTACCCGGGTCTATTACAGCCAGAAGCAGCAGGATCTCTGCCTGGCTTCCACCGAGCAGGCGGGGCGCTTTTTGCTGCCCCGCTTCATCGGGCGGCAGGAGGAGACCGTTCTGCTCATCTGTCTGGACGGGAAGTGCCGGGTGCTCAGCTGCACGGTGCTCCACAAGGGCAGCCTTAATTCCTCCGAGGTGAATGTGCGCAAGCTGCTCACCGCCGCCCTGAAGCACAACGCGGCGGCGGTGATCCTGGCCCACAACCATCCCGGCGGCGTGGCCCTGCCCTCGCCGGAGGATCTTTCCACCACCGCCCGGATCAAGGCCGCGCTGGAAGCGGCGGACATCCGTCTGCTAGACCATATCATCGTGGCGGACCACGACTTCGTTTCGCTGGCAGACAGCGGCTATTGCTGACCCTCCGATCTTTTTTGCCAATTTCTCCTTCAGGCGGCGTTTTGCCGCCTGTTTTGCTTGCAATAGAACGAATGTTCTGCTATACTGGAGGGGTAGGACATTTCATCAGACAGGAGGCGCTTATGCCGGAATTTCGTTTGAAAAGCAGCTATCAGCCTGCCGGCGGACAGCCGGAGGCCATCGAGCAGCTGGTGCGGGGGGCCAGACTGGGCTTTCCGGAGCAGACCATGCTGGGCGTCACCGGCGCGGGCAAGACCTTTGTCATGGCCAATGTGATCCAGCAGCTCCAGCGGCCAACGCTGGTGCTCACCCACAACAAGACCCTGGCGGCCCAGCTCTGCTCGGAGTTCCGGGAGTTTTTCCCGGAAAACGCAGTGGAGTTTTTCGTTTCCTATTATGATTATTACCAGCCGGAGGCCTATATCCCCTCCACGGACACCTATATCGAGAAGGATTCCGATGTAAACGCGGAGCTGGACCGGCTGCGCCACAGCGCCACCTCCAGCCTGTTTGAGCGGCGGGATGTGATCATCGTGGCCAGCGTCTCCTGCATCTATTCTCTGGGCAACCCCATCGACTACGCCAATATGGTGATCTCTCTGCGGGTGGGGCAGGAGCGGGACCGGGACAAGCTCTGCGCCAAGCTGGTGGAGCTGCAGTATGAGCGCAACGACATCAATTTCGAGCGCAACCGCTTCCGCGTCCGGGGCGACACGCTGGAGATCCATCTGGCCTATACCGACGAATACGCCCTGCGCATCGAGTTTTTCGGCGACGAGATCGACCGCATCGCGGAGATCAACCCCGTCACCGGCGCGCCCCGGCGCTTCGTAGACCATGTGGCCATCTATCCTGCCTCCCATTATGTCACACCCCGGGACAAAATGGAAGAGGCCCTGGAGGATATCCGGACGGAAATGGAAGCCCGGGTCAAATATTTCGAGGAAAACAACAAGCTCATCGAGGCCCAGCGCATCCGCCAGCGGACGGAATATGACATGGAGATGCTCCGGGAGATCGGCTTCTGCTCCGGCATCGAAAACTACAGCAGGGTCATGTCCCGCCGGGCGCCGGGCAGCGCGCCCTATACGCTGCTGGACTATTTCCCCAAGGATTATCTCATGTTCATCGACGAATCCCATGTGATGCTGCCCCAGCTGCGGGCCATGTACCATGGTGACCGGGCCAGGAAGGAGATGCTGGTGAACTACGGCTTCCGCCTGCCCTCCGCCTTTGACAACCGGCCGCTGAGCTTCGAGGAGTTTCAGCAGCGGGTCGGTCAGGTGGTTTATGTCTCCGCCACCCCCGGCGAATATGAGCGCTCCCGCTCCAGCCAGATCGTGGAGCAGATCATCCGCCCCACCGGCCTTCTGGATCCGGAGGTGGAGGTCCGCCCGGCGGAGGGGCAGATCGACGATCTCATCGCGGAGATCAAGGCCCGGGAGGCGAAAAACCAGCGGGTCCTGGTGACGACGCTCACCAAGCGCATGGCGGAGGATCTGACGGATTATCTCACCCAGCAGAATATCAAGGTGAAATATATGCATCATGATATCGACACCATCCAGCGCATGACGCTGCTGCGGGATCTGCGGCTGGGCGAGTTTCAGGTGCTGGTGGGCATCAATCTGCTGCGGGAGGGGCTGGATCTGCCGGAGGTCTCTCTGGTGGCGGTTTTAGACGCCGACAAGGAGGGCTTTCTCCGCTCAGAGACCGCGCTGATCCAGACCATCGGCCGGGCCGCCCGCAACGCGGAGGGCAAGGTCATCCTCTATGGCGAGACTGTTACGCCCTCCATGCAGGCGGCCATAGACGAGACCAACCGCCGCCGGGCCGTTCAGTCTGCCTTTAACCGGGAGCATGGCATCACGCCCAAGACCATTTACAAAAGCGTCCGGGATATCATCGAGATTTCTCATGATGCCTCCGCCAAGCTGCCGCAGGCCAGCCGCAAAAAGCTGAGCCTTTCCGCCATGGAGGAGGAGATCCGCCGTCTGGAGCGCCAGATGAAGGAGGCCTCCAAAATGCTGGAGTTTGAATATGCCGCCGTCCTGCGGGACCAGATCCGGGATCTGCGGCGGCAGCAGGAGGAAGCGCAGAAAACCAAAAAAGACCGGTAAACTGAATCGAGGAAACAATTTATGCAGGATTCCATCATCATCAAGGGCGCCCGCGCCCACAATCTGAAAAATGTGGATGTGACCATCCCCCGCAACAAGCTGACGGTGATCACCGGCATCTCCGGCTCCGGCAAGAGCAGCCTTGCCTTCGACACCATCTATGCCGAGGGCCAGCGGCGGTATGTGGAGTCGCTCTCCAGCTACGCCCGGATGTTTCTCGGCCAGATGGAGAAGCCGGATGTGGACTCCATCGAGGGTCTCTCCCCCGCCATCTCCATCGACCAGAAGACCACCTCCAAAAACCCCCGCTCCACCGTGGGCACCGTCACAGAGATCTATGATTATCTCCGCCTGCTTTGGGCGCGGATCGGCGTTCCCCACTGTCCAAAGTGCGGCAAGGAGATCCGCCAGCAGACGGTGGATCAGATCATCGACCAGCTGATGGCCCTGCCCCAGGGCTCCCGCATCTCCATTCTCGCGCCGATGATCCGGGGGCGGAAGGGCGAATATCAGAAGGTCTTTGAAGACGCCCGCCGGGGCGGCTTTTCCCGCGTCCGGGCCGACGGCAGCCTTTATGACCTGAACGAGGAGATCAAGCTGGACAAAAACAAAAAACACCACATCGAGATCGTGGTGGACCGGCTGGTGATCAAGCCGGAGATCGTCCAGCGGCTCACAGACTCGGTGGAGACCGCCACGCATCTTTCCGGCGGACTGGTCATCGCTGACCGGATGGGCGAGGGTGATCTGATCTTTTCTCAGAACTATGCCTGTCCGGACTGCGGCATCTCCATAGAGGAGCTGACGCCCCGGATGTTTTCCTTCAACAACCCCTATGGGGCCTGTCCCGAATGCGACGGGCTGGGCGTAAAGATGGAGATCGACCCCCTGCGCATCGTACCCAACGGGCGGCTCTCGCTGAATCAGGGGGCGCTGCAGGCCTCCGGCTTTATGACGCTGGACGAAAAAAGCATTTCCCGAACCTATCTCCGGGCCATGAGCGAAAAATACGGCTTTTCGCTGGACACGCCCTGGGATGACCTGGATCCCGCCGCAAGACAGAAAATTCTCTATGGCACCGGCGGCGACAAGCTGGAGGTGCGCTTTTCCTGGGAGGGCGGCAAGCTGCAGCCCCGCCCCTTTGAGGGGATCATCCCCAATCTGCAGCGCCGCTACCGGGAAAGCTCCAGCCAGGCCCAGAAGGACGAGATCGAGAGCTGCATGAGCGCCACCCCCTGCGCCTGCTGCCATGGGAAGCGGCTGAAGAAGGAGGTCCTTGCCGTCACCGTGGGCGGCGAGAGCATCGCCGATTTCACCGGCCGATCCGTCACCCGGGCGCTGGATTTTGTCAGCAGCCTTTCCCTCTCCCCCCGGGAGCACCAGATCGCCGACCTGATTCTCAAGGAGATCCGCTCCCGGCTGCAGTTTCTGCAGAATGTGGGTCTGGAATATCTGACCCTTTCCCGCTCTGCGGGGACGCTCTCCGGCGGCGAGAGCCAGCGCATCCGCCTGGCCACCCAGATCGGCTCCTCGCTGATGGGCGTTTTGTATGTATTGGACGAGCCCTCCATTGGCCTGCACCAGCGGGACAACGACAAGCTGCTGGCCACGCTGCAGCGGCTGCGGGATCTGGGCAATACGCTGATCGTGGTGGAGCACGACGAGGACACCATGCTTGCCGCCGACCATATCATCGATGTGGGCCCCGGGGCCGGCGTCAACGGCGGCCGGATCATCGCCGCCGGCACGGCAGAGGAGATCATGCGGTGTTCCGCCTCTCTCACGGGGCAATATCTCTCCGGGGCAAAGCGCATTCCCCTGCCGGAGCATCGCCGGCAGGGCAGCGGCCAGCGGCTCACCGTCCGCGGCGCGGCGGAAAACAATCTGCGGCATATCGACGCCTCCATCCCCCTGGGGACCTTCACCTGCGTCACCGGCGTTTCCGGCAGCGGCAAGAGCAGCCTGATCAACGAGATCCTTTATAAGGCGCTGGCCGCCCAGCTCAACGGCGCCCGGACCCGTCCGGGCAGACACGACGGCATTGACGGTCTTTCCCATCTGGACAAGGTCATCAGCATCGATCAGAGCCCCATCGGGCGAACGCCCCGCTCCAACCCCGCCACCTATACCGGCCTCTTTGGCGATATCCGGGAGCTTTTTGCCCAGACGCAGGATGCCAAGGCCCGGGGCTATGGCCCGGGACGCTTTTCCTTCAATGTGCGCGGCGGCCGCTGCGAGGCCTGTCAGGGCGACGGCCTGATCAAGATCGAGATGCACTTTCTGCCGGACATCTATGTGCCCTGCGAGGTCTGCAAGGGAAAGCGCTACAACCGGGAAACGCTGGAGGTCCGCTACAAGGGCAAAAACATCTATGAGGTGCTGGACATGACCT
>ERZ1026780.2280-NODE-2280-length-11350-cov-7.700575_pt1 | contig 11350 bp, 9 predicted proteins | sample MGYA00380126_ERZ1026780 | MGnify/ENA primary metagenome ERZ1026780 (study PRJEB33269, sample SAMEA4719762) | human gut metagenome | biome: human-associated habitat; feature: organic feature; material: feces | place: Cameroon | collected 2013-10 ... | reverse complement strand
GGCCGGGGGTCACATACAGACGCTGCTTTTCGTAGTCGCCGTACTGCTCCACCTCGCGGGGAAGTGCCGGGCGGGGACCAACGATGCTCATATCGCCCTTCAGGATGTTCCACAGCTGGGGCAGTTCATCGAGGCTGGTCTTGCGGATAAACTTGCCCACACGAGTAATGCGCGGGTCGTCCTTGATTTTGAACACGGGTCCATCCATCTCGTTCTGGTCAAGCAAATCGTCCAGCTTTGCCTCTGCATTGGGGCACATGGAGCGGAACTTATAGAACTTGAAGGGCTTTCCGTTGCGGCCAATGCGTTCCTGACTAAAAACAGGGCCCGCAGACGGGTCATCCACCACAATTGCAATAGCCGTAGCCAGCATGACCGGCGACAGTACCACCAGTGCCAGCGACGACAGGATCACGTCCTGCGTCCGACGCCCGATCCAGTACAGGCGATGGTCACGCAGATTTTCCTTTCGGTCAACTTCAACTTCCTTATCGATTCCGACAGTATTCGTAGCCATTTTTTCTCCTCACATAAATTCGCGTTTGTTTATAAATTTCTTGCTTTAACCCGCTTTTTCCGTAACTGTTTCGGCTTGTACCGCCTGCTCAGACGGATGCTTCAGATTGCTTTTGTCCCACCGCATCCCGATGGTATCCAGCTTGGCGATCCGCTCTGCTGTCAGAACAGCGCAGCTTTTTTCAGGATTATGTCGGGTATAGCGCTGCCGCTTGACCCAATTCCCGAGGTTATAACCGTTTGGTGATACATAATCAGCAGGGACGTTCAGGTCGCCGTGGGCATCAAAGTAGCGCTTCGCTTCCTGATACCCTTCGTTCCACTGGCGGTCATTGCGGTTACCCCAGTACATTCCGATTCTGTTCAGCCGCTCGACCTGTTCGTCCGTCAACTTTCCTTTCGGGTAGGCCCATTGCTGGCTTGCGACCCACTGTCCCAGCCGTTCACCAGCCGCTGTTACATAGGAACGCGGAATATTCAAGTTCCCGTTTTCCTCGTAATAGGCGGCAGCCAGCGCATAAGCCTTTTCCCACTTGGCATCGAAAATGTTCCACACCATGCCGATTTCATCAAGCTGTACGATGCGTTCTTCCTTCAAACGGCCGTTCAGCTTTTGCTGCCGGGTCTTAAGAATCCACTGTCCCAAGGGATAGCCGTCCGGGTCTACATACTTTCTGGCCACCATCAGGTTTCCATAGGTGTCATGGTATTTCTTTGCGACCTCAAAACCGTGCTGCCACGCGATTTCCTTCCGGTTGCCCCAGACCATGCCGATGCTGTCCAGCCGCGCGATCTGCTGCTCAGTCAGATTGCCTTGAATCTGCCCCTCACGCACCCGGCGCTGGGTGACCAGCCACACGCCAAGGCTCAGACCGCCGGGCGTCGTATACAGTTTCGGAACACTCAGGTTGCCATGCTCCGCGTAGTAGATGCTTGCCTCAGAGAAGTAGTGCTCCCAGCTGGAAAAAAGACTTGCCTGCAGCTGCTCAAACAGCACCCGGCAGTCATGCACCTGCTCGATGACCTCGAACCGCTCGGTGACGATCTTATCGCTTTCGCCATTGGCGTAGAGCCGATGAACGGCCTCCTGCATCTCGCTTTGCAGACTGGAAATGCTGGTCAGTCCCTCAAAGTTGTTGACCACATCGAGAATCAGCGGGGCTGCGGTGTCTCCGGCGGTCAAGGCGCGGCCAATCTGCTGCTTGTAAATAATAGGAGAAATCGTAGGCCGGAACAAAATGACGCCCGAAATACCCTCCACATGAACGCCCTCGTTGAGCATATCGATGCAGAATAGCAGCTTCAGCCTGTCGCTGGTGTCTGTCTTGAAGTCCGCAAAGGCTTTGTCGGTGTTCGGGTCATCCGAGTAGGCCTCGTACACCATAACATCCGGGTTGACCCCGGCGAACCACTCCGGCACATGGGACACCATCTCGTCCATATGCTCCTTATTGGCGCAGAACACGATGTACTTGCCGCACTTATTCGTGATATGATGGGCAAAGACCTTGTCCAGACCGTCTGCCTGCTCCAGTGCACGGCGGAGCGCGTCCAGATATTTCTGATTCACGTCCTGAATGCCCGGTGCCCGCAGGTTTTCCACCCGCGCCTGATACTTTGCAAGGGTTTTCTGGTACTGATAGACCGTGGTCACATATTTCGGGGCAGGCAAAATACCCCTGACGACTGCTTCGCCAAGGGTCATGTCGCTCGCAACACGGCTATCGAAAAGTTCTTCGGCCATGTCGCGGTTATTATCCAGATATCGGATGTTTGTCGCCGTCAGCCCCAGCAATTTTGCGTCCGGGCATAACTTTAATAAAGCCACCGTGCTTTCGCCCCAGCATTCCGCACCGGCACGGTGGAATTCATCGAGTATAATATAGGCAGGCTTCTGCGCTGCTATTTCGTCCAGCTGTGCCTGCGTACAGCACATCAGTTTGGCGTAGGTATAAAAGTGAACGTTTGCCAACGGAAAATCCGGGTCGTTCCTTTTCAGGCTCTCCAGCTGGGTCTTGAAGATATATTCACTGGGAGAAAGCCAGATCACGACCTTCTCCGAGTTGTCCTCGATCAGCTTGAACGCAATAAAGCTTTTTCCGGTGCCGGTGGGATGAACAATGGCAGCCTTGCCGTACTGCTCCATCATCCGAATCGCCGCATGATATGCTTTCTCGTTGTGCTCAAACAGACGCAATGCCACCTTGTTCACCCCTTCCCGCATAAAGGGGTATCCTCCACATGGAAAATGGAGGATACCAATTTTAAATAAGATTGTCTGAATTCTCCTATTATTTTATCATGGTTATATCTGGGATTCAATAGAAATCCTTACAAACGTATCCCACCCAGCCTTAGAAAAAACTTCGCAGAAGCCGAAACTTTTTTGCAAATTGCCCAGTTCTTCATGAAAAACACAGCTTGAAACGAAGATGGACAGAATAAGTGGTCAGATGGGTGTCCATGACGCAGGAGGAAACAGAAATGGCACGACGGGGCGAAAACATACATAAACGCAAGGATGGCCGATGGGAAGGCCGGTACATCAAGGCACGCACGCCGGAAGGAAAAATCCAGTGGGGCTATATTTATGGCGTGGCCTATGCAGAGGTCAAGCAGGTACTGATTCAGAAAAAAGCGGAAGCAGGCTTCTACAATCTGAAAAGAACCGACCTGACCTTTGAAGCGTTGGCCGAGGTATGGCTACACTCCCTGCGGAACAGTGTAAAAGAATCCACCTATGCGCATTATTCGTACACACTGCACAAGTATCTTCTTCCGGTTTTAGGCAAAGTATCTGTTGCGTCCATTGACGAGAGTTTTCTGGAACAGGCCATGCAGCAGATCATCACGCCCACAGATGCGGCACACAAGCCACTGGGAAATTCCTCTGCCCGGGAATGCCTCTCGATGCTGCGCCGTATCTGCAAATATGCCGCGCATTTACGCCTGATCCGTCCGATGGAATTAGAAGTGGCGCTGCCAAAAGCTGTTGACAAAACACCCGTGCCACTCTCCCCGGCGGAGCAGCGGCGACTTTATCAATATGTACAGGAGAACCCCACGACCCGCAAGATGGGTTTACTACTGGGGCTTGAATTAGGTCTGCGTATTGGTGAGATTTGCGGCCTGCAATGGGGCGATTTTGACCTGAAACTCGGTACACTGAAAATCAACCGGACGGTCTGCCGAATTTCCTGCGGAAACAGTCACACAAAGGTGGTCATCCAGACGCCGAAAACCCGCACCTCCCGCCGGGAAATTCCAATTCCAAAACAGCTGCTTATTATGCTGAAAAAGCTGCGCGGAAGCGCCAGCAATGCTACATGGTTTCTATCTGGTAATGAATCCAAGCCCACAGAACCCCGCTGCTACCGGAAGAGTATCAAGGCGTATCTGAAACAGGCAGCTGTCCGGCAAGTACGTCCGCATGCGCTGCGCCATACCTTTGCAACGACCTGTTTGCAGGCAGGGTGCGACGTAAAGACCCTCAGCGAATTGTTAGGACACGCCAATGCCAACATCACCTTGCAGCGTTATGTGCACTCCGACCTGACCCGAAAGTGCCGGGAGATGAACCGGATATTCTCCCATCAGGCGTCTATGAGGGGCAGAAAAGCATTAAGTCTACTGGAATAACGCCAGATTTCGCCCATGGTCCTCCATTTTCCATGTGGAGGATACTTTTTTTATTTTCAGGCATCGTTTTTTCAACGCAAAAAAGCCCCCGCCCATCACATTTCTGTGAAAGACAGAGGCCTTCTGCTGCTAGATTTTAATCAGGTCCGGGGAGATGGAATAACACTCTCCTTCTGCTAGGTCAGTGTCCCCCTCCAGATTTTTAACCACCCCCGGGGTGCTACTCCAGTGCTCTCCCTCTCTATTCTGGCACACACCACTTCAGCCTGTCGGCTATCAGTGGCTTTTTGTTCGTCATAGCGCCGACCATCCATAAGCCCGCGCGATATCGGAACAGTTCTTTATATTTTTATGGAAGTTTGCATTTTTATCGCAAAGCAAAAGATTCAAGCAGCATTCCAAAACCGCATAGCGAAAATATTCCATTTCGAGAGAAACCACTTTTCAGAAAAATACAACGAAAGCGCATTTATAAGGCCATTTTATCGGACAGTCTACCTGATATACTTCTACCACAGCAAGGGAGCGATTGCAAAAGAAAACGTCAGATTCGAGTTCTTCGCTACTGCATCCAATGATGCTATCCAACAAAATACAGGAGGATTCACTATGAGCCGCAAATGTGACCACGATTGGTTTGACCATTATATGATGTACAGCATGATGAGCAATAAAGGTGGAGGCGGCAATATCGGTTGTGGCCCCATACTTACGCTCATCGGTCTAGGGTTGATGGTATTCAGCATCCTGAACTACATCGCCGAAATTGCAGCCTGATGAGGAAAAGACACGACCGAACATAAATTCGTGGTGAAACTGGTTTGCCATCTCAGCAACGAGCCAGAGGTGCTTACCCAGATCAGCTTCACCACCAGAAAAGAAGCAGAAGAATACCGAGATCTAGCTTTATACGCTATGAAAGTGAAATACGGTAAAGACCAGACAATGTTTGACTTTGAAATCTTCGAGCAATGAGGTTTCTTATAGCACACTTCAAAATATAGGAGGATAATATTATGGCAGGCGCTTTTTCGTTGTTTTTAGGTTTGTTGGGTCTTGGTGCAACTGGTGCAGTCAGCGCGGGACTGAATGCAAAAATCAAGAAGACAGACTATCAGTATGGCGAGGAGCACGGCCTTCATGGCACCTCTGATGTCCTGCAAATGCGGGAGCGGGTGCGTAAAGAATGGTGGAGCATCTGCGGCAAGACCTACAACGCATGTGAGCGGCCTGCATCGAGTTACGGCGACCTCAGCAGAACCCCGTGGTGCTATCTGAAAAAACGCTGGTTCATTGATCACCTGAACAAAAAGGGCATTCCTTATGATGATTTAGTCGTGGACGACGTTACCGGCGTTACCTTCTACGAGAGCCAGAAAAGAACGTCCCAAGCATACATGAGAAAGCTGCGGTAATGGAACACTGCACCCATTGTCACCACTTCTATCAGCAGTACGCATCGACAAATTCCTATTGATCAGATACCCAACCACGGTTAAACAGTCCACTTTCATTCTTGCTGACGTTTTTTGACCTGCTTGCAGCCAAACGATTATCATCGTTCTTTTTTGCTCCAAAGAATCTCGATTCAGTTCGCATCGTTGGCACTTTGCTCACTGCTCGCAATTCTTTTATCGCAAAACAATCAATAAGTATAGAATAAATCACCGCTTAAAAATTCACATTGTATAATATAAAAAGTGAAAATTTGAGCGGTAATCATGTATGTAATCTGTGCAGTATCCAGAATCTCACGCGTTCAGTAGTTCCAATCCATTTTTGTACAGATTCCACGAAAGCATTGTAATCCTTCAATCTGCTATTGATCACCCTTAATTCAGGCATATTTTTGTTCTTATGCCGATCTTTTGGATTTGTGATACAGCCTCTTTCTACGAGTTCTTTGCGCATGATTTCCCAAGGAATTTTTTCTTCTAAATGCTCTTCAATATAATCCTCCAGTTCCTTGAACCGTAGCGGTTCGATTTTGCTCAGAAGCGCATCACTTTCAGCAACAGCATACAGCATCCCCCATTGATAGCCTTTTTCCATCATCAGTTTGAGCGCATCCATCTGAACGAGGTATTGATGTTCTGCGCGGCGTCTCCACTCCCAGCCATTACCATATTCATCGCGGTTAACCGTCTGGCTGTACTTATCCAGCATCTTCACAATACCCGGCTTATGTAGGTACGCTTGCCATACCTCTGAATCAGACTTTCCCTCTTTCCATTTCTTTGCTGGCTCCAACTGTCTTTTTCTGATATGTTCGCGTTCCAGATTGATCCGGTCGTGGCTGTAGCCTTTAAAGTACACTGCGCAGGTGTCCTGTTTGCTTACCGGGCGCTTTCGTCCCAAGATCTGTGCGTTTACGATCGGGTTCCACAGCTTGCTGATGATACAGGTCAATTCCGGGTCTTTGATGTTTACACCATTGTAAAGCACGGTCGTCACGATTGTGATCCTCTTGCGTAATTTCCCATCCTGCAACACCTCTTCCAGCCCATCACACTCGCTTGCTTCCGGGCGATAGGGCGAGCATGCCGTGGCGATCTCACCTGCAAACTCGTTTTCTAATTCTTTCACCAGTTTTCTAATACTGGCCATCCGATCGACAAATACCAGAACCTTCCCCCGCCTCGCTTCCTGTCGGATTATTCTGATTTCCTCAGCATCTGTCCAGTAAAAGATCGCACGCTCCACATAACTGTAGTCCGACGGGATATGATAGTAGTTCTCCGGCAAGACCTCATTTGTCTCATACCGCCAACGGTGAAAGAACGGATGCGCGGTTGCGCTCATGAAGATCACCGGGCGACACTTTGTCAGTTCGTTCAGCGTCACATAGGAGAGGTCGATGTATTTATTGATAGCTGCATCCGTTAAAAGATAATGGTATTCGTCTGCCACTATATAGTTAAAACTTTTGAAATAGTTCATCGCACCCTTCGGGTTGTCCTTGCAGAACGCCTCCGCCCACTGATAGGTCTCTACCCGGATCGTATCTTGATATTTATTCTCGATTCTGATTTCGTAGACAAACTGCCGAAGATCATAATCCCAACGCCCAACCTTCTTTTCCGTCCTTCCAAGCCGCTCCACCTCCTGTTGGATCTCATTTCGCAGGGGGACACGATTGCAAAGATATATAATTTTCCAGTGCTTTTGATATGCCCACGGCAGCAGAACAATCAGGATAAAGTAGGTCTTACCGGAGTTCACACCCGCATCAAAGACTATTCTGGTACCGTCACGCCAATTTTTAAAGTTCTCCTTCACCAGTTCCGTGATGCGTATCCGCTTCGGCTCGCTGGCCATCTCCGGGATCACTGTCGGTTCCGCCGGGAGCAGCAAAACGCCCTCTCCCTGTGGAATAGACGTCTCCTTCGCTGCAGTCACTTCCACCTCTGGCGCTTCCTCTGCCTCCTGTCCGGCACGGCGCTTCTCCTGTGGCTCGGTGGGCTCTGGCGTCTGTGGACTGGATGTTCCCTCAGCCTCTGCTTTCGGCTCTGCTGCCTGTTTGGTGGGCTCCGGCTCTGCGTTCATCCGTTCCAGCTCTGCAATCGCTGCACGGGTGCTTTCTCTCCTTTCCCGCTGCTCTTCCTCGGTCAACGGGTTCTCCTTGCAGTTGCGTATGTATTCTTCATATTCGTGGGTTCCGTTCTGTTCATCCAAAAGCTTCAAGTAAAAGCCGTCAAAGGGCAGTTTCGTTTTCATATGATAATATTTCTCCTATAATAATATAAGGCGCACAGCCCAGCCATCTTGCCAGACCATGCGCCGGTTTGTCAGCGCCTGCCAAAAAAGCTCTGGTCAAACGCTTCGTTCTGTGCTATTATAGGGGCGGGAACTTTAGCAATCCATACATATTCCCGTCACTATCGCCGCTTTGCCTGTTGGCGCAGGTAAGGCGGTTTTTGTTTTACTGTTGCGCATAGGCCTTTGCCTCGAGTGCTACCGCCGCTTCTGCAAACGTCTGCATGGCGCTGCTGTAGCCGATTTGGAACGAATGCTCGGCAACGGACGCGACCAGCCCTTCCAGAATTTCAGATAGGGTCTCGTTCTGCGCTTCGTCCAAATACGGTCGAACAAGCACATCCAGCTGATGAAAGCTCGTCTCCACAGCACTTTTGAACTTCTCCTGATTCTGCTTAATCTCGTCAGCGGTCTGAAATACATCCTCTAAAAAGCTCATTTTGATCTCCTTTTTCATATTTATAATCGTATTTTCCAGCAATCCCCCGGCGGGGCACGGAGCGACTTATGGGTTCCTCATATTATGCAGCCCCTCCCGAGGTGTTATTGACCTTCTGCGTCTCGAGCCATTCCATCAGCCCTTCGCGGAAGATCCGATAGCTATTGCCCACCTTTATCATAGCTTTTTATTGTCAAGCGCCTTGCATGTGTCAGGCGTTTTTTGTTTACGATGGCACATTACCAGCGCATGGCTCATCAAAGTCGTAATTCAAAACCTTCTGGTACATTTCCTCAGCAGTCTCCTCCATAACGCATCTGATGAGCAGTTCCGGCTCTCCCGCCTCATTCAGGATAGGCTTATTCCGCAGTGTTGTTCCAAATTTTCAGTGGTCTACCGCACTGTACAAACAAAAAGCCCCCGGCAACAGCCGGGGACATAACATAATCTCTGCTAGAAAATCATTCTCTTTTAGGAAATCGTGCAAAGTGCAACGGAGTATGTATTTTTGCTTGCAAAGGTAAAGGTCACCACAAAGTTTGCTCTCACCATTGCACCATAACCGTTTTGCGCATCAACCCAACCTTTAACCGTCCATGTATTGCCATTGCGTCCAATCGTTGCTTCTGTTGTCGTGCAGAACTGTGCCGTTGAAGGGGACTTTAATTTTTCTTTTACCGCATTTTCTGCAACTACAAAAGCGTCAAACTTATCATGCCCGTAATCATCCTTACTGTCACCGTTTGCTATTACATCAGAGCTTCCTTTAGATTTTGTGCTGTTCTTCTGAGCATCTGCATGGTCGCTTGAATGCCCCCAATCATCATAGATATTGTCACCATTCTTATAGACAGAATTTGAAGATGGATATATTTTATACATATCTCCATCTGAATAGATATTTCCAAGCGATATCCACTTTTCTTTACCTATCCGCAAGTTAGCATTACTAACCGCTGAATCCATCTTTTGATACTCTGACAGCATTTCTTTTGGTGTAAAACTGCCCCAATTTGAACAGGTAACATCTGCATAGAACCAATTATACCCATCATAGCTAAAACTTCTCAACGCAACGGATACATTCTCTAATTCGTATGATTGCGCAATGCTGGATACTGTATTTACTGCTGTTTCTTTTTCTCTTTTGACTTTTTGCGATGCAAACACATTGTAAATAATAATGGCAAAAATCACCACAATAGATACGGCAATGACAATATGCTTAACCTTGATTTTTCCTTTATTATCAGATTGCATGATTCACTCCTCACAGCCTATACGGATAGCGTCAATAGCCCAACTTTTCATGAACCGCTTGCGTAATAAGGTCAGCATTCATAGAATCCCCCCATGTTCCCGTAGACCACTTCATTAAAAATTTTGTATCGGCATCATAATTGTAAACCGATATATTATTTCCGCCAAAGCCATTTTGTGCAGACACCTCAAAAATATAGGCTCCCTCATATAGCATATGGACGAAAGTAAACCTAACCGAAGAAGGATTCTTGAAATCATTCATAACGGGAAGGATATCATCAACAAAATGCTTTTCATCGTTTTTCAGCTGTTTATAAGCACTCGGTGGAACGACTTCAACTGAGCATTGTGATGTCACACCGTTCTCTGTTGTTGCAATAAGCGTTGTCTTTCCTACCGATTTTCCATTCAGTCTGATTTCTCCATTATCATATACCTTTGCTACCGATTCATCAGCAGAAGTCCATGTGATTCCATAGTCACTTGCTCCTTGCGGAAGCAACGTGTATTTAACAACCGTGTAATCGCCATTTTCAACTTCGATGCTGTCAGAAGAAAGTATAATCTGTTCAATAGGAACAGTCGTCACATTAAAGGTATACTTCCCAATCTCTTTATCGCCCTCTTTGATTAAAACCTTTGCCTTGCCGGGAGCTTTCGCCGTTACAGTCCCCCTATCAGACACTGTAACAATATTACTATCCTCGCTTTCCCAAGCCACATCATTCTTTCCTTCCAGCTTTTCCTCTTCAATCTTGTAGGATTCCCCATACTTCATATCAACTGTTTTGGAAATACCACCGCAAGCCGTTAAAATCAGTGCTGCCGCCACCAAAAACACGATTTTCATTTTCCGCATTTCGAACACTCCTTTTTATGTAGCATAATGTAATTCGGTCAAAATTCCTTTGGTTCACCATCCTTTCAGTCTTTATAAAGAACATTTTCCCATCCCATTATACACGAATGAACTACATTTGTATACACCGTAATTAAATATAATATCATCGTAGTCTACCACTTTGTGCAAAAACGGGTTACACTTGTAGTAAACAAGAGGTGTAACATGGAAAACCGTACAGAGAAAAAGTTAATCATTCGTCCCCGGCGGGCTGCACTAGGCAAAACTTCCGTTGTATCAGTGCGTCTTTCGGATGATATGATAAAGCGTTTGGATACTATCACAGACAGAACAGGCCATAGCCGAAACGAATTGATTCAGTTGTGCGTTGAGTTCGGTCTGGACAACATGGAAATCAAAGAAGATTGATTTTCTACTCTAACAAAAGAGTAACACCATAAGGGGCGGCTGCATCTTATCTTGCAGCCGCCCCTCTTATCATATCTTTCCATCACATAAAAACACCCTTCCTCTCACGGAATCCCGTAAAAGAAAGGGTGTAGAACTCAATATCCTGTTGTCGTACCAATCACAGCATATTCGTACCGGCAAAGCCAGTATCAGCCATTATTCAGCACGGCACCACAAGCACTTTTGAGCGTAGAGCTGTGATTAGCAGTTCTCAGCGAAGTACTTAATGGTACGAACCATCTGAGAGGTGTAGGAGTTCTCGTTGTCGTACCAAGACACGACCTGAACCTGATAGGTGTCGTCGTCGATCTTAGCGACCATGGTCTGGGTAGCGTCGAACAGAGAGCCGTAACGCATGCCGATGACATCAGAAGAAACGATCTGATCCTCGTTGTAGCCGAAGGACTCAGAAGCAGCAGCCTTCA
>ERZ1026780.2278-NODE-2278-length-11356-cov-9.585523_pt1 | contig 11356 bp, 10 predicted proteins | sample MGYA00380126_ERZ1026780 | MGnify/ENA primary metagenome ERZ1026780 (study PRJEB33269, sample SAMEA4719762) | human gut metagenome | biome: human-associated habitat; feature: organic feature; material: feces | place: Cameroon | collected 2013-10 ... | reverse complement strand
TTTTCACCGTCTATGGCCCGTGGGGCCGTCCGGACATGTCCCCGATGCTTTTCGCCTCGGCCATCGCCAAAGGAGAACCGATCAAGGTCTTCAACGGCGGAGATATGATCCGGGATTTCACCTATGTGGATGACATCGTGGAAGGCACGATGCGGGTTATAGACCACACTCCGAAGGCTGAGGAATGCCAGCACGGTGTTCCGGCCAAGGTTTACAACATAGGCTGTTCCCACCCCGTCAAACTGATGGATTTCATCAGTGAGATCGAGCGGGCCTACGGCAAGCCTGCTCAGAAAATATTCCTACCGATGCAGGCCGGCGATGTCTATCAGACCAACGCCGACACCACCAAGCTTGAGACAGAACTGGGCTACAAGCCAAGCACATCCCTTCACGAAGGAATATCCAGGTTTATGGAATGGTACAAGAGCGACCTTAATCCGCTGAAATAAAACCCGGTCCGGAACTAATGGCAGCCAGAATGAGAAAGATAGCGGTAATATTCGAGGAAAACATTTTCGACCGTAAGGGAGCGTTCAACGCCAAGTGCGCCAGAGTCAGGCATTTGGCGGAACTGACCGGGTGGAAAATCGATGTTTACTGCATCCAGCTTTATCAGGATGCCTTTGTCAGTTCCGTCCTTGGGCACCGTTGTCTTGACATTCCGGGAGAAGGAAAAGTCCAGGAAAAGACGCTCCGGAAACGGAATTCCGTGACACTGAACGGAATACGGATGAACCTTATCTGGAAGAATTATTCCATAATGGATCATCTTCTCTTCTACAAACTGCATCTAAGGCCGCTCGGCTATCCTCGTTTCCTGAAAAAGAATGTGGATTTGCTGAAGGAATATGATGTAGTGGCGGCTCATTCATTTGTCGGAGGTTACATCGCCTTGGAGGCAAAGCGTAAGTTCGGGATTCCGTTTTATGTCACGTGGCACGGCTCGGACATCCACACGACTCCGTTCAGGCATCCTCAGATCAAGGAGATGACGGCTGAGCTTATCCGGGAGGCCGGGATGAACTGTTTTGTCAGCCGTGATCTGATGGTGAGATCAGACGCGATAGGTCCGGGTTCCAAGACGGTTCTCTACAACGGACGTGACGAAATGTTCTTCCGCTATGAAGACTCCAAACGACTGGAACTAAGACGGAAATATGGAGTTGAGGGGAAAAGGACCGTTACTTACGCCGGGAATATGCTTCCTGTGAAAAATGTCGGAAGCCTTCCTGAAATATTCCATAAGGTCAGGGAGAAGTTTGATGGAGAGGTTGAGTTCTGGGTCGTGGGAGATGGCGGATTGCGGCCGCAGGTAGAGGCAGAGATGAAATCAGACAACTCGCTGATTTTCCGTTTCTGGGGGAATATGCCACCGGAGATGATGCCTGGGATATTCAATTGCACTGATGTGCTGGTGCTGCCGAGCAGGAACGAGGGACTTCCATTGGTGATTGTCGAGGCCGCAGGGTGTGGGGCGAAGGTGGTCGCGTCACGTGTGGGCGGAGTGCCTGAGGTCTTGGACCAGGCCTTCACAGTGGAGCTTGGAGAAGGCTTTGCTGACAGAATGGCCGAGAGAATAGCCAGCTGCCTTGCCGGAAAGCCTCAATCCATTGATCTGTCCCGGTTTGACTGGCGGCGCACTGCCCGGGAGGAGAAGTCGCTCATAGATAAAATTCTTGCCGATGACTGAAGTTTCTGTAATATGCCCGGTCTATAACGCCGAACGGTTTCTTCGACGGAGCGTGGACAGCGTTCTGGCGCAGACCCTACCTAAGTTCGAGCTTATCCTTATCGACGACGGAAGCACTGACGGCAGCGGAAGGATTTGTGATGAATATGCTTCCCGAGACTCCAGGGTGAAGGTCCTCCACAAGCCCAATGGGGGAGTCTCCTCGGCCAGACAGGCCGGTATGGATCTGGCTTCAGGAGAGTATTTCATCCACATAGATTCTGACGACTGGGCTGACCGTGAATGGCTTGAGCGGATGTATAAGGTCGCTAAGGCCGAGGATGCTGATGTGGTCTGCTGTGATTTCTATCAAGTCTTCAAGGACCGGAAGGAGCTTTCCCGTCAATGCCATCCTGAATATTCACAGAAGATGATCGCCGAGGCTGTCGCGGGAGGCAGGATGGCCCACTCGCTTTGTAACAAGCTTATCCGCCGTTCCGTGTTCGACGCTTATGGTCTGTGTTTTCCTGTGGAGATGACTGTCGCCGAGGATGCCTTCGTCTGTCATTCCTTGTTCATCCGAGGTGTCAAGTGTGCGTTTTGCGAAGGCGTGTATTACTATTACGACCGCTTCAGCAGTACGTCATCACTTACCCGTTCGAAATACCGTAAGAGTCTGGAATCAATTTGTTTATGTGTTGATATGCTGGGAAGAACTCCTGGAGATGAACGGATTCGGGACCTTTCTATGGAGACAATGAAGGAAATCGCCAAACTCAAGGCGTTCCGTTGTCTCACCGCCAAGGAGTTTGTCGCCCTCTACAGGGAGATAAACTGCGGCTACATCGCCCGTAATATTCATAGATTGAACAGGATAGAGGGTTATGTGGCCCTTGGGCTGCTGATCCGCACCAACAGGATTGCGTTGTGGCTATACAATCTCCTTAAGTCTATTTTCGGGAAGGACGAATAGTCGCCGCTTAACGGTTACGCCGAGTTGGTCGCTAAACCTGTCGAAGTGACTGGTCGTTCCCGGCTATCCTATTTCAAAGCGTCCGAAAACTCCTTGAATATATTTTCCGCCACCGATCCCGTCCCCGGAGTCCTCAACGCTTTCTCATAGAAGAACTTCCGGTTACCCAGCATCGTGTCATTTCCTCCGATGACCACTGAATCGATGAATGTCTCGATGTCTTCGATGCCGCTTCCGAAGTAGTGCCGTTTCAAGCATTCCTTCCCGAAATCATTCACGCTTCCGGCGATCTTCTCCTTGTTGTGCGTGATGAACATCAGCGGTTTGCCGGTGTAGAGATATTCAGTCATAAAGGAGCAGCAGTCGTGGATCAGGGCATCGGAAGTCATAAAGAGATCGTAGTACTCCCCGTCGGTGAACGAGGTGTTCGGCATCGCGGCCCATCTGGCGTAATATTCCTCAGTCCGCCTGCGGCCCCATACCTCCGGACGGCACAGCTTCTCCTTCAGCAGCGGGTGGGGCTTGAATGCGAACTGGATTTTTGATGAATATCTTTGCGCAAGTTCCAGCATTCCGTCCGCTATCTCCAGAAATGTGGAATAGTCCAGGACATCTGATTTAAGCACGGAATGGTGCGGAGCCCAGATGACTCTCTTGAATCTGGCGTCTGGATCCTTCCAATCGTGGGTCGAGGAGGCTTCCGCAAGATAATCCGCGAACGGGAATCCGCAGACGGCGATGTTGTCCCTTCTTGTGTAGAGACGCTCCTTCTCTTTCCTTTTGGAATATCCGGTAGGGTAGAACAACCGCCAGCAGATGTTCTTGTACAGTTGGTTGTACAGCTTCGGGATGTCGTTTAGCGGAATGCCGTATGGAATGTAGGCGAACAGGCTGTGTCTCATAAACTTATCCACGCTGAACTCCTCGCCGCCGACTCCGTATGGCTGGACGTAGAAGAGAATGTCCGGAGCGAAGCCGACGAGGTCGAAATATTCATTCTTGGTGAAATCGTAGCCTTCTATGAACGGAAAGCCTTTGGCTTCGAAATGCCATCGCAATTCCTCCTGCGTCTTCCTTAGGGTGTCCGGGTCGTCTTTCCTTTGTGGGAAAGTGACAATGTACGGGTCGAACCTGCCGCTGTCCAGAAACATCCGGAACAGCTTGTCATTCTTCCACATCCCGAGATTGATGACGAAGAACACGACCTTGATCCTCTCTTTTTTGAAGACCGTAGCCTCGATGGAATCGATCCGCCGGTCATAGATGATGGTCTTCAGATGTTTCCGCAGATCACCTATGGCATCGTTCCAGAGTGAATGAATATTCCCGTTCATTTCTTGAAAAGTTGTTTGAGGATGGTCAGAAGCTCCTTCAGGGCGGACAGCCTCATTGCCCAGGATAGCATTAGGTAGATCGTTCCGCTTGCCGTGACCGCTATGAGTATGAGCGGCAATGGGCTGAGATTCAGGCAGCAGACCAGAAGCGAGACCGCAAGCACCATCAGTGACAGCAGCAGGTAGGGGAGTGTCTGGAGGAACTGCTCCTTGAACCCGTAGCCAAGCAGGCGTTTTGTGTAGTAGGTGTTGCAGAAGAACGCGATGAAGTCGTAGATGGCCGCGCCAACGCAGATTCCGATGATTCCAAGGAAGCAGGATGCGAACAGGATCGTGAAGGCGATGGTCTTCTTTACGATTTCCAGTCTCAGCACGAGATCGGACCGCCCCTTGACGTAGAGCAGGTTCAGATTGATCTTCGTCAGGCAGTCGTACATCCATCCGAAGCAAAGGATCTGGAGGAACGGCACGCATTCCAACCATTTATCTGTGACAAGGAACCTGATCAATGGTTCCGCTATGCCCGCAAGAAGCATCATAAGCGGGAATATCGCGAAAGCGGAGACCGACAGGAACCTCTTGTAGGCGTCCAGAAGCACCGCATCGTCATCCTGCACCTTGGAGAGCACCGGGAACGAGACGTTGTACAAGACTCCGGAGAGGGAGGTGCCGGCCATCGTGGCGAACTTGTTGGCGGTGGTGTACTGCCCGAGGTCCGCCGGGGAGAACCTCTTTCCGATGATGAGGCTCCGGATGTTGGTATAGACGCTTGAGATCAGCGACACGACCACCAGCTTGGAGCCGAAAGAGAAGAGCTCTTTGAATATAGTGCCGGAGAAGACCAGGGACGGGAACCATCTGACACTCATCACAGTCATTATGAGCTTGAACAAGGCGAGGCTGACAGACTGCGCCACCAGAGCCCAGACCCCGAATCCTGAATATGCCATCACGATTCCGGTGATTCCTGAAAGTATGGCGCTCAGGACGTTTATCTTGGACTGTGTCTTGAAGTCTATGCGTTTGGTCAGCTGGACCGTGTTGGTGGCGGAGAGAGCGCCGATGATGAGGCTCAGCGAACTGACCCTTGCGATGTCCTTAAGGATAGGTTGCCCGTAGAAAGAGGCTATGAACGGTGCGGCAACGAACAGAATCCCGTAGCAGATGATGCTGATCCCGACATTGATGTAGAAGACTGTCGAATATGTAGTGTCATCGCACTCCTTCCTCTGGATGAGCGCCGATGAGAAACCTCCGTCGATGAAGACCTGGCTGATGGCGAGGAAGATCGCCAGCATCCCTATCATTCCGTAGTCGTCAGGGGAAAGCAGCCTGGCCAGCACAATGCTGACAAGAAACTGGATTCCCTGCACGGAGAACTGCCCCGCGAAACTCCACAGGACACCGGAAACGGTCTTCTTCTTCAGGTCTGAACTCATCTGTCCGCCGTCAATCCGCTACACCCAGAATTTGTCGGTAGGCTTGTTTGTGCCAAAAGACACCACGTCGCCTTCGCGCTTTACTATGTCCAGAATCTTGGAAGCGAACAGGGCATCGTGCAGGGCTATGCCGACATTGTAGCTAAGGATGCGCTCAGTGTCATCGCTCCTTCCTTCCTTCTCTTTGGACAAGACATCCTGCAGCTCGGCGAAACGCCTGAACTTGTCAAAGTACTTGAATCCCCTCACGTGCGCCGTGTCGTCAGCGAACACCTTGTCGAACACCGTGTCGCAATTCTGGAATCCTCTTGTGTGCACCGGAATGACCAGGCAACCAGGCCTGAAACAGTCCATATCCTCACAGATGAGCCCCTCAGCTTGGGTGACGCAGCTATAGACCACATCACTTCTTCTGATGACTTCCCCGGCCGAATCCATCACCGAGAACCGTACATTCCCGTAACCGGCGAATCTCTTGATGAAGTCCTCCGAATAGCCTTTGTACTCCTCCAGGAGCACATTGTGCATTATCTCCCTCTCGGATTCGAGGAGGCAGGCGAGCGTCGCCCTGGCCGTGTTGCCCAGCCCGATGAACGAATATGTGACCTCGCCGGACTTCTTCAGTGTCTGCGCGGCCAGCGTGGCCACGGCTCCGGTTCTCATCGCCGTGATCCAGTCGCAGTCCATAAGTGCCAGCAATTCTCCGGAAGAAGCTTCATAGACAAGAATGTCGCTGCCAAGGGCCGGAGTCGCCCCGCTTATCCGGTGCACTAACTTGAGGCAGAACCTGTCATATTCTTTGGGAAGAAGGCAGGGCATCGAGGTGTAAAAGTCCAGACCTTCGGGATGGATGCTGCACTTTGGGGGAAGTTGCGAACCCTTCTTGATGGAAAAGCTTTCCTTGATCCATTCAACACAGGCCACCGGAGATATTTTCAGACTCTTGATCTTGTCGAAATCAACGATCAGCATATTCTTTGTTTTAATTGTGTGCTATTCCAAGTTTGTCCAAAGCCTCGGTGAACACGGCGAAGAAGTCTTTTATGTCATTCTCGTCAATGGCTCCAAGCGAGCAGAGGCGGAATGTGTCGCTTGTGGAGATCTTGCCTGGGTAGATCGTGAAGCCCCTTTCGTAGCAGTAGTCGTGCACCTTGCCGAAATCCCAGCGCGGATCTTCGGGATAGAGCACCGAGACGACGAGCCCGGACTGGATCTCAGGCCTTATCGCCTCTTTCAGACCGAGTTTGTCCAGTCCCTCGTGTATGGCTTTGTTGACACGGAGGTGACGCTCGTATTTAGGAGTCTCACCCTCTTCGTAATATTCCTTTAACCCTTGCAGCGCGGCATAAACGGTCTGCACCGGAGGAGTGAACCTCATCTCCCCGTGCTTCTCGAAGCCGGCATATTGCTGGTACAGATTGCAGTAGAACGAGCGCACCGGGTAGTCCTTAGACTTGACAACCTCAGCCGTCTTTCCGATGACGAAGGAGAGTCCTGTCATCGCCATTATGCCTTTCTGCGCCGAAGCCATACAGAAGTCGATGTTGTCCCTCTTGACATCGATGGGGATCATCCCGAGCGATGATGTCGTGTCGGCGATGAGTATAGCCCCGTGCCTGTGGGCCGCCGCTCCGATCTCCCGGATCGGGTTCAGCACCCCGGTTCCGGTCTCGTGGTGGCAGCAATATACCACCGCGATGTCCGGGTCGGCCTCCAGAGCCTCCTCAATGGCCTTGATGTCGGGAATGTCATAGACCGAGGATTTCAAATCTATGTGCGGCAGGCCGTAGCATCTGCATACCTCGGCCGCCCTTGAGCTGTAGGCTCCGTTGTCTACGATGAGCATCTTCCTGCCTTCCGGCAGCAGCGAGTTCACGCACACGTCGATGCAGATCGTGCCCGATCCACAGAACAGCACGCTTGTGTACTCTTTCGGGTCAGCGTGCACGACTCCGAGGATGTCCTTGCGGAACTGCGCCATCCTGTCTGCGAACTCCTTTTCCCTCGGACAGATGTCCGGAACGATCTGCGCCATCTTGACGGTGTCCGTGGTCGTCGCGGGACCTGGGTTCAGAAGGACATTGCGCTTTATGTTCAATTTGTCTATACCCATTTTACCTTTGTCATTTATTCGTAAATAATCAGCGTCATTTGTTCAGAAACGACATCAACGCGTCACGGTTCTGGACCGGAGTCGTTGTCGGGCGGCCGAGGTCTTTCCTGTTGCCTCTGTGCACCCTGACCTCAAGAAGCACCGGTCCGCTATAGTCATTGAGTCTTTTCAGGGCTGCATTCAGCTCCTCTGCGTCTGTGGCGAGGAAAGCCTCCTTGTAGCCCACAGCCTTGGCTATCTCCGTAAGACTCACTTTCAATCCCACCGTCGGCTGCCCTCCCACGGAGTCGTGCGCCCCGTTGTTGAAGACGACGTGGACGTAATTGGACGGGGCCTTGTCGGCAACAATGGCCATCGAACCCAGATGCATCAGTGCGGCCCCGTCTCCATCGAAACACCAGACCTTCCGGTCCGTTCTCTCAAGGGCGATTCCGAGGGCGATCTGGCTGGCGTGGCCCATAGACCCCACTGTGAGGAAATCCCGCTCGTGCCCTTGACCTTTGGCCGCCCTGTACTCGAACAGTTCCCGTGAGATCATTCCGGTCGTGGAGACAATGACATCCTTGGGACCAAGCGACGAGGCGACCGTCCGGATGGCCTCCTCCCTTGAGAGGGGATATTCATTAACCTCGTTCCTTTGCAGTGAGTATGGTTCGAAGGTGTTTTTCCTGACGATGAGGGCGAACGCCTCGCCTGTCTCCGTCATATATCTTATCGCCTCGTCCAGCTGCCTGCGGAAATCCTCCTCATCCTGGCTCAGGATCTCGTTCCTTATGCCCATAGCGTCCAGCAGCGGGATGGTGACCTTGCCTTGCTTCACGTGCTGAGGCTCATCGTGGACTCCCGGCTCGCCACGCCAGCCGATGACCAGCAGGATGGGAATGTTATAGACTTCCCTGTCCGTCAGCGACGCCAGCGGATTGATGGCGTTGCCTTCGCCGGAGTTCTGCATATAGACGCACGGAATATGCCCGGTCGCGAGGTAGTGCCCGGCGGCGAGCCCTATGGCACCTCCCTCGTTGGCCGCGATGATGTTGTGCCTGTCGTCAAGAGTGTCCGAGATGAAGGCGCATACGTTCTTCAGCAGCGAGTCCGGCACTCCGGCGAAAAAATCTATCCCTTTCGCGGCGAGGGATTCTATGAATATCTTGGGAGAGAGCATATTCCTTACTGTTTCTTTGTCCCCGGTATGAGGTTGAGGATATCCTTTATCGGCATACACAGCTCGTTGGCCTCCAGCGAGCGCCCGTGCTCCAGGATGGACTTCGCGCAGTTCACCATCGCCGGGTAGGCGCTGCGCAGCAGGTGGTTGGCGTAGATGACAACGTTGATTCCCCATCCGGCCAGCTCGGTCTCGGTGAATTGGTTGTAGGTTGTCGGCACCACCACGATCGGCGTGTTTCTGTCGGTCTCTCTGAATCTGTGGCAGAACTCCTTGATGTCCAATCCGTCCTTGTTCTTGGAGTGGATCATAATTCCGTCGGCTCCGGCCTTGACGTAGGCTCTGCAACGCTCAAGAGCGTCCTCTATAGTCTTTCCGGCGATAAGGGACTCGCATCGGGCTATGATCATAAAGTCCTCGGTGATCTGAGCGTCCTTCCCGGCCTTGATCTTCGCGCTGAAACCTTCTATGGTGTCCTGCGTCTGCACAGCGTCCGTCCCGAACAGGGAGTTCTGCTTGAGGCCGACCTTGTCCTCGATGATGACCGCCGAGATTCCGAGCCTCTCCAATGTCCTGACTGTGAACACGAAATGTTCGATCTTTCCACCGGTGTCCCCGTCGAATATGACCGGTTTGGTCGTCACCTCAAGCGTGTCGTTGAGGTCGTGCAGCCTTGTGGTGAGATCGACGGCCTCGATGTCCGGCTTGCCCTTGGATGTTGAATCGGTCAAGGAGGAAGACCACATCCCGTCGAACTGTCTTGTCTCGCCGTCCACCTCTACGGAAGTCTTCTCGATGATCAGCCCGGTCAGGCCGCAGTGTGATTCCAGAATGCGAACTATCGGCTTCGCGTCGATCAGCCTGCGCAGCCTTTTCATCCTGATCTCCGGAGTCGTGCCGAACCCTTCGATCTCCTCGGCGAGTCTGGAGGAGTTGATTCCTTGCGTGTATGGGATCTCGATGACCTCTCCGCCTATCTCACGCATCACATTGAAGACATCCTCGCGGATTTTTCTGGCTGGACCTTCCTTCCAGTCGTCCCCGTGGATGATATAGTCCGGACGGTATTTCCGGAGGTTCTTCACGTAGCTCCACTCGTCCTGCGGCACGACATCAGCCACACCCTTGATGCTGCGCACGACCGCCTCCCGCTGTTCGTAAGTCAGCACCGGCAGTCTCTTGTGCGTGGCGATCGCCTTGTCCGTGAACAGTCCGATGATCACGTCACCGTGCCTTGCCCCCTCCGAGATGATGTTCGTCAGCCCCGGGTGCATCACATCGGCTATCATTCCGAGATATACTTTCTTTGCCATCCCTTAATATTCAATATTATTAGTATCAATTAGTTGCGGCCAATCTTCCGATAGTGGGAAAACGGTCGCCGCGCGGCGGCGCGCTCCAAACTTTCAAAGATAATCAAAAACCGCCGAATATTTTTCTTCCGCGGCCGGAAAACTATTTATGAATATGCCATCTCATCCTCCGGTGTCAGCCTTCTGTTTCATTTCCTTTTGATTGTTCGCCCTGAAAGTGTCATTTGGTTGAATAAATTGACATCAGCGGACTATTTTCGTGATATTTTGGAGAAATGGTTTAAAATTTGATATCTTTGTCACGGTTTGGAAATCCGGAATGTCCTTCAAAGTTTTGGACTCTTCCCGGATCTCCACGAAGTTGAACAATTTAATATTCATTTTTATTATGAAGAAAGTATTTTCATTCATCCTCGCGGCATCTATGATGCTCGCCGGAACGGTCGCTATGGCGCAGCCTTCAATCGGTATCGGATTCGCCAACTCCACTGACAAGGTAAAGTCTGGAAGCACCACAAACTCAACCAATCTGAACGGTTTCTATGTGGGAGGTTCTTACAACATCAACATTGCCGGCGCTCTGAATGTGGCTCCAGGAGTGTACTACTCATTGCTTACCAAGAGTGATGCAGACAGCTATTTCGGATTGGTGGACACCAAGGTTGACGTGACAGAGCACTATCTCTCGGTTCCTGTTATGTTCAACGTAGGCCTTAACCTTTCTGACGGCATCGTCGGCAGAGTCTATGCCGGACCTACCCTGGCTTATGGCCTGGCTTCCAACACCAAGGTAAAAGGGACAGTGGCCGGCTTCTCCAAGGATACCAAAATCGACAACTATGATGACGACTACAACTATCGTCGTTTCGATGTGATGCTCGGCGGCGGCGTAGCCATTGACTTCTTCGATATGGTCCGCTTCAACGTAGGCTATGACTACGGCCTTGTGAACCGCTATTCCGGAGACGGCGACATCACCCGCCACAGAGGCCAGCTCAATGTCGGCGTCGCCTACCTCTTCTAAGTCTTGAATCTCCAATGAATATGAACGGTCAGGGTTTTCCCCTGGCCGTTTTCTGTTTAAGGTGCGGCGAAATCAGAATGCCCATCCGACTCCGAATTCGAGGAAACCACCTACATTCGATCTAAAAAAACTACAGGAGATCAGATTTCCGCCGATGTAGGTTGTGAAGTGTCTGAAACGCAAAACCGCTCCCAGATCGAGTGACCAACCTTCGTGTCTGTAATACAATACTTCGGTAAAAATTTACCGTACTAAAAAGTTAAACAATGGGAGCCGGGTGACCGGTTCCGCTATATAAAAGTTCATTGAAATACTGTCAATAACTG
>ERZ1026780.2274-NODE-2274-length-11379-cov-18.481279_pt1 | contig 11379 bp, 10 predicted proteins | sample MGYA00380126_ERZ1026780 | MGnify/ENA primary metagenome ERZ1026780 (study PRJEB33269, sample SAMEA4719762) | human gut metagenome | biome: human-associated habitat; feature: organic feature; material: feces | place: Cameroon | collected 2013-10 ... | reverse complement strand
TATATAATTTACATTATACTTTGTGAGATAGTGATGGTGATTAGTTTATGAAAAAGTTATGTAAAAGTTTATTAATTATTTACTTGACGTGTATCGTAGTTTTAACAGGATTCATTCTTTATAAGCATGCTAAACTAGAACAACAAATCAACGTTAGAAAACAAGAAGCGGATTCAATGATAGCAGATGACAATATAATTTATAATCAAGTAATAAGAATTACTATTGACAAAGATGATCTATTGGTACTGGATTTAGTTAATAAAGAAGTTAGGTTAAATAATTCAATTTTAACACAAATTAATAGTGTTGATAGTCAATACATAAAACTGGATAATGGTTTAGTTTTAAATAGTGAAATAATTCCAAACATATTTTTAAAAAACCATCTTTATCAAATCAGAAACACGCAAGGATGTATTTCAATGGAACGTAATGATTTATCATTTATGCTACAAACTAATGCAATTGATGAATATCAATCAATTCTAAATAATAACATTTCAAGTTTATTACATAAAGAGGTTAACATTAAACTAACATCAACACCAATGTTTAGTATTATCGGATTCGATGAAGCTTTAAATAATTCGTTATATGATAAACACATTTTAATTGGTTTTGAAAATGCGATAAGTATTTACAATTATGATTCTAATTATGACTACAATAGACAATTAGAATTCTTTAATCGATGTCTAGAATAAAAGATTGATGAATGGTGGATTATTAAGTGTGTGTCTAACAACACCATCTTGTAAAAGCTAAATAGTTAATGACAATGTTTGTCAAAATCGTTTTTGCTTGAAAATTTCCCAATATATATATATTGTATAATAGCAAGGTAGGAGGGAAAATGAACGAAAAATTTAAAAAACTAAATTTATCCTTAATTATTGCAATTGTGCATTTATTGTTTATGATGTTGTTTTATTTATTGGGCATTTCTTTTCTATTTCATATCTTAAGGATCAATTAAAATATGAAAAAGGAATAACGAGTATATTTGAGGGTAATGCAAATGCAGATAAACTTGAACATTTAATCAATATTACACAGATAGCTACGTGGTTTATTGTAGCAACACTTATTATATTAGTGATAGCATTAATTATTACAATTATTAATCGAGCTAAAGCTAATAAATCATTACAATTAATTATTATTGGTTTATGTGTGATAGTAGGAATAGTATTTATTGTTGGATTAGCATTTGGTACTCCAATTTTAGCGCTAGCAACATTATTATTACTTATTCCTGCATATCGTGGTTATAAAGAATTAAATAGCTCACAATCAGTAGTACAACAAGTATATGCACAACAATAATAAGTTATGGAAAAATCACCAATTGGGTGATTTTATTTTATATAATATAGTAGATAGTATTTTGACGAGATAAATGATCCTAGAAACATTAAAAGGTAGACAAAAACACTTTTCCTCATTAGAATAAGGAGAGATGTTTTGAAAATATAAGTTGAAAACAGAATGAAAGGGAGTTTACAATGAAGTCTGATTCACCATTGTTTGAAAAAATTGATAAATCCATCGACAAGAAAGTAAATTTATTCTCAAACAGTTTTCCCCGCTACGCTGTTCGTGCAATGCTTGCTTGTCTATTTTTAACGTTGGGAACAGCCGTTGCTTTTGCAATCGCAATTAAAGGGGAAGGAATTGCTCATGGTTTAGGGAAAATACTTTACGCCTTCATGTTCAGTTGGTCACTTGTAATGATTTTATATATGAATGCCGAACTTGGGACATCGAATATGATGTACATGACTGTTGGGGTCTATCGTAAAAAAGTTAAATTATCCTTAGCTGCAAAAATTTTATTTACCTGTATCTTATTCAATTTAATTGGTGGTGTTTTGTTTGGTTTCTTGGTATCACTTACGGGGCCGTTCCAAGATTTGCCAAAAGATAGTTTCTTCTTTACATCGATTGCTGGAAAATTAGACAAAACCACTATACAGATTTTAGTTGAAGCTATGTTTGCTAATATTGTAGTTAATACAGCCGTATTAGTGAGTATGCGAATGAAAGATGATGCCGGGAAAGTCTGGGCCATTATTTTCATTATCTTTATCTTTGCGTTCCTTGGTTTTGAACATGTGATTGCCAACTTCCCAGCCTTCAGTTTAGCTTACTTTGCTTCGAACGGCGCAATTGAAGCTTTCACAGCTAGTAATGTCGTCCATAATCTGTTCTGGGCCTTTATCGGTAACTTTATCGGTGGTGGCTTAATTATGGGTCTTGGTTATGCCTGGTTAAATAAAGGCAACAAAAACTTAAAGTATGTTGATTAATTACCAACCAACCATACTAAAAATGTGTACCATGTTTTAGTATAGTATTTTTGTAAAATCACCCATTGGGTGATTTTATTTTATAAAATATAGTAAATAGTATTTTAAGGAGATATATGATTCTAGAAACATTAAAAGGACCTAAAGATTTAAAACAATTAAATATAGAACAATTAAATGTATTAGCCCAAGAAATAAGAGATGCGTTAATGTTTAAATTAACTAAAAAAGGTGGACATGTTGGTCCTAATTTTGGAATGGTGGAAATGGAGATAGCTCTTCATTATGTGTTTGATTCCCCAGTCGATAAAATAATTTATGATATTTCTCACCAAACATATCCGCATAAAATGTTAACAGGTCGTCAACAAGCATTTTTAGATGAAGATCATTTTGCTGATATTTCTGGATATACAGATCCTCATGAATCAGAGCATGATCATTTTATGTTAGGGCATACATCAACTTCGATTTCCCTAGCTAGTGGAATGGCGAAAGCTCGTGATTTAGCTCATCGCGATGAAAATATCATTGCTGTTATGGGCGATGGAAGTTTATCAGGAGGTGAAGCCCTAGAAGGCTTAAATGTTTGTGGTAGTGAGTTAAGTAGTAATATGATTATCATTATTAATGATAATCAACAATCAATTGCTGAAAATCATGGTGGATTATATGAAAATTTAGCACAATTGCGTGCTACTAATGGTGAATGTGAAAATAATTTATTCAAAGCCATGGGTTTAGATTACTTATATGTTAACCAAGGAAATGACATACAAACATTGATCAATGTCTTTAACCAAGTCAAAGATATTGATCATCCGATTGTATTACATATTAATACAATAAAAGGGAAAGGTTTTGAAATAGCTGAAACTAATAAAGAGCCTTGGCATTATCATGGTCCATTTTCATTAGAAGAGGTTAATGATAGTCAAGACAGTGTTAGTTATGCTTCAATTACCTCAGACTTCTTATTAGAAGAGATGAAAAAAGATGAGAACGTGGTAGTAGTAACACCCGGTGTACCTGGTTCATTTGGTTTTACTCAAACTAAACGTGAGCAAGCAGGGAAGCAGTTTGTTGATGTAGGAATAGCCGAGCAACAAGCTACATCAATGGTCACAGGTCTTGCTCAAAATGGAGCAAAACCAGTTTTAATTTCTTCTGTTACATTTATGCAGCGAGCTGTTGACCAAATATCTCATGATATGTGTTTAAATAATGTTCCGGCAACAATATTATTAAATGGAGGATCACTAAACACTTTTCGTGATGCAACACATTTAGGAATATTTGGGATTAGTATGTTTAGTCATATTCCTAATTTAGTATTATTAGCGCCAACTAATGTTGAAGAATATTTAAGTATGTTGAAATACTCAATTCATCAAACTAAATATCCGGTGATGATTTTATTACCTGGAAATGGTTTAGTTTATAGTAACAAGCCAGCTGATACTAATTATGATAATATTAATCAATATCAAGTTACTCATAAAGGAAGCGATGTGGCAATTATTGCAGCAGGTGGATTCTATCAACATGGAGAAGCATTACTTGAAGCGATTAATCAAGAATTAGGAATCAATCCAACCTTAATTAATCCGCGTTTCTTATCAGGATTAGATAAAGACTTATTAGAACAATTAAAAGCAAATCACCAATTAGTAATTACAATTGAAGATGGAATTAAAGAAGGTGGATTTGGTAGTAATATAGCTAGTTTTTATGGTCCTAGTTTAGTTAAAGTAATTAATTATGGTGTTGATAAAGTGTTCTACGATCGTTTTGATCCTGAACAATTATTAATTGATAATGGCATGAGTATTAATCAAATAGTAAATGATATTAAAGAAGTATTAAAGTAGAGGAGCTAGTATAAAACCATATATTTTTCATATTCCTAGTTTTAATGATGGTAATGTAAACCAATTTAATGTTATAGCTAATAATCCAACTATTCAACCAAGAGTTAAGGTTAGTCTTTTTACTAATATTTTATTAAGCGGATTATTATGTTTGCTTATGATAGGTTATGTTGTGTTTGGGCAGATGTTTATTACCAGTGAAGAAAGTATGATGGTCTATCTTGCACTAGTCTTATCATCTCCCTTATGGGGTAGTGTCTTGTTATTTTTAGTAGTATATGATATTATTGCTAGTTGTAGTCGTAAACAAACGGTGGCAATTATAAGTATATTTATTAATTTGTTTGGTGGTTTGATATTGCTAATGACAATACCTAATGTAGTTGCGTTTATTTGTGCGTTAATTGTGTGGGGTATTGCTTTTAATTTTTATCTAGGAACTAAAAATCGAATGAAGAGTGTATTATCGGTAGATGCAGGCCCTTATAGTGCATTAATTATTGATAACAATAAAGATCAATTATTACTAGAAAATTTGAATAATAATCAATTATGTTGTGTTGATGATTTTTGTGAAGAGCTAAAAAAATTAAGTAAAAAGTAAGGAGAAAAAATGATTGGATGGTTATTTGGATATATTGGTTATTCGCGAGCACAAAAGATGTATCAATTATTAATGCAAGCTAATAATGCAGGAATGTTACCTAATGGATTAGTAACTAGTAGTAAATATTGTATGTATGCTAATAAACTAAATGTTAATTATATAGTTGAGTTATATAATAATGGTACTGCTTTTGGTTTAATACCAACTGATAATTTATATCAACAAGTAAGTAAAGCTAAAAGTAATTATATTAAAATGTGGGTACTTGAGATTATTGGGTTAGTGTTAATTTGTTTTGAGATGATAGGGGTTGTTGTTATTCGCATGATCGAAGATATTAGTGTAATTAACTATTTGTTTTTAGGAATTATTGTTTTACTAATAATTGCATTAATCTTTACGTATAGTGGTGCCCACTATTCGAAAAAGAATAAACAATTATTAGAATATTTAGTTACGCAATGTAATCAATATTTTTATCCTAATTCTCAACCTTTTAATAATCAAACAAGTGCTGTTGTAATTCCGCCACAATCTACTAATAATCGAGCATAGTAAGCTATGCTCTTTTTTAATAATACAATGCATATTGTGGTATAATGGTTCTAGATTATTAAAGGAGATATGTAATGAAAAAAGTACTCTTTTTATTATTGTTAGCATTCACAACATTAGGTATTAGTGGATGTGGTGGTTCTAGCTTTAGTGCTAGTGAAGTTTCGTTTACTTATCAAAATGTTCGTGCTGATATTTATGATGATCAAATACCAGATCAGACTATTTTGGAAAGAAATAAAAAATATGGTTACGGTCAAGATCCATGTACTAAATATGGAGAAAAATTATCAGGTCTATATCAAATTACTAATAATACTAAACAATATATGGTGGATACACCAGTACTTGTAACATTATTAGATAGTGATGGGAATAAAGTTCCAGGATACAACCGTATTATGTTTGTAACTATGGGACCTAAAAGTACTTCATATGGTGCATTTGATGATAGCGTAGATAGTTTCTTTAAATTAGGTAGTCGTGGTAATTGGGAACCAACTGGTGAAAAACGCGATAACGCAAATGTTGATAGTTGTAAAATAAAACCAGAAGCACCAAAGCATGTTAAAGATGCTAGTGGTGTTAAGATTGAAGTATTATCAAATGATAATGCTCCTGAAAGTCTTAAATCTAATATAACAGGTGATATTGATACTAAAGTTCAAGACACTTATCAAGATGAACCGGTCCGTAGTTCTAGTGGTGGAAGATCAGGATTAAGTATGGAATGGTTATACAACACAGATATTAGTTTTGAAGATGTTAAAGGAACATTTAGTATAAGTAGTGATACAACGAATTTAGTAGTAGCATTAGATGGAACGGTAACTGCGATTGCGTATAATGAATGGGGCGAAGACATTAAAGCTTATGCACTTCCTGCAATGTTAATTGCCAAAGAAGGTAAAGAAGTAGTTGGATATGGAATTGGTGTTACTCTTACTAGTAATAGTGTATTTAAAGCAGGTAAGAGTGGAAGCCATATCGATATCGATGATATGAAAGGAATTTATATTGGAACAAGTAATAATACTAAAGGTTTAACTACAGCATTGTATATCCCTGTTTTAATGACAGAACCACTATTCTCTAACGATACATATAATCCAAGTAAAAGATAAGATAGAGGTGTAGGTAATTAGAAAATTTTATAGAACACTGAGTTAAAAAATGTCTCGCTTTTTTAGTGGGACATTTTTTAATTTAGTACTATAAACACCCTATTTCATAGAATGGGGTGTTTTTACTACTTGATAATATTTTTTTCCTTCAATTTATTTTTTATAAAAGAATTATTAATCCAAAAAGCGTGTTTAGTGTATCTAGTAAGTTTAGAATATTTATCCTTTTTAGGTAATGGTAAAGTGTATGATTCATTAGTCTTGTCACCATTAGTTGCATGAGGACGAACATGGAACATTTCATTTTTAGCTAGAGGGAAATTTGTTATATAATGTTTATAAGTTTCGCCTTTGTTATTGATCCGATTTTCTATTTTTTCCACAATATTCCCTTCGTTAACTATTGTGCTAGTTATATTATATGTTTCTTTTGCTCTATCTAAGTATTGTTCTCCTAGTGGTATCCATTCTGTTCCTAAGAGTTTATTTTCTCCATTTTCTTCTTTGAAAATAAATAATAATAATTTTGTTTCTTGAATATAATTAGAAAAATCTGAATCAACAAAAGGAGTTTCTACTATCTCTTCATAACTAAAATCTAATAGAGGGATACTTTCTTTTAAGTTGTTATTTGTTATCTGGATAGTTTTAGGGCAGACAGAATATTTGCGAAACTCATTAATATCTTTTAAATGTTTTTTAACACCAAACATTTTTTTAATGATTTGCGTTTTAATAGATTTATTAGAAGAATTATATTTAATTCCTAAATCTGTACAAAGTTTTTGTATAGATTTACCTTTGTGTTTATTGATATGTTTTTCAATAAACTCAGAAAGTGTTTCAGTAGTTAAAAAGTCATTTTTACTAGCATTTTTCTTTAAGCTTTGCTGTAACAAAGAAGTTACATAAGATTGTTTTAAACTAAAAGCTCGTTGTTTAGCTTTGATATCACTAAAAGGTTGCGTTCTTAAATCTTTACCTTCTCCAGCACCTTTAGTACAAGCACCTAAGATATTAGTGTCACTTTCTGATAATTCGTGAGCTAGGCCTGCTCGTACTTTATTTTTAATGGTATTATAATCTTCTTTAATAATTTTATAATCTGCTTCATTCATTTCATATATTAAGCTTGAAATTATTGCACAATCCTTTTTATCATATCCTTTTATCTGTGGGTCTAAATACCAAGCAATAAACATATTTAGTTTTTTGTATACACTTGATTCTTCAAAAGGAATATCTTGTTTGAAGTCTTCGTAGTTGATGTTATTTATTGATATTCTTTCTTTAGCGCTTAATCCTTGTTTAACTTTGTTTTGTTTGGCTGGAGTAACTTTTAACTCTAATTTTGTTCCATCAGCTAGTTCTAAATCAGGTTGTGGTTTACTATTTGGTTTTTGACCGAATACATAAAGTTCTATAATTTGGCCTAATACACCTTTATTCTTTTTGTTTTCTTTGAGTTCTAAATGTCCTTTAGTACTTTCGATTATTTCTTTAAATGATTTATTATAAAATTTTTTCATGTGTTCTATCACATCTTTGGCATTTTTAAACATTTTCCTCCTACTTGATCTTTTTATAAAAATATAGTACAATAATTATGCAATTTTATTATATAATAAAAAAGAGAAAAGGAGTAGTTTTGGATAAAACAGTAGTTGAGTTATTTGCTGGTGTAGGTGGGTTTAGATGTGGTCTAAATGACGTTGAACTAAAAGGCAATAGAGTAATTGAAAATAATGATTGGAATTTTGTTTGGGCTAACCAATGGGAGCCTAATACAAAAGTACAACATGCTTTTGAATGTTATACTACTAGATTTGGTAGTGAACATGCTTCAAATAAAGATATCTTTAGTGTTCCAACCAAAAAAATTCCAAAACACACTCTTTTAGTTGGCGGTTTTCCTTGCCAAGATTATTCAGTGGCACAAGGATTAAATACAAGTAAAGGTATTGAAGGTAAAAAAGGAGTTTTGTGGTGGGCAATCAATCAAATATTAATTGATAAAAAACCTCCATTTGTATTGTTAGAAAATGTTGATAGATTATTAATATCTCCAAGTAAGCAACGTGGTAGAGATTTTGGTGTTATTCTTCGATCATTTTTAGATGCGGGTTATGGTGTTGAATGGCGAGTAATTAATGCCGCTGATTATGGTATGCCACAAAAACGTAGAAGAGTGTTCATTTTTGCTTATCGTAAAAATACAAATTATTATAAACAACAAAAAAAAATAAGTCAACAAGAGATAGTATTTAGCAATGGGTTGTTTGCTAAAACATTTCCAATTAACCAAACTCTTGACGAAAAAAAATTAAATACTTTTGATATTAGTAACAAAGAATATAAAACACTGGTTGAAGTGTCAAATAATATACAAGAACAATTTTATAATACTGGATGTATGATTGATGGAAAAGTATATACTACTAAAACCAACCCTATAATTGAAAAAATAAAACCTTTAAAACAAATTATAGAAAAAGGTAAAATTGATGAGCAATATTTTTTAGATAAAAAGCAAATATCGAGAATGAAAGAAGCTAAAAGTAGTAAACGCATCGAACGAACAAAACCAAATGGAGACAAATATTTTTATTCTGAAGGGAAAATGCATTTTCCTGAAGACTTGAATCAACCTGCAAGAACAATGCTTACTTCAGAGGGTAGTATCGGTAGAACTAGCCATGCTATTGAAGACTATAAAACTAAAAAGATACGTTTACTGACTCCGAAGGAATGTGAGCGAATTAATCAATTTCCTGATAATTGGACAGATACAGGGATGCCTACTAAAAAACGTAATTTTATGATGGGCAATGCACTTGTAGTAGGTATTATCAAACGACTAGAAAAAAAAATTAGTAAAATTATAAAAGAAGAAAAATAATGTAGCATAAATGCTACATTTTTTATATTCCATTGCCTGATATTTTTGTATTTTTGTGGTATACTGTACTTAAGGAGTAAATTAATGTTTAAAGCAAAAGAAGAAAATGTAAAATTTTTATCAAATGTAGGTATTGCTAGAATACCTTTTTTCCAACGTCGATATGTTTGGGATGAACAAAACTGGTCAGATTTTTATGACAGTTTATTTGGAGATGTAGAATTAAGTTTCTTAGGTTCAATCATTATGCAAAGCAATAATGATGTGCACGTAAGTGATGAACGTGCTTGTTCAATCATAGATGGACAACAACGTTTAACAACAATTTCTATCTTTTTAATGTGTTTATACAATCACTTAAGTGAAGAAGATAAAGGATTATACGGTAGTGAAATTTTATCTATATTGTTTAGGATAGAAGATGGAAAACGTCGTGTTCCACGTATTTTACACTCGCGACTAGATCGCAAGTGTTTTGAAAAAGTTATCACTTTAGATAGCGTAGAATTTAATGCTGATGACGTAGATAATAAAATTATTAAATGTTATCAATATTTTACTAAGCGTATGGATAGTGAAAGCAAAGAAGATGTTAAAAAAACTGTTATTAACTTATTAGAATCAGTTAATAATAATGTCTTTGTCGTAATTACTATTGATGAACATGCAGATGAACAACGTGTATTTGATACATTAAATACAGCAGGAGTAAGATTAACCATTGCCGACACTGTTAAAAACTTTTTATACGGTCATTTAAGAAATTTCTATGATTCAGAAGAATCAGTTGTAGACTGTTATAAAAATACTTGGGAACAAGTATTTGAAAAAAAAGAAGATTTAGATCGTCAATGGAATTTAGACTTCAAGACAGGTAGAATTAAATCTACCAACATTGAAAACTTCTTATATTGTTTTGCAATAATCAAAGGATTTTATCAACCATCAGATAAAATGGAACATTTAAATTTAAAATATAAAGAAGAAATTACATCTATTCATCGTGGAGATCATATGAACTTCTTTTTAGAAGAATTGATGAAATTCGCAAAACTATATTATGTTAAATTTGTTAATTATGATATAGATGCTGACTTTGAATATAGTCATAATAATGTCTTATCAAGACTATTGTTATGGTGTCAAGCAACTGAATCAAAAACATTCTATCCGTTAATCTTATTCTTAATTGAAAAATTTAGTAATGATACTCAACGTTTAAATGTAGAGCTACATAAATTAGAAAAATTGTTAATTTTAAATGAATTAAGAAAAGATGATAGTAAAATTAAAAATTACAACAAAGTGTGTGTAGACTATATTAACGATTTAACTAAATTAGACAAAGCGTTAGAAGATGCACTTAATCCTGAAAATAGTAATGGCAATGTGCAACAAGTAATTTGTCAAGGTTTAGAAAAAATCAAAACTAAAAAAGCTAAAGCTTTATTATATATGATTGAAGCATATCGTCGTTGTAACAGTGCTAATGATATTACATATCTATCTGATTATTCTAAATATGAAGTTGAACATATCATGCCGAAAAAATGGAATGAACACTGGAACACAGTGCCAGTAGTAGGATATAATAACCAACCTATTCCCTTTGAAGAAAAAGATATGTTTAGAAATGAGGCTGTAGAAAATTTAGGGAATATGACATTACTTAAAGGCAAATTAAATACTAAGATTAGTAATATGGATTTTGCAACTAAAGTAGAAGGAACAATTGATTGCTCTAATGGCAAAGAGAAAAAAATTCCAGGGTATATCGACTATACTGACTTTAAGATTACTAAAAAAGATATTGTCGATAAATACAATAATGGAACTAAAGTATGGAATGAATATGAAATTGGTACACGTCAATTTGCTTTATATAAAGATATAGAAGCAGCATTGTTATATTAATTTTTCCAGAACCCCTTATATTCAGTGTATAATGAAATAGTAGGGAGTGGTATGTATAACAGTACTTTTAAAGTATATATATATATATATACTGTAG
>ERZ1026780.2273-NODE-2273-length-11383-cov-4.595692_pt1 | contig 11383 bp, 6 predicted proteins | sample MGYA00380126_ERZ1026780 | MGnify/ENA primary metagenome ERZ1026780 (study PRJEB33269, sample SAMEA4719762) | human gut metagenome | biome: human-associated habitat; feature: organic feature; material: feces | place: Cameroon | collected 2013-10 ... | reverse complement strand
TGCAATTCTGCAGCCTTTTTCGACAAGCTGAAAGAGACGCGAAAGGGCGTCTCTTCTTTTGCTTTTTGCAGCGGCCCTATAAGCCGGGTTCTGTAGTCGGCAGCCATCTATCTTGGGCGAACATTGCTGTTCGTCTCTTTGCCACCCGTCTGGAGATTGGCCGAGCAAGCCGTAGCCCCCAAGTCGGTGTTGCTTCGGATAGAGTTTACAGGATGCCCCGGTCACCCGGGACACCGGTGGGCTCTTACCCCACCTTTCCACCTTTTCCCCGCCGGGGGGCGGGGTAGTTTATTTCTGTTGCACTTGTCCGGCGGTCGCCCGCGGCCGATGTTATCGGCTATCCTGCTCTGTGAAGCCCGGACTTTCCTCACGGAGTCGCCCCCGCGCGGCTGCCCGGGCCGCTGCTTTTTCATTATATCGGCGGCGGGAGAAAATGTCAACGCCGCCTTTTGAAAAGGCTGTTTCTGAACCAGATTTTTAAGGAAGAATTCAGGAAAAAGGGATAGCGTTTTTCCTTTTCTCATGCTATAATAAGCTTGAATCCATAGCAAGTCAAAATGAAAGCTCAAAATAAAAAATTAGGGAGGTTTTCAAGCATGAAATTGTTTGGAAGAAAAACACTGGCACTGCTTCTGGCGCTGACCATGACGGTCGTCCTGATGAGCGTCAGCGCATTCGCAGCTGGTCCAACTGGTATTACAATGGATTCAACGCTGTCGCTAAAAGCCGGAACCACCGCTACTTTAACCCCGACTTTCACGCCTGCCGAAAGCACGCCTGCGCCTGCTGTTGCTTGGAGCAGCGACAATACCGGTGTCGCTACCGTGAACAACGGCACTGTCACCGCAATTAAAAGCGGTACTGCGACTATCACAGCAAAGGTCAACGATACTACGCTTCAAGCAACCTGCACCGTAACCGTTACCAAGGCCGATCTGGTTAGCGTTACCAAGACCTCCGGCGAGGTCACGACTCCTGTTGCTTACGGCACTGCGAAGTCTACAATTGAAGCACAGCTGAAGGCGCTGAAATACACCTTCACCTATGGCTCTGGTGCCAACGAGGAAACTGTTGCTGATCAGACCATTTCTGATTGGACTTGCACGCCCGCTTATGACGGCACCAAACCCGGCTCATATTCCTTTGTCGGCTCTGTCGGCACTGTGAAATCCGACGCGATTTCTGTTACCGTGAATAAAGGCGCCGCTACCGCTGTCGATTATAGCAAGACAGTCTCTGTGGAAAACGCTCCCGATATGACAGGTGACAAGGCTGTTGAAAGCATGCCTAAGACCTTCAGCGCCACCGTCAACGGTACTACTTATAATAATCTGGCGGTCAGCAACTATTATGGTGCTTGGGAGCATCCGGGTGCTACCGGCGTCCTGAAGACTGGCACTTACACTTATACTGCTGCTCCACAGACCAATGCTGCTTTGACCGGTCTCCCGACGCTGTCTGTCACTCTCACGGTCAATGCCAAGACCGTCAGCAACATTTCCGCTAATCTCTTCTACGATGGAGACGGCCTGCTGGGCAATGTGAGCGCAAATGTGGGCAGAGTGGATCTGAGAAGCCTGATCCTCGCGCAGCTCCCGAAAAACGCCTCCGGCAGCAACGCTCTGGCCTATGGCACGATCACCTTCACCAACTACAGCATGAACATTGGCCGCATGGACGGCGAGATCTGGCGCGTGGACAGCTGGCGCTACAGCGACAATAGCAAAGAGACCGGCTCCGTGCAGTATTCCGTGGCCGGTACCGGCAGCGGAAACACTGGCCTGATGTATAATGGCACTGTGAACCTGACCGCTTTCCGCTTTACCGGCAATATCGAGGCATCTATCACCAACACCTCCGGCACCGCCGACTTCTTCAGGAACAAAGTGGTTGATGAAATCGAGAAATATCTGAACGCTCTGGGCCTGAGCAACAGCTATTATGTCGTCTTTGACGATATCGGCAGCGATGGCGGCACGCTCTATCTGACCTCTTCGAAAAATGATGTGGCCGAAACGGATGAGGTCTACAGCCGTTCTGATCTTCGGGATATGTACTACGAATCCAACTATGATGGCGAAAAATTTGAGCTGAACTATTCTGTTTACAACGACAAAGATGCCGGCAGATATAACCGAATCTTCAGCGGCTCTATCGTAATTAGGAACCCTCAGATCTTGAATCTGAAGGTCTCCATCACCAAGGACGATGTTTACAACTTCAGCTCTCAGGAGCTGCAGGACGCCCTGTCCGAGCTGGATTCCGACTGGACGCTGGACCGCATCGAGCTGAACAGCATCTCCGTCAACGGCGGCAAACTCTGCTATGATTACGACGACAGCAAGACCCTGTCCAAGAATACCAGCGCTTCCAGAGGCACCTATTATGTGGAGCCCTCCAAGAGCTCTCAGAAGTCCATCGACCTGATCACCTATGTCCCCAAGGAGAAGAGCACCAGCCGCAGCTATACCGCGGAGTTCGGCTTTGAGGCGCACTACACCTACACCGACAAGCGCGGCAAGGAACGGACCGGCACGGTAGACGGCATGCTCGTCATCACCGTTCAGGAGCCCGCCGATATCACCATCTCCGCGCCTGCCAACGGCTATGCCACGCTGGATGCCAGCCTGTTTACGGATTACTGTGCGGATCATGTCCGCTCCACCCATAAGAACTATGAGCTCTGCTATGTGGAGTTTGACGGCGCGCCCAACAGCACCGCTTACGGCTATCTCTATGAGAACTATAAGAGCGGCATCTACAACGGCGCGAAGATCAAGTCTCCCAACGGCAAGAAGTTTGCCCTGACGGACATCAGCGCCAAGGATAAGAACGCTTACGATCTGGAAAGCGTCTCCTATGTCCCCGGCACCCGCAACTGCACCGGCGGCACCTTCGCCATCTACGGCGTGAAGCCCGGCACTACCATCAAGTCCAGCACCAGCTTCACCAAGCTCTGCGAAGGCACCATCGATTTCGTCATCGACGGCGGCTCCGTCTCCGGCAACACCAAGAAAGTGGACCTGCTGGCTTCCCAGACCTACAGCAACTTCTATTACGACCTGATCAACAGCAATGTGGCTTCTGTCCGGTTTGTCAGCGTTACCGGCGGTAAGCTCATCTATCGCGATGTTTCCAGCCAGACCCCCATCACTCCCGGCACGGATGTTTATTATCTGAGCAGCACCGGCTATCTGGCCGGCCGCAAGATGCTGAGCAATGTGGTCTTCCTCCCCGGCTATAATCAGACCTCTGCCACCATCACGCTGAAGGCCTTCGACGCCAAGGACAAGAGCGCCAATGCGCAGTATATCTTCACCATCAAGCCCGTGACCACCAGCAGCTTCTCCGATATGAACGGCTACAGCAGCTATGCCGGCTCTGTTGGCCTGATGACCAATCTTGGCATCATCAACGGCGTGGGCAACAATAAGTTCAATCCCACCGGCTCCGTTACCCGCGGCGAATGGATCACCATGCTGTATCGCGCGGCCGGTTCTCCCGCCGTCTACAGCAGCGTCAGCTTCACCGATGTTCCCAGCTGGTGCAAGGATGCCGTCCAGTGGGCCGTCCAGAACGGCATTACCGATGGCATCGGCAACAACAAGTTTGGCCCCGACATGACGCTGGACCGGATGCAGATCGTCACCTTTATGTATCGCTTTGCCAAGCTGCAGGGCATGGATGTTAGCTCCACTCTGTATCTGAGCGCCTATACCGACGGCAATACCGTGGATGCCTGGGCGCAGCCCGCCATGAAGTGGGCGCTGCAGAAGGGCTATCTGGATCCCGTGGGCGGCAAGATCCAGCCCAAGGGCACCATGACCCGTGTCTTGGTGGCCGACTGCCTGGCTCGTCTGCTGACCAAGTAACAACACAGCGCGTTTGCGCAGCTTTTCTCCTTTTCCGTGCCGGGCCTTCGGGCCCGGCGCGGTCTTTAAGATCAAATCAGAACGAACAGGACGCTGCTTTTATGGTATTTTCCAGCTTTCATTTTCTGTTTTTCTTTCTCCCCGCCCTGCTGCTCTGCTATTTTCTGATCCCGCAAAAGCTGCGGGCCGGAAGGAATCTCCTGCTGCTGGCCTTCAGCCTGTTTTTTTATGCCTATGGAGGCGTGCGGTTTTTGCCGCTGATGCTGGTGTCCATCGGCATCAACTATCTTTTCGGTCTGCTTTGCGCCCCGGGACTGCGGGGACGCAGGCTTTCTCTCTGGCTGGGGACAGCTTGTAACCTGGCGCTGCTGGGCTGGTTCAAGTATGCTGGCTTTGCCGCCCGAAACCTTCGTCTGCTGGGCGCTGAGCTGGCCATCCCGGAGGTGGTTCTGCCCATCGGGATTTCCTTTTTTACCTTTCAGGGCATGAGCTATGTTTTTGATGTTTACCGCGGCGAGGCGGCGCCGGAGAAAAATCCCCTTTGGGTGGCGCTTTATGTCTCGCTCTTCCCCCAGCTGGTGGCGGGGCCCATCGTCCGCTACACTACCGTGGCCGGCGAGATCCGCACGCGGCAGGAAACGCTGGATGGGTTTACCGAGGGTGCGGTGCGCTTTCTTTTCGGCTTGAGCAAAAAGCTCCTTTTAGCCAACGGCGTAGGTGCGCTGGCCGACGCGGTCTATGGCAGCACGCTGTCGGGACTAACCGTGTCGCTGGCATGGCTCGGCTCGGTGGCCTACACGCTGCAGATCTATTTTGACTTTTCCGCCTACAGCGATATGGCCATCGGCCTGGGGCGTATTTTCGGCTTTCATTTTCTGGAAAACTTTGATTATCCCTATATTTCCCGCTCTATTACAGAATTCTGGCGGCGGTGGCACATTTCCCTCTCCACCTGGTTCCGGGATTATGTCTATATCCCTCTGGGCGGCAACCGCCGGGGCCCCTGGCGTCAGCTGCTGAACCTTCTGATCGTCTGGAGCCTGACGGGGCTCTGGCACGGCGCGGAATGGACCTTTGTCCTCTGGGGGCTTTATTACTTCCTGCTGCTGGCGGGAGAGCGCTTTATCTGGGGAAAGGCCGTGGCCCGGTTGGGCCCGCTGCGGCATCTTTACGCCCTGTTTTTCATCAATGCGGGCTGGGTGCTTTTCCGAGCAGAAAGCGTATCCAAGGCAGGTGGGGTGCTTCGGGCCATGCTGGGCGGCGCGCCTCTTTCCGACGGACGCACCACCTATTATCTTTTGGAATATGGCTGGGTTCTGGCGCTGGCCGTAGTTGCAGCGCTGCCCTGGAAGCGCTGGCTGGAGCAATGGCTGCAGGCCCGGCAGCAAAGACCTCTGCCCCGGATCCTGCTGCTCTGGTGGCCAAGGCTGGCAGCGCTGGGGCTTTTGGTCCTGAGCTATATGCAGCTTCTGACCTCTACCTTTAACCCCTTCATTTATTTCCGCTTCTGAGAAAGGAGGACGCGCTATGAAAAAAACCGCAAATCTGGTCTTTACCGTCCTCTTTCTGCTGTTTTTGGGGGCCGTGGCCGCCATTACGCTGAAGCAGGGCGACAGCACCTACAGTTATTTTGAAAACCGCAGTCTGGCCAAAGCACCGGAATATTCCCGGGAGAGCCTGCTGGACGGGAGCCTTTTTTCCGCCTGGGAACGCTTTTCCACGGACCGTGCCGCCGGCCGCGGCACCATGATCCGCATCAGCACCCTGCTGCGGATGGAGCTTCTGAGGCTGCCGCAGGTGAATGAGGTGGTGATCACAGAGGACCGGCTGCTGCATTTTTATCCCTATGGCAGCTGGGAGGATGCCGACCCCGCCCAGCAGAGCGCCGAGACCGCCCAGTCGCTGGCGGAGCTGCAGGCCCATGTGGAGGAAAACGGCGGACGCTTTTACTTCGTGGGGCTTCCCAACCAGCTGAGTTATTTTCAGGAATGCTACCCGGATTATCTGGACCGGGCGAAGGACTATCTTCCCGCGCTGCATCGGGCGTTTCCGGAAGCGCTGGCCCGGAAGGGCGTCAATTTCATTGATCTGGTCGCTGCCTTTGAGGCGATGGGCAAGCCCGCGGAATACTATACGGAAACAGACCACCACTACAGCCTGAAGGGCGCCATGGTTTCCTACCGGGCCATTGTGGAGCGGCTGCAGGCGGACGGACTGGACATCCCGCTGCTGGAGGAGGAGGAGGACTGGGAATATACCACGCTACCCAATCCCTTTTTAGGCTCCCGCAACCGCAAGCTCTATGCCCTCTGGGAGACCCGCGACCGGCTCACCTATGCCGTCCCCCGGGAGGAGATCCCCTTCACCCGCACGGACAACGGCCAGGAAGTGGCGTCGACCGTCCTGCGGCTGCCGGAAAACGACACCGCGCCGGTGGAATATCTGGTCTATATGGGCGGCGACAAGGGTGAGACTATTTTGCGCACGGACCGGCCGGAGCTTCCCAAGGTCCTGATCTTCGGCGATTCCTTTACCAACGCGCTGGAGACCCTGCTCTACCCTTCCTTTGATGAGATGCGCTCGCTGGATCTGCGGCATTACAATTCCAAAACCCTGTGGGACTATATCGAAGACTATCAGCCGGATATCGTTTTAGACATCCGGGACGACAGCTCCTGGGGCGATCCCACCAGCCCAAACAGCATTTTCCGATAAGCCCTCCGGGCGGCCATGGCAGCGGGTCATGGCCGCCCTTTTCAAATTGTTCATAGTTTTTTGCTTGATTCCCGGATTTTGCAGTGATACACTCTTTTGTATGGAAATATTTTCTGTCTCTGGAAAAACAGAATGCTGACTTCGCCCTTGGGGCGGTGCAAGCGGGAGTTCTGCGGGCCTTTGGCTCCTGTTCTCCCGCCCTGTTTTTCTTTTGACGGTCCATTTTTTTGAGAAAGGAGATCCTTCATGCTCAAACGGCTTGCCGCCTGCGTAAGGGAATTCAAAAAGCCCACGGTCCTTACGCTGATCTTTATCGTGGGCGAATCTATCATCGAGACCATGATCCCCTTCATCACCTCCAATCTGGTGAACGACATCAAGGGGGGCGTGGTGCTTTCCCAGCTGCTCCGCTCCGGCGGGCTTTTGCTGCTGCTGGCCCTGCTTTCGCTGGGCTGCGGCGGCGCGGCGGGCGCCTTCTGTGCAAAGGCCTCGGCAGGCTTTGCCCGCAACCTGCGGCACGATGTTTTCAGCCGCATCCAGCACTATTCCTTTGAAAACATCGACCGTTTTTCCTCCGCCTCGCTGGTGACCCGCATGACAACGGATATCAGCAACATCCAGCAGGCCTATATGATGATCATCCGCGTGGCCGTCCGCGCGCCCCTGCTGCTGATCTTTTCCACCACCATGGCCTTTATCATGGGCGGAAAGCTGGCGCTGACCTTTGTGGTGGTGATCCCCGTTTTGGGCTGCGGCCTGCTGCTCATCGGCAAAAAGGCGCTGCCCACCTTCCGGCGCATCTTTCGCAAGTATGACCGGCTGAACGAATCCATCGAGGAAAATGTCCGGGGCATGCGCGTGGTCAAGGGCTTCGCCCGGGAGGACTATGAAAAGCAGAAATTTGACGCCGCCAACGACACCATCCGCAAGGACTTTACGCTGGCGGAGCGCATCGTGGCCCTCAATGAGCCGCTGATGCAGGTCTGTATGTATTTCAACATGATCTTCATTCTGTGCGTAGGCTCCAAGCTCATCATCACCAGCCGGGGGCAGACGCTGGATGTGGGGCAGATCTCCGCCATGCTCACCTATGGCACGCAGGTGCTCATGAGCCTGATGATGATCTCCATGATCTATGTGATGCTGACCATGTCTGCCGAATCGGCCAAGCGCGTCTGCGAGGTGCTGCAGGAGGAGCCCTCCCTTGCCGACCCGGCGCAGCCCGTTCTGCAGGTCAGAGACGGCTCTGTGGATTTTGACCATGTGAGCTTCAAATATTCCGCCCAGGCCAGGCGTTTTGCGCTGGAGGATATTGATCTGCATATCCGCTCCGGCATGACCGTCGGCATTCTGGGCGGCACCGGCTCCTCCAAATCCACGCTGGTGCAGCTGATCCCCCGGCTGTATGATGTGACGGAGGGCAGCGTAAAGGTGGGCGGCGTGGATGTCCGGGAATATGATCTGGACGCCCTGCGCTCCGCTGTGGCCATGGTGCTGCAGAAAAATATGCTGTTTTCCGGCACCATCCGGGAAAACCTCCGCTGGGGCGACCCGAACGCCACCGACGAGGAAATGCAGGAGGCCTGCCGTCTGGCCCAGGCGGATGAGTTTATCCAGTCCTTCCCGGAGGGCTACGACACCTACATCGAGCAGGGCGGCGCAAATGTCTCCGGCGGCCAGAAGCAGCGGCTCTGCATCGCCCGGGCTCTGCTGAAAAAGCCGAAGATCCTGATCCTGGACGATTCCACCTCCGCCGTAGACACCCGCACCGACGCGCTGATCCGGGCGGGCTTCCAATCCTACATTCCGGAGACCACCAAGATCATCATCGCCCAGCGGATCGCCTCCGTGCAGGATTCCGATCTGATCCTCGTGCTGGACAACGGCCGCATCGCCGACGCCGGCACCCACGCGCAGCTCATGGTCTCCAGCGCCATCTACCGCGAGACCTATGATCAGCAGACGAAGGGAGGCAGCGACCATGAATAAATCCCGTTCCATGCCCGCAAGGCCCATGGCCGCCCCCGGCGGAAAGGACCGTCCCGCGCCCCGGAAGGGCGTCTTCGGCCGGCTTTTGAAGCTGCTGTTCCGCTCCTTCCCTGTGCTGCTGCCGGTGGCTGCCTTCTGCATCCTGTTCAACGCGGTGGCCGCGGCCGTCCCCGCCATCTTCCAGCAGAAGGTCATCGCCGTCATCGAGCAATGGTTCACCTCCGGCGACTGGCCCTCCGCCAAGGCGCAGATCGTGCCGCTGCTCACCGTTTTGGGCGGGCTTTATGTTCTGGCGGCGCTTTCCAGCGTCAGCTACAGCCAGCTGATGGCCCGCATCACCCAGGGCTTTCTCTATAAGGTCCGCCGCGCCATGTTCAACGGCATGCAGGATCTGCCGATCCGCTATTTTGATACCCACCGTCACGGGGATATCATGAGCTATTACACCAACGACACCGATACGCTGCGGCAGCTGGTCTCTCAGGCGCTTCCCTCGCTGCTGCGCTCCGGCGTGGTCATCACCTGCGTGTTCTGCATCATGCTCTATTACAGCCTTTGGATGACTCTTCTGGTGCTGCTGGGTGTGGCGCTCATGACCCTTGTTTCCAAGAGGGTGGGCGGCGGCTCCGCCAAATATTTCATCCGGCAGCAGAAATCCATGGGTCAGGCGGAGGGCTTTATCCAGGAGATGATGAACGGACAGAAGGTCGTCAAGGTCTTCTGCCACGAGACTGCCTGTCAGGAGGATTTTGACCGGATCAACGACAGTCTCTATGAGGACAGCCGCCGGGCGCACGCCTACGCCAACATTCTCGGCCCCATCATCAACAATCTGGGCAACATTCTCTATGTGCTCATTGCGGTGGTGGGCGGCGTTTTGCTGCTGTCCGGCGTCCCCAATGTGAGCATCTCCCGCATGGCCTTTGACATCAGTATGTTTATCCCCTTCCTGAACATGACCAAGCAGTTCACCGGCAATGTGAACCAGTTTGCCCAGCAGATCAACGCCATCGTCATGGGTCTGGCCGGCGCAGGCCGCATCTTCGACCTGATGGACGAACCGGCGGAGGAGGATCAGGGCCGGGTCACGCTGGTCAATGCGCACAAGGCTCCGGACGGCGCCATCACCGAGGCCGCCCACCACACCGGCAGCTGGGCCTGGAAGCAGCCCCAGCCCGACGGCAGCTTCACCTATACGCTGCTGCGGGGCGATGTGCGTCTGCAGGATGTGGACTTTGGCTATGAGGAAGGCAAGCCCGTCCTGCACGATGTGACCGTCTATGCGGAGCCGGGCCAGAAGGTCGCCTTCGTGGGCGCCACCGGCGCAGGCAAGACCACCATCACCAACCTGATCAATCGCTTTTATGACATTGCCGACGGCAAGATCCGCTACGACGGCATCAACATCAACCATATCCGCAAAGCGGATCTGCGGCAGTCGCTGGGGCTGGTCCTGCAGGAGACCAACCTGTTCACCGGTACCGTCATGGACAATATCCGCTACGGCAAGCTGGACGCCACCGATGAGGAATGTATCGCCGCCGCCCGCTTATCCGGTGCAAACGATTTCATCAGCCGGCTCCCCGGCGGCTATCAGACCCAGCTGGACAATAACGGCGCCAACCTTTCTCAGGGCCAGCGGCAGCTCATTGCCATTGCCCGGGCTGCCGTGGCCGATCCGCCGGTGATGATCCTGGACGAGGCCACCTCCTCCATCGACACCCGAACGGAAGCCATCGTCCAGCGGGGCATGGATAAGCTCATGGAGGGGCGGACGGTGTTCGTCATCGCCCACCGGCTTTCCACCGTTATGAACTCCGATGTGATCATGGTGCTGGACCACGGCCGCATCATCGAGCGGGGCAGCCACGAAAAGCTCATCGCCGAAAAGGGCACCTATTATCAGCTCTATACCGGCGCTTTTGAGCTGGATTGAACCAAGCATACAAAAAATAAAAGCCTCCGCATGGGATCACCATGCGGAGGTCTTTTTTGTCATGCCGCACTGTTTTTCCGGCAAGCCTTACCATTGCTCGTTCCCGCCCAGGAAGGCCAGGACGATGCGCTCCCCGCCGAACAGGATCAGATACAGCGCCGCCAGATAGGCCACGCTCCGCAGCGTCAGGAAGGACAGGGCCGGGCTCAGCAGCATCAAAAAGCCCAGAAACAGCCCCAGAATGTTCAGCGTCAGCGTGAATCCATAGTAAAACCGGCCGCACAGCAGACGGGTCAGGCCGGCATTGGTCAGGCCGGAGATGCAGTGGGCCAGGAACCAGATGGGAAACAGCACCGTCAGCGCCCATTTGCCCACATCGGGATTGGCCAGCAGCATCACGCCGCACATGACGCTGAGAATGCCCGTGATCAGCGACAGCACCGGCCGCAGGCCCGCAAAACGGGCCAGACGCATATAGACCAGAATATCCTCCACGCCCAGTGCCACTGCGATCAGCCCATAAATCACCACCGCGCCGGTAAAAATGCGCTCCGGCCGGAGCAGCGTAAACACACCCAAAAGCAGCAGCAGGGCGCCCACGATCAGCTCGCCCCAGCGGATCCCGTTCTTTCTCCTCATGCTTCTGCGCCTTCCTTTCCCTTGAGGATCGCCATAAACTCACTGCCGGTGATGGTCTCCTTCTCATACAGGTAGGCCGCCAGCGCGTCCAGCTTGTCCCGATGCTCCGAGAGCAGGCGGCGGGCCTTCTCATGCTGCGTCCGGACGGTCTCCACCACCTTCCGGTCGATCTCCTTCTGGGTTTCCGTGGAGCAGGCCAGCTGCTGTCTCTTATACACATCTGACGCTGCCG
>ERZ1026780.2269-NODE-2269-length-11395-cov-3.378483_pt1 | contig 11395 bp, 11 predicted proteins | sample MGYA00380126_ERZ1026780 | MGnify/ENA primary metagenome ERZ1026780 (study PRJEB33269, sample SAMEA4719762) | human gut metagenome | biome: human-associated habitat; feature: organic feature; material: feces | place: Cameroon | collected 2013-10 ... | reverse complement strand
GCCTTGGCCGCCCAGGCGGACGTGTCGGTGGAAGCCTTGCCGCAAGCGGGAGCGGTTGCTGTTGACGCAACGCCCCAGGTTCCGCAAGAAGGCGCACAACCTGTGTTGCCCGTTGCGGGTGATGCTCCGGCTGTGCCGGCCGCAGAGGGGGAAGGTTTTGTTGCCCCGCGTGAAGAAGTAGCCGAAAAGCCCGAGGAGGCCGCGGCCCCGCGTGTGGTGTATAACCCCAAGTCCCGCCGCGATCCGACCTTATCGCCCGATGACTTTTTGCTCTTGCAATTCCGCGAGCAACAGCGTTTGGCCGCTATTGAAGCGGAACGCCAACGCAAACTCGCCGAAGAAAGACGTAAACGCGAAGAAGAAGAACGCTTGCGTCAGTTAGAACTCGCCCGCATTAAAGACCCGACCCGTGAGGTTAGAAACCGCATTAAAATCGGCGGTATTATCGGACAAGAGGTTTTTATCGGCAGTAAGATTTACACCGTAGGAAAAAGCATTTATGGCGCGCGGATTGTGGAAGTCCGTCCAGATTCTGTCGTGTTTTCTTACAAGGGTCATAAATTTGTTCGTAAAATGCAGTTGTAATCAAATCATTTAGGAAAAATTATAGGAGGATAGATGACAAATCGTTTAGCAGTTGCGCTGGCGTGTGTGGCGGCTGTGAGTTTGGGTGGCAATGCCTTTGCCCAAAAATCCCGGCAATCCTTACCTAGCGACAACACTATCGCTGTAACAGAAGATACAACGGTAAAGTTGAATGGCGAATCCGAACTGTACAAAGAAACCGAAGCGTCCTCGCCTTTGGACCGCAAAGTGTCCATCCGCGTTTCCAACGTACCGATATCGGCGTTCTTGAACAGTATCACGACGCAAGCCAAAATCAACTTTATTATGAGCGAGGAATTCGCCAATAAAAAAGTGACGGCTTCGCTGACACGTGTAACGGTACGCGAAGCGTTGGATACGCTTTTGCGCGTGCAAGGGTTGGCTTATCAGCGCATCGGCAAGAGCGACAGTTACGTCGTAACCAAACGCTCCAATGATGCCCCGGATACCATTACTAAGATTTATACCCTTAGTTATATTTCCCTGCAAGGCGTTGGTTCCGCGCAGAGCGAACTCAACAGCATTATGCCGCAGGATGTGTCTTCTAGCAGTTCTTCCAGTTCGTCCGGTGATTCTACCGGTTTGAACTTGGGTGGCTCTTCCTCCGGTTCGGGTTCCGACTCTTACAGCGGCGGTGCAGAAATTACGACAATTGTCAAAAGTATGCTCTCCCCGGTCGGCAAGATTGCCGTGGATCCCCGCACGAACAAATTGATTATTACCGACGTGGCCGAAGTATTCCCGCAAGTGGAAAACATCTTGGCCGAGTTGGATATTAAACCCCCGCAGATTTTGATTGAAGCGCAAATCGTGGTAGTCAGCAAGACGAGCGGTTTGAGTCTCGGCTTTGAATACGGCGGAAGCGACGGCGCGATGGTTTCTATGACGGGGCCCAAACGCAAAGTGGACTTGGAATATATTAAAGGCCAAGGCGTGAAAGGTTGGAACTATATTTTCCCGAGCAAGGACCAGTTGAACGGCGGTTCTTCCGGCTCTGGTTCCGGTTCCGGCTCCGGTTCCGGTTCTTCCTCCTCTTCTAGTGACGAAGGCGAAGATGAGGGTGGTTTGTTGGACTTCTCGGCCTTTAACATTGTGCTGAAAAGTTTACTGACCCGCGGTGAAGCCAAATATTTGGGTAAACCGAAAGTGGTAACCTTGAACAACAAAACGGCCACCATCACCACCTCTACGGATGCCACCGTCGGCCAGACGATGAGCCAATCTGGTAGCAGTTCCGGTGAAGGGATGACCACCACCTCGGCGGAAAGAAAACGCGTCGGTCTTACCTTGCAGGTTACCCCGCAGGTAAACCGCGAAGGCTATGTAACGCTGTATGTGCAGCCTTCTTACTCCGACTTGGTAAGTTCCGGTTTTGACTTCTCCAAAGATACTACCACCCGCGCGGCTTCCACCTTGGTCCGCGTGAAGAACGGCCAAACGGTCGTTATCGGCGGTCTGCTCACTTCGCGTGAAACGGACCAGACCCGCAAAGTACCGCTCTTGGGCGATATCCCTCTGTTGGGCTGGCTGTTTACCAGCAAGACCAAATCTAAAAGCACCACCGACTTGGTCATCTTCATTACCCCGACCATTTTGGCGGAATAGTTAATTCTTTAACCGCCCCCGGTGATAAACTGGGGGCGGACAGTATCAAAAGCAAGCAATATAGAGGATTAGGAAATGGCAAAACAGTTAAGTGAGATTTTGGTAGAACAAGGCACCTTAAATGAAGATCAAGTCAAGCGTGCGATGTTGTTCTCCAAACAAAACAACGTAACGTTCGCGGAGGCCGTTATCAAGTTCGGCTTTGCGTCCGAAGAAAAGGTAACGGCGGCGCTCTCTAAACATTTTGCGGTTCCCTACGCTTCTAAGGAAAACGGTATTTTAGTGCCGGAAAAAGAGCAGAATTTGCAGGATATTATTCCTGAAAAATTCGCCCGTGAAAATATGGTTATTCCGTTGTTCGTGGAGGATGACTCCCTCGCGGTAGCGGTGTTGGACCCGACCAATGTGTTCCTGCTTGAAAATATCAAAATGATGTCCGGTAAGCAGGTGCAACCCTTTTTAGCCAGTAAAAGCCAACTTTTAAACGTAATTGATACTTTCTATTCTAACAAAAACCTGTTGGAAGAAGTAATGAACGAAGCCGCCAAACCCCAAGTGGAGGTGTCCGGCGAAGAAAGCGACGACGATGTGGATGTGTCGGGCTTTTTGGACTTGGATAAAGTTTCGCCTAGTGCTTCGCAGTATGTAAAACAGGTAAACGCTATTTTGCGCCAGGCCATTACAGAGCGCACGTCAGATATTCATTTGGAACTGTTTGATGCTCGCGTAAGTTTGCGCTTCCGTATTGACGGGTCTTTGTACGAACGCACGGCCCCGGCCAAAGAGTCTGTAAACGCCATTATTTCCCGTATTAAAATTTTGTCTAAATTGGACATCGCGGAAAAACGCTTGCCGCAGGACGGCAGTTTTACTATCCGCTACCAAAACCGCTCCATTGAAGTCCGTGTATCTGTCTGCCCGACGGTATATGGCGAAAAACTGGTGCTTCGTATTTTGGATAAAGGTACGAGCGAAATGAACGTGGATAAACTGGGGTTTGAACCGGACCAGAAAAAAGCCTTCTTGGAGGCGGCCAACTTGCCGCACGGGCTGATTTTCTTGACGGGTCCTACCGGTTCCGGTAAATCTACCACGTTAAACGCGGTACTGACAACCATCCGCACCCCCGAGTTAAACTTTATGACGTTGGAAGACCCGGTGGAATACAAACTGGCGGGTATTAGCCAGGTGCAGGTAAAGCCGGCCATTGGCCTTACGTTTGCGGCGGGCTTACGCTCGTTCTTACGTCAGGACCCGGACGTAATTCTGGTGGGGGAAGTCCGCGATAACGAAACTGCCGAAGCCTGCTTGAAGGCGGCCTTAACCGGCCACTTGGTGCTTTCCACGCTTCACACCAACGAAGCTTTGGGCGCCGTGCCCCGTTTGATTGATATGGGTATGGAACCCTTTTTGCTTGCGTCCTCTTTGGCGTTGGTGGCGGCGCAGCGCTTGGTGCGTATCCTGTGCCCGTACTGCAAAGTGCCGCATATCCCGGATCCGTCCACCTTACAGCGCATTATTAAAGAGGGTCATTTGAACCCGCACGACCAAAATTCTTGGACATTTTTCAAGTCTGTCGGTTGCCCCAAGTGCTTTGGCACCGGGTTTATGGGCCGCCGCGCCATTTACGAAGTATATCGTATGACGGAGGAAATGCGTAATATTATTTATAAAACACAGGACCTCGTGGAATTGAAACGGGCAGCGGAACGCTCCGGCTCGCTCAACCTGCGTGCAAACGGGTGGCACAAAGTCATCCGCGGGCAAACGACGGTAGATGAAATTTTGAGTATTACGACATCAGACGAATAACAGAGGGTTTATGCAAAAATATACTTATACAGTCAGAGATGCTAACGGCAAAACCATTAAAGGTTCCGTGTCGGCGGACAACCGCGAAAAGGTAATTCTCGCCCTTCAAAACAAAGGGTATTTAGTGTTGGACGTGCAGGAAGGAAACGGTGGTTTGTTTGGGGGCGGTGGCCCGGCTAAAAAGAGAGGCGGTAAAGTGCCCGGCCACGTTTTGGCCTTCTTTGCCGAACAGTTATCCACACTTATTGCCGGCGGTGTGCCGCTTGTGCGCGCCGTATCGTTGTTGGGTGAATACGCTTCCAACCCCACATTGGGTTATGTGCTCACGCAAGTGGCCAAGGATATTGCAGGCGGTCAGTCTTTGCACTCCGCGCTTGCCCAACACCCCAAGACGTTCAGCCATATTTGGCTGTCTTTGGTTCAGGCGGGTGAAGTGGGTGGCCAGTTGGCGGATACTTTGATGCAGATTTCGCTCTATACCAAAACGCAGGAAGGGATGAAGAGCAAAATCATCACGGCCGTTACCTATCCGGCTATTTTGATGTTGGCCTCTGTCGGCGTGCTTATTTACTTTATTTTGGGTATCGTGCCGACATTCGCGCAAATCTTTAAGGACTTTAATATTGACTTGCCGATGATTACGGTTGTCGTATTAAACGTGTCCAGTTTGCTTATCAATAACGGTATTTTGATTATTGTCTCCGCGATTGCTTTGTTTGTGGCGTTCCGCTTCTACATCAAAACCGTGGACGGCAAAAAACGCTGGCACGCGTTTTTGATTTCTATGCCGCTATTCGGTAACTTCCTTAAAAACATTTATTACGACCGGATGCTTTCCACGCTTTGTACCCTGCTTAAAAGCGGTGTAACTATTTTGAACGCTATCTTGGTATTGGAAGAATCCTTTGACGGAAACGTCATCATCCAAAACGCTTTGAAGCACGTCCGCACGGAAGTTGCGGCCGGCAAGGCCATTTCCGAATCGTTTCGCGCTACGGGGGTATTCCCCGGCTTGATGACGGAAATGATGCTGATGGGCGAGGAATCTGGTAAACTGCCTAGCATTATTGGCACGCTTTCCAAGTTCTATGCCGATAACGTGGACCAGTTTATTGCCCGTTTCTCCGCGGTGATTGACCCTATCTTAATCTGCGGTGTCGGTGCGCTGATTGGTATCATTGTAGCCTCTATCTTCTTGCCTATCTTCAAGTTGTCCCAAATCGGCGGCAACTAATCGGGGGAAAGTATGAAGAAAGGTTTTACATTATTGGAAGTTCTGATTGTAGTGGTGATTGCGGTGTCTGTTGCGGTATTTGCCGTGCCGGCCTACAAAAAAACGCAGGATAAAAACCGCTATTTGGCGGCCCAAGGGGTGCTTATGGACTTGGGCAACGGTCTGCGCACGTTGCAATCGGAAGGATATGCTTTTCCGTCCGCTGCCCAACAGGTAACGTATTCCAATATGAACGGAACCTTGGCGGCGGATGCGGTGATTTCGTCTTCGAACTATCAAAGGGCCTTGGTGGCGCGTAAATATATGTCGCCGATTCCGTTTGATAATACCTCTACTAGTATCTATAAGGGCTATAAATTTTACGCTTGCCCGGTGAATACAGCATCCTCTTCTAATTGTTGTAATAACAATGCCGGAGTGGTGGCCTGTATGGAAGACAGCACTTTGCAAACGGTAGCAAACAGTCCGACGGCAGGCCAATATTACCAGGCGACTTTTTTGCGTAGCGGAAGTATCAAGCGTATTCCCAAAAACTAAACTTGACAAAGGGGCAAAACTGCGCAATACTGTATTAGTGGGGATTTTATGAAGAGAAATGGTTTTACATTAATAGAACTTTTGATTGCGGCCACGATTATCGGCATTTTGGCGGTATTTGCTACGGTGGCTTACCGCAACAGTGCTTCGGATGCGCGCGCGGCAAGTGCCAAGGCCTATGCTAATGCTCTGGCACAGGCGGCCCAGCGTTATCTGTTGGACCCGTCGGCCTGCTATTCGTCCAATGTCGCTATTACCTCTACTCCCACGGTGGGTGCATTGGTGCAATGCGGCCTGTTGGAAACGAACCGTTCTGCCGATTCTTCGGAATATTTCAGTTATACGTTGAATGCGTCTGATTCTTCTTGCTTTGTAAAAATGACCCCCAAGGAGGCTTATTTGGGCAAACTGTCGGACCGCTATAAAAAGTATTCCTATTGTGTGTCTAATGCCGGGGTAGGAGCGGAAAGTTTTTAGGAGCCTTTATGATGAATAAAAAAGGTTTTACCTTAATGGAAATTTTGGCGGTGTTACTGGTAATTGCTGTGGTGGTATCTATGGCGGTGCCGGTGTTGCGCTCGGTTCGTTACGAGGTAAAAAACGGCCAAGCCAAAAATGCCGCCCACAAATTGGCGCAGGCTGTGCGCACCTATTACCAGGTTAGCCGTGGCGGCGTGCCGCGCGGGCAATCCTTTACACCTACGGCGGATAGCGATAAAGCAAATATCGTTTTGGCGGCGCCTTCTGCCTGTGTGGCTCCGTCCGAAACGGGTATTCCGCTTCAAAAAACGACTGGCTCGGTGGAAATTAAGCAGTTGTTTGCGTGTGGCTATTTGTCGTTTAAAGATTTTGTCAGTTTGCCTTATACCTTTACGGTGTGCGACCCTCGCCCCGGGCAAGTGCCTAACGATACCTGTAAATTAAGCGTAGCCACGGGGACCAATACGCCGATTGTGGTAGTTAAAGGGGCTGCCGGTTCCGGTGATAAATACGACGTAAGCAAGAATAAAGATTATCTTATTTATGTGGACCAGTCTATGAAGGTAAAGGATTCCTCCAAATAGGAGTAGTTTATGATGCAATTTTTAAAACGAGTTTTAACTAAAAAGAAAGGTGTTACCATTTTGGAAGGACTGATTGCCTTGGGGTTGCTCGCTTTGGTGGCGGCAGGAACCTTTGGGGTGTTATTGTCTGTTGCCCGTAAATCGGGCGCGCCGGACATCCGCGAGGAAATGGTGCTTGCGGTGGAACGCGCCAACGACCAGTTGCAAATGTATTCGTCCGGTATCGTATCTGGTATGACTAACAGCAAACTTTACGAACAATACGCTAATGGTATGTGCGGGGGAAGTTTGATACCGGCGGAGGTTAAGGTTTCGGATAGTTCTCCTATGTCGCTTGGCTCGCATGACATTAAGTGTATGCTTCCGCCCTTGTGCGATTACAGTAATTCCACTTTTACTTATACGGTGAGGGAAGCCAGTTTCACCACGCATAATTACGGCGGTTCTAATATGGTAACGGATTATGCTAGCGCGTTTCCGACCAAGGGCCGCCAGGTTACCTTTAATATTACTTGCAACGGGTTTACGTTATGACGAACAAAAAGGGTTTTACCTTAACTGAAATTTTGTTAGCGGTGATGATTGTGGGAATCATCGGGGTTGCGCTGGCTTCCTTGACGACGGCCGCCTCGCGTGAATCAGGGGTAGGCCGCAGTAAAGTAATGCTGCGCAACAACTTGTCTATTGCCTTACGCCAATTGCGCCAGGACGTGCAGGAATCCACCCGCGTGCTTTATGTCCGCGGCAAGATTGACAGCGCTACGGCAGGGACTGATATTCCGCTTTTATCCTTGGCTAAGAACGAGGATATTGACGGAAATGTCATTGGTACGGGTAATTCTTACGTTACCTATTGTTTTGTACCGGGAAGCAAAACGGCTGCACCGGAAGGAAGAGCGCTCTCCGGCGGAACGATTTACCGGCGCGAGGGAACGGTCTCTTGGAGCGGAAATGCACCGTCTTGCACTTATAACACCAGTACAGATGTGTTCCTTTATAACGTAAAATTTATCCCGCCGATTGGTTCCTCCGGTAATGACAACTATTATCCGGTTCCGTTCTTCGGCCCGGAAACGTATAGTGTAAGAGATGCCAGCACATCGGCTGTTTCCGTGCGCCGCAAGGATTTGGGCAGTATTTTACAGGTGCGTTTGATTACCGAGTTGGACAGTACCCCGGTGGTAAACGACGCCGTGGAACAAATTTTTATGTTGCCTAACGGATACAGAGTAAAGGCATAAGGGGTCTTATATGATTTTTAAAAATAAAAAAGGTGCGGCTTTATTGCAAGTTTTGTTAGTTACCGTTATTTTGGCGGGTATGGCGACAATGCTTCTGCGCGCCAGTTTATCCCGCACGACCGCCGCGCGTAAAACGCGCCGCACGGTTTCTGCTCAAATGTTGGTCAACTCTTGTATGGCGCAAGTAAACAATATGTGGGCCGCCAAAAGCCCCGAAATGTTCGCGCGCGATATGAGCCAGTGCATTATGTACTGCAAGGATGCCTCCACAGGCACCTGCTCCCAGGTAGAGAAAACGCATAAATGCAATATTTCGCTTAATGGGCAAACCTATACCGTAACCGCCGCGTTTGATTCTTCCGGTACCGATGCCGTTATCAATTCGGATAATAAGTGCAAATTGACTTATACGATTGAGTCCAATGTGGACGTGATGTAAGCGGTGTACGGATATGAGAGTCATTTTTATTCTGCTGACGTTTTGTTTAGTGGCGGTTCCATCATATGCACAGCGTGTGTCGGTGCAGAATCAGCCTGCGCCTGTGGTGGTAGATGAGCCCGATTCCAATATTGATTTATTAAAGCAATCTATTGAGGTCTCCCAACCCGCGCTTAATACGGAGCAAAAGCCTTCCGCTAAACCTGTTAATGTTGTACCGGCCGTAAATAATCCCCCGGCTACGCCCGCGGCTTCTTCTGCGGCAAGTTCCGCTAATACGTTAGATATGCCCCTTTCTGTGGGCGGAACGGTAACGACGGTGCAAACCTCGGTGGCCCCAACCAAAAAAACGCTTTCGCCTGCGGCTGCCAAGCGCGTGCAAGCCGCCAAGTCCCAACGCCGTACGGCGGCCAAAAATGTGTCCGCAAAAAACGCTGCCGCGCAAAAGACATCAAAGCCCACCCAGTTGGAAAAAGATATAGAAAAAAATAACGCCCTTTTACCGCCAAGCGACCAGGTGGAAACCGAAGCCACTGCGGCTACTTCTGACGAGGAGTCAAGCGAGGAAGCCGCCGCAGATGCTGAATTGGAATACGCGGTGCGTATGTTGGAAAAATCCAAAGAGGCCGCCGAATCCGCCGGACGGAAAATTCCAGCGCCTGCTTCGCAAAACCGCCCGAACAAAGTTCCCGCGCCAAACAAAAAATTTAACCCCAATGCCTTCCGCCCTGGTGTAACGTGGGTGGCTTCCCAAAGTACGCATTTTGAAATTTACACACAAAAACGCACGAACGGCGGGATTAGTTCGTCCAATATGTCTATGACGTTTGAAAACGCCTACCAAACCTTGCGCCGTTTTATTCCGTGGATGATGTCCGGCAAGGTCCGCGTGTTTGTGTATCAGGACCACCAATCTTATTTGCGCTATGAGCCAAACGCCAAGGCTTGGTCGGGCGCGCTTGCATACCCCACGCGTGGGGAAATTGTGGTGTATGACACTCCCGGCAATAAGCAGGGCCAAAATTTAAAGGAAAGTTTCACCCACGAATTGACGCATATTTTTACTCAGCAGTTTTTTGACAGCCACAAAACGGGCCGCATTATGACTCCTACCTGGTTGGACGAGGGCTTGGCGGTGCTGTTGGAGGACCAGTCCTATGCGGGTGGAAACGGGCCGTGGAACAACGATTTTAAAACGCTTAATTTCCAGCGCGACCCGTCCGGACAGTCTGCCTTTGGCAGTTTTTCTTCCTCGGCACGCGCTTCTACATTTGGCAAAAAATTGACTGCCAAACGTCAGGGTCCGCCACAATATTTGGTTCCGTTTGACCAGTTTATGCAAGAAGGTTCCCTGGAAATGGCGGAAAGCCGCAACAAAACCCAGGATTGGTATTTCCAAGCCTATGTGATGGTGCGTTTTTTGTTAAATCCCGCAGGGGGGACGTCGCCATCCAATCGTATGCAGTTTGAACAGTTTACGCGCTTGCTTGCCCAAGGGGAGCCGGTGCGCGATCCGGCCACCGGATTTCTGCAAAAGGATTCCCGCGGAAAAACGGTTTATCAGCCGTACTCGGTGGAAAAGGCAATGAGCCGGGCGTACCGTTATTCCTCGGCCGCAAATTTTGAGGATGCCTTTTGGCGGTGGGCTAACCGGTAAATTTTTTGCGGAAAAGGAGTTTCCTTGTCCGATAGAAGTGATATAATTTAAAAATAATAATTCGTGTAGTTTGATACCATTTAGTTATAAGCAGTAAATATATAGAGTGGCTTATGGAATTGACAGAACTGGTATATTTTACAACGATTGCGCAAACGGGCAATATGTCCCGTGCGGCAAAAAAATTGCAGGTATCACAGCCCGCATTGAGCGTGGCGGTCAGAAAATTGGAACGGGATTTGAATATGCAGCTTTTTGTCCGGGCAAATAACAGCATTATTTTAAATGCGGCCGGCAAAAAAGCCGTGGTATTTGCGGAGAATATTTTAAGCCAAGTGAGCGAAATGAGGCATTTCTTCCGCACCTATGGGGAGCGTAACACAGCGGCTTCGCTGGCGTTTACGGACCCAGGGCCATACCGTTTGGTGTTGCCTTTCTTCCGGCAGAAGTGTACGCAAACTAAAATTTCTTCCTTATTGTTGCACGCGGATAATGAGGTGGGGCCTACCTTAGAAGAAAAGAAGGCTGATGCGGTGATTTGTTTATCGTTGCCGCGCAAAAATAAAAAAGATTTTGAAAGCATTTCTGTTGCCAAAGAAGGCTTATATTTGGCAGTTCCGAAAAATCATCCCTTGGCAAAACGGAAATATATCCGCTTGGATAAAGAAAAGAACTTGGACCTTGCTGTACTTAGCGAGGGGGGCGCGTATGCGCAGTATTTGGTGCCGTTTTGGGAGAAATTTTCCAAACGCCATAAAATTACTATTTACAGCGATTATGAATCGTTTAAACAAGCGGCCCAACAAAATCCCCAGCAGGCTTTGGCGCTTAGCCGCTTGGCCCGACGCTATTATCAGGAAACTTACGGACGTATCCTTATGCCCATTAACGATAAAGGTTTAAGCGTGCTTTATTACTTGGTCTATCTTAAAAAGAACGCGGAGTGCCTGTATCCTATTTTGCATTGGGCGAAGACGCGGGAAAACAAATTGTTAAATGTTGTTCGCCCGTATGCCAATATGTAAGAGCAAAGACTGCTAAAACTCTAACAACCCCCGCGTGGTTCATTCTAGGCGGGGAACTTGTGTTTTCGCAAGAAAACAAAAATGACAAACAACAGATTCCCGAGCCATGCGGGCCGCACCCTAGCAGGCCGCTACTCTTTCGGGAATGACGGTAAAAAATGTCGTTTTTGTCGTT
>ERZ1026780.2260-NODE-2260-length-11422-cov-4.091405_pt1 | contig 11422 bp, 5 predicted proteins | sample MGYA00380126_ERZ1026780 | MGnify/ENA primary metagenome ERZ1026780 (study PRJEB33269, sample SAMEA4719762) | human gut metagenome | biome: human-associated habitat; feature: organic feature; material: feces | place: Cameroon | collected 2013-10 ... | reverse complement strand
AATAAATCTCAATGTCCTGTCTGCGGGTCTTGTTCTCGTCATAGCTGCACTCATCTGCCATGTCGGAGATTGCCGGACATATATCATTTCGGATACCCTCACGCAACTTACGACAGATCATACCATCGTCCAGCGTGAACTTACCGAAGGAAAACTGACACCGGAACAAGCCCGGAAAGATTCGAGACAAAGCCTCCTGCTTCAGTGCGTGGGAGCGGGCAAAGATGTGAAACCGGATTATCTTTCCGGTGAGGTTCTGCCGCACCGGACGTTTCTGATCTGCTGCGACGGGTTTCGCCGCAAGGTGACAGAGGCTGAAATAAAAAAGAGCTGCAGGTATTCTTCCAAGGAAAAAAAGTTACATGAGGCTCTGGAAGAAACAGCACAGCTCTGCATGAAACGAAAAGAGACGGACAATATCACAGGCATCCTTATCAGCGCGGTCGGAGAGAAAAAAGGTCTTTTCCCATTATGGAAAAAGGCTACGCAGACTGCGGGGAAAAAGGTAATAAAGGATATCTTGCTGGAACACTCTACTCCGGCGGATAAAATATTGTAAAACAAAGGAGACATTATTATGGAGGACAACAGAAAATTTGCAACATTCTTTGCGGATGCCCCCAAGGGTAAAAAAATTGGAGCGGTTCTTTCGTGGATTGCAACGGTGATTTTGCTTGTGGCACTTTTTGTGCCGGGGTATCAGCTGAGATACCAGATGAAAACGGAAAAGGGGACCTTTAAGGATATCCCTGCAACCATGACTTCTGAGCTTAAACAGATGAAAGAAGCAGCAAAGCTGAATTTTCAGTTCGGTGCGGGCACTACCTCCGATAAGATCGATGAATTCGTTGAAAAAGGCAGTACGAGTGTATTTTCCTATCTTGTCAGTCCCGATTTGCAGAAGGCAAGGCTGGTAAATCTTGGAACCATGAGTGATGCCCCGGATGATATCTCTAAAATTTGCGTGGCACTGTTGGTACTGTTCTTCGTGCTGGTCGTCGCAGCGGCTGTTGCTAGTGTGTTCACGATAAGCTGGTGCGCACTGGCGGCGAACCTGATTGGCATCATCGAGTTGCTGGCAGTGTACTTCTTTGTGTTTGCGGGTAAATTTTCCATCGATCCGACGGACACTTCGATAACCAGCCGTGTTGCCCCTGCGCTGACTATGATTCTGATTGTGCTCCTCGTACTGGCCGCAATCATGTCCGTGGCTTCCGTGATCGTTAGCTATGTGGTGCATGAAGACGAGGAAGCGTTCGTGGACGACTGGAACAGCAACGATCCGAGTCGGGATGCCGAGACGAATCTGGTCGATGACGGCAATGCCACAACCGTGCCGGCAACAGACAACTCGATGACAGTCGTGGCCTCTTTGATCCAGATGAACACGAACCGGAGTTTTGCAATTTACAATAACACGGAGGTTGTGATCGGCAAGGGTTCTCAGGCAAACATCATCGTCTCCAACCCGATCATCAGCCGTGCCCATGCGAAGATTAGCTGCCGTAATGGTGTCTGCACCATTCAGGACCTTGGCTCCAAAAACGGCACGTTCGTGGGCGACGAGAAAATTCTGGGCAGCAATACAGTGACGCTGGCGAATGGTATGTATATCACGCTCGGAAACGAAATCTTCCAGTTCAAAATCTGAGCCGGGAAAGTATTAGGACGGGGTGAGATAAAAGATGGCGGGTCTGGAAGAAAAACTTTGTCCCGTTTGCTTTCAGGAAGCGATGGAGCATGGGGAGTGTCGGAACTGCGGGTATCATGCAGAAGAATCTTCTGCAGCGAAAGACTATCTGGCACCGTTCACCATTCTGAAAGAAAAATACCTGTTGGGCAAGAGTTTGGGACAGGGCGGTTTCGGAATTACGTATCTTGCTGAGAATATGCAGAGCGGCCTACGCTGCTGCATCAAAGAGTACTTCCCGTCCGGTCTGCTTCAGGGGAGGACACCAGATGGTGCCCTCATCCTTGCAGATGAAGAAAACCGGCCTGAGTATGAAGAGGGAAAGCAGCAGTTCATTGAAGAAGCATGCGCCCTTCAGGAGCTTCGAGAAAATATCTCTGTCGTTGACATTCGGGATTTTTTTGAAGAAAACGGGACGGCATATTTTGCAATGGAGCTGATTGAGGGTTGCAATCTGCGGGTGTTCCGAAAAAATCATAATCCGAAGCAGACGCTCAAGATGGCACTCCAGATGCTGTTCCTGCTCGGAAGTTCACTGGCAGAAGTCCATCGTTTCGGCATGATCCACGGGGATATCAGCCCGGAAAATATCCTTATCACACAGGACGGTGAAATAAAACTCATCGATTTCGGCGCGGCACGCTCGTTCCGTCAGGGGAGCGATAGTAAAGAAAGAAAAATTTACCTGAAGCCGAACTACGCCCCTTACGAGCAGTATACGCAGAAACCGTGTCAGGGACCGTGGACGGACATTTACGCACTGGCCGCAACTTTCTACTTTATCGTGTCAGGGCGCAAGATGCTGGACGCACTGAGCCGTGCGAAAGGAGCCTCCTATCCCCCGTTGCACGAGCTGTGTCCCGCTGTCTCCCGGCAGCTGTCGGACGTGATTGACAAGGCGTTGGCGTTCGACTACCACGACCGTTATCGCAGGATGCTTGATTTTCTGGATGCACTGGAACAGGTCGTCCGGCCGGAGGACTACGACATCGATCTGGGGGCACTGATGCCGAAATCAAAGGCATCGAAGCAGGCTGAAATTCATGTCGAGACTTCCGACGACTCGGAGAAGATGTGTCAGGTTGAGGAGCAGAATATGCCAGAGCCGAAGGGCCTGGCCGCATTCTTCCATCCGAAAAAACGCAGGCTGGCATATCTGGAGCTGACGATGCGGAAATCGGGTGGTCACATTTCCAGACGGCGGTGGATAATCGAGCCGAATCGCACGGTGAAGGTCGGGCGTCTGGCGACGAGCGACGTGATGATGCCAGCGGATAACCAGATCAGCCGGAATCACTGCGAGGTGTTTTACAACGAGCCCAAGCGGGAATTTATCGTCAGGGATCTGTCCAAATATGGCACCTATCTGGCGGACGGAAAGCCAATGGAAAAAGAAAAATCGTATACACTGAAAGATGGCGATATTTTTTGTGTCGTGTCGCCCGAGTACACATTCAAGGTGGTGATTGAAACGTGATGTCCCTGTTCAAGCGAAAAAAGGCAGGCGAGGAAGCCAATACCATTCCCGAAGCGATGGATGATATCACACAGACTCTTCTGATACCCGTAAAAGACGAAGGAGAAAAAACGATGTGTGCCGACGCCTATGAGACGAGTCAGGCGGAGATCGCCAGCTATACGTCGATTGGAACCCGGAAAAGCCAGCAGGATTCGATATGCTTTGATTTTGGGGATTTCTGCACAGTCTGCGCTGTGTGTGACGGTATGGGCGGGCTTACCGGGGGCGAACGTGCCAGCGCTTTGGCGGCGCATGGGGTAACGAGATACCTGCTGGAACACGCTCAGGCGGAAGATATTCCTACGGAGATGGGACGCGCAGCACTACGACTGAACGAGGAAGTCAAGAATCTCCGGGACCCGGCCAACCAGAAAATCGAAGCGGGGACGACTCTGACGACAGTGTTTCTCCGTAACGGGAAGCTGTTCTGGTGCAGTATAGGAGACAGCCATATTTACCTGTATAGAGATGGTACGCTAGAGCAGTTGAACATCGATCACAATTTTGGTGCCCAGCTTGACCAAATGGCACTGGAGGGCAGCATAACACAGGATGAGGCACTGCATCATCCGCAGCGTGCTGCTCTGACAAGCTATCTTGGGATTTCGGAGCTGACATTGATCAGCGGAAACCGGATGCCGTTCCAGCTTCGGAAGGGAGATGTGCTCATTCAATGCACGGACGGGCTGTACCGCTATCTGCCGGACAGCACTATGTGCAGAATTTTGGCCGTGACGGGAAATCTGAAACAGGCGGCGGAACAGATGGTCAAAACGGCACTTGCTGTTCCCGGAGGGCACGATAATACGTCGGTTCTATTGGCAAGATATAAAGGCTGAGATCGGAAAATTATAGAAAGAAAGGGGTGCAATAAAAAAACTGGAAGAAGGCACAAAATAAAAGGAGTGTTGCTTTATGGCAAACAGCAAACTTCAGATGCCCGCTAATTATATGGCACTGAACGAAAGTGAAATGTCTTGTGTTGAGGGCGGCGGTATCATTTCTCAGGTCTGCTATGCTTTCGGACGTATGTTCCGTAGCACCTACTACGATAAATGGGAAAGCGAATCCAAAACGCTTGAGCAGTCCCATGGTGCTGTCGTTTCCAAGAAAAACGGTGTATATACTTACTCCGATGGTTATACCCACACAATGTCTGGTGGCAGCAACTGGGGCTTTACCAGTCTCGGTGACTTCTTCTATGGAATCGGCGATCTGTTCGCTGCATTCTATCTGTAAATTCTAGGCTTCTGCGAAGTATCGCAGAGCTTTAACTTATGGCATTCTTCCAGTTTTTTTATTGCATCGCAAATTTCGGTAACTCAAGCAAAGGAATATCATTATGAAAAAATCTACTGCGGACCATATGCACAGAAAACGCCGTAAGAACAACTTGGTATGGCTCTTTGCCCTGCTTGGCATTCTTGTACTGTTTCTGGGAACGATTTTGGCTTTTTTGATTTTCAGCAATTTGTCGTCTAAGCCTACTGAAACTGTTCAAGAAGTCTCTGCGGTGAATGGAACAGGAATTGTTCTGCCGTCCCATTTTACGGAGCGAAAGATCACAGATCCTTCCACTGCAAGAGACGCAATCAATGATGTGGCGGATACTCTTGGAATTGTTTCAGTAGAGGATGAGCTTGGGACTGCGGATTGCAGCACAGTATTGGGAGATACATATTACAGCTTTCCGCAGGTGTACCGGGGAATACCGGTGTATGGCAGAAAAGTTACCGTATCGGCTGACGCAGACAGTGAAGCTGCACTTTTGACTTCCGGATTTTATCCGATTGAAAATCTTTCCGTTGAAGCTAAAATTACCCAAAATGACGCTAAAAAAATAGTTGCAGGGTTATATCCGGGAGAAGCGGATATCTATGTAAACAATTTGGTGATATTTTCACTGGACAAAACAAATCCTGAATTGGCATGGAAAATATCGGTTCATCAAAACAATTCGTGGGAGTCAGTGTTTTTATCAGCTGTAGATGGAAGGGCTCTAAAGACCTTTTCGAATGAATTGACAGATAATGAATCCAGCAGCAATCGCTTTACAAATGTGTACTTGTATAATGCTGAGAATCGGGATATTGAGGTGGATTTTAGAATAATTTTTGATGATGGAACGACAGCAATATATGATGGGGATGATGATGACGAATGGGTTTCACTGAATAATCAAAAATATACAACGAGCGGAAGCTGGAGGCAAGTCGTATTGACTGCCCAGAACGGTGAGCGTTATAAAAAAATCGGGAAAGGCGGAATTTCAATCTCTACAGAGGCATTGGGTGGTATGCCTGCAACGGAACTTTTGCCGATTGATATTGCCTCTTTGACGGATGGCATGGGAACACCCATCGTAGCACTTGCAAAATTGCTGGCCGTCAGCAATTTTTATCGTGACGTGCTTGGATATGATGCCTTTGGCGATGACAATAAGGCAGTGGCAATCGTTGCAAATGATCATAGAGGAGGTAAGGATTCGAATAATGCCTCAGCAGGTTATGGGAGAAGCAAGATTTTCACGCGAATTTCTGTTGGAGCAACCTGCTCGCCGACAATAGATACTTTAGGACACGAAGTCACACATGCAGTTGAGCAATCCATCAGCCGGATGACATATGAAGGAGAATCTGGTGCCTTGATGGAGGCGATTTCGGATATTATGGGAGAAATAATTGAAGATTGGTATAATGACTCTCCTAAAAGATTATATCCGGATATTCTCAGGCATTGGGATATCCCACTTGAAACCAGTTTGAAGTGGCTTGACGGAGATATTTCATGGATTTTTGGGACTGTGGGTGAGCTTGAGCGGAATCTGGCTGACCCATCCAGCGTACTTCAGGGGGATGGACTACCTTATCCGACGAAATACAAGGATGAAAACTGGCGCAAGTCACAAAATTATGATCCCGAAGCACAGTTTTCTGATCATGGGGGAGTGCATTCTAATTGCACAGTAATTTCTCACGCAGCGTACCTTATGACGCAGCCGTCTGTGGACGAAACAAAGTATGAACCTCTTTCTACCTATGATTTGGCACAGCTTTTTTACAAATCACTATATGGGATTTCAAAGTCTGATATCAGCTTCAGTGAATTCCGTAATGTGCTTGTCTATACTGCTTACTCTATGTGCCAGACAGGAATGCTGACAGCAAGGCAGGTTGCAACGGTGGATTGGGCTATGGGCATCAAAGCAGGTATTCCAAATTCTTTATTTCTTGACGAAAACGAGAATAGTGTGGTATCGATTGATGGTCAGGCTAAACTTTATGTCTATGCATGGGATGGAACATTATGTGATAATTATGATTTGCATATTGCTCAGTTGGATACGGATATATTACCACGGGAGTACGATGAAAATGTGCAGAAAATTGTAGCGTATGATTACACTATTCGAGAAGCAGAGGCATTTCAAATCGATCTAACACCGGGAATTTACGAATTTAGATTAACCGACCCAAATGGAAGAAATCAGGAAGAAGTAGAGTACCTGAGAGTTGTAGAAAACAATGGGTTAAAGGGGTATCCTTTTTATCCGGGATTCGAAAATGCCAATGTGTTAGAGGTCGATATTTCACAGGAGCCGAAGCAACACTCTTATGGTATTTTTTATGATACCCTCACGTGGGAACAGGCAAAAGCTGCCTGCGAAGCAAAAGGCGGCCATCTTGTGACCATTACCTCGCCAGAGGAACAGAAACTGATTGAAAGTCTGAATACTCAGAACAGTAAGCTTTGGATCGGCGGCTATAAAAATTCTGCCGGTCAGTGGTGCTGGGTGACAGGTGAACCATGGGAATATCAGAACTGGGGCGATGGAGAGCCGAACAACTCCAGCAATGTTGTGGCAGACGAGAGTTGTGTGGCTGTGTGGCCGGTAAAGTGGAACGACTTGGCAAACAGCAATACATATGAACAGAGCGGCTACATTTGTGAATGGGAAGCATCCGATGCAGCCGAGGAAACACAGGTCGAAGGTTACACAGGACACCTTTATGAGTTCTATACATTGCCCGAATCGGAATGGGAGTCTGGCCCAATCACATGGCAGCAGGCAGAGAAACGCTGCGAGTGGAAAGGAGGTCATCTAGCGGTCATTGAATCGTCAACGGAAAATTTCCTTCTCTACAGCGCAATGAAAGCGAAAGGGTATGAGAATGCCTACTTTGGATTCAGCGATGAAAGCTCTGAAGGAAACTGGAAATGGGTCAATGGAACCAGCACATCTTATACAAACTGGCATTCTGGTGAGCCGAGCAATCAGGATGGTATTGAGCACTATGCAATGTTCTATGAAAAGTTTCAAGATGGAACATGGAACGATGCAGATGGAATAATTGATGCCGGATTCGGCATCTCCTTGCAGGCGAGCATCAGCCGCTCACCAGCTGCTTTTTTCTCATCGAACACCATGCCCTTAATCGTCATGCCGCAGAAGTTCTCCTTATCCTGCGGGTGTGCGTCTGCGATTTGGGCATCGTTTTTCAGAGCCGCAATACGGTTCTTCGCTTTCTGAATTTCCTCCGGGTAATGCTTGAGCAGCTTATCTTCCAGACGATATTTTTGGTTCTGGTAATCCGAGCGCAGCACCTTGAGCCTTGCTACCTGCACATCCAGATCCATCTTTTCCCGGATGCGCGGGTCGCCTGCGCATAGGGCCTTGACCTCGGCATACGAAAGAGCCTGCTCATCCACATCATCACAGGAGCGCATAGGAGATTTGCTCGTCATGATCTGCGAAATAAACTTCTGCTTGTTTTCCAGCGTTTGCCAGAGGTAGGCGTCGAATGTCCCCTCCGTGACGTAATTATAGACGTAAACTTGTTTGTTTTTGTTGCCCTGACGGATGATTCGGCCGTTGCGTTGGGTCATATCGGACGGTCGCCAGCCTACATCCAGATGATGCACGGCCACCAGCAGGGTCTGGACATTGGTGCCTGCGCCCATCTTTGCAGTGCTGCCCAGCAGGACACGCACCTTGCCGCTGCGGACTTTGGAGAACAAATCCGCTTTCTTACCTTCAGTATCAGCGTTGTGGATGAACTCGACCTCCGATTCCGGCACCCCGGCGGCAAGCAGCTTTGTGCGAATATCATCGTAGACATTGAACGAGCCGTCTCCCTTGGGCGTGGACATATCGCAGAAAATCAGCTGCGTCAGATTATCCTCTTTGGTTTCGTTCCAGATACGCAGAACATTGTCGACACAGGCATTCAGCTTGCTGTCCGGGTCATCCGGGGTGAGCGGATTCATCAGCCGCTGGTCAAGGCCGATTTTACGTCCGTCCGAGGTGATCTTCAGCATATTGTCCACCGAGGGGTCAACCGCACCGCTATGCACCTCAGCAGCACGTTCGCTCAGGGATTTCACCATGTCCTGCTGGATTTCCGAGGGTTTGACCACGACAGTTTCAAACTTGGCTTCCGGAACAGGCAGATGCAACTGGTCGGAAGTCTTGATGTCCGCTGCCTCCTTGAACATATTCATCAGCTCCGGCAGGTTAAAGAACTTGGCAAAACGTGTGCGCGCACGGTAGCCGGTTCCTTCCGGCGCAAGCTCAATGGCCGTGGTGGTCTCGCCAAACGTAGAAGCCCATGCATCAAAGTGGGGCAGTTGTTTCTGCTGGAGAGTGCTGTACTGCAAATAGCGCATCAGTGTGTACATTTCCGTCATGGAGTTGCTGATGGGCGTTCCCGTTGCGAAAATCACGCCGCGCCCGCCAGTCACTTCATCCAGATAACGACACTTGCCGAACATATCGCTGGACTTCTGTGCTTCGGAGGTAGAAAGGCCAGCAACATTGCGCATCTTGGTGTAAAGATATAGGTTCTTGTAGTTCTGGCTCTCGTCCACAAATAACCTATCTACGCCTAATTGCTCAAATGTGACCACATCATCCTTGCGGTCGGTGGACTGTAGCTTTTTCAGTTTCACCTCCAGTGTTTTCCGTGTCTTTTCCATCTGTTTCACGGTAAAATGCTCACCGGACTGTTCCTTGGCCTCTGCAATGGCTTTTTCGATTTCCTCGATCTGATCTTCGATGATCCGTGCCTGCCGTTCCGCAGAAAGAGGGATTTTCTCAAACTGCGAGTGGCCGATAATGACGGCATCGTAGTCGCCGGTTGCGATGCGGGCGCAAAAACGCTTTCGATTGGCGGGTTCAAAGTCTTTCTTGCTGGTAACGAGCAGCTTTGCATTGGGGTATAGCCGCAGGAACTCGCTGGCCCACTGCTCGGTCAGATGGTTGGGTACCACGAACAGGCTTTTCTGACACAGGCCCAAACGCTTAGATTCCATTGCCGAAGCTGCCATCTCAAAACTTTTGCCGGCACCCACCTCGTGGGCGAGCAGGGTGTTCCCACCATAAAGCACATGAGCAACTGCATTGCGCTGATGTTCCCGCAGATTGATCTCCGGGTTCATACCGACAAAATGGATATGGCTTCCGTCATACTCGCGGGGCCGGGTACTATTGAACAACTCGTTATACTGCTTCACCAGCAGATTCCGCCGCTGCGGGTCTTGCCAAACCCAGCCTGCAAAGGTATCCTTGATGGCCTGCTGCTTCTGCTGGGCAAGCATCGTCTCCTTCTGGTTCAGGACACGCCGCTCTTTACCATCCTCCTCAATGGTATCATAAATGCGGCAGTCCCGCAAATTCAAGGTGTCCTCCAAAATCTTGTAGGCGTTGGCCCGGTGGGTGCCGTAGGTTTCGGTGGACATGATATCATACATTCCGGCGGCAGATTTGTTGCCGATGCGCCATTCGGACGTAAATGGAGAGTAGCGGACTTGGATCAGGTTGTTATAGCGGATGCGGTAGGGCGGCTGAAAAGTCTCCATCATAAACTGCTGCACAATGGCGGGATTCAGCCATGTGGCACCCAGTCGGATGTCGATTTCTGATGCTTCAAGGTCCTTCGGCTGCGCTTTGGTCAAAGCCTCCACATTGATCTTGAACTCCGGGTGGCTTTCAGCGGCAAGCTGAGCCATGCGCAGTTTATTCCGCACATTGCCGGAAAGATACTCGTCCGCAGTCTGCCAGCCTGCTTCCGGCTCATCTGCATCCGCAGAAGGGTCTTTGAAAATCACGCCTTGCAGCTCTGTGGTAATACGCTCATAATCGCCGGGAGAGCCGAGAAGTTCCGCCATATAGGGCAGATCAACACGGCCATGTTCTCCAATGGACACTGCCAGTGCTTCGCTGGGGGTGTCCACGCTGGTGACCGTGTGCTCTGGGCGAATCGTTCGCTTGGTGAACATATCCGCCTTGCTTTTGAGCTGTTTATTCTCATCGAGATTTTCCAAAGAGCAGAGCAGATAGTAGGAAGAATCATCCTCAAACAAACGCCCATTTTTGCGGTCGTTGAGCAGACCGTATTTTGCGGTAAAAGCGTCATAAGCTGTGTTCAGCTTTGCTTGGGTTGCCTTAATGTCCTCATCCGGGTAATCGTCCAGCTGCTCCTGAATCAGCTGGTTGACGATCTGCCGCAGTTCCACCATGCCGGTGACACGGGCTTTGGCATTATCGGACAACTCCACCTGCGTCATAATCGAATTTTCTCGGTAGTACACCTCACCGTCCACCACGGTGTAGGAGAAGTTTTTTACATCCGGGTCAGCCGGGAGAATATGCTTCTCGTTTTCGGCATCCGCAATATCTGGTGTTTCCACCTCAGCTTCGGTGTATTGCCCCTCAATATGCTGTACCACCTCGGCAAGCTGGTCGGCAAGGTTTGCGCCCTCGATGGGCGCAACGGTCAGGTCATGACCATACTGGGTGCTTTCCAGCGTAAGCTGCCCCAGCACCATCTCCGGGTGGTCTACGAAATACTGGTTGATGGCAAAACCATCTTCGGTCTTGCCAAGCTGCACCCAGTCCGGCTCGTGGTCGATGGGGCGGTCACGCTTTTGCAAAAAGATAATGTCCGAAACCACTTCGGTGCCTGCATTTGCCTTAAACGCATTGTTGGGCAGACGGATGGCACCCAGCAAATCGGCTCGTTCTGCCATGTGCTTGCGGGCGGTGCTGTCCTTGCTGTCCATGGTATAACGAGAAGTCACAAACGCCACGATGCCGCCCGGACGCACTTGGTCGATGGTTTTCGCAAAGAAATAATTGTGGATGGAGAATCCCAGTTTGTTGTACGCCTTATCGTTGACCTTGTACTGACCAAAGGGCACGTTGCCCACCGCCA
>ERZ1026780.2258-NODE-2258-length-11424-cov-4.638491_pt1 | contig 11424 bp, 10 predicted proteins | sample MGYA00380126_ERZ1026780 | MGnify/ENA primary metagenome ERZ1026780 (study PRJEB33269, sample SAMEA4719762) | human gut metagenome | biome: human-associated habitat; feature: organic feature; material: feces | place: Cameroon | collected 2013-10 ... | reverse complement strand
AAGTACAAGGCCCAGATCGGGAAATAACCGAAAACACACCAAAAGCGGCAGCTTCGGCTGCCGCTTTTTCTATGAAACGCCTGCCGCGCCCAAAATCGCGCAGCATCCGGCAAAAAACAAACAGGAAGGGGGGAACCCCCGGAAAAAAAGAAAACGCCGCAAAGCGGCGCTTTGACCCTCCTGCGCAGGCCGGCACATTTCGTCCGGCGAATGCCAGCAGGTCAAAGCGTCTCCAACTGCTTATACTGTCGGTCCAGCAGAAAAATGGCGACCCCATGAGGATCGGCCTTGCGGGACAACGCCAGCAGTCGTGGAGAGCTCAGGGGTGTGCCGGTCTGGAGCAAGCGGTCGCCCCGTCTCCGAAGACGAAGAATGTAGTTCCAATGATAGGCCAGCTGAAGCGCCAGCCAGGTGCGTTTGACCTGTTTCATGTTCCGTGATTCATTTCCTTTTTCCTTAGATTTGAAAGACGCCCGGAAGGAGCGGCATTTCCGCGGAATACTATACGATAAGCCCATTGTCGAATCCAAGCGAAAGTAGGTCCCGCGCAAAAAAAAGAAAAAATCCCGCCGCGTTGCAGCGGCGGGAAGGAAAACTCCGGTTACAGATCACTGCCAGAAGGCGTGTGCGCCGATGCTGGCATAATAGGTGCGGTTTTTGGCGGCCCAGCAGGTCTTGATCAGGCGGACGCTGGCAAAATAGAGACAGCCCGGCGCGGTGACATAGCCCTCCATCACCAGCTTTGCAGCCAGCCAGCTCTCCTCGTTGGGTTCCTTGAAGATCTTGGTGTTGGACTGCTTCAAAAACTGAACGCCGGTGCGGTTGTCGTAAAGCACATCATAGACCGTATCGGGGAAGATGGGGTTGTTCACGCGGTTCATGACCACATTGCCCACGGCCACCTTGCCGTCCAGCGGCTGATTGCCGGATTCATGGTAAATGATCCGGGCCAGCCAGAGAAGCGAATCCGTCTCATCGTCGTAGTAGGTGAGGCCGCTTTCCAAAACGCCGCTGCCCGTCAGATGAACGGCCTGATTCTCGCCGTCCCAGACCACTTCTGCGTTGAAGATCTTTGCCGCGGCCCGGACGGGCACCATGGCGGAGCCATCCAGAAGGATACAGGGCTGATCCATATACCAGCAGCGCAGATTGGCGCGGGCCAGACGGCTGTTCAGGGTGAAGACGGCTTCCAGCTCCGTGCTGCGGGTGACGGTAACGGTCTGCTTCCCGCTGTTCCATTCCACCGTGCAGCCAAGGGCCTCAAAGAAGTCTCGGACAGGGACATAGGTGGTGCCGGAGATGGCAATGGCAAAGGTCTCCAGCTCCAGCAGCTGGCCGTTGTAGTTGATCCACACAGCATTTTCGTGGGGCAGCTCCAGCGCGTCCTCCGGTTCCGCGGCGGGCACATCCGTTTCCGGAGCTTCCGCAGCAGTGCTCTCCGTGAAGGCCGGGGGTGTGGCTTCTACCGCCGGATCCTCCATCGGGAGAAGCGGTTCGGTGAGCTGGGCATCGCCGTCAAACAGCGCTTCAAAGCTGTCTTCCGGAGATGCAGGCTCCTCGGGCTGGGCACCGGCTCCGGCGGCAAGGGCGGTGCAGGGAGCACCTGCCATCGCCGCGCACAGCAGCAGCGCCAGCACGCGTTTGTATTTTCGCAAACAAATCACATCCTTACATTCGGGTAGATGTTACAATTTCGTTTTTGTTGTAACCGGTTTGTAACAGTGCCCATCATATCATAAATCCGGGAAATGTCAAGGAAAACCGTTCAGCAAAACCGACGGGAAAGACCAAGTTCAGACAAACTGCACAGAATAAAAGCGGAAATTTTGTGCAAAAATGCGCGGAAAACCGCCATTTTCGGCATTTTGACGAAAGGTTTTGTCGGAGGATTTTTCCGGAAACAGGACAGCGTTTCAATGCAAAAAGAGCGCAGTCAGCCTGAAAAACCGGCCGGTCCTGCCGCTTTCCGAGGCAAAAAAAGAGAAAAAATCTTCCGGAAACGATGGGAAATGCTGTAAATAAAAAAGAGAAGCCATTGTGCAAAACGACAGGCCCCGCCGTAGCCCGGCGGCCCGGCGCGCGGCACAAAAAAGCTCCGTCCAGCAGCAGCCGGACGGAGCGGAAGGAATAGAAAGGTGCGCTTATTTAGTTTATTTAATAGGTGTTCGGCAGAAGCTCCTCTGGCAGCGTGTCGTCCTGCTCCACGAAATCCTTCTGCACATCAAAAACCGTATATTCTGTCGTTGTATTGCGGACCACCACGGTCTGAATGCCGGCGTTGATGATCATTCGGCGGCACATATTGCAGGGGCTTGCGTTATGTACCAGCTGGCCGGTGGCGTTGTCCAGCATGGCCAGATAGAGGGTGCTGCCCAGCATCTCCTCCCGGGAAGCGGCGATGATGCAGTTCTGCTCCGCATGGACGCTGCGGCAAAGCTCATAGCGCTGGCCCCGGGGGATGCCCAGCTGCTCCCGGCGGCAGGCGCCAAGGTCGCTGCAGTTGGCCCGTCCGCGGGGCGCGCCGGCGTAGCCGGTGGAGATGATCACATCGTTTTTTACCAGGATCGCCCCCACATTGCGCCGCAGGCAGGTGCCCCGCTCCAAAACGGTCTGGGCGATGTCCAGATAATAATTGGTCTTGTCCTGTCGTTTCATCGTATCTGCTCTCCTTCTGGTGAGGATGTTTCCGCGGGAAAAAGCCGGCCGGCCTCCATCCGAAGGATCCGGGGCGCGCGGGCGGCGATCTCCCGGTCGTGGGTGATCATGATAACGGTGCTCCCGCCGTATTGGAGCTTTTCCAGCAGGCGGAGGATGCCAAGGCCGGTCTCCCGGTCCAGATTGCCGGTGGGCTCGTCTGCCAAAACCAGCGGTGGCCTTGCGGCCAGCACCCGGGCGATGGCGATGCGCTGCTGTTGGCCGCCGGAAAGCTGCGCCGGGCGGTGGTCTTTCCGCTGGGCAAGGCCGACCTGTTCCAGCGCCTGCAGCGCCGTTTTGCGGCGGGAGAGCCGGTCCTGCCCCTGCAGGATCAGGGGAAGCTCCACATTTTCCAGCGCGGTCATGGTGGGGATCAGCTGGAAGCTCTGGAAGATAAAGCCGATCTGCCGGGCCCGCTTCCGGTCGGCTTCCCGGCCCTGGAGCCGCTCCACCGGCTGGCCCGCCAGAAAATAGCGGCCGGAGGTGGGCCGGTCCAGACAGCCCAGAATGTTCATCAGCGTGGTCTTGCCGGAGCCGGAGGGCCCGATGATGGAGACGAACTCGCCGGCGTCCACCCGGAGGGAGACCTCCCGCAGGGCGTCTACGCAGCAGCTGCCCTTGCCATAACGCTTGCAGATCTGTTCCAGCTGCACCATCGTCCCGCCCTCTTTCCGTTTGGTTCTAACGGCTATTTTTGCCGGGCCGCGGAAAAATATGCGGCGGTCAGGCGTTTTCCGCGGTCTCGCCGGGCGCGTCTGCTTCGGCGGAGCCGGGCTGATCCTTGGGACGCATATCCGTGGGCAAGACGCCGGGCAGCATCCGCCGGGCCACGAGCCGGTAAATGGGGAAGCCCTTTTCAGAAAAATTGCGCTCGTATTCCGTCATGACATTGGGCGTGTCGGTCTGGTGCAGGTCAAAGGTCACATCAAACAGGCCGAAGCCATACTGGCTGAAATAGCAGACGGAATCCTCAAACAGCCGGCGGTTGTCGCTCTTGAAGCAGATCTCGCCGTAGGGGGCGAGAAAGCCGTCATACACCGCCAAAAACACCGGATGGGTCAGCCGGCGCTTGTGCTGCCGCTTGGGGGGCCAGGGGTCGGAGAAGTTCAGATAAATCCGGCTGACCTCGTTTTCGGCGAAGACCTGGCCCAGCTGCGCCGCGTCGGCGGAAAGGAACCGCACATTGCGCAGCCCGGCCTCCCGGATCTTCTCCATCGCCATGAGCAAAACGCTCTCCACCCGCTCCACTGCCAGAAATAGCTGCTCCGGGTTCTGCCGTGCCATTTCCGTGACGAAGCTGCCCTTGCCGCAGCCGATCTCCAGATTCAGGACCGTCTCCGGCCCGGCGCCGAAGCTCTGCCGCCAGCGGCCCTTCAGGGCTTCCGGCTGGACGATCAGCAGCTCGCCGCAGGCGTCCATCCGCCGGTCCAGATTTTTCTTCTTCCGCATCCTCATCGTGAAAGCTCCGCCTTTCTCTCATCTGCAGCTCCGCTCTTCAGATCGCCAAGGAACATGGCATCGCCAAAGGAAAAAAAGCGGTAGCGCTGTTTTACGGCCTCCTCATAGGCCCGCAGGACGATCTCCCGGGTGCTGAAGGCGGAGACCAGCATGATCAGCGTGCTCTCCGGCAGGTGAAAATTGGTGATCAGTCCGTCCATGCCCCGGAAGGTATAGCCCGGGTAAATAAAAATATCGGTGGCGCCGGAGCCCGGATGGGTGATATGGGCTTCGTCGGTGACCGTCTCGATGGTGCGGCAGGAGGTGGTGCCCACGCAGATGACCCGGCCGCCCCGGGCCCGGGCCGCATTGATCCGCGCCGCGGCGTCCTCCGAGACCTGATACCGCTCCGTATGCATCACATGGTCGGTGATCTCGTCCTCCTTCACCGGGCGGAAGGTGCCCAGCCCCACATGCAGGGTGATGCGGACGATGTCCACGCCCTTGCGCCGGATGGCCTCCAGCAGCTCCGGCGTAAAGTGCAGGCCGGCGGTGGGGGCGGCGGCAGAGCCGTTGTTTTTGGAATAAACGGTCTGATACCGCTCCTGATCCTCCAGCCGGGCCTTGATATAGGGCGGCAGGGGCATAGTGCCCAGCCGCTCCAGAATTTCCAGAAAAATGCCCTGATAGCGGAAGCGGATGAGCCGGTTGCCGTCGGGCTTGACCTGCTCCACCACGGCCTGCAGGCTGCCGTCGCCGAAGACGATCTCCGCGCCCTCCCGCAGACGGCGGCCGGGATAGACGATGCAGTCCCAAAGATCGCCCTCCGTCTGCTCCAGCAGCAGCACCTCCACCGGCGCAGAGCCTGTGCCGGTCTTGTGGCCGTAGAGCCGGGCGGGGAGGACCCGGGTGTCGTTGATCACCAGACAGTCGCCGGGCGACAGCTGATCGATCACATCATAAAAATGCTTGTGCTCCATGCGGCCGGTCTTCCGGTCCAGAAGCATCAGGCGGGAATGGTCCCGCTGGGCCAGCGGAGTCTGCGCAATGAGCTCCTCCGGCAGGTCGTAGTAAAAATCAGATTTTTTCAAAGCCAGAAACCCTCAATTCGGATCGTAATAGTCTACCGTCACGCCGGTATAGTAAAAGCGGATGATCTCCTCCGCGGTAAAGCCCTTCTGCGCCATGGCATAGGCGCCCCACTGGCTCATGCCGATGTTGTGGCCCATGCCGGTGCCGGCGATCACATAAACGCCGCTGGTGTCCTGCTGCTGCTGCTGCGTTTCCACCTGCTGCAGGCCGCTGCCGGTGATGGCATAGGCGCCGCCCACGCTGACGGAGGAGACCTTCTCGCTGCCGCCCACGGCCCAAAGGCTCCCGGTGGAGACGGAAGCGCCGTTGACGCTGACGGTGGTCCCGCCGCTGCCGCCGGTGATGGTAAAGCGGTGGCTGTTGACGGTGATGCCGCCGGCGCTGCTGTTGAGGACGGTGCGGGCCTTGTCCTTTTTGGCTTCATAGACCGTTCCGTCAGAAAGCAGGAAGGTGATGCCCACGCAGTTGCCCACCTTGGTATAGGTGCCGTAAAAATCCTTTACCCGCTGGTTGGAGCGGATCAGGCCCTTGTTCTGCAGGACGCGGGTCACATCGTCCAGCGTTACGGTGTTGCTGTAGGGGGAGAGGACCTCCAGATAGGTGTCCTCCACCGCGCGAAGGTAGGGGATGGCGGAGTTCCAGATGTTTTCCACATCCTCGGTATAGCCCCCGGAGGTGGCGTGATAATAGGTCTGGCAGACCTTTCCCTCGTAGAGCACATACAGTCCGTTGACTGCCTCCACCGCCGCATCGGAGGCGTCGGTGGCCTTCCGGGTGCCGTAATAGACCTGGCAGTCGGTGGTGTTGCAAAGGTCAAAGCCCTTGGCTCGGTGCTTGCCCAGGGTGTTGAGGGTGTAGCACTTGGCGCAGAGCGCCTGGACCTTGATGGCCTCCGCCGGCCAGGCGGCGTTGACCTCATAGGGCACCACGCCCTTGATATAATCCGTCATGCCCACCACATTGATCACATTCAGATCGCCGCCGCTGACGCGGTTGTATTCAAAGCCGCCGTAGTAGGTCTGATTTTTGAACCAGGTTTTCTCGCTGAGGGGCCGGATGCCCAGAGGATGCTCGCCCAGCAGGTCCAGCTGGTAGAGGATCTGATCCGTCCCGGTGATCACCACGGTATAGCCGGTGCTGCTGGGGCCGCGATAGACCAGCGGATAGCCCGCCGCGGCTTCGGCGGCGTCCAGCTGATCCTTTGCCTGCTCCGCGGAGGTATATTGCCCAAGCCGCACCCGGAAGCCCCGGGAGACGGCGCAGGGATAGGCGTCGTAGCCGGCCCGGGCGAAGGCGTCGATGACTTCCAGCGCTTCGTCCAGCGTGTAAAACGCATCCACCTGCAGGCAGTGCGCCCCCACGGCCTTGGCCATGGGCAGCTCCGTATCGGAATAGGCGCTGCCGGAGAGCCACAGATTCTCATTTTTCAAAACGGTGATCTGGTTCTCGTCCTCCACCCGGAAGGTCTCCACAAAGCTGCGGCTGTCGTCGTAATAGCCCAGGGCATAGCCGGTCCCCGTGCCGGAGACATTCTGCAGATTGGCGGCTGCCAGAGCGTTGCTGTCGTAATACAGGCCGATCTTCACCGTGGGGTCGTAAAGGCCGTCTGCGGCGCCGGTCTTCGTGCCGGAGCCCGTTTCCGGATCTCCAAAAAACGGAAAATCAAAATCGCCGTAGGCCGGGACGCAGCACAGGGAAAGCGCCAGGCAAAACAGCAGCAGACAAGCAAAAAATTTCTTCATGGAGCACCTCATTCCGCGGTCGGAAGCAAATGGTTACATATAAATACATTATACAACAGCCTTCGGCGCAATGCAATCCATTCCGCCAAAAAACGACGGCGTTTTCTTAGGCCAGGATTTCAGAAAGAGGAGGTTGCCCTGAGCGGAAAAGCGTGATATACTATAACATAACTGTAATTGTCAAAAAAGCGTCAGCTTTGATCGAAGGAGCAAAAAGATTATGTCGGAAGCAGAAAGAAAAAAGATCGTCCTCAGCGGGATCCAGCCCTCGGGCAATCAGTTCACGCTGGGCAACTATATCGGCGCCATCCGCAACTGGGCCGTCATGCAGGAGGATTACGACTGCATTTATATGGTGGCCAATGAACATTCCATCACCGTCCGGCAGGAGCCGGCCAAGCTGCGGGAAAATACTTACCGGGCGCTGGCCAGCCTGCTGGCCGCCGGCATCGACCCGGAAAAGAGCGTGGTCTTCATCCAGAGCCATGTGCCCGCCCATGCGGAGCTGGCCTGGATCCTGGACTGCTACACCATGTTCGGCGAGCTTTCCCGCATGACGCAGTTCAAGGACAAATCCGCCAAAAACGCCGACAATATCAACGCCGGCCTGTTTACCTACCCCGCCCTGATGGCGGCGGATATCCTGCTGTATCAGGCAGATCTGGTGCCCGTTGGCGTGGACCAGAAGCAGCATGTGGAGATCGCCCGGGATATCGCCGGCCGCTTCAACGGCATCTATGGCGAGACCTTCCGCCTGCCGGAGCCCTTTATTCCGGCCATCGGCGCAAAGATCATGTCGCTGGCGGAGCCCACCCGGAAGATGAGCAAATCCGACGCCAATGAAAACGCCAAGATCCTCGTGATGGACAAGCCGGAGGACATCCTGCGGAAGTTCAAACGGGCCGTGACGGATTCCTACGGCGAGGTGCGCCGGGGCGAGGACAAGCCCGGCGTCAACAACCTGATCACCATTTACTCCGTGGCCACCGGGAAAACGCCGGAGCAGGTGGAGGCGGAGTTTGCCGGCCGGGGCTACGGCGATTTCAAGATCGCCTGCGGCGAGGCCGTCGTTGAGATGCTGCGTCCCTTCCGGGAGCAGGTGGAGGATCTGATGAAGAACAAGGATTATCTGGAGCAGGTGGCCCTCCGCGGCGCGGAGCGGGCGGAGCATTATGCCCTGCGGACGCTGAGCAAGGTCCAGAGGAAGGTGGGCTTTGTGGCCCGCCCCCGGCCCCAGGGAAAGTGAGCGCCGGGGCCCATGGATAACCTGACGATGGCCAGCCTGTTTTCCTTTGTGCTGGCCCTGGCCGTTGCCTTCGCCACGACGCCGGCGGTGAAGATGCTGGCCATCCGCATCAAGGCGGTAGACATCCCCAAGGACAACCGGAGGATGCATAAGGAGCCGATCCCCCGGGCAGGCGGCCTGGCCATCTTTGCCGGATTTCTGGTGGGGACGCTCTGCTTCGGCGCTCTCGGCCCCCAGATGAAGGCGATCCTGCTGGGTGCGCTACTTTTGGTGGCGCTGGGCATGGTGGACGATGTGGTCTCCCTGAAGCCCTCCATCAAATTCGCCGGGCAGATCGCGGCGGCGCTGATCCCCGTGCTTTCCGGCGTGGTGGTGGAGCGCTTTACCAATCCCTTCTCCCCCAGCGGCTATCTGCATCTGGGCGTGTTTTCCATCCCCGTGACGGTGATCTGGATCGTTGGCATCACCAACGCGGTGAATTTCATCGACGGGCTGGATGGGCTGGCCTGCGGCGTTTCCGCCATTGCCACCATCACCATGTTCGTCATCGCAGTGATGTATTCCGAAGCGCAGATCGCCCTGATGATGGCGGCGCTGGCCGGCGCCTGCATCGGCTTTCTGCCCTATAACATGAATCCGGCCAAGATCTTCATGGGCGACACAGGCTCCATGTTTCTGGGCTATATCCTTGCAGTGACCTCGATCCAGGGCCTGTTCAAGTTTTACGCGGTGATCTCCTTCGCCGTGCCCTTTATCATTCTGGGCCTGCCCATTTTCGACACGGCCTTTGCCATCGTGCGCCGGGTGATCCACGGCCAGAGCCCCCTGCAGGCAGACCGGGGCCATGTGCACCATCGGCTCATCGATCTGGGCTTCGACCAGAAGCAGAGCGTGGCGATCCTCTATACCTTCAGCGCCGTCATGGGGCTGACGGCGGTCCTGCTGGCCCGCACCAGAGAGGCCAAGCTGATCATTCTGGCGGTGGCGGTGCTGGTGTGCTTCTTCCTGGCCATGACGCTGATGACCGTGGAAAAGAACCACCGGCGGGAGGAGCAGGCCGTCATCGACCAGCTCTGCAAGAAGGCAGAAAAGGAAAAGGAAGCCGCCCAGCAGAAGGCGGAGCAGCTGCCGGAAGAAAAAAAGGAGCAATGAGCATGAAAAAGAAGGTCCTGAGCGTCTTCGGCACCCGGCCGGAGGCCAATAAAATGTGCCCGCTGGTGCGGGAGCTGGAGCGCCGGCCGGAGCTGGAATCGCTGGTCTGCGTTACGGGACAGCACCGGGAAATGCTGGATCAGATGCTCAGAGCCTTTGCGGTACAGCCCCAATTCGATCTGAATATCATGGAAAAACAGCAGACCCTCTCCTCCATCACGGCCAAGGCCATGGTGGGGCTGGGGCAGGTGCTGGAGCAGGTCCGGCCGGATATCGTTCTGGTCCATGGCGACACCACCACCACCTTTGCCTCTGCGCTGGCTGCCTTTTACCATCATGTGCCCGTGGGTCATGTGGAGGCCGGCCTGCGCAGCTTTGACCTGCAGTCCCCCTTCCCGGAGGAGGCCAACCGGCGGCTGGTGGGCGTGCTGGCGGATGTGCATTTTTCCCCCACGGCCAACAACGCGGAAAATCTCCGGCGGGAGCAGGTGAAGGCCCCCATTTTCATCACGGGCAACACCGCCATTGACGCGCTGAAGCTGACGGTGAAGCAGGATTATACCTTTGAGGATCCCGCTCTGCGGCAGGCGGAGCTGGCGGGCCGCAGGGTCATCGCCATCACCGCGCACCGGCGGGAAAATTACGGCCAGCCCATGGAGAACATCATGGCGGCCTTTGCCCGGGTGGCCCGGGCCTTTCCCCAGGTGCTGCTGGTCTATCCGGTACACCTGAGCCCCTATGTGCAGCAGACCGCCCGGAAATACCTGACGGGCCTGCCCAATGTTTTGCTGACGGATCCGCTGGGCGTGACGGATATGCACAATCTGCTGGCCCGGTCCTATCTGGTGATGACGGATTCCGGCGGCCTGCAGGAGGAAGCGCCTGCGCTGGGCAAGCCGGTGCTGGTGCTGCGCCGGGAGACGGAGCGCCCCGAGGCCGTGGCCGCGGGGACGGTGGCCGTGGTGGGGACGAAGGAGGAGGATATCTTCCGTGCGGCGGAGGAGCTGCTCTCCGGCGGCCCCCGGTATCAGCGCATGGCCCGCGCCGTCAATCCCTATGGCGACGGCTTTGCCTGCCGGCGGATCGCCGACGATCTGCTTTATTATTTCGGCCTGCGGCAGCAGCCCGCAGCGGATTTTGCGGTGGAGGGTTAAAAACGGCATGAAGCAGCGCGGAACAGCGGCGTTGATCCTGGCGCTGGCGGTGATCGCCATGGGCGTTTTGGGGAGCTTTTTCTGGTCCTTCTCCCGGCAGGATCAGGAGCAGTATCAGATCACGCTGCCGGGACACGGCACGGCCGACATCGACCATACCCACGAGATCGGCCAGAGCAACCGGGAGACCGTGGAGGTGCTCACCGTGGACCGGGACAATGTGGCGGAGGTGATCCGGCAGCTGCAGCGGCCGGAGCGCTATCAGTGCCAGCTGGAGAGCGTTTATTATTACGGCGAGACCGCCGCGGTGCTGAAAAGCACGCTGCAGGTCCGGCAGGAGCAGCTGCGGATCACGCAGTATGACAGCGGGGAAACGCCCGTCCTGCAGGCGCTGCTGACCCGGGACCGGGTCTATCTCTGGGATGAGGGCGACACCTGGGCCGATCTGCCCCGGATGGAAAACGACCGGGATCTCTATGCCCGCTTCCCCACCTATGAGGACATTCTCGCCCTGCCCCCGGAGCAGATCCTGGAGGGCGGCGTGGAGGAATGGAACGGCGCGCTCTGCATCTATGTGCGCACCGGCGATCCGGATACCGGCGAGGAGCAGCAATGGTATATCCTGGCGGAGACGGGCCTTTTGTTCTACACCGAGACGACCAGGGACGGCGAATACTGCTACACCGGCATCATGCGGCAGTTTTCCATGCAGGAGCCTTCCGCCGACCGGTTTCTGCTGCCCGACGGCAGCCTGCCGGAATAAACGCAAAAATACCCCGGAGCAGGGCTTTGCTCCCTCTGCGGCAGCTGCCGGGGCGGGGAGGAGCCGGGCTTGCGGGGTTTTTGTTCAGAAGGGGAGATAGCGGTCAAAAGCCGAGGAGCAGCAGCACGCCCACGATCAGCAGGG
>ERZ1026780.2257-NODE-2257-length-11424-cov-5.465124_pt1 | contig 11424 bp, 7 predicted proteins | sample MGYA00380126_ERZ1026780 | MGnify/ENA primary metagenome ERZ1026780 (study PRJEB33269, sample SAMEA4719762) | human gut metagenome | biome: human-associated habitat; feature: organic feature; material: feces | place: Cameroon | collected 2013-10 ... | reverse complement strand
GCCGAGTCTGCAACAGAGCAGGTTCAGGCGTAAAAAAACGGGGCAGGAGGCGTAAATGTCTCCTGCCCTGTGTTATACTGCTCCTTAAGCAAAACATGGAATAATCCAATTTCTGCCCGTAACAGATTTGAATACTGAAGCTGCCCGATGCCGAATCTCTCTTTACAACAGTTTTTGATTATTTTGGCAAGGCTGAGATTTTCAAAATTAACAATATAGTCAAAGTAAAGAAATAGACGAGACATATTTGACAAACGTTAGCGTGCTATAATATAACAAAATATTGTATCTTTTGCACAACAGGCGTAAGACAATTGTTCGTTGTGGCTGTTATCGCATCAATTGTCCGGCACCGAGGGGGAGGGCTTGACTTGAGTGAAATAATCTATGTTCCTGAAGATCGTGACGGCAGTACCGTGATATCTTACACTGCCCCGTTTAAACTTGACAGGAAAGCGAAAATCACCGTGCCGCATCAATACACCGCCTTAGTTTTTGCCGACGGAAAATTATTACTGCGCATGGAACCATGTGACAGCAAGATAATCTACAGGGTGTGCGGCAAGGAGCAGGTAGGACATACATTGCAGATAGCATTTGTTCACGGAAAAGCAATACCGGAAACTCTGTGGGGATTCGGAAACGTCCAGGTGAATAATCAGCGCCTCCGGGAATTATATCGTGCCGGTGCAAACGGAGCCTGTAAGGTGGTAATTGCTGATATAAGTGGCTATGGAAGACTTGCCGCAGCGTTTCCTCATGGTATGACCGTTACCATAGACAGCATCAGGGAAAGGTTAAACGCGATAATCGGTTCCGTCGGTGTCCAGGTTCTCGGCAGTTGCCTGGCAAATAGCCCCGTGTCAGCCTGTGAAGTAAGCAGTTTGCTCGGCGAAGTTCAAAATAAAATGCAAGTCCTGCTTGCCGATAACCAGAAAATCAAGGAGATGGGGTTGCGAATCTCTGCATTGACAGTCGTGGGGCTTTTTGTCAACTGGGAGGACCTGGAGAGTATCCGTTCTCGCTTAAACAAACCGGAATCGACAAAAGAAGCCGTTTCGCCTGCGGACGGGAAGTCCCTTGCCGCGGGGGATGTCACGGCTCATGCATCGGTTGAACATCAGGCGGATGACTGCGCCGATGAGACTCTGATTATGAAAGCCGCGGTAATTCAGTCCAACGTAGAGAAGAACCTGATAACTAAATTTCAATTACCGCATGAGGGAGCGCATTTCGCTATCAATTATGACGAGTACTTGCGTATGGTTGAAGCGATGCCGCCTGATGTTATCGGTCTCCCGAAGATGAAAGAAAAGCTCCATGTTCTAAGTAGCGACGGGGTTGGCAATCCAATCAAAATTGAAATGTTCCCGCTGATTCGATTTGTCAAGGCGGGGCTGCCGATAGGCGAAGCGAAAAAGGCTACCAGGATATGGAAAGTTCTTAACTGCATCCGGCATCGATCACCGGGAAACACGGAATATCTCCGCAAATTTTTTGACGCTCCTGGTATGACAGTGGAGAAATTCATGTCGGATGCTTTGGACTTTTACCATAAAAACGGTCTCTATACGAAAGATTGAGAGGAAAACGATAATGTGGCTTTTATGGAAAAAATCGTCGCAGGTTAAAACAAACAACCAGAAAAAAGATGACTTGCTCCAGGAGATTAACAGACTGCTTTTCCGAATTGATAAAGGCAAATACGCTGAAAACCTTGACACCGACCATATTAACAAGGTCGGTGAAAAAATAAGGCAATATGTCACGAATCTCGAATATACAACATTCACTTGTGATGATAACATTGATATTGTCATCGGCAAAATACAGGAAAGCGTAAAGCATCTGCGTGAAGCTTTAGATGGTGGACTCGCCTCCCGCGTAAATTCTGCCACTGAAGATTTGGCGTACTACTTTGATGTTCTGATAAGCGGTAATTTCAACGCGCTCAATTCGGACGATGAGAAAACACTCAGGCAGTCATCCTTACAGCGCGGGCTGTCCGAAAAGATCAGGGAATTGGTATCCATCAAGGAATTTGCCTCTGCCAAAAAAGCCGAACTGTCCAGAGATATTAAGAAACTGAGATTGGAAAAAGAGGAGCTGGAGGACAGACTTTGCGAGGAGGAGGATGATGACCTTGCCAATGATATCGATCGTCAAATATCCGCCAATGAAGAAATAATCAAGACCAAATCCGCGTCATTCCACAGCTATTCTGTTTGTGAAACCCGGTTGGAAAGTCTATATAATTACGCCAAAGAAGCCTGTGACGCAGGAGAGGATCAGGTCAGGAAAGTCAACGCGTACCTGGACATGGAAAAAATCCGTGCCGTCACATCAGACCCGAGCAGTTTGGATACTGTCTGGCAGAGGATTAACTCGGAAATTGAGCTGCTTGAAGGCAAGGTCAGAAAGAGCGACGAAAACCGTGCCAGACAGAATATGGGGAATTCCTCTACAATCAGCAGTTCTGCCGCAAAGCGCAGGGAGGAATTGCGCAACAGAAAACGCCAGAAGGAAGAGAACGCCAAGAATATGGAAACCATAGACCATATACTTGATGGAAAAGACACAACTGTAACACAGGAGGTAAAGTAACATGGCATTCTTCAAAACGGCACAGGAAAAGGAAATTGAAGCTCAAATGGAGCGTGACGAGCAACTACAGGCTTTTGACGATCGGATTCAGGAGCTGAAAGGAAAGCTTACCGAGTACGCTACATTGGCGGCACAGGCTGAAATCAACGGGGACACCGATACATACCAAACTGCCTGCAATGCAATGATCGAACTGAACGATATCATCGGAAACCTCAGGCAAACCAAGGCAAATTTTGATGTTATAAACGTGTACAATTCCGTCGCGGTTATAACAGGAAAAGCTCTGAATGCGCTGGATGCTATGTCAGGCAATAACCCGGATCTTGTGGATATCCGAAAGGTTCAGAAGGTAAATGCGAAGGTTTCGAAATATATGAGGAACATAAAGATATCGCAAAAAGCAATGGGCACGGCTTTGCGCACGGCAAATCCTGCCAACAGGACAAGAAGCGCCGCCGAAATGGACTCTGTCCGCCCGATGATTGATGCCGCCAGGGCAAAGATAGCCGGGGCGGGAGTGCCCAACGCCGGAGGGTTCGATATTTCTGCGGATATTGAGGCGGAAAAAAACAAGAACACGTAATTGCTTTTTCATGAGGGGAAGTGTAATAATTGGCTCACGGCAACGATTGCAATATATGCAATATATGCGGAGGAATCCTGAAAAATGAAAACGGCAGATGGCGCTGTCCCTATTGCGGAGCGTACAAATCGGAGGACGTCTCCAACGAGGAGAGTATTCTCCTGAGCAATGCCGGTCAGGCATTGCGGTTGGGTCACTTCATCGAGGCTGAGGATCTTTACGAGGATGCTGTCGGCAAATATCCGAAAAGTTCCGAAGCGCACTGGGGGCTTGTGTTGGCGCGTTACAACATCAAATTCGAGGATGATTTCGACGGGCGCAAGTTACCGACCTGCTACGCTGCAGTAATGGAATCCATGCTGGAAGACAAGGATTACCGTGCCGCGCTTTCCTGCGCCCGGGTTGATGAAGCTGATTACTACCGGAGTCAGGCACAGAAAATCGAAGACTACCGCAAGGAGTGGGCTGAAAAAGCATGCAAGGAACCGAGCTATGACGTTTTCCTCAGCTATAAGGATTCAGACCCGAAAAACGGTATTGAACGGACAGAGGACAGCAGGGAAGTTTCCGATTTGTATACCTACCTTTCTTCCGAGAAGGGATATCGTGTCTTTTACAGCCGTGTATCGCTCAAAGACAAAGCAGGCGAGAAGTACGAACCGTATATTTATCACGCATTGAGCACGGCGTCTGTAATGATTGTTTACGGGAGCAAGGCAGAATATTTTGAGTCGACATGGATAAAGAACGAGTGGACTCGATACTTGAAGCTGATGCGTGAGGGAAAAAAGGCAGACGGCTCGCTCATCGTAGCGTATAAGGATATGAGCCCATCCGAACTGCCGCGACGTTTGGCAGAACTGCAAGGGCTTGATGCCGGCAGCAAAACTTTCTATACGGATGTGGCAAGGCAGATAGAAAAAATCAAAGCGTCTCCGATCGAAAAGAGCAAGAGTGACTCTTTTTCCCCGCAAAAGCCCGCACAGGAAGTTGAAAACGCCCGCTATGAGATTCTCGATGCGGTGGAACAGATTTACCGCAAAAACGGGTTACAGAAATGCAACAGTGAGGCTTCCAGGTTTGAAGCGCTGTTGCAGTATTCCATGCTGCAGATCGCGAAAAGCGATCGGGACTTTGATAAGAAGGAAGCGGAACTTATTGCCGGATTTGCACTGAGAGACAGTCTTTTCAACTATATGAAGAGCGCAAATTCAGGCATAGACAGTTGGGAGGATCTGTACAGAGCCCCGCCGGAAAAACAGAAGAAAGTCCTTCAGAGTCTGTCGTACAACGTGGAAATAAATAAGATTAAGAACAAGTTTGCCAAAGCTGTGGGGCGAACGGATGATCCGGATGAAGCTGACAAATATTTGGATTCCATAAATCAAAACTGGCTCACTATCCTGAACTCGGTTATCAGTGCCGATGGGGTGCGCTCCAAGCAGGAGACGGGGGCTGGGTGCCTGATTGCAGACGTACTTGATGACGCCCGACGTGAAGTATGGAAACGAAAAGAACGGATCCGGAAGAAAGCAAGCCGAAAGCCTCTTTCGGCAGGGGCAAAGAAATGTATCCGACTGCTGATTGCTTCCGCGGTACTCGTCACGGCGTTGGGCGCTATTTCCTGGCGGGGCGCCTCCTATTGCAGGAAAACTTCGTTGTCTTACCGGGAGGTTTCGGGTGGCTATGAAGTTTATTGCAGCTCTGATTATGAGGGTGGTGCAACGCTGACCATTCCGGCGAAACGTAACGGAAAAAATGTTGTAGCCGTTGCCTCATCCGGCTTCCGGGGCAGGGCGGAAATTGAGGGCGTTGTCCTACCGGATACCATTCGGTCAATTGGAAAGGATGCGTTCTCAGGTTGCACGAATCTTGTCCGCATTTCGTTTCCGGATGGTCTTGAAAAGATCGGAGACGGTGCTTTCAGCGGAACGGCTGTGGAAGCTGTGGAGTTGCCGGACAGTGTTCGGTCGATCGGAAAGAATGCGTTCACGGATTGCACGCAATTGACGTCTATCACGCTTGCTTCCGGACTGCAGAAAATTGGCGACGGTGCCTTCAGCGGCACCGGGCTGGAAACGGTTTTTCTGCCGGAGACGGTAAAAGCAGTAGGGGACAATGCCTTCGGCAACTGTGCAAACCTTAGTGTTGTCAGGATTGCCCAGGACAATGTTATTCCGTCGACATGGGCGAAAACATGGAACAGCAACATGACAGCGGCAATTTCCTTTGTGTACTGCTGTACCTTGGATTACACGTCTGCGGATGAATCCGGGAGCAGCACGATTTATTTTGACCCAACCTCAGTTCCTGTTTTTCCGATTCCTGCAAGGCAGGGCTATTCGTTTCTCGGATGGCTTAACGGAGACATAGCCGTTTCCGACTCTGCAGGGAAATCTGTTTCTTCGGAGATCATTGACTGCTCCTGCACGCTGACGCCCGGTTGGGAGCCGAAGGAAAACCAGATTACCTTCAACGCAAACGGTGGAAAGGGAACCATGGGGAAGCTGACTGTCTTGTCTGATCATTCCGAAAAGCTATTGGCAAACCAATTCGCAAAAGAAGGATATCGTTTCCTCGGTTGGTCACCGGCAAAAGACGCGACCAGGGCAACACACGGTGACGGTGCTGTCTACCGCATGGGAACCAGTTCTGTCACGCTGTATGCAGTATGGGAGGCAGTGGAAAACCGGATAACCTTCGATTCAAATGGCGGAAACGGGACTATGGACAGTCAGGCAATTCTGTCCGATCATTCTGCGGTACTTTTGACTAACAGGTTTACAAGAACCGGGTACTTTTTTATAGGGTGGGCAACCGCAAAAGATGCACGCGAGGCAGCATACGGTAATGGCGAAACCTATACGATAGGAACAAAATCCGTTACGCTTTACGCTGTGTGGTTAAAGAACAGCTACGCTATAACACTCAGAAATGATTCCTCAAAAAACAGCGTTGTGATTACAGACGAAAAGCCCTATTCCGATGCAATCAATCCGGAGTTGGACGTTATGGAACTGGCGAGAAACGGATATACGCAAGTTCTTATTACCATTGCGTTTGATTGCTGCGAAATTGATGACGGCTATCAGGATGTTGAGATTTGCACCGTCAGCGGGAAAAGTTTGGCTACGACCACGGTGGAGCATGGAAGCGGTCTGTTTGCAAGCACAACATGGGGAATAGAACAGTGCAGCTTTACCATTTCGCTCACTGATCTCGAATCGGATGGAGCATTTGTTGTCAAGTGGGGGGCACACGGAAAACTGGACGACGACTGGAAGCTCGGCTGTACCGAAATATCAATAACAGTAGCTGCGCCAAAATAGAGCCCCAATAGAGCCAAAATAGAAATGTGAGTGCCGACATGTGCCTGCACGGACGGCAGGGTAAGGATTAGTATAATGAACAATCAACCAATTATTGAAGCTTACAACAGTTTCCTATCCCGGGCAAATGCACTCTATGCTTCCGGAAATATTCCGGAAGCGCGGGAGGCATACCTGCGGGCGGCAGAACTTGCAAACCGAATATCCGCAGGAGCGTTAAGTAGTCAGGTCAGAATGGAGTATCGCGGGTATGCGGAAAAAATACTGAAGTTTGTCAAAGTGAAGTGTTCCGGAGAAAAGCCTGTAGCGAACGCAGACGGAACCGACAGCGGCAATTCTGACGGAGCAGGGAAGCTCGCTTTCACCCCGCTGCAATCAGCAAGTGGACCGGACAAAGTTACATTTGCTGATGTCGCGGGGCTTGAGGACGTCAAGGAGCAGATAACATTCAAAGTGTTGGCACCCCTGCAGAAGCCGGAACTTGCCAAGAAGTATCACATTCGCGCAGGAGGGAAAATTCTGCTCTACGGTCCTCCCGGAACAGGCAAGACATTCATTGCCCGTGCGATTGCCGGGGAGGTTGATGCAGAGTTCTTTGCAGTAAACTGCCAGGATCTGATATCAAAGTACATGGGTGACAGTTCCAAACAGCTTGACAGCCTGTTTGGCGAAGCAGAAAAGCACGAAAGAGCCATAATTTTCTTTGATGAATTTGATTCGGTTGCCTCCAAACGCAGCGATAGCACCGGCGGCGTTGATGCGGAAATGGCGCGATTTGTAGCTACCTTTCTCACGAAGGTAGATGGATTCAAGCCGACTGCGAACAAAATGCTTCTCCTTATTGCCGCAACAAACCGTCCATGGGCGCTCGATTCCGCTATGCTCCGCGGCGGTCGCTTTGATACACAGATTTATGTTGGAGTACCGGATCAGGACGCACGGATATTTCTCATCAGGCGGGCACTTGATGGCATTGAAAAAGCGGATAACGTCGATCTCACAAAGTTAGCGCACGCGCTGGAAGGATATGGCGGCGGCGATGTGACTGCAGCTTGCGAGAAAATCAGAATGGAGCCATACAAGCGTGAGTTGCAAACGGGTGTCCCTCAGAAGATCACCTGCGAGGATTGTAACAAAATACTTGCTTCATTGCGGAATGTTATCACGGCTGAGGAACTTGAAAAATTCAAGGAATATAGGTATTTCGGCTGAAAGTCAGATATAGACCCATCAGGATGCACCATTAGTTAGTTGGCTGCGAGTATGTTTATAGAGCTCTGGAATAACCGCCGACAGTCCATGATTCGTTGTCGTGTCGGGCACGTTTTCTGCTTTATGACGATTTTATGACGATGTCGGGGTTTGATGTTGCGTGCCATAATTCTTCCAAATAAGGAGTCAGAAAATGGAAAAAGACAAACACAATTTACTACGTCATCTTTTGCTTGTAACTTCCTGTTTGCTTTTGCTTGTGAGCATTCTGTCCGCGTGTACCTGTAAAAAGGCAGATGATGTCGCAACCGGTTCCGCAAGCAATTCTCTCGATGAAACAGCTGCCGATACGGCAACGGGTACCAAAGAGAACGCCGAAACGGGAACAGAAACCGAATCCGATGCGACACTTGAACTCCCGGAAGAACGTTCAATCGGCTCTGCGAATGTCGCTCTCGGTTGTCCCGTCATTACCAACGGCTGCAAGGACGGTTCCAATCAGAATCTGACCGACGGAAAAAGTAACACCAATTACGTATCGGATGAACACGAAGATTTCTATTCCTTTGAAATCGTTGTAGACCTGACTCGTTCCTACCCGGTGAACGGGATTCGGCTGCAGAACGGCAATGCCAAAAAAGTCGGGAAACTGACGGGATTCATACTCTCTGTATCGGCAGACGGACGCACTTATAATGAGGTTGCAGATCAGAGTACACTGAAAGACGGTCAGCTTCTTCTTGACGCGGTCACAGACGCACGTTATGTAAAAATAACCGCAACGGAAGTGACAAAAAGATCTTCCGACAAATACGCAATTTCTCTGTCCGAAATGGAAGTTCTCTCCGAGATTACAACGTATGATAATCTTCTGCCTCAAAAGCGGGCACTGGCTATGCAACCGGGAGCAACCGATCGGTTTGCGGTCCGTTGCCGCCTCGGGACGCCTGCCGATACCCTGCAATGGATTTCCGACCGACCGGAAGTTGTGAGCGTCGAAAGAACAACCGGTGAAATCACCGCACATGCGGACGGAACCGCAACAATTTACGTTTCGGACGGCATAAACTGTACTGCCATCCCCGTGACCGTGGCCACCCCCAAGCCCGCCTACACCATTTCTACCTTCTATCTTGCGAACCACGCGCCCAACACCCTTGAGGTATTCGACTATCTGAAAGAGTGCGGCATTACCTTTATTGAAAATTGCCGCCCATATGATTACTATGGCAATCTGACGACCGAATATCTGCGTGTCATGGCGAACGATTACGGGTTGACACTGTCGGTCGCGGATCCCGTAAAAGAGGACGCATGGCTGTCAACGACCGAAGGCGAAATTACAGCTATTGTCAACCGCTACAAGAATCTGCCCGGCATCGGCGGCATCTATCTGAGAGATGAACCTTCTCAACCCAATGTATTTGCCCCGATTTACAAAGCCGTTGTGGCAGCCGATCCTGCCTCCAATCCGCACCTGAACCTGCTTCCCAATGTCGGCGGCAATTACTACGGTTATGTTTCCGATTGGGTAGCAACGGTCGGCAGTCAAAATCTGAAATGCCTTTCCTACGACATGTACCCGTTCGGCACCTCCAGAAATTCCATCAATAATGCCGTTTACGATCATCTTGATCTCTACCGACGGGTGGGAAACACCTGGGGCGTCAATACCGGCTACTATATGCAAGCCATGGGAATCAACGGCGCTTACCGCGTGCCGAATGACAATGAGATGATGTATTACGCATCACTCGGCGTTGCCTACGGACTGAAGGAATTCAAATGGTTCGTCTGGTTTACACCGCCCTATTCGGGAGCAGGTGAGCATTTCATCACGGGCATCCTGGACAGTGAAGGAAAAAAGAGTGCTCTGTTTGACGGCGTGACTGCTGTGGATCAGATGCTCTCGACGCTCAGCCCGTATCTTGCGAACACCGATTCTGTCGCTGTCTATCACACGGACGGCAAAAACGGGAACAAACTGCCTGCCGACTTTTGCCTGAACACAACCGGCTCCTATGTTGTTTCCGTCATGCGCGACCGTACAGACGGTCAGGAATACTTAGTCGTGGTCAACAAAAGCTTCCGCAAAGAAATGACCGCCGACTTTACCGTTGTAGGCAATTCCCTGGATCTTTCCGCTGTAATGGACATCACATCGGGGACACCCACTGCTCTGAAGAAAAACGGAAACGGATTTTCACTGAGCCTGAAAGCAGGCGGACTGGCAGTTCTGCAGTTCCCGCAAGGCTACAGCGCTCTTCCCGCAGCCGACCAAAAAGACGGCAAGAATCTTCTCCAAGATTGCGGTGCCTCGGTATCATCTTCTGCAGGTGACGGCAGATACGCCTATATGCTCAATGACGGCGATCGTACCACAAACTTCGCGACGGCGCAAGAACAGACAGGCTGGATTCTCTATGACCTGCATACTGTGTGCACCTTCAACCGTGTGGATATTTACCCCGCCAGCGGTCAAACGGTCGGATTCTTCTTCCCCAAGGCACTTTCTGTCTGGATATCCGAGGATGGAAAAGAGTTCAAAAAGGTCGCGTCGTACGCCGATATTGATGTATACAAATGGGGCTCCATCCGTTTGGACACTGCCAAGGCGCGCTACATCCGGATTGATATTGATGACATTGAAGAAAGACTCGGGCAAACTGTCGTTGAAATCGGCGAAATTGAAGTCTACTTGGACAACGGAAAAGTTCCCGCGATGGTCCTTCCGGAGGAAAAAGAACTGAAGCCTGCCGAAAACGGCAACCTTCTGCTCGGTCAGACACCGTATGTATCTTCCTCCTATGAGGAATACGGCTGGACCAAAAATCAATTGACGGACGGTTGCATCGGCATGAACGTTGGCGTCCATCAGGGATGGTGTTCCATGATCGGCTCCAAGACGCGCGACATTACCGAATGGGTTATGTTTGCACTCGGCAAGCCTATCACCATTTCCAAAATGGTGGTGTACCCCAGCTATGACAGCGAGTTTGTTGAAGATTATCACGTGGAAGTTTCCTTGGATGGTTTGACATGGACAACGGTTTGGTCCATTACAGGCGACAACAAGGACAACGGTGATCCCAGAGTCATGACCTTTGATCCGGTCGAGGCACGTTACGTCCGTTTTGTTGTAACCAAGATGGGCAACGGAAACCCTGCCTCTGCCATTGGCTACAAGGTACAGATCGGAGAAATCGAGCTTTATCAGTAAAACAGCACACGAAAAACGCACCCTCTGCCACTGGGGGTGCGCTTTTGCTGCCTCATCTGCAAGCCGGATTATATACCAATCCTCCAACAAAACCATTGATATGGTAATCGACCGCCTTTGTCTTGCGATCTGTTCATTGACTGAATCCATAATCAAATCTGTAAAATGATAACAATTCATGTCTTTGCAAATATATCATTGACACCTGGCTTGTTCTGTGATACAATGTTATCAGCAATATATCAAAGGAGCGATTATCAATATGGTTGAAAGGTTCCGCATTGCGGCGTACACGCGAATCTCCGTAGACCTGGAGCTTGACCGCGATAACACGAGTATCGAAAACCAGAAGGCTATCATAGACGAATACTGCCGCCTGCACTTTCCGACAAGCACGGTCGATTACTTTGAGGATCGCGACAAATCGGGCTACACCTTCGAGCAACGCCCCGATTACATGCGTATGCGCGAAA
>ERZ1026780.2255-NODE-2255-length-11428-cov-7.013717_pt1 | contig 11428 bp, 9 predicted proteins | sample MGYA00380126_ERZ1026780 | MGnify/ENA primary metagenome ERZ1026780 (study PRJEB33269, sample SAMEA4719762) | human gut metagenome | biome: human-associated habitat; feature: organic feature; material: feces | place: Cameroon | collected 2013-10 ... | reverse complement strand
ATACACTTAGAAAATAAGTATATATAAGAAAACATACGATAAAACAAGTAATCGATTTCGTCAAAATTCTCAATGGCAATTGTGCCGTTTTCATAATGCCGAATCTGGAAATCATTACCTATTTTTGTCAATGCAAGGCATTCATCGTTCAGCAACTTTCTAAAATCAGTATCATTGCCAGACAATTTGTCTAGCACTCTATCAACAGACTTTCTTTTATCAACTTTTCCGTCTTCAAGAAAATAGGTCTTAGAACGTTCAAATGCATCCCAAAGTTTGTCCAACGCCAATTTTCTATCCTCTAATTTTGGCAATCGTATTTTGCCTGCAGCAGCAGAGACAAGCCTATTTAATTCTGAATCTTTTGTATTCACCACTCGATGAATAATAAGATTAAGAGGCAACGGGACTACTCGCTCAATCTGACCAGCGTCTGTCAACATATAATTTAAGCCATTACGTTCAAACAATTCATTGATTTTCTCTTGGAATGCTTTTCTATTAGCTCCCCTATCATCTATACTGTAATGGTAATGTTTGAAAAATGTATGGTAATTTCCAATTTTCCTTACATCCTTTATATTATGATGAATATACTCTACCAAGTCTAATACTGCATAGGTGTTGATGTCTTGTGCTTCAATATCGATACCAAATGGTGAAACGATTGGTTCTGTCAAGCGATTAAGCCCCATACCTAAATTCGGAATAATAGACTTGATACCATCACCCAATGCAGCTTCATCACATCCGCAAATTTCTCCTGAGTCATAACATCTTTCAGGAAAAGAAGCAGCCAAAGATGCGTTGGCGATAAATTCATTTATTATCAAGACTATGCCGTTCCATATAGCCACATTGATTTCTGTCAATGTACTAGGTGGCATTCCTTGTTCTTTATCTGAGAAATATTTCATTTGTTTCATCTCCTCATTAACTTTATGGCAAATTCGAAGAAATCTGCAACGTTCTTGAAATTTTCAAACTGCTGGCAATATAGGATTGCATAAGGTTCAGGGAACCTACTGCGTATATCAACCTTTATCATACTTGCCAAAGCTTCCTTTGTATAGGCTTTCAACAATTCGTTGTATTGTTGTTCTGTCATTGTTATTTTTACCTCAAACTATTCAAAGTTTAAACTGATAATCAACATCTTACATTTCTTCACCACAAAAAACACTAAAAGCTAGAACAACTTCTCTTAACTGTGTCTTGAAACATTTTCTTGCTTCCAATGCCAAGCAGCCAACTAAAAATAATACGAAGCAACCGTAAATCAACGTGCAAAGACACCCACAAATATCGAAAGAGAAAACACCCTTACACAGGCAAGATAATTCACAGCTACATTTTGTAATATAATTGCAATAGAAAGCAACAGACATAATTAATACTGGCGGTATTAAACCTTCATAAATTGCTCTAAAAGTCCAGAATCTGCAGATGTAGTCAAAACGTCGTTTACAATCAGTATTATCAGATTGGTCTAATTTCATCCACATATACGAATAAGTTAATGTTTTACTCTTAGTGAGCATGCTCTTGATTTTAGAGCGGTCGCTTATATTGCAGACGTGTATGGCTTCAGCAAACAAGTTTTCAAAATCTATTTTTACGGCTTTTATTTTTCGCTTATATATAACCATAAAGAGATATCGCAACCGCTTTCCTATGACCCAGCTGACCAAACCTGCAACATAAGCAGTTATCAAACAGAAAATCATGGAAAGAAACAACTTATTATCTTGAACCAAGAAATCCATCAGCTTCGGATTGACATAAACTAATGATAACAAAAGAGCCGTACCCGAAATCCAATATGACAGGTCAAATAAGCTCAATGCTCCTGTTATCGTATCAAACTGTTTTTGAAAATTCATCCCAATTGTATTTTTGAATTAGTTAAATCTTTGGTAAAATCCATTACTTCGCAATTTGTCGATATAATCATAAATAGCTTCATTGCTCCAAAGACGGTTTCCATCTTTGTCTTTTTGTTTAAACAATGCAGCTGCTATCAATGAAAACTCATGGTACAATGATGTAGCAAAAACACCTCTGTCATCAGTGTTCACGGAAACATTAACTACGGATGTGTGAACATCCTGTTCCATAGGACTAAAATTGAACAAAGGCAAGTCTTCATATTTCTCAAATGAACCGATACATATGTTGGAAGAAGGGTTCGTCTCAATAGCGATACCTTTTTCAGATATTTTTCTAATCATAACACCTTGCAAGTCTTCCACGATTTTATCAATGCCCTTCGGTAATTTTTCCTCTATGACTTTCGCACCCTTTTGCTTTATAAGTGGATTATGATTATACTGTAGATTCATTTCAACAGCTTCTGTATCCAAACGTGCATTTTTTATGATGACACATTTGCTGAAAGCAGTTTTCCCCCATGGGCTATCATTCTCTTCCTCATCTTCACCTCGTAAAAGCCAGGCATGCCAACATTTGAGCATAGAGAATTTTTTATAACCAATCTGATAGTAAAGAAAAGAGGCTCTGTTTTCCAACTCTAACAGCATCGAAGAGGGAGTCTTTACATCATTTGCTTTTATCTGATGATACAACCATACGTAGTTGTCAAGCAAATTTTGCTGAGGCATAACGACATTATATCTTCTATGATTATAATAGTCATAAGGATTCACACCTAAAGCCAAAGCATGACCTAAACGGTCGTTTTTAACTAATTCCAAAAAAGTTACAGCTTCATCAATTGCCCTCAGTCCATCAATTAGGTCATAGAAATCCTCACCAACATGATAAGTTCTTCCGAAATTACCAATTTCTCGCAAATAGCGAAAGGCATGGGCAAATACCTCTGGTCTACAGTTTAATTCATTGCCGGCAGCATCGACACCTGTCAATCGAATAGGATAGCTTTTTCTGTGCTCATCTACAAGTTCAAAGCATTTCTGCATAATTTGATTACGAAAGGCGGCATATCTGATACTGTTTTGTCTTAACGCCTTATCATTCGAAGCCTTATAAAAAGAATACACTATAGACAACCTGTCATGTAGGAGTTCCTTTGACAATGGGGTGATGGAGAATAAATTCGGCATGAATGTCAAATTATTAAAATCCGCTACCGATTGCTTTCCACCAATACGTAGCTCCAATTTGTCTTTTTCTGTATAACAAGAGGATTGTACTACGAAATTGTGATAATTTCGGTAGACAAGACCTTTCTTCGGAATGAAACTTGTCTTCCTATCTTGATAATGTTTGAAATTCAGAAAACCTACTTTCTGATTAGTATGTTCTAATTCTTGGCGTATTCTATTCTTTATGAGTAAATACAGATAGAAATAACCAGAATATTTCCAGACGGCTCTGTCGCCATTCTGGTATTTCGAAAAGAAACGGTACAATAATTCTCTTTCACCACTCTCAATTACATGAATAGATTCTTTAGCCTTCATGCCAGCATCATTACTCAAAGCATAGTCTATACGTTCACCTTTTCTATCTCGGAAAGAGTTTAATGCAAAGGAGTTTATGTCTGCCTGGATATCATTGATACAAGCATTTCTTATAATATCCTCATTGAGATAACGCCAACATTGCTTAAAGTTCACCTCTTCAGAAGACAAATACAACAGCCTGTAAAACTCTTTTCTGATGAAAGCTGCAACTATCCAAAGAGTACGCAAACTATATGTCTTTGAGCCGAAAGTAGGGATTGCATGAATTCCTTGACTATACATAAACAAATTACTGGTTTTAAAATCTGCATTTGCACTAATGTCATTCATCATGCTTGCCCAACAGAGATTGAATATAGCACAAGAGGCACCATAATGAGCATGAACATCAGACATACCTTTACTAAGAATTCTATTCAGATTTTCCTCATCATGCGATAGTATATCAGGCCAGACAAAAGAATTGAACTGGCAGTAATGTGCCTTGCTATAGGCTGCAAGATAAGATGTAGTAAAAACATCCTCACCTAATATCTGACTGAACATTCTCCAGCGTAACAAGCAGTCAAAATGAGCTATCGGATTTTTGCCGTCCAAACAAAGCAACTGTCCAGAAAGGCGAAACAGAAATTTGAAGCATCGAACAAAAATAGGGTATTGGTTCAACTCCTTATTCTCGACTTTACACCATACTTCATTGAAATCTCGTTGAAGCAGACTCAATTCTGATTCTGTAAAAGCACTGTTACCATGTCGAGCTACAGCCAAGAAATCAGCAAGAAACTTTTCAGAATCGTTTGCTTGTACACACTGTACAGCAGACTCTACAGGCATGTCTGAAAACAAGGTCTTAGCAACAATTTTCTCAAAGTCCATCGTTTGTTTGTTTTATTCGATCTCAGATGCTTCTACAGGGTCATCCGCAAGGATAAAAGGTTTTGTTGCCTTTAATGTGGTGATTTGAGAGCCTATGAGATTCTTTACCTCTACCCAAGACTGATATCTTTTTTTGTTTTCTATGATTTTCTGCCAAAATCCGCGTGGAAGATAGTCATTCCAGCCTGCCTCCATGCTCTTTCTTATGCGACCGATAATTGTTCTTCCTGTTGCAGGATATTGTGCCTGGATTTCAGAATGGAAATGTTCATCCAACCATTGAGAATCTTCTTGCGAAAGCCCTATATTATTTTCAGTTGTATCATCCTTATTCACATAAAAAACTTTTTCAAAGTCTTCGTCTGTTGTCTCTTTCAAAAAAGCGATGATAGCACTCAAAAAAACAAAATGTATCTCATGAGCTTTTCCTTCTGAATAGAAGTATGTCTTCATGCCTATTTTGGTTAAGGCATTATATGTTTTTTCCAACAATCCAACGGTGCTTCCTGTTTCCTTTTCCTTGAGTCTATTTGTCTGCATAGTCTCTACTATAGAACTGTGAACATCTGCGTTTCGTATCACTGCATCGGATATAAGACAGTGCATAGCTACATCAGTATAAATCTCGCCCTCCTTTAATGCTGGACTACCTTTATATACATATGCAGCAGACATCATCGATCGCAACAGAGACCATTCATGATTCAGTGCATAATCATAAATGTCACCTATTTCCGCAAAACGCTTATATGCATATTTTATATTGACGATGTTGTAAAATGGTGCCATCACATCAAACAGATAAAATCCCATGTTTGGTTTATAGTCTGTCATATATGCTGGAAGAGAAGATTCAGGACTGAAGAAAAATTTGGTCGTATCTTCTTTCTCTTTGTATGTTAAAGAACGCAAGGTTGATAATATAAAGAATTCACATTCTCTAAAGTCTTTCTTAAACTGCCGCCAATTACTTGCCTCTTCCGAGTTGTTTTCTTCTGCAAAAACAGCATCCTTATAAAGATTAAGCTGTGTACATACATTCTTCAACTTATCGTTTAGCACTCTTCCATTGATTGCATGTAAATCTCTAGCCCGTCCATCTTTTCTTGGAGCAAGAAAATCATTTTGTTCATAACGGAAATAATTGCCATTTAATAATTTCTGGAGTTGATTGACGTTTCTGAATAGCGTATCAACTTTTACAACTTCATTATCATCTGATGAAGCTATAGGATAAATACCATTTTGTGTTTCAGAAATCACATCATATAATTCATACAACTTCATTGAATAGAAAGAACGCACAAAAAATATAAGCAACTTCTCATCACTACTTGTACTTCTTTTAGCGACATAAGACAAATTGTCAAGAACTTGTCCTAAACTAATATCTTGTTCCGATATATTTGTTCCATCAGTATCGTCCAATCCACTTTCCCTTATTTCTTGTGGAAAATGCACCATAACATATTTGTTTATGCCTCCCAAATCAAGATACTCTATCAGACCATTGACAAAATCTTGATCTCCTTTTGCCAAACACTTTGTCCATTCTCTAAAAAAATAGGACTTAAAGACTCTTTTGTTGGCTGCGTGACTTACATTATCTTTGAAATCCTCCATCTGCAAAAGCATACCTAACAGCAATCGTAAAGAGCGCAAATTTCGAGGAACTATAGGTGATACATTTCCTTTTTCATTATAAAACAAGTATCTTGTCTTTCGAAATATCAGCCGTGTTACCTCATCCTTAACACTATTCAAAGAATTCAATTCCTTCAATGAATCACCTCTGTCACAGATTTGTAGTTTTACCTCGCATAAATCATTAATAGAAGGCATAAGAACCCTGTTTCCATAAGGAAAAAGCTTCATGACATATTTCATCGCCATTGTAGGCAAATCCTCATATTCCCATTCTCTTACATTCAATTCTTTTGCTATAGAATTTTTGATGACTTCTGTAAGTTGTCCTATATTCAAGCCTATCAGTAATATGCAAGATTGTTGATTCAAATACTTTCGGATTTGTTCAGCCATCCGATACCCCTCAGTCATATTGAGATCAAGGTCGTCAATAGCCAATACTATTTTTTCCTTGCCTTGAAATTTTAAATATTCTTCAAAAAGTGTACCTAAACATTGCTGCAAGTTAATACCTGCCGACAACGCTTCCAATTCTTCCAAAGGGTCATAAAGTTCTTTTTTCTCCTTTTCCAGATGTGCCAAGCACATCTTTGCTTTTTGAAAGCTATTCAACAGCTTTTGTTTTTTACTCAATTCAGAAGAATATTCCTCGTCATCCAATGCCTTTTGTGTCAACCTCCCATACATTTGACCTAAAACCAGCTCTATCAAATTGTGTTTTTTGTCAAAGAACGCAGGGTCAACTACATCTAACAATTCTATTTTTGAGGCATTAAAAGGCAATTTCTTATCAAAGTTGTCCAACTCCGAATCTTGACCGAGGAGTTCCATAAAACTACGCATGCACGAAGTTTTACCTTCACCTCTATCACCACAAAAAGCAATAATGTTAGATACTGGCCCTGTAGAACAATATATCTTCTTGAACAATTTCAAAGCAGAAGCATATTGTTCTGCAAAAAAGGAATTGTTGAAGTTGGTTCGCTCTACAACGTATCCTGTTTCTTCACCGTTATAAAATACAATTCTGTCCATCGTTATACAAAATCACAAAATTCAACATAATCCTTGCCCACTAAAGCTATTCTTAACCTGTCTGATACAAGCAGTTTCTCTGAATTTTCAAAGAAAATTCTGCGTTTATGTACTTTGGCGACATTAGCCATCATCAATAAGTCTGATGCAGTATGTTTCTTACAGTCAACATGAACGGAAGCACCCGCCATCAAAATCCGAATTATTTCATTTGTAAGCATCTTTATATTATTTGTATATCACCAACACAATGTCCCCACCTTTTTTATAAGCAGTTATACCTATATTTTATTTTGTAGTGTATTTAGGGTGAAGAATTACCAAACACACTCTTTCACCTCATCTGTTTTTTCCAACATAGTAACATGGAATCATAGTTTTTGCTTCTATGATTATATGTTAAAAGCAATCCTCTATGCAGGCTAAAGGAACTTTTGCTCTTCTATTACCAGTTTGTTCAATACCGGCAAGAGCTTTTCTATCTTGCGACACTTCACCTTATTATAATAGAAGTCCATATCATCGAGGAGGTCATAAGCCTGGTCTTCGGGCATGTCACCACCATAACCACCAGCTACAATCGTAATGGCAGCTAGCTTACGCGCATCTAAGTGGATATGGAAATCGTACGTGCTTCGAAGTAGCATAGGAAGAGCATTGTACATGATGTTGCAATAGTGCAACAAGTCTTTGAAATCTTCTGATTCCGTCAAGTAGGCTTCGAGCATCTCTTCCTGATATTGGCGGAGAAGCAACAAGTACTTTTCCTTTCCTACCTTACCTTTTATGTTTTGGGTCATTACCCAGAACAGGGCATGGGACAGGACGATTTTATCTTCGGAAGGGTGGTAATAGAAGAGGTCGTCTTCAGGGCGATTATTCTTCGCCCATTGTTCTTCTAACTTACCTAACATTTCCTTTCTAAAAGTATTTCTTTCTTCTTTGTTCATTGTATTATATTGTTTTTTTTTGGCACGCAGATTTCGCAAATCACACAGATCTTTGAGTTCTTCGGGAATATGCTATGTCAAATATTGTTTCTGAATTATAGCAAATTCCAGATTTTCAATCTAGATGGCTGCGAGGAGGCAAAAATATCGGTTTTATATCGTATTATATGCTCCTTGCAGAACGAATGCCCTGTAGTTGTACGACCGTAAGGCTACGGTTGTACGACTATATAGGCTATGGTTGTACAACTCTGGAGCTATGGTTGTACAACTATAAGGGTTTTAGTTGTACAACTGCAGAATTCTGATTTTTTAACAAAACTCACAAATATAGATAACATACTGATTTTCTACTACTTACATATTTTTGCCATATTTCAGATATTCTCCAGGAATTATTTCCCGGGCGAAAATCCGCGAATTTTGAAGAGATTTAATCTTGAATTTGTAAGATTTTTCAGCATCATTCTACCCTTTTATCCGTTACTGTTCTTTCTTAAAGTGCAACTTATCCAATGCTTCTGGAGTCAAAAGACAATTATCGGAGAAAAAGATAACCTCCGTTCCTGTACCATTATTATTTGCACTATAATTCAAGCGAAACTCCTGATGACGAAACTCCTGATAAAGAGACTTGATGAACTCTGAATTATCATACGAAACAACCCATTTCATTTGACCAAGCCGTGATACCAGACTCTTGATGTCCCGGTGATCAGAATCCTTATAGTAGTTCATATATAACCCCTGCCCCTTCTTATAATAAGGTGGATCCAGATAAAGTATCGTTTTGTCGATATACTGATTTGCTATTTTCTGGATAAAATCGACGGCATCTTCATTGTGCAATTCTATTCTATCCGCATAAGAGGCAATGCGATGGATACGCTTCAGAAGTTCGTCTTTCCGATACCTTGCATCCATCTTATAATTACCGGTCTGGGCATACCCTCCAATGACACCGGCCTTGATGATTCCTGAACGATTGGTACGGTTCATAAAGAATGTTGAGAAACCTAAGTCTAACAGACTAGCCTGGTCCTTCTTGTCTACCTTCTGCAACTCCCGGAGCTTTTTCCAGTTTTCCATCGTAACAGGTGTCTCTGCTATCAGGCGACACAGATTTTCCGTATCATACAATACACTGTGCCAAAAGGCATAGATAGAACGGTCCTTATCATTGATGATAATCTTGCTGACATACTCATCAAAGAGTAAAGACAATGCAACGGAGGCTCCTCCAGCATAAGGTTCTACATACACCCCGTCCAGAAGACCGTTGTCTTTCACAAACTGCTTGAAGAAGTTGGAGATTTTAGACTTTCCTCCAGGATATCTTAATGGTGAGAGAATGCTCATAATTTTGTTTCCTCCTTTTTGCTTATAGCACCCCAAAGGCATTCAAAGAAGGGCTGGATATTGTCCCATTCAATGATCAGATTATCTGCAATCGGACTGATGCGATAATTATGTATGTATGCATTGAGCGTTTGAGGTGACAAAGGAGAGTTACGATCACTGATTTCCATTTCTATTCCCTTTGTCATATCCTTATTGGCAAAGTGAGAAGTATGCAAATGCTCAATGACCCTTTTGAGTTTCTCATGCAGATTCAGCTTCGACTGGCTCGCAGTCTGTACACCCACCGGCAATAGGTTGAACTGTTCCATATAAACGTCTACTGACATTTCTATGAAAATACGAAGCAGAATCGCTGCTGTATTGGTACAGGTCTTGACCAACAGTCCACTCATCTCCTTAAAAATTTTGGCTATCCGGGATTCTGTAATTGGCAAATGAAATGATTTTGGAACCAATGTGGCTCTGGTTTTCCGGGTCGACACCTTTTTGTCAATAGTGCTTTCTACAAATTTGGGAGCCTCAGCTATCTCCTGATTTTCCTGCAATTCCCATTGAACAACCTTATTCTCCGGAATGTTGGGATTTTCTATCCGCTCAAATAATTTGCTGATATAATCTGCACGATCTGATTTACTATAGATGACTCCTACCTTGAAAGAAGGAGTCAACATCTCGGAAATAATATCCACAAAAGACATGGTCAATACCTCTGGTTTAAGGTCAGATACCAAACGGCCTTCCTGCAATGCCAATCCCAACTTTTCACGTACGTCCGGATCTGCCAACAGACGCTGCAAATTGGTAACATTCAGTTTTTTCATCCTTGTCTTGAAATCATCATCTACAAAAGACGAAGCATTCAGCATATTGATTACCTGTAAAGCATAAGCTTCTTTTCCTGTGGTCACCTTATCAAAGCGCTGCTTTTGTAAAGGAGTCCATTGTTTTGTGCCTATTCCCTTCAATCCATTGGCATGCTTACGTACAACCCAGAAATTGCCTTCATCTCTAGATGGAAAAACACCACATTCTACACGATGAATCAATTTGTCTGCATGTGAATTCTTCAGCTTGATAAATTTCTTTCGCAAAGAGAGATGAGAATCATCTATCAATTTAGGATTCAAAAGGAGCTTCAATGTCGTAATTCGCCGGTTACCTTCAATGACGATATATTTCTTATCGTCAGTTGGATGAGGTATCACGTAGGGACTATCCATAGGATTCAAACCGATTTTTAAGATATCAACGGCCAGTTGGTATAATTCATCATGATAGGCATCAACCATCTGGTTGATGGCATCCCTCTGTGAGTTCTGGTGTTCGAACCGGAAGTTATCCAAATCCAGAAACAGATTGGTAACACAAATTGTTTTTCTTTCCATAACAATTGAGTTTTAGTAAACCCCTCGAGCGGTAATGGAAATTCCATCCGCCCGAGAGGAATCATATTCTAAAATCGTTCATTAACCAAGCAATGACTTGACCTGCCTTTCATACTACCACATATTACGAAACGCAAAGCATTTATGGCAAATTACTTGATTGGCAAACCGTTTCCCTTTTGATGCTCCATCTCGTGAAGAGCCTTTTTGACGAGTTCTTGTCGCGGTGGGAAAGCAGCCCTCAATACATTGGCTGATGCCTGATACAGTAATGAGAGCTCTTGATTTACATCTTCGGTCGTATTACACTCAGTCCATACTGAAGTCATTAAGTTGGAAAACATCTGTTGAACAGAACCATAACTCAAACTTGCATCGGGTGGATCTGCATAAAGCTTTGCTAATGTCCTGCCATTGATGCCGAGTAAAACTGCGAACTTTCTCTGAGACGGAATACCCCATCTTGTTTGTATCTGGCGAATCTCTTTTGCAGCCGTGGTTAACCAACTATCCGCCTTGACTTTTACGGATATTCGGTTCATTAGGCAAACGCAGGTTGGTTACTAATCTACCTAGTATCGACCACCTTATTTGCTAACAAACTTTAAACATGTCCTAAAAAGTGTATACAGTGCTGCACCCTATAGAGTACATCACTGGATTTTCAAGATTACGTACTTTTGTAAGCGAAATCAGAATTGATTTTTAATTCATGTATATATTAATG
>ERZ1026780.2254-NODE-2254-length-11430-cov-25.510857_pt1 | contig 11430 bp, 8 predicted proteins | sample MGYA00380126_ERZ1026780 | MGnify/ENA primary metagenome ERZ1026780 (study PRJEB33269, sample SAMEA4719762) | human gut metagenome | biome: human-associated habitat; feature: organic feature; material: feces | place: Cameroon | collected 2013-10 ... | reverse complement strand
CAAAAGCCACTTTGGACAACTACAAACTGCAACTCAAGCAGTTGCTCGAACTCGGGGTCAGCTACGAGATTGAGCTTGAAGAGCCGACTGATGACGAGGCCGGAATTCTGAGACTGCTTCCGAACAAAGAGGAGGTCTATGCAAACGCTCTCGAATCTATGCCTGAGATAAAGAAAGCAGGTCTGAACGTACAGGCTGCGGATTTAGGCATCAGACAGGCCAAATCGGCATATTCCCCTACCCTCTCAGCGACCGCCGGTATTGGTACGACCAACGTTTCCGGAACGAGCAGTTCCTTCGGCAGCCAGTTGGAGAAGAACTTCAATGAAAGCATCGGCCTGAGCCTCCAGATTCCGATCCTTCAAGGCAGAAAGGCCAAGACTGCGGTCAACAAGGCGAAGATTGAGGCCGACAACAGCAGACTGGAGCGAATTAGTGTGGAAAAGGCTCTTCTCAAGGAAGTTGAAGACACCTATCTTGAGGCGGTTTCTGCACAGTCAAAATACTCCTCCGCCAAGGAGCAGGCACGTTACGCCGAACAGAGCTACGAACTCACGGCCGAGCAGTTCAATGTCGGGATGAAAAACACCGTGGAGCTGATCACCGCGCGGAACAACCTTCTGAATGCCCGCGTCCAGCTACTCCAATCAAAATACACGGCATTGATGAACAATGCGTTACTCGACATTTACCAAGGAAATTATAAAATCAATTAATATGAAAACCAAGACTTTATGGATCGCGGTCGGTATCATTTGCGCCGCTGCGGCACTCTGGCTGATCTTCCGCCCTACAGGAAAGCAGACTGTCACTTTGGAAACAGCCAAGACTGAAAGAATCGACATCTCCAACTCGGTCACCGCGACCGGAACCGTGGAACCAGTCACGAAGGTGGAGGTCGGCACCCAGGTGTCCGGAATCATCGACAAACTCTACGCAGACTACAATGACATCGTCAAGGCCGGCCAGGTTATCGCCGAAATGGACAAGGTGAACCTTCAGGCCGAACTGGCATCCTCACAGGCGCAACTCTCCGCCGCCAAGACGGAATTCGAGTACAGGGAGAAGGAATATAATAGGACCAAAACCCTGCACGACAAAGAGTTGGTCAGTGATTCTGAATATGATTCCTCGTATTATCAATACGAAACCGCAAAGAATGCGTACAACCAGGCGCAGGCATCATTCACGAAGGTAAAGAGGAATCTGAGCTATGCCACAATCACGTCTCCTATCGATGGTGTTGTCATCAGCAGGGCCGTGGAGGAAGGCCAGACAGTGGCTGCCGGATTCGAGACCCCGACCCTGTTCACAATCGCAAAGGATCTTGCGGATATGCAGGTAATCGCTGACGTGGACGAGGCTGACATCGGCCAGGTAAAGGAAGGACAGAACGTGACCTTCACCGTTGATGCCTATCCGGACGATGTTTTCAACGGGACTGTGCAGCAGGTCAGGCTGGAGGCCACAACGACTTCGAATGTCGTGACTTACGAGGTTGTGATCACGGCTCCGAATCCGGATCTGAAACTGAAACCAGGACTTACCGCCAACGTGACCATCAACACTCTCGAAGAGAAGGACGTGCTGGCTGTGCCGACAAAAGCACTGAGGTTCAATCCTGACCCGGAAATACTTAAGGAATTGGGAATCACGGTGAACGGCATCGCTGACGACTCCGAAAAGATAATCTGGGTCAAGAACGGTAACTCAATCTCACCTAAGGCTGTGACAACAGATCACACAAGCGGTGACAAGACAGGGATCGTAAGCGGATTGAATGACGGAGATGAAGTCGTTACCGGCCTCACGGCAGAAGCACCGAAGAAGGTGGAAACGGCTGAAAGGAGTCCGTTCGCTCCTGGGCCAAGAGGCGGTAAGAAATAATGCCGGTGACATTAACAGAAGAACAGTATGAAAGACGTTATCAAACTTGAGGACATAAGGCGCAACTTCGTTGTGGGCGACGAGACAGTCCACGCATTGCGAGGCGTGTCCTTCACAATCACTGAGGGCGAGTTCGTCACTATCGTAGGAACCTCAGGTTCAGGCAAATCCACGCTTCTGAATATTCTTGGATGCCTTGACACTCCGACCTCCGGGGAATATTACCTTGACGGGGTTTCGGTCAGGACAATGGACAAGAACGAACGAGCCACATTAAGGAACCGCAAGATCGGTTTCGTGTTCCAGAACTACAACCTGCTGGCAAAGACCACGGCCATAGAGAACGTGGAGCTGCCGCTGATGTATAACCCTAAATATTCAAAGAAGGAGAGGTACGACCGTTCGGTGGAGGCGTTGAAGGCGGTCGGTCTCGGGGACAGGCTGGAACACAAGAGCAACCAGATGTCGGGCGGCCAGATGCAGAGGGTCGCGATCGCCAGGGCATTGGTGAATGATCCGGCGGTGATTCTCGCCGACGAGGCGACCGGTAATCTGGACACACGCACAAGTTTCGAGGTCCTGGTTCTGTTCCAGAAGCTCCATTCCGAGGGACGCACGATCATATTCGTGACCCATAACCCAGAGATCGTGAACTACAGCACGAGAACCATCACCCTGAGGGACGGACGCGTCACGAGCGACGTCCGGAACGAGCATATTCTTGACGCCGCGGAGGCTCTCGCCAAGCTTCCGGCCGAGAACGACTGCTGACATATTCATAGAAAATTTGCCTCCACGACGAGGCAGGATATTCATAAAAGATTTTTGCAATGAATTTCGCCAATCTATTCAGAATAGCCCTGAAAGCACTGGGCAACAACAAGTTCAGAGGATTCCTGACGATGTTGGGCATCATCATAGGTGTCGGCTCCGTCATCACGATGCTCGCCATCGGCCAAGGCTCCAAGAAGAGCATCCAGGCCGAAATCAGCGAGATGGGATCGAATATGATAATGATCCATCCTGGAGAAGACATGCGTGGAGGGGTACGTCTCAGCGCCGATGACATGCAGACTCTGAAAGTCAAGGACTTCGAGGACATACGCAAGGTATGCGGCCACGTCTCGCTCGTCTCCCCTTCCGTCAACTCGTCCGGCCAGGCGGTCTATGGCGCCAACAACACCCCGACCTCGGTTTACGGTGTCAACGAGGAATTCCTCGACATCAGAGGCTACAAGGTGCAGGACGGCGACATATTCTCTGAGCAGGACATCAAGACGGCGGCGAAGGTTTGCCTTGTCGGAAAGACGGTCATCGACCAGCTGTTCACCAACGGCGAGAACCCTGTCGGAAAGGTGATCCGTTTCGGCAGCATCCCGTTCCGCATCGTCGGAGTGCTGGAAAGCAAGGGTTACAACAGTATGGGAATGGACCAGGACAACCTGATCATCACCCCGTACACCACCGTGATGAAGCGAATCCTCGCCGTGACCTACCTTCAGGAGATCGTCTGTTCCGCTCTGAGTGAGGAATATACCAACGAGGCCATCAGCGAAATCACCGATGTCCTCCGCCGCAACCATAAACTCAAGGAGTCGGACGACGATGACTTCAACATCCGCTCCCAGCAGGAACTCTCCTCGATGATGACCAGCACCAGCGATATGATGTCCACCCTTCTGGCGGCAGTGGCGGGAATATCCCTCCTCGTGGGTGGCATAGGCATTATGAATATTATGTATGTCTCCGTCACCGAGAGGACAAAGGAGATAGGCCTACGAATGAGCATCGGAGCGAAAGGCCGGGACATCCTCGCCCAGTTCCTGATCGAGGCGACATTGATAAGCATAACAGGAGGACTTTTAGGTGTGATCTTAGGTGTGGCGGCATCGTACATAGTCAAAGCCGTCCTCTCCTACCCCATCCTCATCCAGCCGTGGAGCATCGTCATCTCCTTCCTCGTCTGCACCATAATCGGCATCTTCTTCGGCTGGTACCCAGCCCGCAAAGCCTCCAACCTCGACCCGATCGAAGCCATCCGGTACGAGTAACGGCATATCACCACCTGGCACTTAGACACACTGGTCACTGAGCTTGTCGAAGTGACAAAGTGTAGAAAAGGCAAAGCGGTTTTATGTGCAGGCGACAGCGAAAAAAAGGCAAAAGTCAAATTTTGCACGTTACCAAAATTTGACTTTTGATTTTTTCGCTGTCGTTTCTTTTTATACGCTCTTTAACCCGCTTAAAGCGCCGTAATACACAATAAACTGTAAATCAACCCATTAGTTCATCACCCTTAGTTAGAGCCAACTAAAGATAACGGCTTTATTCCTTGTCTATCAATCGCTTATAAAGCACGGATCCAGCCGCATCACTTTCACTGGCCTCTCATCGCCCTGGTAGAGTTGGCTGCACCAGTTGATCTTGCCGGTGTCTTGGAAGCCGCATTTCTCCATGACTCGGCCGGAAGCGGGGTTATCAACGAAATAATCACACCAGAGAGTATGGAAACCTTTAACATTGAAGCAGTAGTCGATCATCAGGCGAAGGGCCTCCGTACATATTCCTTTGTTCCAATATGGTTTGGCTACCCAGTAGCCGATTTCGGCGTCATCCTCGCCGATGCCGATGTTGCTCTCGCCGCTCGGATAATAACCAATACAGCCGATCGCCTCACCTGTCTCATTCAGCTCGATCGCCCAAGTGTGATCATTTGTGAATATATTCCTGATCACATCAAGGCTTTCCTCGAGGCTCTTGTGCACCGGCCATCCAGCACGCGGACCGACCTCCGGATCGGAAGCATATTTGAACAACGCCTCGGCATCGCTTTCCTGCCAAGGCCGCAGTGTTATCCTGTTCGTTTTCATTTCACTCTTTTCTTCTTTCCGTCAGTGACTTATCAGCCGTAAAAAATGTAAACGCCAAGCGTGGCTCTGGATTTGCGAAAGGGAGAGTCAAAAAGCGGCCGCGGCATAGAGGAGATTCTTGTCAACATCATAGTGAACGGACATATTCATCGCCTCCCTATTCAAGAGGGCATAAACTCGTGATTCACTAACAATCAACCCGTTGCGGCTCACGCTTCTTGTAAAGACAGTCAGTGTAACCGCAAGGGCGACAGTCAGCAAACGTCCTATGTTCGCGGCTATGGATCCGACGGAAGATGTTGCGTCAGCGATAGGAATGAGGACCCAGATGCCGTTCATCATAATATGAAAGGAGATAGGCACCCATAGGTTATTGTCCCACACCATATACAGCCAGCTGAAAAACAGACTGCCGAGAGCGGTTACACAGAAGACCTGCAAACCGGACACGAAATCGTGTGATTGATAGAAATGTCCGAGCGTGAACAGAACCGCCGCCGGGAGAGCCGCCCAGATAAAGCGCCAGCCACAGTAGCGGTGCAGGACACCGAACAGGAATCCACGATATATCAATTCCTCAAAAAGTCCCGCGAAGACAGCGCCGAGGAAAAGTTTATCCCAACCAAACTCGACATGTCCAGCAATCAGGTTGCAGACCAACATAGGGATGCAGCACAGCAATCCCACCGCCCATCCTTTAAGAAAGTTCCTGCGGAGTCCCCAACATTCCAGAATATTCTTTCCTTTGCACACAATAGCAACCGTGATCAATGGAATGATGCAGGACAACAGATGCTTCATCAAAGAATATGCGAAAGAACCTTTCTTGAACAGGAGAGCGGCCAAGGCACTGTCACACGACACGACACGTTCACCGACATGTACCAAAGGGATGCGTGTCAGGACATAAAGCAGTGCGAATCCAGCCAGGACAACAACTGATTTTGTTAAATTCGATTTCATAAAACCCCACAAACCATATTTGACAAGCATTTGTGTCACTACCGTGACGATACTCTACAAATTTACATAAAAACTTATGTTTATAGTAAAGGATGTTACATAAAACAATGTTTTATAAATCTGATTCATCTTAACGAATTTATCGACAATTTTGTACATTTGTATTTTCCATCTTGCACCATTCAAGGTCTCGTAAAGACGGAAATGGATTTTGTCTAAACAAAAGTACAGGATATGAACGAGTTACTATCCAAACTTCAAAGATGCGGGATTGCTTGGATCGCGGTCCTCCTGTTGACACAGGTGACGGCGGCGGCACAAGGAATCACGCTTACCGGGAAGGTTGTGGACACGGACGGGGCTCCTGTGATCGGAGCCGGGATCATCTCCATGCAGAATAAAGCAGCCGGGACCACCACGGATCTGGACGGGAAGTTCAGCTTCAAGGTGCCGGCGGGGACGGAATCCGTGCTGTTCTCCTCGGTCGGGATGAAAGATGTCGTCTACAGAATCACACCGGGGAAGACGGAGGACATCACTATTGTGATGGAGTGGGAAAGCACGCAGCTCGACCAGGTCGTGGTCACGGGGTACGCTCAGACTACCGTCAAAAGAATAACCGGGTCAGTGGCAGTCATCAATTCGGACAAGTTCGAGGCCAAGGCCATCTCGTCGGTGGACGCGCTGATGCAGGGTGAGGTGGCCGGCGTGGCCGTGTCTGCCACTTCAGGGCAGCCAGGAACACAGTCCCGGATCAGGATTCGAGGAGCCAACAACCTCTCGGGGACCAGCCAGCCGCTCTGGGTGGTGGACGGCGTGCCTATGCAGAGCGACTCCCCTACGCTCAGTTCCGAGCAGCTCGCCACCGGAGGCTTCGATGACATATTCGTGAACGGCATCGGCAACATCAACCCTAACGACATCGAGAGCATCACCATCCTGAAAGATGCTGCCGCGGCGGCCATCTACGGTTCCCGGGCGGCTAACGGTGTCATCGTCGTGACCACGAAGAAAGGCGAGGCTGGAAGGATGAGGATAAACTACAACAACACGTTCACTCTTTCGATCAAGCCGCAGAGGACACTCAACCTGATGAACTCGGCGGAGAAACTGGCCTGGGAGGACGAGCTTTGGAACGAGTTCTCGGCGAGCAAGTACGAGGAATCCCTGACGGACAACACTGTGGTCTATCCGGTTGTCGGAATCGTAGGTCAGATCAGGGCCGGGCTTGGTGGCTTCACCAAACTCAAAGGCGACACGGCGGCGCAGGACGCATACATAGCGTCATTAAGGGAGAACGACACCAACTGGTACAATCTCCTGTTCCGGAACGCTTTCTCGCAGGGGCACCATCTCTCCCTCAGCGGCGGTTCGGACAAGAACACCTACTATGTCGCGCTCGGAGTCAACGACGAGGACGGAATGCTGATCCACAACAGCTACAGAAGGTACAATGTCAACTCCAAGATGACCCTCAAGCCTGTGGACTGGGTCCGCATCGACATCGGAATGGAGGCCGCAAGGCAGGAATCCAGGATGCCATATTCAAGCGTGGATCCGTTCAACTACGCCTACTTCTCCAATCCGTACGAGAAGGCGTACAACGATGACGGTTCCTACGCCGCCGACAACACCTGGTTCACCCTCGGGTACTACAACGGACGCGGAGTCGAACAGGTGATGCCGAAGAACGGATTCAGCCTCCTCCGCGAGCTGGACTCAAACTACAGCTCCACAAAAAACACGAACGGAACGTTCAGGACGCAGGTGGATCTCAAGATTCTGGAGCCTCTGCACTTCGTCGGGCTGGCGTCATATTCATTCGCAAACAACTCCACCGACAAGGTCGTGGACAAGGACACTTATACGGCCTTCCGGGACAGGCTCGGAAGCGACGACCGCTCGCAGACAAATCTCTACGGAAGCATCTCCCAGAACAGGACCGACAGGAACAGCTATGTAGTCCGTGGGCATTTCGCTTTCAACAAGACCTTCGGTGAACTTCACACCGTCAATGTGCTGGCGGGAGCGGAAGTCCGAGGCTCGGATGCCAACACGATCTTCACAAAGCGCTACAACTACGATCCGAAGACCGGCACCACTTCCCTGCCGTCAGTCAGCGGCCCGCAGGACGAATGGGTGAGGCAGGTCGAGAAACTCAACGGGGAATATTTCAGCAAGACCCGCTACGCCTCGTTCTACGCCTCGGCGGACTACTATCTCGGAAAGACGATCGTCCTTAACGCATCGTTCCGCACCGACGGCAGCTCCAACTTCGGAAGCAACAGGCAGTTCAACCCGACATGGAGCGCGGGGGCGGCCTGGCACCTTGGCGAGGAGGAATGGATCAGGAAAGCCATTCCGAATCTCTCGCACGCTACCCTCAGGGCAGCCTACGGTTTCACGGGCGACGTGAACACCAGCACCTCGCACCTGCTTGTGATGCAGTACCTCCAGCAGCAGTACCGCTACTTCGGCGACGAGACTTTCAACCTCGGCACGATCCCGTCCGCCCCGAACCCGGACCTCGGCTGGGAGAAGACCCAGGACGCGAAGGTAGGCCTGGACTTCGGCCTCTGGAAGGACCGGCTCACGGTGAACACTGAATATTACTACCGCCTCAGCACGGACGTGGTCACATCCTCGCCCGTCCAGAGCACGACAGGATTCACCTATGTCTACTTCAACGCAGCCGACATCATGAACAACGGCGTGGAGGTCACGGTCAACGGCAAACTGCTCCAGAAAAAGGACTGGACAGTAAGCGCAGCCGTCAACTTCGCCTACAACTTCAACAAGGTTCTGAAATATAAGCCCGTCTCCCAGAGCGGGATAACCTCGAAGGACCGCTACGTGGAAGGCTACCCGACCGGGGCGATCTTCAGCGGGAAATACTCCGGGATAGCCTCCGACACGGGACTCTACCAGTTCAGGCTCCGTCCGGACGCGCAGATCGCCACGGCCACCGACCTCAACAAGCCGGACAACTACCGCTACTTCCTCGGCACCACCATCGCGCCGTACACCGGCGGCTTCAACCTCAGCGCATCGTGGAAGCAGCTGAAACTCAGCGTCAGCGGAATGTTCTCCCTCGGCTCGAAGACCTACGAGAAAATGCGCTACCCGGCCAGCTACAGCAACACCTCCCACAGCGGAGTCAGCACGGAGACCGTCCAGTCCCAGTTCAGCGACCTTTACGGCAACCACCTCAACGTGGAGAAGGACAGGACGAACAGATGGACACCTTCCCACACGACCGGAGTCAAGTACCCGCGCGTCTACGACTACTACGACGCCAGGTACAACTTCTCGTCCTACAACCCGATGGACTACAGCATCATCGACGCGGTCTACCTGAAGAACAACTCCTACGTCCGCATCAAGTCCATAATCCTGACCTACTCGCTGCCTTCGGAGGCTGTCAAGAAACTGAGGATGAGAGGATTGAGCTTCAACATCTCGATGAACAACTTCTTCACGTTCACCGGCTACGACGGAATGGATCCGGAAATCCCGGGAGCGACCTACCCGACCACCAGAAGCGTGTCCGGAGGCGTCAATGTCGAATTCTAAAGAATCGGAAATGAAAAACATGGGAATATTCATGAACATCTTCAAGCGCGCCGCCGCCCTCGCCCTTCTGGTCAGTGCCGCCGGCTGCCGGGGCTACCTCAACGTCCAGCCCCAGGGGGAGGTCATCCCCGAGACGGACGAGGAATTCGCCGCTATCATCCACAACCGCCTGCGGGACATCGAGGGCGGCGGTGATGAATATGTCATCGGGAATATGGACGCCATCAAGCATCTTGAGGGCTGCGCCGACAATCTCGACGCCAACATCCGCACCAGCGCCAGCCTCACGTTCTTCGCCGGCGAGGAGATTGACAGCCGCCAGCGTGCCTACGAAGAGAGCTGGAAGATCGTCAGAGACTGCAACATAGTGATTGAGAATATGTCAGGCCGGGACACGGACATCGCCCGGGGCGCGCTTTCGGCGGCATATTCAATGAAAGGAATCATCTACTACAACCTGCTGAGGGAGTTCTGCCAGCCGTGGTCGGACGCCAAGGCCGGAGAGCTTCCGGGCATCCCTGTCGTGGAGAGTTTCGGCATCAACGACAAGCCGCTGCGAGGCACCGTCCGCCAGACCTACGACTACGCCAAGGCTCAGTTGGACAAGGCGTTGGCGTTCAAGCCGACGGATCCGAAGTACCTGTTCACGGAGTGGATCATCAAGGCCTACAAGGCGAAGCTGGAGTTCTGGTGCCAGAACTGGGACAGCGTCGTCTCTCTCTGCGAGGACATCATCGCCAGCAGCGGCGTCTCCCTCACCCCGATTTCCGAATATGCCGGGATGATCAACGCGCAATATGAAGCCAAGGGCGAGGTGCTTGTCCGCTCGCACATCAACAATTCCAGCGAGCTGGACTGGTACTTCAGTTACTCGAAAAGCTATCTGGCCTCCCGACCGGCAAGCGCAAGACTCATCAGGCTGTTCGGAGAGAATCCTGAAAAGGATGTCCGCTATGCGGCCAGCTTCAACAGCAAAAGGATGAATGTCAAGACTCCCGAGTGCAAGGTCCGCCTCTCCGAGATCGTGCTGATGCTGGCCGAGGCCTACTATCACAAAGGGGACAACGATTCCGCCCTCAGATGGCTGAACGAGCTGCGCCGCAACAGGATCGAGGATGTCTCCGACCTGACAATGGCGTCGCTTCCGGCTGTCCGCCCCGACGACAGGATTGTTGTGGATTGTCAGGGGAAGGCCGTCACTCCCCTTCTCCAGGCCATCTTCGATGAAAGACGTAAGGAACTCTACATGGAAGGCGACCGCTGGTACGAGCTCAAGCGCAACGGCTGCCCGGAGTGGTGGGTGATCAGCAACGGATTGAAATACACCACGAGAGAGTACCTCTACACCTCTCCGATCTCCAAGTCCGACGTGGATCTGAATCCGGGACTGGAGCAGAACCCCGGCTATGTTTATTAATGACAACTTACAATTTTCAAGCATTATGAACACAAAAAGAAATATAATTGCTATATTAGTCGCTGTTTTTGTCGGCGCTACCCTCTGTGGATGTTCCTACAATGAGCTTCCACCGAAGACTTCCGATGCCTCCAAAAGCTATATCAAACCGAAAGGTGAGATCCCCACCGCCGCCGAAAGGGAGGAGTTGAAGGCCATCAGGGCCGAGTACGAGGCGGCGGTCAGCGCAGGCAAGGGCAAGTGAGGTTCGTGTTTTTAAGAAAAGAGTTTTGTTTTTTAATTTATAGCAGTATGTTTAAACGAATTCTAACATTTGTGGCGGCCGCGGCGGCCGCGGTGACGATCTCGTCATGCCAGAAGGATGACAAGCCGACTGTCGAGTTTGAGAAAAGCCTCTACACCGCCTATGCCAAGCGCAGCGTCGATGTGAAGGTCATCCTCAGCGAGCCGGCCACCGAGAATGTCAGTGTCATGATCAACTCCTCAGGAGCGAATGCGGGGACTGATTTCGAGCTGACCGGCGTCCCGGTCACAATCAAGGCCGGAGAGACCTCCGGCACATTCAGCGTAAAGAATCTTAATCTGACCCAGGCCAGTCCTCTGAACCTCGGGATCGAGTGTCCGTCAGGCTACGACCTCGGAACCAAGTTCGTCACCATCGTGGCTCCGGATCCGGAAGAGACGCTTGTATATTCATTCGAGTTGACCAAAGCGGACGTG
>ERZ1026780.2252-NODE-2252-length-11448-cov-16.775037_pt1 | contig 11448 bp, 11 predicted proteins | sample MGYA00380126_ERZ1026780 | MGnify/ENA primary metagenome ERZ1026780 (study PRJEB33269, sample SAMEA4719762) | human gut metagenome | biome: human-associated habitat; feature: organic feature; material: feces | place: Cameroon | collected 2013-10 ... | reverse complement strand
TAGTAATTTTATCAATAATTCCAAGGTGTTGCATTTCAAACGAAAACATTTAAATCGAGAAATTCGTAAATTTTTCAAGAAAGGAACAGATTTTAGTGGTATAACACAAGAAGAAATAAATCGCACTACAAAAATAATAAATGGAACTCATATGCAAACTATCGGAATGAGTCCAAATCAGTTCTTAAATGAGTTCCTTAGTGTAAACTTTTAGATTACAATCTACATTTTCTGGATTAAATGTTTTCAATTAATTCAATCATTATTATCATCAAATTGATGATCAATTTGTTGATCATTATTTACATAAGTTGGTATAACTGGTGTTTGACCTACTTGCGGATTATTTACAGGTGGTTGGGGTTGATTATTAACCGGTTGATAACCATTAGGTTGAATCATTGGACGAGGTTGATTAAGTACGTTCGGATTCATCGGTTGTGATTGTTGAGCTCCATTGCCTAAATAGTAAGCATAATAATAAGCATTTTTTGCTTTATTACTACTCATAATATTACCGATTGCTAAGATAATATAGTATACACAACTAATCCCATATCCAAGATAGATTCCTGGTGCTCTATAAGAGTACACCCTTGGTGATAAAAATAATAAATTAAACACCAACATCGCTGCATTAAAAATGAAGAAACTAGCAGCAATATAATTACCTGTAAATTTATTATCTTGGCTAAGAGTTATAAAACTAAAGATAATGATAAAAATAGCGAAAGCAATAACGATCATGCTAGGAATACCATTACCCATTCCTAGCATGAACAATGAACTAAGTTGTCCTAAAATATAATTAAATGCATATACAATATTAAATATAGTAAATCCTTTTGCCAATGCTAGTGCTTTACTTAGTCCAGGATATTCTTCATCTACTTGATCTTTTAAGATAAAAGTAGCTGCTACTCCTCCAATCATAATAATATATTGTAATAGTATAAAAATAATGTAAAAAATATAACCACCGTTAAAAGCACGGTGAATAATATTGCTTATTACTAAACTAATAATAGAAAATACTAAAGTTAAGATTAAAGTTATTTTGTTATGACAAAATAACGTAAATAAACCAAGTCCAATCCCGATTAGGGCAGTTACTAGCGTTATTAGTGCCAATCCTCCATCAAAGTTATAAAACAATGCAATGATTGTATCGATACAACTAACAATCATTATTAAACTGATACCATAAATCATACTACGTTTATTAATCATAATTCTCCTTACATTAATTATTATTAAATTGTCGTTGATATAATTCATCAACCATTAATGTTCCTTGTGCTACTTGCTTTCTTATCATTTTAAAATGATTACGAAGTACTTTAGTAGCAGAGACAATCATATCTATTACTAAAGCAATACTCACTATAATCATCAAGATTATACCAAGTTTTTTATCAATAGCATCAATTGAACTTAATACATAAACTGGAAAATAAAAAATCAACATTACCAACGAGAACACTATTGCTTTGTTATAGTATTTTAGATTAGTATTATTAATATCCATTTTGTTAATCAAAGTTTCTGTCTTTTGTAGTTTTTTTAACTTTTGAATTAATTCAATAGTTAAATTGTTTCGATGGTTATTTTTTAATTCATAAATATTATTAATACCATCAGGCAACTTAATTAAATTAAGGCTTAATGCCTTTCTTAAAGTTTCATCACTAAAAGTTTTATCCATTTGTTTCCTAACGTAATTTCATTAGTGCTTTATAAGCCATGTATAATGGCTTATTAAGCACTAAATCAAATTCACCAATATATTCTATAACATATGGATTATATGCTTTTTTATACATACTCAACCCATCATCTAAACTACCTTCTACTCCCCCCATACTACAGAAACTATAACCTAGGTTAAAACTATCATCAAATTGTTTAGTATAAGTTAAATATTGGGGATAGAAATGTTTAAAATCATCATTCATTCCTGCATATAATAATTCCATCTGGTCACCAAAACCAACCATAATTCCTCCAGAAATAAATTCTTCTTCTGGATACTTACCAGCTAGTTCACGAAGTTGATCTAGCTCTTCATCAACTAAAGTAATTTGTGGATCTAATTTCTTTTTCGTTTTATTAGAAATATCTTGATTATTATATTGAATTAATAATTGTTCTAACTCTTCTTCTAAATTATTAATGCGTTTATTAATATCAACTTTTGCTAAATATAAATAACCAGTATCAGGATAAGTAGTTAGTAGTTTTAAGAAATAATCTTTATTTCTTAAACTAACTCCTTTTCTTTGTTCGGTTAATTCCATTAAGCGACTAAACTCATCTAGATATTCAATCCCATAACGATTAACCTCTACACCTTTTTTGGTAGCACTACGCATTGATTTTAATGTTCTTCTTGGTAAGTTGTTTTGATAATCTTGATCTTGATAGATTCCCATCACAATTCGTGGTTGGAAAGTATCTTTAATCTTCATACTAAATCCATGATGATTAATGCCTAAATTAGTTAAAGTATTAATTATTTGTTGTGCCTGAGGATCAGCCTGAGGCACATCACCAATTTGATATTGTTGATAAATTATTGCTGGATCAAATTTAATAAAAACACATTTATGATTTTTAGCGTATTTCTTTAATTCATCAAAATAGAATTTAACTAATTCTTGATTAGTATAATCCATAATTGGTCCACGCGGAATATAAAATACTTTATATCCCATCTTAATTGTTTTAACTAAGACTAAACTACTGGCAACAACTTCTCCACCACTTGTTATTGAAAATAAGAAGTTTTTCCAGTTATCTTTAATCTTGCCCCAATCACTACTTTGTAATAAATTACAAAGTGGTGATTGTTTAACAAAATTATCATGTACTTGTTTGTCAATATTAATTACTACTTGATATTCCATATTTATCCTTTAATTACATATTTATTTATGAAGTAACTAACACCATTCTCTTCTACACTGTTAGTAACTTCATCACTTATTGCTTTTACTTCTTCTAGTGCATTATCAACAGCTACTCCACATCCAGCTATCTTTAGCATTTGATAATCATTAAGATTATCACCAAATGCTAAGGTTTGATTGATGTCAACATTATACTTATTAGCTAATGTCTCTAATGTGTGAGCTTTATCAATACCTGGATTAGTTACTTCTAAAAAATAAGGTGTTGATTTAGTTATATTTAATGTTGGGAATGTTTGATTCATCTCTTTAATTACTTCATCCATATGTTCTGGATTTATTAATCCAAGTACTTTAGGACTTGATTTAATTTCCTCTAATTGTTGAAGATGAGTTTGACAAATTAATTGTTCAATTTGTCCATACTCATTTTCAACATTATTAGTTCTTAATTCATTACCTTGATAGTTTAGAAAGTCTTCCCCTAAACTAACAATTTTATCATTAACTTGTGTCACTAATTCTGGAGTCAGTTGATCTTGATAAAGGAAAGTTTCACTTTCCATATCATAGATCTCTGCTCCATTATATCCTGAAACATAGTTAATGATTGTTCCGTGTTCTTCATTTAAACTTTTAGCTAATTTAATTAAGCTAAAAGTTGGTCTTCCACTACAAAGACAAAAAATAATATTTTGTCTTTGTAGTTTAATTAAACTATCAATTAATGGTTGACTAAACTCTGACTCATAATCTTTTACCAGAGTTTTGTCAACATCACTTACTACTATCTTAATATCCATTTTTCTTCCTTTTTATATATTATATTACATTATTGGAAGATGTACATAAAAAGATATAAATTTAAACAATAAAAAAAAACTAGCGTATAGCTAGTTTAGTTACGACATATTGTCTTATAATAAGAAACATGTCACATTTGATGAGACGTCTATTTCTAGACAATAAAATTATATCATTTTGAGTTAAAAAATGCAACTACACCCTAGATCCTCATCAAATGTGACATCATCTTAAAACGGTAATTCCATATTAATTTTATTAAATGGTGTTTTATTCTCATCAAATGTGACATCATCTTAAAACCTCTAGAAGATTTTCTTAATGATGCTTTATCTAATAAGAATAAAGTTTAATTTTAAAATATGTCACTATAATTGTAGCATTTTTAGGCTATTTTGTGAAATAATATTCGCTTAATTTAACCTTTAATTCTTTACTATCTATAGTTTGGAGATTATCTTTTTGATAAATTGTTGCCAAACTTTCTATATCATAAGAAAAGATTTGATGTTGTTCAAAAAATATGTTAAAGTCCATTACTTTTTTCGAAAAGAAAAATACATTGGCGCTACTAGTAAATTCTTGATCTGTTAAAACGAAAACATATTTATCATTAAATAGATTCGATGATAAAATACTTTTAATTTTATCGTCGAATTTCTTTGTTCCACTTACTTCTAGAAAAGTATCAATGAATTTTTGTAAACTGAATTGCTTTAAATCATAGTTAACTTCTTTAGACTGCAAATACTCTTCTAAAATGACTTCAATTTCGTAAGGATCGATTTTTTGCCCCAAAGTATCATATACATATTCCATGTATGAAGAACTCTTAGATTCAGATAGGTTACTTTTAATTAAAGTCGGATTGGATAAATCTAATAATAAAAAATTAGTTTTGTCGATCTTATTACCATTGATTCTAATTTCTATTGATTTATTATTAAAGGCAGTAAGTTGTTGGTAAGCGTCATAATATAGGTTATAGTCGGACACTAATAATCCGTTATGATTTGTTAGATATATTGTATCTATATGATCATGATAGATTATTTCTAATTCATCAATCATTAATATCTCCTATAATTACAATATTATTGTTACCAACTATTTCTTCACTGATACTTTTCTTACCTTGCAGAAACTTCATGTTATCGTATTGTGCTTCAGTAACTTGAAACATTCGCACTTGTCCTCTACTAGGGATCAATGGTAATAGTTTCTTTTCTAATCGTTCTATAAAGTTACTATTAGGAACTACTTTACAATAAACCGAGTATTGTACTTGATAGAAACCTAGTCTAATCAATTCCTTTCTAAACTTGGTGTACTCTCTTGTTTCTTCAACTTCATTCATCGGTAAATCATACATAACAAATATTCTCATATCACGAATTCTCATAATCTATTATTAACCTTGGAAATAAAAATTCCTTTTCTGGACTAAATACCCGATCAATATATGGGGCAATTGTATTGTCTAATGTTTGTTGTTTTCCATTGAAATCAATTTTTAAATTAAGCACATCAATCAGCTTGACTTTTAAACTATTAGTTAACACTTCATATTGTTCATTTTCGTCTAGAAGATGAACGATATAGTAATCCACTATTGGACGATAAACTTCTATCAAGTCATCACTCAAGCAGAATGGATTATATTCTGAACGATGAAAAAATGCAAAACTCGGATCATAACCTTTAGCAATTATATTTTGTGAGATTCTACTTCTGACAATCTGATAAGTAAAATTCATACATGAATTAATTAAATCATCTTCTTGTCTTTTAAAGTCGCTTCCGAAGTAATGATTAAAGTAATACTTGGTAGCCATCCCTTCACGATTGGTTTTATCTCCATCTTCGACTTGATCATGGTATTTTTTTAATAAAGGTGTTTTCTCTGCGTTTAAACGCAAATTAACTGCCATATTAAAGATTTTGGCTTTAATAATATTTTGCCAACATTTATCTCCATATTGTTTGTTATGCTCTATTTGTTCGAACTTTTTCTTAGTAGCTCGTGCATTATTATTTAGAGGCATTAATACACCATTCGGCATCATACTAGCATCTACAACAATTAATTCTATCCCTTTATTAGAAAGAGATGATAAGAGCGCAACTGTTATTACACTCTTATCATCTTGAATTAAAATATTTTTGATTTCATCTAAATTTATTTCGACTTCACAATCAGAAGATTTTACTACTAAATGGTTCAATCTTAGACTTAATTTATGTGCTTCATTAATAAAGACTGTGCGCCAACGATTGACATTATCACCCATCTTATAAATCTAAACCTTTTCTACCCATTTTCCCATAACCTATTTTACGTAGGTTCTTGTTTTTTGCAGAAAAGTTTTTAACGTTTCTTCCATCACTTTTCGCCTTAAACACCAACGCATTTCCAGTTTTGAAGAAATATTGATACAGTCCTGTATATTTATTCCCTTTTTTGTCCTCAAAACTAATATAATCATTTGTAAACAACTTCATAACAAATATTAAATCATCTTCGTGATTTGTTTTGCTAGAAACATATTTTTCCCACATCAATTTATAATAATCTCCATTGCTATTCTCTATCGTTTTCCCATCACGCATTTGTAGCATGTTCATGTATATTGGCATAAAAATATACTTCTCTTCTTTTTCAGAATAATAAACTTTAGTGTAAGCTTGAGCAAGACTATCGATCATTAACATATGACCATCTTTTAAGTTTATATCGTCTTTTTTTATTAGCCAAGGATTAGTAACTTTTGTTCTCGTTTTTAACTTAGTAACAACAGGACTTTTGGCATTTTTTCTAATTCCATGAACTGAAGGAATAAAGTCTTCAACTTTAGTTAATCCATTTACATCCATACAATAACGTAAGAATGGATTAAGTTTTTTACTAACATCTTTCCCTTTTTCTTCGACAATTGTTTCTTTTCCAACGTTATCAATATAAATATCTTTTAATAGTTGATAAAGTGGTTTATCTTTTTCTTGAATTAATACTACATCTTTTGTAATATCTTTTCCAAACACAGGATCTAAAGTTTTTGTATCCATTTCATAAATGTTGGTAGTATTGTTTACAGAACATTTTAAGTATCCTATTTTAAAGTAGTCTTGTCCTACTTTGATGACTTTATCATAGTTAGCATTTCCTAAAGAACCTTGTGTTTTATTTTTTACTTCTACCTTCATTCTAGTATTATCATAATCAATAGTTTTTAGGTATGAGATTGTTTCTTCAGGACACACTCGACTTGCAGGGATTTTACCTCCTTCAATTACTTGGTCTAGTTTATCACTTCTCCAAAAATCTTCAGGATTGTTTTGTACACGTTTAGACATTTTACCTAAATTAGTGTTCGCATATGCTGCAATAATTGTTGCATCGATTGCATGGTGATAGTGTTGACTACGATCTTTTTGTAAGTCAGGGACATGACGTACAATACCTGTAACTTTTGGTGGTACTGCTAGTAATTGGATTTCTGCATCTGGTTTAACTGCTTCAATATATAATTTGATTTGATTAATTAACTCACTTGTAGCATAAGATGTATCTCTTAAGTTACGATTAATGAATCGTTTTTTATAACGTATATCTTGTGTATTACCATCAAATAATAAGTTACTAATTTTAGCATCAGATAACTTTTTAGCATATGTATTAACACGTTCTTTAAAATCTTTTTGTCCTTCGGCACCTTGAATATATTCTAAAGGAGCTTTTTGCCCTTTAGCTTGGTTACAAGACTTACAACAAACAACTTTATTAGATAGTGAGTCATCACAACTAATTGATACAGGAATAATGTGATCTACTTCTACATTATCTAAATTGATGTCTTTTCCACAGTAAATACATTTATGATCTGTTTGATCTAATAAGCGTTGTTTAAGAATATTTGCTTCGTTAGCATTATATCCTCGTTCTTCTAATGCTTTACGAGCACTTTTACGCGTTGCTTCATTATCTAAAGAATCTAATTCATATTGTTTTTGTGCATCTTTAGACAATACTTCTTTATTTGATTCTATTGCAATACATTTTATGTCATCACCATATTGTTCAAGCAATTGATTTATTACATAAATCGCTTTTCTAAGTGATTTTTTAACTTGCGGATTGGCAATAATATCATCAATATATTTTGTAGTAATCATACCATCTTTTGGATAGTTTTTAATTAAATCCAAATGACGAGTAGATGCTATTTCTTTTTCACAATTACGTTCTACGTAACTTGAGTTAGCTTCTTCTCGTAACATTAAATAGATGTATTTTTTAAGTGCTTTTTCACTATAAGAATGATATCGTTGAATATCATCAGTTTTAATTTTTGAAATAGCAGTTAAACTGTCGTTAGATAATAAATTAATAAATTTGTTATCATCACTAGTATCACCTTTGTTAAATTTATCTAATTGTTTGTAAATAGCATCTACACCAGGAAAGACAGTTAAAATGTATATAATTGAGTTAAAATAATCAGGATGTTTTTTAAAGTGTTCAATCAATTCCGGTTGTGTATTTCTGATTGCATTAGTAACCATTTTAAATACATTATAATTATGAATTTCTGGTTTATTATTTTTTGTTCTGCATCCACCCACATTTTCAGTAGAAAATCCGACTATTTTTAAGATATCTTTATATGAAGGAGCTGTTGTTTTTGTTTCATAACGAACTAAAATCGCATCTAAAATAAACTCAACACCACCACGATTTAATTTATAATCACCATTTTTTAAAGATTTAAAGTATTTAATATATTTTTCTTCAGGCATTACTTTGAAAGTTAAATTAAATAAATCATTTAATAGGTTAAATGTTTGTGCATAGAAGTTACCAATAGGAGCAGCCTTTTCTCCTGCATAAACATTACACTCTCCAATTAAATCTTCAAATAATAATTTCTCATTAACACTTTTTCCAGACTCTTTCCAAGCTTTAACTTCTTCTACAGTTTTCCAACGACCAAAAGGAGTGATTTGATTTTCTTCACACCCCCCTGGCCCTTCCCAGAACTGACGCTTAGATTCATAAATTTCCAAATATTTATCTACAAAATTACCAGCTAGTTCTTTATAGCTTTTTGCTTGCGTTGCAATGATTTGCTTAATTTCTTTTTTATATTGAGACCAAAGGAATTTGTTGTTAACTCCTCTTACTTTTCCTTCTTCTTCTAAAATTTGCTTTTGAATTTCACAAACAAACTTGTCTTTATTCTCTTCACGTAAAGCAATAGGATGGTATTCAACACCATCTTTACCTTCTTTAAAAGGAATGTATCCACGTTGTTTAATATAGAAATTTAAAACATTAACAATCTCTTGTCTACTTAACTTATCATGTAATCCTTTAATACGTTTATCGATCATCTCATTATCAGGTTTAACTTGCTCATTAAAGCCAATACTATCTAATAATCGTCTTAAACGTAACTCACGATAGTTAGTACGATTATAACGACGTCTAACAGAACGGCTGGCACGACGCTCTTGTGCACCATTAGCTTGCGCAAATAGATACACACCTTGATCTTCATTTACTTTAGTATCATTATTATAAACTGCCCAACCACAACTAGCAATTCCTAAATCGATTCCTATTGTTAAATCTTTACTCATATTCCCTCCTATTTATGATACGGTGTATTATTTAAAATATTTAAAGTTCGGTAAATTTGTTCTAATAACATCAATCTAAATAATTGATGGGGAAAAGTTAGTTCAGAAAAACTAAGAACTAGATTAGCTTGATCATAAACTTCTTGAGCTAATCCATGACTACCACCAATTATAAATACAATCTTTTTATATTGCATACTCATATTACTTAAATGCTTTGCTAGTTTTTCTGAACTAAAACTTTTACCATTAATTCCACACACAATATTATAGTTATTACTATCTAGATAAGGAAGAATCAATTCCTTCTCTTTTTGTTTCGTTAATTCAATATTATCGTCACCAAAATCTTTTAGTTCGATAATATTGAATTTTGCATACTTACCAATTCGTGTTTGGTAATCATCAAGCAAATTTGCTAAACTAGCTTGCTTGATTTTACCAACACAAATAATGTCAATATTTAACTTTTGCATTATAATCTAACCTCAATTACTTCATCTTTACTTAATACAATTTTATGCACAACATCTAATTCTTGATTTTGTTGCTCAACTAAGTCCTTACTGTTATTATGTGGACTTAGATGAGCAAACAAAATATATTTAGTATTATCACCAATTAATTGTTGTAAATAATGATGCGTATCAGTATTAGATAAATGACCAGTTTCTGACATAATCCGTTGTTTTAACGTAAATGGGTATTTATCGTTTTCAATGATGACTTGATCATCATAGTTAGATTCAATCAAATACAGATACGCGTCTTGACATGTATCTAGTATTTGTTTAGGTAAATAACCAGTATCGGTAATATGTACTAACGGTTTATTTAATTCCCATTTAATCCCGATCGGATCAACGGCATCATGTGATGTACGCAATACAGTTAGTGGAATATTATTAATCATATTGACACTAAAGATATCAATGTAGCTCTCTATATTTAGCTCACGAGCTAACTTGGGAGCTACATAGATATCTAAGTCAAGTCGTTTAATAATTTGTTCTAATGCTTTAATATGATCTGAATGTTCATGAGTAATGATTAAAGCATCAATATCATCAACATTAAGATCATAATCATTAAGTTTAGTTTTAATTTGTTTAAAACTAATACCACAATCAACTAAGATGAGTGAGGTATCAAATTCATATAAATAACAATTTCCTTGCGAACTACTCGCAAGCGAAATGATCCGTTTAATTAAAATGGCATTCCCTGCGTTAAACCACCAACCACACTATCATATTCAGTATCAATCTCTTGATGTAATTCGTTGATGGCAGATTTAATTAAATCTTCCACAAACTCTTTATCTTCAGGATCTAAAACCTCTGGTTTAAGATCAATACTTAATACTTCTTTTTTACCATTCATTACGATGGTAATTCCACCACCTAATGTTTTAGTATATTCTTTTTTCTCTAATTTCTTTTGTTCTTTATCTAAATTAGCTTGTAATTTTTGTGCTTCTTGCATCATCTTCTTAATCTGTGCTGGATTCATTGTTCCTACTTTCTTTTGTGTTTTTATCTATACCCCAATTATAGCAATTTTATGTATATAATGCATTAACATTTTATTAACAAAAACAAGAAAAAAAAGTGGAGTTAACACTCCACTATTGAGGCCAAATGACCAAACTCCCTGAATACCCTAATCTCTAAAAGAGATCATAATTGGCTATTCACTATTATTATACTCTTTTTAACCAGTAATTACTTAAATTTATGACTTATACCTTAGTCAAAAATAAGAAAAAAGGGTTATAACAAAGTGTGGGCAAAACCACAGAAAGGAGGTGTTATGCCAATGCCTTCCATATCAAAATTAGAGAAAGTAAAAACTATTCTAGGTATAATTTATTACCTACTAAGAATTATTTTACTTTTCTACTAGTTTTAAAGGAGGATTGACTATCCTCCTTTTTTTATTGCATTAAAAAAGTGGAGTGACTAGCTCCACTATAGAGGTGTATTTACGCCTTCCATCGAATATCCTTAAATCTCATTGAGACTATTAATGGCTATTCAATATTATTACTGTCTCTTATACACATCTCCGAGCCCACGAGACAGGCAGAAATCTC
>ERZ1026780.2248-NODE-2248-length-11459-cov-7.017538_pt1 | contig 11459 bp, 11 predicted proteins | sample MGYA00380126_ERZ1026780 | MGnify/ENA primary metagenome ERZ1026780 (study PRJEB33269, sample SAMEA4719762) | human gut metagenome | biome: human-associated habitat; feature: organic feature; material: feces | place: Cameroon | collected 2013-10 ... | reverse complement strand
GGGCACGGGGCGGACAGTCTCGGTGGCGCTGCCGGGCGGGCGGACGATGGCCTTCCACGAGACGGCGCCCGGCGTGCTGTTCGCCGAGACGGAGCTGCCGCTCCAGGCGTACCGGGCGTTTGCGGCGGACCACCGCAACGGCTTCTACGACATGATCGGCAAGGACCACGAGAACGGCGGGGTCGCGCTCGACGTGCCGAAGCTGCCCGTGGTGCGCGTGTCGTTCGACGAGGCGAAGGCGTACTGCGCCTGGCTCTCGCGGCAGACGGGGCGGGCGTTCCGCCTGCCGACGGAATGCGAGTGGGAAGAGGCCGCGCGCGCGGGCGCGCCCGGCGATACGCCGTGGAACGGCGACAAGGCGCGGTGCGGTCGCCTCGCGAACCTTGCCGACCGGAGCCTCGCGTTCGGGAACGCCGGACAGGGCTTCAACTACCATCTGCGCGACCCGGAGGTCGATGACGGCGTGCGCTTCCTGCACGACGTCGACCACATGCAGGAGGCGAACGGCCACGGCCTGCGCGCGATGATCGGCAACGTCGAGGAGTGGACGGTCGGCGCGGACGGGCGCCCGGTCGCGAAGGGCGGTGCGTTCGACACCGTTCCGCGCCATGCGACCTTCTCCCGCCGCATTCCCCTCTACGCGCCGTGGCAGCGTGTCTACAACGTCGGCATCCGCCTCGTCCTGGAGGCGCGGCCCCCAACAATCCGCCCACGGGAGACTTTATGATATACTCTACTGCATGGGCAAGGTTCTCTATCTCGTTGCAGGAGCGAACGGGAGCGGCAAAAGCACGATATCAACGGTGTTATTGCCGCAGAAGGGGCTCGTGTTCGTCAATCCCGATGATATCGCTCGCGAGATGTCGCCCAAGAATCCCCCAGGCGTTAGAATTGAAGCGGGGCGTGCGGCTCTTGCCCGCATGAACGATCTTCTGTCCTCTTGCCGCTCGTTTGCCGTTGAGTCCACCTTGTCAGGCCGCGCGCATCTCTCTCTGATTGCCCGTGCCCGTGCGTTGGGGTATTGCATCATCCTCATCTATTCGTTTGTGGATTCTGTGGACGCTTGCATCGCGCGCATCGCGATGCGCGTCCAGGCGGGCGGCCATTTTGTCCCGGATGAAGATGTTCGACGCCGGTATCTGCGGAGCAAGCGGAATTTCCTGAACGTCTATTCGCCCGTCGCTGACGAATGGATGCTTTATTACAACGGTGACAGCGTTCCCGTCCTTGTTGCCCACGGCGGTCGTCTGGACGAGACACACGTTGTTTCACCTCGGTTGATGGACCGGTTCAAGGAGGATCTATGCCCAGTCATGTGATGGAGATTACGCGCATTGTGACAGAGGCTGTTCTGTCCGCCCAGGAAGAGAACCGCCGCAAGGGCGTCCCCAATGTATATGTTCTCAACGGCAAGCTCGTGTGGCAACTGCCGGACGGAACGGTTCTGTCGCATCCGCCACGATTTGCAGACCGTCTGGCAACCACGAATTCGTAGGGGATGGGACGAAGAGTCCGTCGTGTGCTATACTATCTGCCTGTTTTCGTTTGCGGCATGTTCAGTTTCTGCGTGGCGTCGTGAAGAGAATTTCGTTTTACGTCAACCACGACAAGCCGGGCGTTGAGGCCGTTCGAGGCCACCTGGCGTCGTTGGCGCATGACCTCGGATTCGTCATTTCGGATGACGGGCCCGAGGCGGTTGTCGTTCTTGGCGGCGACGGGACGATGCTTTCGGCCGTCCACCGTTTTCCCGGCGTTCCGCTCCTGGGGCTGAACCTCGGTTCGCTCGGCTATCTGTCCGGCGTCGAGGGTCCCCACTTCGACGATGCGCTCCACGCCCTGCGGGACGGACTCTATGCCATTTCCACCCGCACGGCGCTCACGGTGCGGGGGCGGACCGCCCTGAACGAGGTGGTCGTTTCGCGTGGTGTCTCGGGCCATGCCGCCGTCATCGAGCTGGCGGTGGAGGATCGTCCTGCGACCTCGTTCTTTGCGGACGGCCTCGTGATCGCCACGCCGACGGGCTCGACGGCCTATTCGCTTGCTGCCGGCGGGCCGATCCTCATGCCGGATTCCCGGTCGCTCGTCATTACGCCGATCTGCCCGCACGCCCTCACGTCGCGTCCGCTCGTGGTCTGCGATTCGTGCCGCCTTTCGGTCCGTCTCCGGGCGCGCCCCGGGGCGGAGATGCTGGAGGTCTTTGCCGACGGGGCCTCGCTGGGGTCTTTGACGGAAGGAACAGAGCTCGCCGTCGAAAAGGCGTCCGTCGGTGTGCCGCTTGTCGAACTCGTGGGCTACGATCCCTACGAAGTCCTGAATCGTAAACTTGGCTGGTCGGGAAGTGCAATCAGGTGATTCCATGACGGAACTTGAAGAGCGTATCGGTTATGTGTTCAAAAACCCCGCCCTGCTGGAGCGGGCCCTGGCGACGCCCGCCGTCCGGATGATCAAGCCGGACGCGAAGGACAACCAGCGCCTGGAGTTCCTGGGCGACGCCGTGATCGGGCTCCTTTCCGCCGAAGTCGTCTTCAAGCGGCACCCGGACGAGCAGGAGGGGCCGTTGACGGTCCGGCGCACGCGCCTCGTTTCCGGTGCCGCCCTGGCGGAGGCGGCGGAGAAGTTGGGGATGCGCAACTGGCTGAAGCGCAACATCGGCGCCCACGAGATTCCGTCCCATGCGAAGCTGCTCGCGGATGCGGTGGAGGCCGTGATGGGGGCCGTGTGGCTTGACGGCGGTCTCGAAGCCGCGCGTGCGGCCTTTCGGTGCCTCCCGCTCCCCTTTAATGCGGCGTTCAACGAATGGGACGTGAATCCGAAGGGCTTCCTGCAGATCAAGGCCCAGGCCCACAGCCACCAGCGGCCCGTCTACGAACTCGTCGAGGTGAAGGGGTCCGCGCACGAGCCGATCGTGACGATGCGCGTGACGGTGGTGGGGCTGGGATCGGCCGAGGCGACGGCGGTCTCGAAGACCGCCGCCGAAGTGGCGGCCGCCTCGGCGCTCCTGCAGAAGCTGCAGCGGAAGCAGAAACAGAAGCGGAAGGCGTGATGAAGATCGACCGTGCCGAGACGCTGCGCTATCTGCGCATGGGCGGCGTGGAGCCGGATGCGCCTCTCGCGCGGCGGCTGGCGCGCGTGGAGGACGACGTGCGCGCCGCGTGCCGTCCGGCGGCCTACTGGCGGCTGGAGACGGTCGCGGCGGGGGAGGAGACGGGCGATCTCGTCCTCGGTCCGCTGGCGGTCCGCTCCCGCGACCTCGCGCGTGTCCTCGCGGGCTGCCGCCATGCGTTTCTCTTCTGTGCGACGCTGGGTGCGGGGGTTGACGCGCTCCTGCGCCGTTATTCCCAGACGAGCGGGGCGGATGCGCTGATGGCGCAGGCGGCGGCGACGGCGGCCATCGAGGGCTGGTGCGACGCCTGCGCGGAGAAGTTGCTGGCCGAGCCGGCCGTGGCGGGGGAACGGCTGCGGATGCGCTTCTCGCCGGGATACGGCGACCTGCCGCTCGCGGTGCAGCGTCCGCTTCTACAGGTTCTCGACAGCGCGCGGCGGGCGGGCATCGTCCTCACGGAGACGTGCCTGATGATCCCGTCGAAGTCCGTGAGCGCCATCATCGGCGTGGGCCCCGAGCCGGCGGCGCCATGTCCGGCCGGCTGCCGGGCCTGTTCCAAGACGGAGTGCGAGTACCGAACATGCTGAACCTGAACCGACTTCTCGCCGAACGGCGCCTCCTCATGCTCGACGGCGGCATGGGCACGCAGCTGCAGGCCCGTGGCCTCCAGGCGGGCGAAGTGCCCGAAGAGTGGAACCTGCGGCATCCAGACGACGTGCGTGCCATCCACGCCGCCTACTACGCGGCGGGGGCGGACATCGTGATGTCGAACACCTTCGGCGCGAATCCGGCCAAGTACCACGGCACGGCGCCGCTGGCGGAGGTGGTGGCGGCGGGCGTGCGGCTCGCGCGTGCGGCGGCGGACGCCGCCGGCGGGCGCCCGCGGTACGTGGCGCTCGACGTGGGGCCGACCGGTCGTCTCCTGAAGCCCGCCGGGGACTGCGCGTTCGACGACGCCTACGCTTCCTTCGCCGAACAGATCCGCCTCGGCGCGGCGGCGGGCGCGGACCTTGTCGTGATCGAGACGATGAGCGACGTGTACGAACTCAAGGCCGCCGTCCTCGCGGCCAAGGAAAACTGCGATCTGCCCGTGATCGCGACGGTGGCGCTCGGCGAGGACGGCAAGCTGTTGACGGGGGCGGGTCCGGAGGTCGTGGCGGCGGTGCTGGAGGGCCTGCACGTCGATGCGCTCGGCTTCAACTGCGGGCTGGGTCCGGACCTGCTGCTGCCGTTCGTGAAGCGCCTTGTCGCGGCGACGAACCTGCCGGTCGTCGTGAAGCCGAACGCGGGCCTCCCGAAGGTCGTGGACGGCGAGACGGTCTTCCTCGTGGGGCCGGAGGCGTTCGCGCGGGATGCCGCGGACCTCGTGAAGGCCGGCGCGGTGGTCGTGGGCGGCTGCTGCGGCACGACGCCGGCGCATCTTGCGGCGGTGCGGCGGACGGTGGATGCCCTGGCCGCCGCCGGGGAACTGCCCGCCTCCCGTCCCCCCGTCGCGAAGACGGTGATCACCTCCTATGCGCGGGCGGTCGAACTGCCCTTCGACGACTCCCTCGTCATTGGCGAGCGCATCAACCCCACGGGCAAGAAGAAGCTGAAGGAAGCCTACCGGACGGGCGACGTGGGCTACGTGCTGCGCGAGGCGATCGGCCAGGTGGAGGCCGGGGCGCACATCCTCGACGTGAACGCGGGCGTCCCCGGCCTCGACGAGCCGGACGTCCTCGACGCGACGGTGCAGGCGATCCAGGGCGTGACCGACGTGCCGCTGCAGATCGACACGTCCGACGCCGAGGCCCTCGCCCGCGCCCTCCGCCACTACAACGGCAAGGCGCTCGTCAACTCGGTCAACGGCAAGGACGAGGTGATGGACGCCGTCTTCCCGCTCGTCGCGAAGTACGGCGGTGTGGTGGTGGCGCTCACGCTCGACGAGGCGGGCATCCCGCCGACGGCGGCGGGGCGGCTTGCCGTCGCCGAGAAGATCCTCGCGCGCGGCGCACGCCACGGTTTGCGTCCGTGCGACTTCGTCATCGACGTCCTCTGCCTCGCGGTGAGCGCGGACCGGGCGAGTGTGCCGGTGATCCTGGAATCCCTGCGCCTCGTGCGGGAACGCCTGGGATGCCGCACGGTGCTGGGCGTCTCCAACGTCTCGTTCGGACTCCCCGCGCGACCGTTCCTCAACGGGACGTTCTACGCGCTCGCGCTGCAGGCGGGGCTCACGACGGCCATCGTGAACCCGCTCTCGAAGGAGATGATGACGGCCTACCACGCCTGGCGTGCGCTGACGGGGCGCGATGCGCAGTGTACGGACTGGATCGCCGCCGTGGAGACAGGCCGCGTGGGCGCCACCGCCCCCGCGCCGTCCGCCCCCGGAACGGGCGCGTCCGGCGCCGCCGGGACGGACGCGGCGGCGGCCTCCCCGCTGACGGCGGCCATCACGCACGGGTTGAAGGGGGATGCCGCGACGATCGCGGGCGGTCTGCTCGCCACGGGCCGGACGCCGGTGGAGGTGATCGACGGCGAGATCGTGCCGGCACTGGAGATCGTCGGCCGTGGCTTCGAGCGCGGCAAGGTCTTCCTGCCGCAGCTCCTCATGGCCGCCGAGGCGGCGAGCGCCGCGTTCGAGGTGATCCGCCGGGAACTCGCGAAGAGCGGCACGCCGAGCGTGCTGCGTGGGCCCATCGTGATCGCGACGGTGAAGGGCGACATCCACGACATCGGGAAGAACATCGTGCGCGCGCTGCTGGAGAATTACGGCTTCAAGGTGGTGGACCTGGGGCGCGACGTGCCGCCGGAGAAGATCGTGGAGACGGCGGTGCGGCTCGACTGCCGCCTCGTGGGGCTCTCGGCGCTGATGACGACGACGGTCGGCTTCATGGAGGAGACGATCCGCCAGCTGAAGGCGGCGAAGCCCGACTGCCGGACGGTGGTGGGCGGGGCCGTGCTGACGGCGGACTACGCGGCGCAGATCGGCGCGACGTACTATGCGAAGGACGCAATGGCGACGGTGCGCGTCGCGGAGGAGGTGTTCAAATGAGGATTGCGGGCGGTGGGTGGCGGGGACGGACGCTGCGCGTGCCGACGGGCGACGCGGTGCGTCCGACGCAGGACCGCGTGCGCGAGGCGCTGTTCTCGATGCTGCAGGGCGAACTTGCCGGCGCGGCGTTCCTCGACCTCTTTGCGGGTTCCGGCGCGGTCGGCCTGGAGGCGCTTTCGCGCGGTGCCGCCCGGACGACGTTCGTGGAGCTTGCGCCGCGCCACCTTGCCTGCCTCCAGGCGAACGTGGCGACGCTTGGCGCCGCGCCGCACTGCCAGGTCGTGCGGGCTGACGTCTATGCGTGGCTCGCGGGTCGGCAGGGTGACCTCTTCGACATCGCCTACGCCGATCCGCCCTACGCGCTCGGTGCGGAGCGGGGCTATGCGCAGATGCTCGGCGAGCTGGCGGCGCGCGGCATCGTGAAGCCGGGCGGACTCTTCATCGCGGAGATGAAGAGCCACCAGACACCCGACGTTTCGCCGTCCTGGGACCTCTGCCGGGATCGGGTCTATGGGCAGACCCGCCTCGCCGTCTATCGACGCATTGAGGATTAAGTCGCCGCTTCGCGGCTTTAAGTAGTTAAATCGGCGCAGCGGCGACTTAATGACGACTTAACCCGCTTGCGCTTTGCCGTCGGTTTTGATACACTCTTGCTTTCAAACAACGGAGAAAGTGTAGAATATGGCAATTGTTCTCGGTCTGCCGAAGGGTAGCCTTCAGGAGTCGACCTTCGCGCTCTTCAAGCGCGCGGGTTTCGCCGTCTCGTGCTCATCCCGTTCCTACTATCCTTCGATTGACGATGAGGAAATCAAGTGCCGTCTGCTGCGCCCGCAGGAGATGAGCCGCTATGTGGAACTCGGCCTTCTCGACGCCGGCATCTGCGGCTACGACTGGGTGTATGAGAACGGGTCGGACGTGGTGGACGTCTGCGAGCTCAGCTACTCCAAGGCGACGTCGAATCCGGTCCGCTGGGTCCTCGCGGTGCCGAACGACTCGAAGATCAAGACGGTGAAGGATCTCAAGGGAAAGCGCATCTCCACCGAGGCGATCGGCATTGTCAACCGCTACCTCAAGGCGAACGGCGTGAAGGCCGATGTGGAGTTCAGCTGGGGCGCCACCGAGGTGAAGGCCCCCGAGCTCGTGGACGCGATCGTGGACCTCACGGAGACGGGCAGTTCGCTGCGTGCGAACAACCTGCGCATCGTCGACACGATCCTCACGTCCACCACGCGCCTCATCGCGAACAAGAAGGCGTGGCGGGACAAGGCGAAGCGCGCGAAGATCGAACAGCTCAAGATGCTGCTCACGGCGGCGCTGGACGCGCAGAAGCGCGTACTCATCAAGCTCAACGCCCCGGCGAAGAAGCTGGAGAAGATCACGGCGGCCCTGCCCGCGCTGCACGCCCCCACGGTCAACAGGCTCAACGACGCGGACTGGTTTGCCGTCGAGAGCGTGGTGGAGGAGCGCCTGGTGCGCGACCTCGTGCCCGTCCTGAAGGCTGCGGGCGCGACGGGCATCATCGAGCTGCCGCTCAACAAGATCATTTTCTAAGTTCAAAGTTCGAGGTTCAAAGTTCGAGGTTGGAACCGAGAACGGCGAACTCAAATCTCAAAGGAGGTCCACGATGGGTTCCATCAAGAAAAAGCGCCGGAAAAAAATGTCGAAGCACAAATACGACAAGCGCATGAAGGCGCAGCGCCACAAGAACAAGTAAGCCCGCGTGGCTGATTGGGGGCTCCCGGACCAGGCGGTTCGGGAGTTCTGTGTTTTGCCCGGTTCCAACTTGCCCATTGACCAACGGCGGGAATCGGGTAAAATATGGATTTCATTTGAGACCGCCAGGGTCGGTTGAGAAGAGGAAGAAGAAAGAGAAAAGAACATGGCCAATGAAGTGAAAGTCGGGATGCGGATCAAGATGTTCCGCGACAAGCTGAAGATGACGCTGGGGGATCTCGCCGCGAAGAGCGGTGTCTCCGTGGCGGTGATCGCCTCGATCGAGGATGGCGAGGTTCTCCCCGCGCTTGGCGTGCTGACGAAGCTTTCCCGCGCCCTTGGCCAGCGGCTCGGCACGTTCATGGACGACCAGTTCAAGCCGGACCCGATCATCACGCGCGCGGCGGATGTGGCGTCCGACAAGGTTGCCGCCGAGGGCGCGAACACGCTCGGCTACGCCTCCCACTCGCTCGCGCGCGGCAAGCCCGACCGCCACATGGATCCCTTCCGCATCGAGTTCCCCGCGAACGGCGTGGACGAGGCCTCCTCTCATGAGGGCGAGGAGCTGATCATCTGCATCGCCGGACAGGTGGAGCTCACCTACGGCGGCGAGAAGACGGTGCTTGGTCCCGGCGACACGGCCTACTACAACAGCGTCGTGAAGCACGGCCTCAAGGCCGTGGGCGGGAAGCCCGCCTCCATCTACGGCGTCGTGTTCATGCCCTTCTGAGAGGTGAGACATGTTCAAGTTGACTGATCCGTTCGGGACGGCGCCGCGCAAGGCGCCGTTCACGCAGAGCGTTTCGACGGGCGTCCCCTGGCACAACCTGCCCGTTACCCGCGAATACACGCTCGGGCAGCTGCTGGACCAGACGATCGCGCGCTGCGGCGAGAACGACGCCGTCGTCTACGCGGACCGCGACTACCGCCTGACCTGGTACGAGTTCGGCGAGGAGGTGGACCGCCTCGCGCGCGGCCTGATGGCGCTCGGCGTGAGGCACGGCGAGAAGATCGCCCTCTGGGCGACGAACGTGCCGCACTGGGTCGTCCTCATGTTCGCGGCCGCGAAGATCGGCGCGATCCTGCTGCCGCTCAACACGAACTACAAGGAGCACGAAATGGACTTCGCGCTCGGGCAGTCCGACGCGGAGAACCTCTTCATCATCTCCGGCTACCGCGACTGCAGCTACGTGGACGTGATCTACACGCTCGTGCCCGAGCTGCGCGAACAGCCGCGCGGCGAGCTGAAGTGCGAGAAGTACCCGCACCTCAAGCGCGTCATGTTCCTCGGCGGCGAGAAGCACCGGGGCATGTATTCGCTCAACGAGGTGATGGCCCTCGCGGTGGAGACGCCGTGGGAGGACTACCTGAAGCGCCAGGCGCAGTGCGACGTGAACGACGTCGTGAACATGCAGTACACCTCGGGCACGACGGGCTTCCCGAAGGGCGTGCAGCTCACGCATCGCAACATCGGCAACGACGGCTTCTGGATCGGCGCGTGCCAGAACCTCTCTTCGCGCGACCGCGTGTGCATCCCCGTGCCGCTTTTCCACTGCTTCGGCTGCGTGCTGGGCGTGATGAGCTGCGTGAACCACGGCGCGACGATGGTGTTCCTGGAGAAGTTCGACCCCATCCAGGTGATGATGTCCATCGAGCGCGAGAAGTGCACGGCGACCTACGGCGTGCCGACGATGTACATCGCGATGCTGGACCACCCGCTCTTCCCGAAGTTCGACTTCCACTCGCTCCGCACCGGCATCATGTCCGGCTCGGCGTGCCCGACGCACCGCATGCAGCAGGTGTTCGACCGCATGTTCATGAAGGAGGTCACGAACCCCTACGGCCTCACGGAGTCGGGGCCCGTGATGACGATGACGCGCTACTTCGAGCCGTCCATCGAGCGCAAGTGCCAGACGATTGGCCAGGCGCTGCCCGGCATCGAGGTGGCGATCATCGACCCCGAATCGGGCGAGATCGCGCCGATCGGCCAGGACGGCGAGATCTGCTGCCGGGGCTTCAACACGATGAAGGGCTACTACAAGATGCCCGAGCAGACGGCGAAGTGCATCGACGAGAAGGGGTGGCTCCACTCCGGCGACATCGGGCGCATGGACGCGGACGGCTACTACTACATCACGGGCCGCCTGAAGGACCTCATCATCCGGGGCGGCGAGAACATCTCCCCCAAGGAGGTGGAGGACTTCCTCGGCACGATGCCCGGCGTGAAGGACGTCGCCGTCGTCGGCTGCCCCTCGAAGAAGTACGGCGAACAGCCTGCGGCGTTCATCATCCCCGCCGACGGCGCCGAGCTCCACGAGAACGACGTGGAGGACTTCTGCCGCAACAAGATCAGCTGGTTCAAGATCCCGAAATACGTCCACTTCCTGGACATCTTCCCGATGACCGCCTCGCAGAAGATCCAGAAGTACAAGCTGCGCGAGCTAGCGCACGAGCTTTGGCCGGATGCCTGACGAGCTCACACCCATGCAGCGGCAGTACCGTGCGATCAAAGGCACGCTGCCGCCGGGCGCCATCCTGATGTTCCGCCTCGGGGACTTCTACGAGATGTTCTCCGAGGACGCGGTCATCGCCGCGCCCATCCTCGGCGCCACGCTCACCCAGCGCGGCGGCGCACCGCTCTGCGGCATTCCCTACCACGCGCTGGACGCCTACCTCGCGAAGCTCATCCGCGCGGGAAAGACCGCCGCGATCTGCGACCAGATGGAGGACCCCCGCCTCGTCAAGAAGGGGCAGGTCGTGCGGCGCGAGGTGACGCGCATCGTGACGCCCGGCACCGTCACCGAGGACGGCCTCCTCGACGAGAACGTCAACACCTACATCGCCGCCGTCGCGGGCCTCGGCCTCGCGCTCCTCGACCTCTCCACGGGCGAGTTCGCCGTGGAGCCCTTCGCCTCGCAGGACAAGCTCGACGACGCGCTCGCGCGCTACCGTCCCGCCGAACTCGTCCTCCCCAAGCCCGACGAAGAGCCCGCCGCGCCCGCCTCCACGTCCGACCGGCATCCCCGGCCATCCTACGCCGAGGCGTGGACGTTCAGCCTCGACGCCGCGCGGGAGGAACTGCTGCGGCACTTCAACGTGACGGCGCTCGACGGGTTCGGCCTGGAGGGGAGGGGCGACCTGATCCGCGCGGCGGGCGGGCTGCTCCACTACGTCCACACCACGCTGCGGCACGCCGTGGACCACGTGCGGAGCGTGCGTCTGCGCGAGGCGGCGGACTTCCTTGCGCTCGACGCGGGGACGATCCGCCACCTGGCGCTGCTGCCGGTGGACGGCATCTCGCGTGAGGCGTCGCTGCTGGGCGTCCTCAACGTCGCGCACACGCCGATGGGTTCGCGCCTCGTCGCGAACTGGATCCGCCAGCCGCTCCGCCGCCCCGAGGCGATCAACGCGCGGCTCGACGCGGTGGAGACGTTTGTGCGGGACCGCATGCGCCTGTCGTCCCTCCAGGCACGCCTTGCGGACGTGCGCGACCTGGAACGGCTCATCGCGAAGGTCGACTCCGGCCGCGCGAACGCGCGCGACCTCCGCGCCCTCGCCGCCTCGCTCCGCCCGATCCCCGACATCAGGTGCACGCTTTCGGACCTGGTCTCC
>ERZ1026780.2243-NODE-2243-length-11479-cov-6.524860_pt1 | contig 11479 bp, 9 predicted proteins | sample MGYA00380126_ERZ1026780 | MGnify/ENA primary metagenome ERZ1026780 (study PRJEB33269, sample SAMEA4719762) | human gut metagenome | biome: human-associated habitat; feature: organic feature; material: feces | place: Cameroon | collected 2013-10 ... | reverse complement strand
GTGGGCTCGGAGATGTGTATAAGAGACAGATTTTAACGCCCGCCGCGCGGATATCGTCAAAAACAGTTTTCAACTTCGCGCCGTCGGTTTGCATCAACTCGCTGTCGAACTCAAGGCAGATTTTTTCGGGCTTGAAAAGTCCGTTTTCCGCCTCCGCAAACGTTTGAAGCGTGGTTTTAAGGAGCGAATACAAATCGTCCGAATAGACGAGGCTCACCGGGCATTTAACCGTTATAAACCTGAATTTTATTTTCTTTTCCGCCAAAGCGGTGGAAATAAGCGCGGTTTTTTTGAGAACCCTCATCGTGAAGTCCGCCAAAACCTTTTCGCTGACGTTCGCGCCGAGATAATCGCCCGGAGCAAGCACGCCCGCAACCACGCTGTTTACCTTTGCGTAACCTCTGTAAGCAAGCGGTTCGCCGACGTCGCAATCGAGAACAGGCTCGAAAAACATTTCGATAGGTTTCACGCCGCTTAAAAGGGAGCGCCTGACGTACATATTAAATTTTTCGGTATCTATGCCCGATATTTCGTTATTCACGTTATGTACCTCGTTGCTCCGTTGAAGTTTTGTTTTCCCCGAAGTTTTGTTTTCCCCGTTCGGGAACGATTGGGTTTCCCCGTTCGGGGACGGTTGGGTTTCGACAATAAAAAAAGGTTGCAAAATAGTTAAACTAAATTGCAACCTGGCTGACTTTTTATCCGTAAAGTCCCAATGGCTTTGCGTCGCCGCCTCACAGCGGTTTTGCCAAAGATATTAAGTTGAAAACGCCCTGTTCAGAACTTTCCGACGTTTTTCTGTTTGTATTTTAACATACCTTTTCCGATATGTCAACGATTTTACACAAAAAATTCGTAATTTTTATTTGCGCCGAAAAATCTGCGTTTTGCTGCGATTTATTCAACGTTGATGGACATATATTCCGTCATATCCGTAGTTCCGTTCAGAACAAGGTCGCGACAACACTTATTCATCTCCACCATTCCGTTTTCAACGGCGTAACGGCGGATTTCGTCGGCTTTCGTGTCGGCGGTTATCTTGTTTTTGAGCGCGTTGTTGAGATAAAGTATCTCGTGAACGCCCGCTCTGCCCTTATAGCCCGTCTGGTTGCAGAACTGACAACCCACGCTTCTGAAAATCGTGGCAGGCTCTGCGATATCGAGAAGTTGCATCTCCTCTTCCGTCGTTTTGGAACGTTTTTTGCAAACCGGGCAAAGCCTTTTGACAAGCCTTTGAGAGATTACGCCGACAAGCGAATCCTTAAGAAGATAACTACTTACGCCCATATCTACAAGACGAGTTACCGCGCCGGGCGCGTCGTTGGTATGCAGCGTGCTGAACACCAAGTGCCCCGTGATTGCCGCTCTGATAGCGATTTCAGCCGTTTCCTCGTCACGGATTTCTCCGATCATTATGACATCCGGGTCCTGACGGAGAATACTTCTCAGCGCCGACGCGAACGTCATATTCGCTTTCGCGTTGACCTGAACCTGATTTACGCCGTAAAGTGTGTACTCGACAGGGTCTTCGACGGTGACGATGTTCACTTCGGGTGTGTTTTTTTCCTTAAGGAAGGAATAAAGCGTGGTGGATTTTCCGCAGCCCGTCGGCCCGGTAAGCAAAACTATGCCGTGCGGGTGGCTGAGGATTTTATCGATAACCTCGTTTTCCGCAGGCGTGAAACCGAGTTCCTGACGGGTAAATCTGAACGACGTTTTATCGAGAATACGGATAACGAACTTTTCGCCATAAACCGTCGGGAGCGACGATACACGGAAATCGTACTCCGTGCCGTTGACGATAAGATTGATTCTTCCGTCTTGCGGAACTCTTCTCTCCGCTATGTTCAGGCCGGCAAGAATTTTAATTCTCGCGCAGATTGCGGGGTAAGATTCGATCGGGAAATCCGCTCTTTCCTGCAAGTCGCCGTCGATACGATAACGGACTTTAACGATTTTTTCGTAAGGCTCTATGTGAATATCGCTCGCTCGGAAAGGAATCGCTTCTTTGATGATAGAATCGACAAGTTTAACCGACGGCGCGTTGATTATATCGTCCGTACTTGTGACGGAATTTGAATTATCCGTCGCCCCGGCGTCGCGAAGAAGTTGCTTATCTCTCTCCGTCTGAAGAGTTTCGAGCGCGCTCGTCGTGGAACGGACGGCAAGAATAGAATCCATCAGAACGTCGATTTGCGTGGGCGGAACGAGAATATACTCTATCTGCCCCGCATAAAACGTCGAAAGCATCGACATATTATTGAAATCGAGAGGTCTGCCGACGGCAACGAGAAGAACGCCCGCGTCCGTTTCAAACAGCGGAACGGCTTTTATCTTTTTCAGGAAATTAAGGTTAAACCTGTCCGCGAGATCGTCGTCGATATCGAACATGTCGATTTCGGCGTAAGCCATGTTGTAGAACTCGCCGAGCGCGGGAAGAGCCTGCACCTCGGTGGCATAGTTCTTGACCTGCATGTACTTCTCTACGGTCATGTTAAGACGTTCGCAATCGGCAAGCGAAACGTCACGTTGCTTCTTTTTGATTATCTTTTTGTAGATGTAATATTGAATTATCTCGTAATTTATATTCATATTAAACCCTTTGACGCAATTACATCGCCTTTGTCATAATTGTAAGTATGGGAGAATAAATCGCCATGAACGTTCCGCCGATTACGATACCCATTACGCAAAGCATCACGGGCTGAAGAATTCCCGTCGCTTTTAAAAGCGAACTTTCCACCTGAGAGTCGAAGAACCTCATTGTTCTGTTAAGAATCTCCTCAACTCCGCCCGTCTTTTCCCCCGTCGATATCATCTGAATGAGTATCTGCGGGAATATTTTGTACTGGTCCATCGCAAACGTAAGCGACGCGCCCTGACGGATATCGTCGACGATAAATCTGAACTTCTTTTCGGCGTATCTGTTGCCGAGAAGGTGTTGAACGACTTCGAGAGCGTCCGCCATATTCATTCCGCTCGACAAGAGCAAACCGAGAGATTTAACGAATTTACTTGCGACCATGTTTATCTGAACGTCGCGGATTATCGGCAGATTATATTTCAGATAATCGGATATATCTTTTCCTTTTTGCGTTTTCAGCCCGAAAAAGATGAGCGCTATCAATCCGACAAGGACATACACGAGATTCAGACCGTATTGCAGTACCCAATCGCTCATATCGAACAATATAAGCGTTATTATATTGAAATCTTCTCTTGCGATATCCATTTGCGATAAGGTGTCCTTAAACATAGGCACGACCAGAACGAGCATCAGAACGGCAACGGCAATAATCAGAACGCCCATGAATATAGGGTAAGCGAGCGCGCCGGTTATCTTCTTTTTGAGTTCGATTTCGTTGTCATAATAATCCGCAAGCGAAATAAGAACTTTTTCGAGGTTACCCGAAATCTCGCCGACGTAAATCATACTGCGGAAAAACTCGGGGAATATCTTCTTATGCTTCTCCATCGCCTGCGAAAGGAGTAAACCCACCTTAACGTCGTCGTAAATAATGAAAAGCAACGCTTTAAAATATCCCGAAAACTTCTGTTGTTTAAGTTGGTTTAAACTCTCGAGAATGGAAATACCCGAGTTAAGCATTATCGCGAACTGTCGGCAGAACGTGGTAAGTTCCTTGATTTCGATTTTACCGCTTACGCTGAAAAACGGGTTCGGCGTTTCGTTTTTAATCGGTTTGCAGGAGATCAGATAAAGGTTCTGCTGCGAAAGCAATTGTCTTAAATTGTCCTCGTTTTCCGCCACGAAAATCCCGGTAAAACGTTTCTTTTCGATATTGACGGCAACGTATTTGTATTTTTTCATATTTTTCCTTAATCGAGTGCCGAGCATTTTCGGAGATAGCCGAAAACACTCTTAACGGCGCAAGCGTAAGCCGGCGACAACCGCCGTCGGGCTTTTTATATGTCGGGCTTTTTATATGTCGTTTTTTTTATATGTCGGGCTTTTTATATTTTAAAACAATGTTAATTTTAAAACAATGCGAGATACGAGTTGACGACGATTTCTCCGACAAACGCCGCGACGAGAATACCGAAAGCCAGAAACGGCGCGAACGGATATTCCTTCTGCTTCTCTTCGCTTTTATTTTTCGCCTGAATAATTACGAGAATCACCGAAGCGAGAATCGTCGATACGAGCGTCGCGAAAAACGCCGATTTGATTCCGAGAAACAACCCGCACGCTGCGGTAAATTTAACGTCGCCGAAACCGAGCCCCTCGCGTTTTAAAATCCATTTCGAGATAAAGTACGCTCCGCCGAAAAACACGAGGCAAAACCCCAGCCCTACGAGCCGCGAAATCCAGCCTATGTACCCACCGAAAACAGCCGAATAAACGCACGCGAGCGCGCCTATGACGAGAATGGTCACGTTGAGCGAATCGGGAATATACCCCGTTTCGAAGTCGATAAACGCGACGGCGATGACCGGCACGGAAAACGCCATGCAAAAAACGGAGTAAGCAAACCCGATAACCGGCGACAGAAGCGCGAATCCGAGAAAAACCAACGCCGTAATCGATTCGACGATCACATATCTCGGATTGATTTTCGAGCCGCAGAAACGGCACTTTCCGCGAAGCGCGACGTACGAAATAATCGGAACGTTATCTCTTTTTAGAATTTTCTTTCCGCACGTCGTGCAATGCGACGCGCCCTTGACGAGACTTTCGCCGGCAGGCAATCTGTAAATCAGAACGTTCGCAAAACTGCCGAAACACGCGCCGAAAATGGCGGCGAGAACGCAAAAACAGACGTAAAGATACAACTCCATCAGCCTTTGTCCTCCCCGTAAATGTATTTGACGGTCATTCCGTTGCGCTGTTTGATATAGAGCCTGACGCGCGCCCCCTGATAAACCGTCACCTCAAAAATATTCGCGTTCGTACCGTCCTCGGTGTCGCTTTTAACTTCGAGCATAAATCCGTTATTCAGCGCGTAATCGCTCGCCGTGGCGTAATAACCCGCGGCTATATACTCTTCAATTTGATAAAAAGCGGCGTCCTGAACGTATTTGCTGTTGACTTTTTGCGAAAGCGACGAAGTTGACTGAAGCATGCTGACCGCCGCTCCGATAAGCGTAACGACGAAAGTCATAATCATAACCGTGTACACGAGAATGAATCCGCGGCTATTCTTTTTCAACTCGTCCGCCGAATCTTTGGCAGTTTTTTTCGCTCGGCGACCGCTAAGACAACTAAAACCGCTAAGACCGCTAAAACCGCTAAGACGGTTATTCAATTTTTTTGAAAATAACGTTCTCATAAGTCGTACCTGCTGTAAAATTTACCGCCGTCGAACAGTACGCTGCCCTTGAAGTTGTAAACGACGCACCCGAAACTTTTATCAATCGTTATCACGAGCGTAAAATATTTCTGTCTGTAGGCCGATTCGGGGATATTCTCGCCCGCGACGTAAGTCGCGATTATTTGCCTGTTAAAGTCGGAATCATAGCCGATAAGTACGGTATAACTGCCCGTTTCGGGCGCAACGATACTATTAACGCTCCCTGCGTCACCGCTCCCCGAGCCTTCGTTGCCCGACGCGCCGGAACCCGCGCCGGAACCCGCGCCGCCCGAGCCGTCACCGCTCCCCGTGCCAAAGAAAAATTCGTTTGCGTTTTTCGCGAACCCTGCCGAGCCTTCTACCTTGTAACATTCCAGAAAGTTCGCGGCTTCGTTGGTGAAAAATCTTTGGTTATCGGTTTTTTTCAGCGTTGTGGAAACAAAAAGCATCGACGAAACCGCCATAGCGAAAACGATCGTTATAACCGTCATCGAAATAACCGTTTCCAGAAGCGAAAAACCTTTGCACGCGCCGCGGATCTCTGTTTTTGAGTTATTGTGCGATGTATTTCGTTCGGAATTGCAAAAACGTATTCTCATTTCCGATTCCTCCCGAAGGCGATAAGCAAAACGTAAGGCGATTCGTATTCGTTGTAAAAAATCGAAACTTTAACCGCGCTTTCGCCTTTCATAAAAGTAATGCGATCAACGGTTTTAAGCAACAGTTTGTCGTACTTGTCGCTGTAAATAACAGATCGTTGCGTCTTGTCGAACCACATAACCGCCGTGGGCTTAAAACCGACCGAAACGTCCGTCGCTGCGGGAAAAATCGCAAGATAATTCCCCTCGCTCGCGATTTTATACGTTCCCTCGTCCGTGTTGTCGGGTTCGACTGCGGCGATATCGTAAACCAAGCCGTCGCTCGTATATTCTTCGTATTTGTTCAACCGATTTTTAATGCTTATTTCCGCAAAATAAAGGTCGGAGTAAATTCTCCCTTCCCGCTCGTTTTTCTCCGCGCTCTTGATTATAGTCACCATAAGCGCAGTGATCAACGAGATAACCATAAGCAAAAGCATCATCGCGATGACCATTTCGAGCAAGGTAAATCCCTTTTTTCGGTTGGTTTTTAGATTAAATTTCATTTTAAACGCTGTATTTTTAACATGTTATACGTTATTGTTTTTGTTGAATTGATTCATAAACAGCGCGCCGAACAAATCGAGATGTTCCGAAAGTTCCACGTTGTCCTCTTTTTCCGGCTCGAAAAATCTGAATTCGAAGCCGTTGTCGTCGTCCTCTTTGTTCGTTTCGTCGATAATATACGCGTAATCTTTCGGCATATTCACGAGCGCGTATTGCGGAACGGTGTAAATTCCGCCCTGCTCTATCTGCATTTTCATCAGCATAACGTGCTTGACGAAAAGACGGAAATTCTCCACACGTACTCCCTCGATCGTTTCCGGGACGGGGCGTTGCATATACGCCGGCAATTTTTTTATTTTTCTTTGGTATGCCTTAACTTTAACCGGCTCGGGCTTGACCTCGGGTTTTGTCTCCGGCTTTGCTTCGGGTTTCGCTTCCTGCGCGGCGGTTTCCGGCTTCGCTTCGGTTGAAGTTGCCGCCGCTTCCGCGCTTCCGTTATCGGAAGTATTCGCCGAAGAAGTATTCGCCGAAGAAGTATTTGCCGAAGAATTGTTCGTCGCGTTTGCGTTTTCGGCGGAATTTTCCGTTATAACCGCGCCGTTTGCGTTTGCGTTTTCGCTCAGAACCGCATTTTTGTCCTTTTCCGCTCTGATAGCCTCGGCGGAATCGATAACGTTTGCTAAGTCGCTGTTGTCGATTTTGTTTATCTCTTCGGAGTGTTTGTCGATTTCGTTAACGACGAGCGCGTTCTCTTCGATGATAGCCGCGTCGTCCTCGTCCTCTTCAATCTGCTCCGTCATTTTCTTCTTTTTAGCCTTTTCGGTTGCGTTGATAACGGCAATTTGCGCAATGTCGTTAAAAACAATGTTGTTTTCGATCATAACCTTTTCATAGGCGAAAACGTTGTAACCGAATTTAAGTTGTTTCCACCCCACCGTCTGCCCGCCGGACACGGCAATAACTCTCGCCGATTCGGGCGAAATGTCGAGCATGATGAACGACTGCTTTTTGTTCTTCGGGCGGAGCGCGAGAGCCGCGTTCACCGTTGCGTTGGCGGCAAAAGTAGCGTTCTTGACGTAAAGTTTAAGTTCGTTCAGCGACTTGTAAACCCTGTTCAGAAGTGATTTGCTCGCCATAATCACTTCAAAAGTCGTGTTCGTTTTGTTGGACGAAACAATCGTTTTGTTGAACTTGTAGTCGTTATAAAAGAAATACAGGTCCTTGAGCGAAGTTTCGAGGGCGGTTTCCATTTTTGCGCGCTGGAGCGTGGGTACGTTGAAAACGTCCGCGCCGATAACGCCGTCCGGCAGAACAAGGTGAACCGCGAACGATTGGTCGAAACTCTGTTTGGACATATATTCGGGCAAACCCTCCGCAAGAATTTTCTCCCATTCTCCGCGGATAAAATAGTCCTGATTAACGCTCACAAAGTCAACTTTGACGGAATGAGTATCCCTGCTTAACACGCGCATAATTTTAAGGTTATAATTGATCGTGTCGAAGCCGATTATTAAGTTAAGTTGTTTTCTCCCGGGAAAAATGTCCATTATTCTGCCTTTATCCTTATTACTCTATTATTTTGGAATAATTTGTTTAAAATATTTAAGGGCGCGGCGCACAACGCTCCGCGCCCCAAAGTGCTAAGTGTTATATAAGTGTTATATTTAATTACGCACCTGTAGTTGTATCAACATCGGCAACAAGTAAAACTTTGCCGGTTACTTTATCCGTACCAATCGTACCGTCCAAAACATACGCGCCATAATAGGTTGCTTTCGAATCCTCCACCGTGATAGCAGCAGTTCCTTTGTTGGCTTCGGTTTCTAATTTATATTTTCCGTTTGTAAGCGCCGTATACTTTTTGGTTAACTGTACAACTTTCGCAGTCTCCGCGGACGATCCGCAAACAGTCGCAAATTTATATTCTATATCTTTACCCGCACTGTCTGTATCTTTCTGCTTTAAAGAACCGTTTTCAAAGCGGAAAACATACTTAGGAGCTTTGCCATCAGCGAATATATTATAACTGCCGTTGAACTCTTGATCTTTATCATATACCAAGACATAACCGTTCGGGAGATCGGTAGACTGATGATTCGTTGCCATTGAAGTGGTGTATTGGGTAAGAGCATTGGACGCAGTGGAGAAAGCCGCACTGTCGTTAGCGTTCTGAATAACGTTACCGAACGTGGGGATCAGAACCGCAGAAAGAATAGCGATAACTGCTATTACGATAACAAGTTCTACGAGCGTAAAACCTTTTTTAAGTTTCTTTTTCATTTTAGTAATTTCCTTATTATTTTTTTTGAATAAGTCTTATTCATAGCCGCCGAGCAAGTCGGCGGCTATGAATAAGTCTTATTCATAGCCGCCGAGCAAGTCGGCGGCTACAAATTCCCCTTCACCCCTATAAAACCTAAGTTATTTTACGCCGCAAGATCTACAGTAGCAGCAGTAGTACCGATAGCAACGGCAACACCGTTCTTATAAGCAACTACAACGACTTTTGCTTTCGTTACGTTGATAGACTTACAAACAGTTCCGCAGTAGTAAACAAGAATACCGTTTTCATTAACTATAAGGTCAGAACCATAAGTTGCATTATCGGTAGTTTTGTTAACTGTATCGTCAGATTTAATCTTCAACAAGGTCTGAGTTAATTTTCCTTCAGCAATGTTATTCTTGATAGCAGGCTGAACGTATCTGAACGCACCACCCTTACCATTGCCGTAATCCATGCTTCCGACCGCATAAATCTTGTAGTCGTCAACATCAGCCATACCGGCAACAGAACATTCAATAGTAACACCGTTAATTGCAATTGTAACATCCTTAAGATCTTCGTTTACTGCAACAGTTCCGGTAATTCCGTCAACAACGGTTTCACCTTTCAAGCAAACGTTACCGCAGTTGTAAACAGCGTCTGCGCTCGTTGCAAGTCCGCGACCTGCAGTCTTGATAATCTTTGCGCCTTCGGCAACAGTGCAACCACTGAACACATAATAGTCTTTAGCAGTGTTATTGTTTGCAAAGAATGCGCCTGCGCCCTGCTGATAAGAACCTTCGATAAGTCCCGCAAACTTACAATTTGTAAATTTAACAGAGCCTGCCGGAAGAACCGACTGAGCAGAAGCAAAACCTGCAACAAGAGAAGTTGCATAAGCGTTAAGAATCTGAATTTCGTTTTCACAGTTCGTGAACGTTACAGATTTTAAAGGAGCGTCAACTTTGCCGGGCAACGATCTCTGCAAGAAAGAAACGTAAGGCGAAATGTTGGAGTTTCCGGAGTTAGCCGCATTGACGTAACCGGTCAACTTAACGTTCGTGAATTCAAGAACGCCGTTAATAGAGTTCGAGGTAACAAGACCCATCGTTGCAGACTTTCCGGTGGAAGCAAAGTCAAACGTAATGTTCTTCAAAACGAATTTTTCACTGTCGCGAGCAACTCTTCCGAAGATTTCGTTATATTTGTTGATTGCCTTTCCGTCGGGAGTCTGAACTTCGCTGATTCCGCTTACAGTGTAACCTGCGCCGTCGATTTCTCCGACCCAAGCCTCTGCGTTCGTAGCGTCCTGACCTTTGTTAGCCATTTTAAGCGCTACGCCCGTCAAATCGATAGATCTGCCGAGTTTGTAGTAGTTGAAAGACTTCTGATCAAGCATGTTCTGGAACTGACCGGCAGTGTTTACGATATACGGATCTACAGAAGAACCCGTACCGTCGGCAAACTTTTTGTCGGTAACTTTGTAAGAGAATGCAAGGGTAAGTTTTTCAAATACTACGGTTGCGGTTCTCGTACCTACAGTTTCAGTCGTGAAATTTTTAACTTCAATCTTGTCAGCATATTCCTTATCTTCAGGATAACGAACAGTGACCGTTTTCGCCGGATCCTTCAATTCAGCCTTAAAACTGAACTTAAGACCGGTTGTATCGCCCAACGAATACTCTGTTGCGGGCTTCTCTATCCATTCAATTGTTCCTACGTTATTAAACAAAGAACAACCCGAGATAGCAAAAGCAGCCAACGCAAGAACTAACGTTAAACAGATTGCCCAAATTTTCTTTTTCATAATAATCTCCTTATTATTTCTTTGTGTTAAAAAACACTTTTAACCTTTTTTATTTATCTTATCCGGGATATTTGACAATCATAATATTGTTGTCTTTATCCCTGATTACGATACGATTAATCGTTACGGTGTTGACAAAACAATCAGCTGTTTTCGTTTTGCCATCTTTATCTACGGTCCAATCACCTAATCTGTCATGAGTACCGAAATCGACGACATAATAACCGCCGATTTTTGTTTTGCTACCGTTTGTTCCGCCCCACGTCACATGTTTTTCTTCGGAAGCAACTGCATCATGAGAGAACACCTTGAATTCCGTTCCGAATTCGCTCGTTTCACTCGTGTAGTATCTCGTCGTTTCGTTATAATACACTTCGATCGTGAAATCTTCGTTTTTATAACTTTGAAGATTAAGCGTACCGTCCGGTAACTTAACGGTTAACGAACCCGCACGTTTACTATCTTCACTATTGTCATTAATCTCGAAATATTGAGGAACGGTGTTTTCGCCGCTCTTATTCACAGAATCAAAATTCTTATTAAAGAAACGATAGTAGTAATCGAAAGAAGTTATATGACCTACGCCGAAGTTAACCGATTTTCCGTATATAACGTTGTTTATTTCATATTCCAGATAAACCGAAGTTGTATAAACGTTGTTATAAGAATCTTGTTTAATTTTGACCGATCTTACCTGATCATCCGAAGTTATACCGACTTTCTTCAAAAACTCGCTGACGTTAATCGAAAAAGACGAAGTATTATATTTATATTGAACCTTTTCCGTTTCGTTGCCGACAGTTATAGTCGCATCGTTGAAAAATTCTTCGCCAACCGTTTCATACTTAACCTGTCCGTCGGGAAGTTTGATAGAAACAAGAGTATCTTTACCACTCTCCGTCGTATTATTAGCCTTGCTTACGGTTGAGTATTTAATAATGGCTTCGCCGCCGGT